>JRYD01000312.1_pt1 | contig 60148 bp, 47 predicted proteins | sample 235311 | NCBI WGS metagenome assembly JRYD01 (sample SAMN03074213, study PRJNA261472) | activated sludge metagenome | biome: Common Effluent Treatment Plant; feature: Wastewater; material: Activated sludge; isolation source: activated biomass in a lab-scale reactor treating industrial wastewater at... | reverse complement strand
TTCGTCCGTTTGCCCCGCCCCCCGCATATCATCGCCCCCAGCACCCTTTCCCATGGAGCCCGCCGTGTCCCTTCCCCACTCCATCCGCTGCCGCCTCGTCACCCCCACCGCCTCGCTGCTCGATGAGCAGGTCACCTACGCCTCGATCCCAGCGTGGGACGGACTCTTCGGCGTCCAGGGCGGGCACGCGCCCCTTCTCTCACGCCTCGGCACGGGCGAACTCCGCCTCGACTTCGCGGACACGTCGAAGGGCAAGGGCGGCCGGCGCAGCTACGCCCTCGACGGCGGCTTCGTCCGCATCGTGGACAACCAGTTGACGATTCTCGCCGAGCGCGCCATCGCCGCCGAGCACGTCGTCGTCGCCGACGTCGAGAAGAGCGTCACGCAACTCGAGTCCTCGCCCGCCTCCGAACGCCGAGCCCGAGACCTGTCGTACGCCCAGACCCAGTTGAACCTGGCCAAGGGCAGCCGCGGGATCTGAGCCCGGGCTCCGGAACGAGTTCCCCGGTATTCCCTCGCGATCACTTCGGCACGCCGCCGGCCGTGGGCGCCGCGGCAGCGGGCGTGGCCCGTGGCTTGAGCGTGCCGACGAGCGTCTCGATCTCCGCCGGTGTCAGACGCCTAGCCGTCGACGCCAGCATGCTCTTGAAGTGCGTGATCTCGTCCTCGGCGGCGGGGAAGCCGATGTTCTTGCCCTGCTTGCCGTCGCCCGCCATGCTCGTCGCGAGGACCTTCCCCTCGGTCGAGTCGCTCGGCTCGAGGACGCAGAACCACGGGATCCCCGTCTTGTCGGCCGCGTGGTTATACCGCTCATAGACGGCCTTCGCCCCGGCCATGCGATCGATGTCGATCTTCACCTCTACAAAGTCCTTGGCGACGAGACTCGAGACATCGTCGCGGAGGAGCCACTCGTCGAGTTTTCGGCACCACCCGCACCAGGGCGCGCCGAAGTGCACGAAGACGCGCTTCTGGTCCGCCTTGGCCCGGGTGAGCGCCCCACCCATGACGCGCGACGCGTCGAGCGGCGTGGCCTCGTGGGCCTTGAGGAACTCCAGCACCTTGCCGGGCTGGTGCCCCATCTTCTCGCCCAGGACCGACTCGCCGTGCTCGTCCTTGATCTCCAGAGAGCCCGTCTCCTGGTTCACGACGACCGAGCCGTCGGCATCGAGGATCGTGAGATACGGGAAGCCCATGTGCTCCATGTCCGCCTTGTACTCGCGCAGCAGATCCATGTTCTTCTCTTCGAGTCCCGCGTCGACGTGCACGACCTCGTACTCGTACGACAACTCCTTGCGGATGGCGTCGTCACGCTGGCACAGGTCGTGGAGACGCAGGCACCACGTGCACCAGTTGCCCCCCCACTGGATCAGCACCCGGCGATTCTCACGCTTCGCACGCGCGAGCGCGGCGGTGATCTGCTTGCGCGCGTCGGCGGACTCGTCATAAACCTTCGGCCTCTTCTTCGCGGACGCCGGTTCCTGGGCCTCGTTGGAGGGCTGGATGACCGCCGGAGCGACCGCCGCGAGTTCCCCACCCCCCCCACCACCCAATAGCCCGGCCGACGCCCGTCCCGCCACAAAGAACACACACGCGATACCGCCCAACGACGCCGTTCGGATGCGAACCATGGGACCTCCTTGCACGGCCGCCGAGTCGGGTGGCCTCGCGAGTTTCAACGTTGATGCCCAACAGCCCACGGTCCTGGACCCGGTGCTGCCGTGCGCAGTGTAGGAACGCGTCGCATCCGCACTCCGTTTTTGTGAGGCGTCTCCGCCGAAGGAAGCCGCGGGACGTGCCCACGTCCCGCGATATCGGAGGGAGAATGGGGCAGCTTGTTCGAGTTCCCCGCCCAATGTCCGATGGACCATGAGACACGGGCATCTTCCTGGTGTTTTCTCTTGGAATGCGCGCCGGTTCGTGCTCGACGCGCGCGTTCTGGGAAAAGCGCGTGGTGACCAGACCGGCGCGTGCGATGCGACGAAGAAAGCCCGGCGGTGAGGAACAAGGAGAAGTTGACTCCGCTTGGAGAGCCGGCCTGCGGGGCGGTCTTACTCGTCGCCGGTGGCCGTTGAAGGCGCGGGCTCGTCCTTGGTGGTGCCGTCGTCGTTCTCCTTCGTGTCGTCGTGCTTGGTGTCCTTCGTCGTGGACCCCGACGGGTCCACCCCGCCCACCGGCTCGAACTCGGGGAGGGGGTGACGGATCTCGGTCCGCGCGAGGACGCTCATCGACGGGTCGACCACGGCGCCGACGACGCGTGTGCCATAGTGCCTCGTGATCTCGACCTGGCGCTCGTCGGTGGGGACCGTGAGCCACACGGTGGTGCCGTCGTCGAGGGTGAGGCGGACGGGGAGTTCGATGGCGAAGGCGGGGTTGTCGGTGTTGATGGTCTGTGTCTGCTCGACGCCCACGGTGAGCTCGTTCGTCTGCGTGTTCCAGGCGAAGTCGATCGCGAGCGAGGGCATTCCCGGGCGTCGACACCACTGGTCGAAGAACCGTTCGAGGCTCTGGCCGCTGACCTCCTCGAAGACTCGCCGGAGGTCGTCGGTCTCGACCAAGTTGTCCTTGAAGCGTTGGACGTAGACGCGAAGTCCACGGAAGAAGATCTCGTCGCCGAGTCGCTCGCGGAGCATGTGGAGGACGAGGGCACCCTTGGCGTAGGGATCGTCGGCCTTCATGAAGACGCGGTCGGGGTCGTTATAGCGTTTGGAGACCATGGGCGGGTACATCGGCGCATAGCCGCGGTTGCCCCGGCGCTGGCCTCGGACAAACCCGGCAACGGACTTCAAGTACCTCGCCCGGGCCTGATCCTTGCCGCCCTCCTGCATTCCAAGATGTTCCTCCCAGAGGCACTCGGCGTACGACGCGAAACCCTCGTTCAGCCAGATGTGCTCCCACGAGGCGCACGTGAGGAGATCGCCGAACCACTGGTGGGCGAGCTCGTGGGAGATCACGTCCTCCCAGCGCTCGCGCGTGCCCGAGGCCGTGCGGATGGTGTTGAAGGTGGCGGAGGTGTTCTCCATGCCCCCGGCGGCAAAGTCGCGGACGAGCGCCTGTCCATACTTCGCCCAGGGGAAGGGCTCGCCGAAGACGTCCTCGAACGCCTTGATCATCTCGGGCGTGCGTCCGTAAATTTCGCGGACCTCGTCCTCGTGGCCAGAGGGGCAGTAGACGGGCATGGGCAAACCGGGGCGGGCGGAATCCGGGCCGCCCACGTCGATGACGCTGCACCTGGCGACAAAGAGCGCAACAAGGTAGTTGACATGCGGACGCGACTGGAGCCAGTGCCACGTGAGTCGCGGCTTGCCGTTCGCGTCGGGCGAGGCGGAGTCCTTCGACAGCAACGCGCCATTGGAGAGGACCTCGTATCCCTCCTCGACGGTGATCCGCATCTCGGTCGAGAGGCGATCGTTGGGGAAGTCGTGGCAGATGAACCAACGCGAGTTGAGCTGGGCCTCGCCCTGGCTGTGGATCTGGGGGAAGGAGTCGGTGGCGCCCTCCTTGGCGGCCTTGCGCGGCGGGGAATAGGTCAGCCCCTCGCCCGAGCGCACGCCGGGGGCGTCGGGGGAGTAATCGAGTTCATACTCGAGCACCAGGGCGACGGCCTCGCCGGCCGGCACGGGCGCAGGAAACTGGATCGTGACCGAGCCGCCGGTCTGGGTGAAGAGACATGCCTGGGTCTCGCCGAGAGCCGAGCGCGCGTCGGGCGCGGGCATGCCGAGGCGGGCGGTGCGGACGTTGGGCCCCTTGCAGTCCAGCGTGATCGACTCACGGGCCTGGGCGATGGGCGTGAGGACGAGCGTCTCGGTTACCGTGAGGAAGGCCTTGCCCATGTCGGGGATGTCGAGGTCCAGCGTCATGTGCTGGAAGTCGAAGAGGCGATGCGGCGGATAGCGGTTGTTCTCGCGCCCGGTGGCCACGTCGATGCGGAGGTCCATGGGGTTGCGTCGGCTGGGCGTCGCCGGGTCGGGTGAGATCTGCCCCTGAGCGATCGCGACGAAGGTAGACAGGATGGTCAGGGCGATCGGGACGATGGAACGCCGGGTCATGTGGAACCTCGTGTGGGGACAGGGGGCACGCCGACGCGGTCGTGATGCGGCGCGGAGAGCGGGATCGGCGCCACGACGCCCGTGGCCCGGGAACTCTATGGGAGCGACCGGCAACGCCCGTGTCACGACTCTGGAACGGCTAACGCCCGAGATCGGAGAGGCCGAACCGTGGCGCGTTCATTGGACCTTTGGGGGCGGGCCGATACACTCTGCCATGCCCCCCCAGCCGCCGAGTTTCGCCCCGGGCCACGCCTCGGGATCGTCGTCCCCTGCGCCGAATCGTGATGCCGGGCGTTCGACGCCCCCGCCGCGTGGCGCATTCGCGGGCCTGGCAGCTCTCGCGGAATCCACCGACGAGTCGGAGTACTACAGCCCCATCCCCAAGGGCTATCAGCGCGGATTCCATAAATACGTCGTCGTCCTCGGGACGGTGATGTCGGGCCTGGGCAAGGGCATCTTCTCCTCCAGCGTTGCCAAGATGCTCAAGGACAAGGGGCTCTGCGTCGCGCCGATCAAGATGGAGGGGTACCTCAACCTCGACTCTGGAACCCTCAACCCGTACCGCCACGGCGAGGTCTTCGTGCTCGACGACGGGACCGAGTGCGACATGGACCTGGGGACGTACGAGCGCCTCCTCGACCAGAACCTCTCCCGCTGGAACTTCACGACCTCGGGGCAGATCTTCGCGGACATCATCCATCGCGAACGCCAGGGGCAGTACCTCGGGCGCGACGTGCAGTGGATCCCGCACGTCACCGGCGAGGTGAAGCGCAAACTCCGCGAACTCGCCGTGCGCGGCGACGGCACGAGGCCCGCGGAGGTCGTCTTCATCGAAGTCGGCGGGACGGTCGGCGACTACGAGAACGGCGTGTACATCGAGGCGCTCCGCGAACTCGCCTTCGAGGAGGGCCCCGGCTCGGTCTGCTTCGTGGCGCTGACGTACGTCATCGAGCCGCCGGCCCTGGGCGAGCAGAAGTCCAAGGCGGCCCAGTTGGGGATCAAGCGGCTGATGGAGGCGGGGATCCAGCCCCACCTCATCGCGTGCCGAGCGACGAATCCGGTCTCGTCGAAGGTGATGCAGAAGATCGCGATGTTCAGCAACGTCCCGATGCGCCGGGTCTTCTCGATGCACGACCGCGCGTGCATCTACACCATTCCCGAGGAACTTCGCCAGGAGGGGATGGACCGCGAGGTCCTGTCGCTCCTCAACCTGCACGACAAGGTGGACCTCGCCGCCGAGGATCGCGCCCGATTGGGCTGGACGAGTTTCGTCCGGCAACTCACCACGCCCAAGTCCAGGACCGTGACCGTCGGCCTGACGGGGAAGTACGCCCACCTCCGCGATGCCTACGCCTCGATTGACAAGGCCCTCGAGCACTGCGGGGCCCATCTGGGTGTGGACATCGACATCCGTTGGATCGAGACGACCCAGATCGACGACGCCTCCGCGGGGAACGCGCTGGCGGGACTCGATGCCGTCATCGTGCCCGGCGGGTTCGGCAGCCGCGGAGTCGAGGGGAAGATCGCGTGCGTGCGCCACTGCCGCGAGACGGGACTGCCCTATCTGGGCATCTGCCTGGGGTTCCAGGTCGCGGTGATCGAGTTCGCGCGGAACGTGCTGGGGCTCACCGGCGCTTCATCGACGGAGTTCAACCCCGAGGCGCCGTTCAAAGTCATCAGCGAACTCCCCGAGCAGAAGAAGATCGAGGGCCTCGGCGGGACCATGCGGCTGGGCGCGCAAGACGTCTCGATCGCCCCCGGCACGCTCGCCCACTTCCTCTTCGGAAAGGCCAGCGTCCGTGAGCGATTCCGCCACCGCTACGAGGTCGAGCCCGAGTTTGTCGAGCGATTCGAGAACGCCGGACTGGTCTTCTCGGGTCGGCACCCCTCACGACCGATCATGCAGGTGCTCGAACTCCGCGCCGAGCCCGAGACCGATCCTTCCACCACCACGCCTCGCGTCACGCATCCCTTCTTCATCGGGGCACAGTTCCACCCGGAACTGACCAGCCGCCCCGTACGCCCGCAGCCGCTGTTCATGGGTCTGGTGGCGGCGGCGATCGCGAAGAAGTTCGGACGTTCCCTGAACGAGACGATCCACGCGGAACTCCCGCGCTGGCTCCGCCCCACGCTCCGCAACTCGCACCAGCCGGCTTGATCGCAGGCGCCACGTGCCCGGCCCTTCGAGCCACGACGAACGACCACGCGACGCCACGCCAAGAGGCGAGCACGCTTTGACCGTCCCCAGACTCTTCGCCCGACCGGCTTCCCCCACGCCCACAATGGATCCCGGCGCCCGTGTTCTGATCTGGAACATCCTCCACGGGGGCGGCCGCGAACGAATCGCCTCGGTCGCGCTCGCCATCATGGACCACCACCCCGACGTCGTCGTCCTCTGCGAGTTTCGCCGATCGATCGGCGGGCAGATCGTCGGACTCCTGGCGGATCGCGGTCTGATCTATCACCTCGCGACCAACCCCGGCACGACCACAACCAGGCAGAGCCGAAACGGCGTGCTCATCGCGTCCCGCTGGGCGATCACGCCGGGTTACGTCGGCGAACTGGGGTCAAGGTTCCCGGGGCGATGGCTCGACGCGGAGATCGCCGAGGCGGGGCTCACCCTGTCGGGCATCCACGCACCGGACGACACCCAGCCCGCGGCAAAGGCCGAGTTCTGGAACGGGTTGATCGCCCTCGCCCGTGTTCGGATGGTCGAAGGTCGGCCGTGGCTCATCGCGGGCGATGCCAACGCCGGGCGTCACGGGATCGACGAGAAGGGCAAGACGTTTCGATATCCGGCCCTGCTCGGAACACTCGTAACCCTTGGAATGGCAGACTTCTGGCGCGACGCGAACCCGGATTCCCGCGAGGTCTCCTGGCGCTCGGGCACGGCGAACGGCACACGAATCGACGCCGCCTTCGCCTCGCCCGCGCTGCGTCCACGCGTGGTTTCCGCCCGATTTTCTCATGCCGAACGCGAGGCCGGCCTCTCGGATCACTCGGTGCTCCTGGTGGACCTTGGACCCCAACCGGCGGAATTTCGGGGGGAAAACGCAAAATTTCTGCGTCCGCAAGAGGAAAACATGTAGCCAAATCACTCCAACCACCGAAAAATCCAGCGGAAAACCGGCCTGTTGCCGGACTCGGCGCGAACGCCGATGGAATGAGGGAAACGAGTCGTCCGGCCCAGGATGGTCCAGACCGGGCGCCTCGATCACAGCCAACTTTGGAGAAAGTCATGGCCAAGAAAGCCAGCAAGTCGAAAGCAAAGTCGTCCAAGCCCGCCAAGAGTGCGTCCAAGGCCGCCGCGCCCAAGCCCGCCAAGATCAGCGCCGCCCCCAAGATCCGCTCCAAGAGCGAGGTGTATGGCCTGATCGCCGCCCACACCGGCCTCGCACGCAAGCAGGTCTCGGAGGTCTTCGACACCATGCAGCAGATGGTCAAGGTCGATCTCAACGGCAAGGCCGGCATCTTCGCCGTCCCCGGCATGATGAAGATCGTCTGCGTCCGCAAGCCCGCGACCAAGGGCGGCATGCGTCCGAACCCCTTCAAGCCGGGCGAGATGATGGAAGTCAAGGCACGCCCCGCACGCAACGTCATCAAGATCCGTCCCCTCAAGGCCCTCAAGGCGATGGTCTGAGCGAGACACCCCGGCATCACGCCGGAGTTCGCAACCCAAGGACGCCGGCCCTCACGCCGGCGTCTTTTTTCATTTTGATCAATCCCGAGCGCAAGGACTTTCCCCGATCACATGAGCAGTTCTTGCGCGGTTCGACTTTGAACCCGTGGTCAGTTCCGAAAACTCGCGACTTCCGCTGAACTCGTTATCCAGACTCGTCGATGCTCCCGCTGTCCCGGCACCCACAGCGCCGGGCTCTTCGTCCACAGGCCAAGGGAGAACGCCGTGCCCCATCGAAAGACCCACGATTCACGCCCCGCCCACGCCAAGAGCCCCGCCGAGGCGCCCTCACCGATGATCGAGACCTCGCGTCGATCTCCGCGGAGCAAGGTGGTGCTCGCCGAGTGCCGCGTGCTTCTCGCGACGGATTCCGAGTCGGTCCGTGAGCGGATCATGACCATGCTCGACGGGCGCGTGCTGGAGATCGCCTCGGTCTCGACCGCTGTGGAGGCTCGGTCGCGGCTCGACCAGATGCGGGCGTATGACGTGCTCCTCGTCCACGACCATCTGCACGCGAGCGCCGCGCTTCTCACACACGCCGCCGCCACACGCAAGGACCTCGTGTCCATCTATCTCGCCGAAGCGGCGGCCCTCGACGAGGCCGTGCTCGCGATGCAGGCCGGAGCCGCGGATGTCCTGTCGCCCTCGCTCACGCCCACCGAACTCATCGCAAAGATCGAGTCCTCGCTGCGCCGTCGACGCGACGACCGCGATCTCCACACCGGCGTGCAGCGTCGGGCCGACCGACTCGTGCGGCTCTGTCGCGTGCTCAACTCGCAGCGCCGCGAACTGATGTCCCAGGTCGTCTCGCTCTGCGACGATCTCTACAAGGCCTATGAGGAGTTGGCCGGACAGTTGGAGCGTGGCACCTTCGCCGGCGCCTTCAACGCCCTGGTCCGCCAGGATCTCGATGTCGAATCGCTCCTCCGCACGGTCCTCGAGCATCTCCTGCCGCAGACCGGTCCGACCAACGCCGCGATCTTCCTCCCCGCCTCCTCCGGCGACTTCACGCTCGGGGCGTACATCAACCACGACCGCCCGCGCGCCGATGTCGAGATGACTCTCGACACTCTCGCCGCCACGCTCGCCCCCGCCTTCGAGCGCCACACCGCGATCGAGGTCTTCGAGAACGACGACGCGCTCGCCCGCCACATCGCCTCCGACGCCGACTGGCTCAAGGACTGCACCAGCGCCGTCATCCCCTGTCGCCACGAGGGCGAGTGCCTCGCCGTGCTCCTGCTCTTCCGCGACTCTCGCGTGCCCTACCCAACGACGCTGATCCCCACGCTCGAGACCGTCCGCGACGTCTTTGCCGCGCAACTCGCGCGAATCATCTCGACCCACCACCGCCACAAGCCTTCCAAGGAACTCGATTTCCTCGACGGCATGGACTTCGACACCGACTGGGACGACGACTCCCACGGCGGATTCGACGGGCTCGACGACCTGGCGGCGTGAACCACAACCACCAACGCGACCAGGCCCTCCTCATCGAGCAACTCCCCAAACTTGTCGCCGAGCAGGTCAACGCCGTTCAGGGTTTCAAGATCGACACGATCACCGTGTGGGACCAGGGCTCGGGCGCGAATGGCACAGGCCGCAACGCCACCGCCGACTTCCTCTCGGGCATGATCGGCTCGCTCCCACGACTCCACAAACTCGCCCAACAGGCAGGCATCGAACTCCCCTCGGCCCTCGGCAAACTCAACCGTCAGGCCGGAGCCGATGGACACATCTCGCCTGACTCAGAGTCCAATGGCAAGGCCGAACCAAAGCGCCGGACCCAACGGAACGAAGAACGATTGACCGACGCGCCGGGCGATCGAATCGCGTCCAATCGCCCAGACATACCCAGGGTGACAACTCCTATCAAACCCCTTCCTTCTCGCCCGCTACACTCTCTAGATGCCCGCAACAATTGCCGACCCCATGCACACGCCGATCGCCTCGATCATCGCCGACGAGCTCCCTGAACTCGTCACCATCCGCCACGACCTGCACCGCCATCCGGAACTCTCGTTCAAGGAATCACGCACCAGCGGCGTGGTCCAGCGAGAACTCGCCGCCCTCAACATCGAGCACAAAGCCGGACTCGGCGGCGGCACGGGCGTCATCGGATACCTTCCGGCCACTCTTCCCCACGGCAACGACCGTCCCGCAATCGCCCTCCGCGCCGACATGGACGCGCTCCCCATCCTCGAACAATCCGGCAAGCCCTACGCCTCGGTCTCCCCCGGCGTCATGCACGCCTGCGGCCACGACGGACACACCACGATCCTCCTCGGTGCCGCTCGCGTCTTGATGAGCGTCCCGCGACCGCGACCGGTCCTCCTCGTCTTCCAGCCCGCCGAAGAGGGCGGCGGCGGCGCGGACGTGATGTGCAAGGAGGGCGCCCTCGCCGGCACGAGCAAGGGCGGCCTGGGCAACCCCGTTGAGAAGATCTTCGGGCTCCACGGCTGGCCCCAACTCCCGCTTGGACGGATGGCCTCACGCGTCGGCCCGCTCCTCGCCGCCGTCGATGACATCGAGGTCACCGTCCGCGGCACGCAGTCCCACGGCGCCTACCCACACTTCGGGCGCGACCCGATCGTCACCACCGCCCACATCATCACCGCGCTGCAGACCATCACCAGCCGCAACGTTGGCCCGCTCGACTCCGTCGTCGTCACAATCGGCGCCATCCACGCCGGAACCGCCAACAACATTATCCCCGAGAGCGTCCACTTCATCGGCACGATCCGCACGCTCAAGGACACGACCAAGGCCATCGCCCGCGAGCGATTCGTCTCGATCGTTGAGGGCGTCGCGAAGTCGATGGGCTGCCACGCCGAGGTCCGCTACACCGACAGTTACCCCGTCACCGTGAACGATCGCGAGGCCACCGAGGACTTCTTCAAGGTCGCCGACGAGGTCGCGGGGCGTGACAAGGTCGATCGCCTCGAGAATCCGACGATGGGCGGCGAGGACTTCTCGTACTACGGGCGCCACGTGAAGGCCGCATTCTTTTACCTCGGCCTCTGCCCCCCCACGCTCCCGCCGGGCGTCTCGGCCTATCCGACGCTGCACCAGCCCAACTTCGACTTCAACGACAACGCCATCCCCATGGGCGTGGAGACGTTCGTACGCCTCGCCACCACGGTCTGATCAACGTGTGTCACGCCGGTTCTGAAGCGACGTGACGAGATCGCACCGGCCAGTACTCGAGTTCGATCTCATCACGGATCGGCAGCCCGTTCGGTGCCACGAGCGGCACGGGCTTGCCCATTTCGCGAACACGATCCATCATCCCCGCGTGTACCGCGATGATCCGCCACCCGCGACGCTGGTAGAACCCCAGCGCCCGAAGATTGTCGTTCGTCGTTGTGAGAATCAGCCGCCGCACTCGCTTGCCGATCGCCCAGTCCGTCGCGGCATCAAGGAGCGCCGCCCCCACGCCGGCGTTCTCCTGCTCCGAAACCAGCGTGACGACCTCGGCATACGAAACCCCATCACGCGTGTATCGCACCACCGTGACGTGCCCGACGGACGGTGAACCCGCCCCGGCGCCGGCCATCCGCGCGACGAATCCCTCGAGCCGCCGAGTGTCGTATGGAACGCCCAGCGAGTGGACCTCGGGCGATGAGAAATGCCGCGTCGCCTGCGACACAACGTACTCGCGCGTGGCGGACGTGATCGGCTCTACGCGGATCGCCCGCCGGGCCGTACACCACGAGAGCACCTCGACCGCATTGTGATCAGGCGGAAAGACGGGGTACCACACCCTTCGCACACGCCACGCGCCCCGACCACTCGCCGTCCACCCCGGCTCCAGATACCACGCCATCCGCTTGATCAGCGTGCTCGGACCTCCGCTCTCCACGGGCCATTCGAACGTCGGCAACCGCATCGCCCGCGTCAGTCTCAGATCGCTGTCGCTCAACATCGGGAACGGCACGTGATTCCTCGCTACAAACTCGCGCTGATGATCGCTCGTGCTCGTGCTGATGCCAAAGACCTCGATGCCCAACGACCGAAACTCGCCATGGAGATCACGAAAACCACAGGACTGGGGCGTGCACCCTCGTGCCCCCGGAACGCTCTCCCACTCCTCCCCGCGCGGTCCAGGGTTCGGTCGCTCCCCGGGCACACCCGTCCGTGGATAGAAAAAGAGCACCCGCCCGACAACGCCACTCGATGCGGCGGGCACCTCATCGAGCGCCATCGGCTGCCCATCGGTCGCCACGAGCGACACCCCCGGCGGCGAAGTTCCGAGAATGTGCATCGACGCGCCATCATCTGTGGGAATGGGTAAGCCAGAGGGCAGAACTCCAGGGTCGGCATTGTCGGGATTCACGACGAAACAGTATCAAGAGACAACAACCTCACATGGATGGTCACGGCATCGGGTATACTGCACGTGCTCCGTGGGTGGAGGATGCGCCGGACGCCCCGTTGGGGACGACTGGCGAGAGCAATCGGAGTTCCAAAGATGCGCGTCTCGTTCTTTCGGCAATTGGCCGTGGGTTTGGTCTGTCTGTCCTCCCCACATGCCTTGGGCGAGGTGCGATATGTGAACGTGGGCTTGAACACCGGAGCCAACACCGGCACATCGTGGCAGAACGCCTACATCGGCGTCGGCGCTCTCAACCGCGCCCTCGCCGACGCCAACCCCGGCGATGAGATCTGGGTCGCCGCCGGAACCTATCGCGGCGAGCAGAACGCCACGCTCTCTCCCTCTGCGTACACGCTCCGCACCGACATCGGCCTCTATGGCGGCTTCGCGGGCAACGAGATCGCACGCGACCAGCGCGATCCCGCCGCTCACCTCTGCACCCTGAGCGCCGACGCCAACGCCGACGACAACGGAACACTCAACCTCGCCGACAACTACGCCCACGTCCTCGAGGCGACCGGAGCCGTCAGCGGCGTGGTCGTGGACGGCTTCACCATCACCGCCGGAAACGCCGTCGGTGCAGGCTCCAATCTCGATCGCGGCGGCGGCGTCCTCCTCGTCGGCGGCGCCAGTGCCACCTTCGCACACTGCGTCTTCATCAACAATCGCTGCACGTTCGGCGGCGGCGCGGGATACATCAACACCGCGATCGCCACGTTCAACCGCTGCACCTTCGCCGACAATGTTGGTGGCAGTTACGGCGGGGCCTTCGACACCAACAACGGGTTCACGACGTTCGTCGCGTGTCGCTTCCTCCGAAACTCCGCGGGCCGCGCCGGGGGCCTCGAGGTCTACGGCTCCAACGGGATCAGCACGATCCGGAACTGTTCCTTCATCGCCAATCAGTCGACCGGATCTGGCGGCAACAGCGGCGGTGGCGCCCTCTGGATAGGCCAGGGCGCCCAGGCCTCCATCAACCATTGCACCATCACGGCGAATCAGGCAATACAAACATCCGCCGGCGGCATCCGGCTCAGCGGCGCCTCGGCCGTCGCACTCCGGGGTTCCATCATCTGGGCGAACACCGGCACCGGCACCAACGAGAGCACCTGGCAGATCGGCGGCGGCATCCCCACCGTCCGTTACTCCTGCATCCAGGCCTGGACCGGCGGCGGCGATGGGGTTCTCACGGCCGAACCGCTCCTGCTCCCCACCGGCGCCCTTCGCTGGGGATCACCCTGCATCGACGCCGGCGATGGCACGGCCATCGACGCCAACGACGTCCTTGACCTTGATTCACACCGCCGCGCACGAAACGACCCCGCCAAGCCCGACACCGGCCTCTCGACTCCTTCGGGCAAAGTCCCCGACATCGGCGCCCTCGAGTTCCAGGGGAGTTCCTGCATCGCCGACCTCTTCGGCGGCGGCGACGCGATTACCCCGGGTGAGCCCGACGGCGGCGTCACCATCGATGACCTCCTCGCGTATCTCGAAGTCTTCGCCGGCGGCCAAGAACTCGCCGACGTCAGCGGCGGCGACACCGAGGGCGCTCCAGACCAGGGCGTGACCATCGACGACCTGCTCTACTACCTCGAGCGATTCGCCGCCGGGTGCTGAGAACGCCGGATCACTCCACCGTCACGCTCTTCGCCAGGTTCCGTGGCTTGTCCACGTCATGCCCGCGGATCACCGCCGCGTAGTACGCCATCAACTGCAGCGGCACCACCGCCAGCATCGGACTCAGCGGCTCGGCGATGTCGGGGATGTACAGCACGTCCTCGGCATACTTCTTGATGTGCTCGTCGCCCTCGGTCGCGACCGCGATCACGTGACCGCCGCGAGAGCGGACCTCCTCAATGTTGCTCATCACCTTGTCGTACTGCCGGCCTCTGTTCGCGATGAAGACCGCGGGCATCCCCTCGTTGATGAGCGCGATCGGCCCATGCTTCATCTCCGCCGCGGGCATCCCCTCGGCGTGGATGTACGAGATCTCCTTCAGTTTCAATGCCCCTTCAAGCGCGGTCGGATAGTTGTACCCGCGGCCCAGGAAGAGCCAGTTCTCCCGCTCGCAGTACTTCTCCGTCACCTTGCGGATCTTGTCGTCCTGCTCCAGCACGCGCTGGATCTTCTCGGGGAGTGCCTCGAACTCCTTGAGAAGATCCGCGCAGTGGTCGGCCGACATGAATCGACGCCGACCCATGAACAGCGAGATCATCGTCAGCACCCCGACCTGCCCGATGAAGGCCTTCGTGCTCGCCACGCCGATCTCCGGGCCCACGCGAAGGAAGACCCCCGCGTCGGTGTCCCGCGCAATCGACGACCCGACGACGTTCACCACGCCCAACGCCATCGCCCCGCGATCGCGAGCCTCGTGGAGCGCGGCCAGCGTGTCGGCGGTCTCCCCCGACTGCGACACCGCGATCACCACAGTCCCGTCCTCGATGATCGGGTTGCGATAGCGGAACTCGCTCGCGTACTCCGCGATCGCCGGCAGTTTCGCGAGGTCCTGCAGCAGATACTCGCCGATCATCGCGGCATGGAGGGCCGTCCCCTGCCCGAGCAGCACGACGCGACGCGTCTTGGTGAGTTCCTTCGAGAGGCTCGCCAGACCGCCCAGCACGACCTTGCCCTCCTTCGCGTCGATGCGACCGCGGAGAGTGTTCGCCACCGACTTGGGCTGCTCGAAGATCTCCTTCTGCATGAAGTGCGAGTAACTGCCGAGCTCGATCTCCTGGAGCTCGAGTTCCAGTTGCTCGATCTTGGGCGTGACGGGCACGTTGTGGATCGTGCTCGTGCGGAACCCTTTCGGCGTGATCTTCACGACGTTGTAGTCGTCGAGCGTGAAGGCGCGCGTCGAGTGCGAGACGATCGCCGACGCGTCCGACGCGACGACGTACTCCTCCTGCCCGATGCCCACGATGAGAGGGCTTCCCTTGCGCGCCACGACCAGCGTCCCAGGCTCCTTCTCGCAGATCACCGCGATCGCGTACGCCCCGGTCACCTCGCGGAGCGCCGCCTGCACCGCGCGTTCCAGATCCCCCTCGTACAACTCGCCGATGAGCATCGCGAGCACTTCCGTGTCCGTCTGGCTGTGGAAGGTGTGCCCCTTCTCCTCGAGATAGGTCTTGAGGGCGGCATAGTTCTCGATGATCCCGTTGTGGATGAGCGCGATGCCAACCTTGTCGTCGATGTGCGGGTGGGCGTTGGCCTCGGTCACGCCGCCGTGCGTCGCCCAGCGCGTGTGCGCGATACCGAGCGTCCCCGACAGCCCGCCGCGCGCCTCGAGCTTGGCCTCAAGATTCGAGACGCGACCTACCGCGCGCACCACGTCGATCGAACCCGCCGGATTCATGATCGCGACACCCGCCGAGTCATACCCGCGGTATTCCAATCGCTTGAGCCCCTCGATGAGCAGGGACTGGCACGGATTGCTCCCGACGTACGCGACGATTCCACACATGGACAGAACTCCAAATCGCATCACCCCAAGGGCTTGCGACACCAGACTCTAGTCGTCCGAGAACCCCAGTCCCCGGACGTATCCTCTTCCCAACGCCACGGCACTCCATGATCGACGCGACAACCCCGGCGCGCTCTCACGAAACACCGTACGCCGACCGATAACCTCATCGTCAGGCCACACGATCACACCTCCACAACGACCGGCAACCCTCACCGGTTCGTCGGCGCCTCGCGTCCTCCAGACCACCCCGATGTTCACCGCCAAGGCCCATTCCTTCGTCCAACAGGCCCGACTCGCGATCACCCTTGCCTGGGTCGCCGGGTACACCAACGTCGTCACCCTCATCGTCCTCGGCACCGCGACCTCTCACGTCTCCGGCACCGGCTCCAAACTCGGCGAGCACGCGATCGAAGGCCAGTGGCGCCTCACGCTCGTCATGCTCTGGCTCCTCGCCACCTTTGCGCTGGGCGCGCTCATCTCGGGCCTGACGACCGAGCACGCGAGACGCCGAGGACGCGAATCGATCTACGTCCTCCCCATGGGAGTCGAGGCGACTCTCCTTGCCCTGCTCGCGATCGTCCTCGAACTCGCGCCAATAGGATCGCTTGCCATCGCCACAGCCGGACCGTGGTTCTTCCTCGCCTCCTCCATCGCGTCCATGGCCATGGGCCTCCAGAACGCCACCATCACCCACATCTCCCAGGGCGTCGTCCGCACCACCCACGTCACCGGCGTCGTCACCGACATCGGTCTCGAAGCCGCCAGACTCTACTTCGACGCGAGTGCCAAGGATCACCCACCACTCGTCCACCAACCCGCGAGCCGGCGCATCGCGCTCCTCGCCTCGATCCTCGGCTCGTTCGTCCTCGGCGCGGGCCTCGGCACCCTCGCCCACGAGCACATCACCAAGGCCGTCATGGTCCCGCCCGTGATCTTCCTCCTCTGGATCATCGTCCAGGACGTCACCCGCCCCATCGCCGAGATCGAATCGTCCATGCTCCACGACGCGTCGTCCGGGCTCGATCTCCCCGCGTCCCTCGCCGTCTACCACCTCCGAGCCGAGCGTGGCTCGCGACTTCCAGACCTCTCCCTCTGGGCCGAGCGCCTCTCGCCCGCGATGCGCGTCGTCCTCCTCGACCTCCAGGGACTGGGCGAACTCGACCAGGACGCCGTGCACGAACTCGGCGCCCTCGCACGCCTCCTCGCCGTTCAGGAGCGTTCGCTCGTGATCGCGGGACTCAAGCCCCACCAGTTCGAGCAGTTGCTCCAGGGCCTCCCCAAGGGCACGATCGATCCCCTGGACCTCTGCCCGGACCTCGAACTCGGCCTGGCGCGAGCCTTCAACCGCCTCGAATAGCCGAGCCTGTCGGAACCATCCCGACACTCCCTCGGCATGGATTTTTGCCACGCACGTGCTATTCTCATCCAGTTTGCGCACTGAAGGAACCCCGGCACCGATCGCGGTCCTTCATCATGCCGCAATCGCGTTCCCTTTGGCCATGTGGTCGTTTGACCATGTGGTAACCTCGAGGACCCGCATGCCCAAACGCACCGACATCAAGACCATCCTCATCATCGGCGCCGGACCCATCGTCATCGGCCAGGCCTGCGAGTTCGATTACTCCGGCACCCAGGCCTGCAAGGCGCTCAAGAACGAGGGCTACCGCATCGTCCTCGTCAACTCCAACCCCGCCACCATCATGACCGATCCGCAGTTCAGCGATCGGACCTACATCGAACCCATCACTCCCGTGGCCGTCCGCAAGATCATCGAGAAGGAACTAGCCCTCGGCCCGCGCATCGACGCCATCCTCCCCACCCTCGGCGGCCAGACCGCCCTCAACTGCGCCTGCGCCCTCTACGACAACGGCACGCTCAAAGAGTTCGGCATCGAGATGATCGGCGCCAACCGAGAGGTCATCCACCGCGCCGAGGATCGCCAGGCCTTCAAGGACATCTGCGAGGGAATCGGGCTCAAACTCCCGCGCGCCAAGACCGTCAAGACCCTCGCCGACGCCGAGGAGTTCCTCGAAGAGATCGGCCTCCCAGCCATCATCCGCCCCGCCTTCACCCTCGGCGGTTCCGGCGGCGGGATCGCCTACAACCGCGAAGAGTTCAAGGACATCGTCTCCCGCGGGCTCGCCGCCTCCATGATCCAGCAGGTCCAGATCGACCAGTCCGTCATCGGGTGGAAGGAGTTCGAGCTCGAGGTCGTCCGCGACAAGAACGACAACTGCATCATCGTCTGTGGCATCGAGAACATCGACCCCATGGGCGTCCACACCGGCGACTCCATCACCGTCGCGCCCATCCTGACGCTCACCGACAAGGAATACCAGGCGATGCGCGACGCCGCCTTCGCCGTCATGCGCGCCGTCGGCGTCGAGACGGGCGGGAGCAACGTCCAGTTCGCCGTCAACCCCAACCCCACGCCAGGACCCGATGGCAAGAAGCCCTTCGAGATGGTCGTCGTCGAGATGAACCCGCGCGTCTCGCGCTCCTCGGCGCTCGCCTCCAAGGCCACGGGCTTCCCCATCGCCAAGATCGCCGCCCGCCTCGCCGTCGGCTACACCCTCGACGAACTGGAGAACGACATCACCGGCACCACCAGCGCCTGCTTCGAGCCCACCATCGACTACGTCGTCACCAAGATGCCCCGATGGACCTTCGAGAAGTTCCCCGAGGCCGACGAGACCCTCACCACCCAAATGAAATCCGTCGGCGAGGGAATGGCCATCGGCCGAACCTTCAAGGAGAGCCTCCAGAAGGCCATCCGCTCGATGGACGTCAAACGCTTCGGCCTGGGGCTCGATCGCAACGACAAGTGGCTCGAGGCGATGCGCGCCGTCGAAGATGGACAACTCGTCCTCGATGTCATGGGCTCGGGCAACAGCAAGAAAACAACCCAGGACGCCCCGAACGATCGCTCCCCCACCGGTCTGCGCACCGCCGATGGCCAGCCCCTCGAGTGGCCCGTCTCCCACGAGACCCTCGTCCGCAAACTCGCCGTCCCCAGCCAGGGACGCCTCTACTACATCCGCTACGCGATGAAGATGGGCTGGAGCATCGAGAAGATCCACGAGTTCACCCGCATCGACCCCTTCTTCCTCGATCAGATCCAGGAACTCGTGCAGTTCGAGGACGAACTCTGCGACTACCGCACGCTGCAAGATGTCCCCAAGGACGTCCTCTTCCGCGCCAAGGAACTCGGCTACAGCGACGCCCAACTCGCCAACCTCTACCTCGAGAAACTCAACCCCGAATCCATCCTCCACGTCCGCGAGCACCGCAAGAGCATGGGCATCACGCCCGTCTACAAACTCGTGGACACCTGCGCCGCGGAGTTCGAGGCCAAGACGCCGTACTACTACAGCACCTACGAACGAGGCTCGTGGCGCGACGGGAAGCAAAGCCCGCCCGCCGACGAGGTCCGGCTCGCCGACCGCCCCAAGGTCGTCATCCTGGGCGGCGGTCCCAACCGCGTCGGCCAGGGGATCGAGTTCGACTATTGCTGCTGCCACGCCGCATTCGCCGCGCGAGACCTGGGCTTCGAGAGCGTGATGATCAACGCCAACCCGGAGACGGTGAGCACGGACTATGACACGAGCGACCTGCTCTTCTTCGAGCCGCTCACGCTGGAGGACGTGCTGAACATCGTGGACACTCTCGGCGGACGGGCGACCATGTCACTCGTTCGAGGCCTGATCGTCCAGTTCGGAGGCCAAACCCCCCTGAATCTCGCCAAGGGCCTCGTCGCCGCAGGCACCCCGATCATCGGCACCTCCGTCGACTCCATCGACCGCGCCGAGGACCGCGAACGCTTCGACGAGGTGCTGGAGAAACTCAATCTCCGCCGACCCCCCGCGGGGATCGCCCACTCCATCGACGAGGCCGCCAGAGTCGCCGGCGAGATCGGCTACCCCATCCTCATCCGCCCCAGTTACGTCCTCGGTGGACGCGGCATGGAGATCTGCTCCGACGAGCGCTCCCTCCGCAACTTCATGGCCACCGCCCTCGAGACCAGCGGGCTCGACGACGCCCCCGTCCTCATCGACAAGTTCCTCGACGGCGCGATCGAGGTCGATGTCGACGTCGTCGCCGACTTCGACGAGTCCCGCCCCGGCGAGCACGCCGCATTGGTCTGTGGCATCATGGAACAGATCGAGCAGGCCGGCGTCCACTCGGGCGATTCCGCCTGCACCCTCCCGCCCGCGTCGCTCTCCCCCGACATCACCCGCACGATCGAGACCCTCGCCAAAGACCTGGCACGCGAACTCAAAGTCTGTGGCCTGATGAACATCCAGTTGGCCGTGAAAGACGGCGAGATCTTCATCCTCGAGGTGAACCCGCGCGCCTCGCGCACCGTCCCCTTCGTCAGCAAGGCGACGCACACCCCCTGGCCCGCCCTCGCCGCCAAGGCCATGATGGGACGATCCCTCGCTTCCCTTGGCGCGAAGGAAAAGCCCATCCGTGGCTACCACGCCGTCAAGGAATCCGTCTTCCCCTTCAATAAGTTCCCAGGAGTCGACGTCGTCCTCGGCCCGGAGATGCGATCCACCGGCGAGGTCATGGGCATCGATCGATCACTTCCCATCGCCTACGCCAAGAGCCAGCAAGCCGCCGGGAACGAACTCCCCACCTCGCCCGACGACGGCGGCGTCTTCGTCTCCGTCCGCGAGGCCGACCGCGACCGCGTCGTCGAGCCCATCCGAAAACTCATGAAGGCCGGATACAAGGTCTTCGCCACCGAGGGCACCGCCAACCACCTCAAGGAGCACGGGCTCGAGCCCATCACGCTCCAGAAGATCGGCACGGGCGCCCGCCCAAACGTCCTCGACATGATGAGCAACGGCGAGATCGCCCTCGTCGTCAACACGCCCACACGCACCGGCTGGAAGACCGACGAGGGCCGCATCCGATCCACGGCCGTCAAACTCAACATCCCCATGATCACCACCGCCACCGCCGCCCACGCCGCCGCCCAGGCCATGGACGCCCTCCGCGAAGGCGTCTGGGGCGTCGCCGCACTGCAGGACTACGAGCGAATCAACACGGCACTCTCCGACACCAAGCCCCTCGACGCGGCTCTCAAGCCCAGCAAGCCCGTCGAGTCCCACAGACGCTGACGCCCCCCTATCCATCTCGCCGATACTCTTCTCTATGCCGAGCCACGCACGCGCGATCACCCTCGCTCTCGCGATCTCTCTGATCTCTCGCGCCGGCCACGCCGAACCGCCGCGCGATCCCAAGGACGATCCGCAACTCAGTGACCCCAGCATCGACCAGTCGCTCCTCGAGCAGCAGCGCCGCCCCGCCCCCAAAAGCAACGCCGCGCCGCTCACTACCTCCACCCAGCCCTCGCCCGTCCCCGCCGTACACACGCCTCCCGCCACACTCGGCACCGACGAACTCGCCGGCGTGGACTACCGCCTCCCCGCTCCCACCATCTACCCCGAGGGCACCTTCATCTCCGCCCTCGCGGGAGTCCTCGTGCCCACGGCGACCAACGACTATGTCGTCGTCCCCGTCGTCGCCTCCACCGAGCCCCGCCGAATCGCCCCCTTCGTCCTGCTCCCCAACCAGAAACTCGACCAACTCGCCACGCTCACGAGCAAGGCCAAAGACAAGCCCACCATCGAGGTCGCCGGCCAGGTCTTCGTCTATCGCGACCGGATGTACCTCCTGCTCTCCTCCTTCTCCCTCGCGCCGCGACTCCCCTTCGACGAGTCCACGCCGCCAAGCGACGATCACGCCGAGCCGAAACCGGACGAGAACCCTCCCACGACGGCCACTCCCACCATGACTCCGGACACCGTTCCACCCAAGCCGAAACTCAACCCCAACGTCGACGACATCATCAAATCCCTCGAATCCGCCGGCAACCTCGCCCAGCCACGCACCTCACGCCCGCAATCATCATCACCCACCACGAGCGACGCCACGCCGACCTCCCCTACCAGCATCGTCACCACCTCGTCCTCCGCCCTGCGCGAGGGCCAACTCGTCACCCGACGACGAGGCCGAATGGTCCGCGGGCAACTCGGCGGCGTCGCCTTCGTCGTCGACAACGATCCCGACTCCCCAGCGATGGCACCCGTGGGACTCCTCCCCTGCCGACTCCTCGAAGAGATGGAACGTGTCACCAGCGAACGAGGCGAAAGACTCGCCCTCCGCCTCAGCGGCCAGGTCACCACCAGCCAGGGGAAGACCTACCTCCTCCCCACCATGTTCCAGATCGCTCAGCCCTCGCAGGTCCGCCCGCTCAACTAGTCGGACGATTCCTACGCGTGCGTCGCCGACGTCCCGCCGATCGGGTCGTCCGCCAGCGCCATCGCCTCGCTCGGCGACGTCCGCACACGCTCCCCGGGCATCGGGTTGAACCGCGAGCCATACATCGCCACACGCTGGTTGCTCATCGACCTCGGGATCAGCGGCTGCACCAGCACCGTCGCGACCGCCACCCCGAGATTGAGCAGCAAGACCGGCAGCAGCCCCGTCTGCCCCAGGTACACCAGGACACTCACGCCCACCACCAGCACCAGCGCCACGGGGATCACCTGCTGCCACGCCATCATCATGATCTGGTCATATCGAAGCCGCGGAATCGTCCAGCGGATCACCATCATGAAACAGATCACCAGCACGACCTTGGTGAAATACACCACGATCTTCAGAAGCACCGCCCCGAACCCCACCGCGTCCGGGCTAAGACCCGAGACCAGCGGCAGGTGATACCCGCCAAAGAAGAGCAGCACCAGGAACGCCGAACTCGTCACCATGTGCGCGTATTCCGCGAGGAAGAAGAGCGCGAATCGCATCGAGCTGTACTCGGTGTGATACCCGCCCACCAACTCCTGCTCGCACTCGGCGTTATCGAACGGAGCCCGGTTCGCCTCGGCCAGTATCGCGATGAAGAAAATCAACGCCGCCAGAGGCTGGCTCAAGACCAGCCACCCGTGCTCCACCTGATGCCGAACGATCTGCTCCGGGCGCAGCGTCCCCAGCACCAGCAAGACCGCCAGCAGGCTCAAACCCAGCGGGATCTCGTACGAGATCATCTGGGCCGTCGCCCGAAGCCCGCCCAGGAACGAGTACTTGTTGTTGCTCGCCCACCCACCCAGCGCCACGCCATACACCCCCAATGACGCCACCGCGAGGAGGTACACGACGCCAATGCCGACATTCGCCCCCGTGACGTGCACCACGCCCTCAAAGAGCCGCTTCCCAAAGATCGTGCCATCCCACTGCCCGCCCCAGGGAATCACTACGAACCCGATCAACGCCGGCACGATGATAATCGCCGGAGCCAGCGTGAACAGGATCTTGTCCACCCGCGTCGGCGTGTAATCCTCCTTCAGGAAGAACTTCAGACCGTCCGCCAGAGGCTGCCCCAGCCCCAGCATCCCCCGAAGACCCTTCAGGAATGGCAGGCCAAAGTCAAACCCCACACGGTTCGGCCCGATCCGGTCCTGGATATACGCCGAGATCTTGCGCTCCAGATAGATCAGATACGCGACCGTGAGCAGGATCACGTGCACGATGATCGCCATCGTGATCACCGAGACGACGAGTTGCGGCGTGACAAAACTGGGTAGATCCATAGGGAACAGAGTGTAGTTCCCTCTCGGCAATCGCGAGGGCGATCGAGCCGACAACCCGCCCGGATCACGCACGCCCGCACGCTACGACGCCGGTGATTGCCCCTTCGCCCGACGCACCATCTTCTCCCACGCCAGTCTCGCCAGCGTCCGCCCGCCCAGTGTGTCCGCCACCGCCACCCGATACGCCAGCGTTGAGTCCCCCGCCGGCTCAGAACGCCCCAGCGCCGCCGACTCGCTCATGGTCGCCGTCACCATCGCGAGATCCTCGCGCATCGATCCGCCGTACCGCGTGATCAGCGTACGCACAGCCCACCCCGGCACCGGCTCCCACGCCGCCGCAGGACACTCGATCAGGCTCTCCGCGAGCACTACCCCCCGCCCAAGCCCCTCGATCGCACGCCACAGCATGCCGATCTCCGCCAGCACCCCCAGCGAATGATCGAAGAGGTCAACCAGGCTCGGACCACCCGCCATCCGCACCAGCGCCCGCGTTGGACGGGTGCCGTGCACGAAAATCCACGTTTCGGGCATCGCGTCGAGCAGCACCGGGACAAGCCGGCCCTCGCCATCTTCGTCGCGCTCCGTCAGCCACGTCGCCGCGAACCCGGCCATTGGCGTTGACTCCAGCGCATGCCGGCACTTCACGAGCCACTCCGGACTCGGCACATCCCCCGCGTGCAGCACCGCCAGCGCATCGCCCACCTCCACCGTCAACGCCGAGACCTCGTTCCCATGCACATCCCGCACACGCCCAGCCCCGATCTCCCGAGCCAGCAGCGGAACCTCTCCCGCTCGAGCCGCACTCACCACATACACCCCATCCGCCGAGACCCGCTGCGCCCCCACCGCCGCGATCGTCCGAGCGAGCAGTTCCGGATCACCATGATCCACGATCAACAGCGTCGTTGAGAGTTGATGCGCATCCCGTCCAAGTCTCCGATGTCGCATCGACGCCAGCCGCTCATACACCACCGGAATCGCCACCGGCACATCGGGAGCCGCGTCCCGAATCCTCCCCTTCGTACCCCCCACGTCGGCACCATCAAACTCAATCCCAACCCCACCACGAGGCACAGGAGTCCCGCCTGTGCCTACGCGCTCGACATGCTCATCTCTCGGGCCTCGGCCTTGATCTACTCCCGCGCCACGATGTGCCCATCCGATCGCCTCCACCAGTCCCCGCACCGTGCCGTCGTACAGCCAAGCCCCCTCCACGCCATCGAGCAGTTCCGCAAACGCGCCGCGCCTCGGCACCACCACCGGCACGCCCGCCGCCAGCGCCTCGTGGGCCGCAAACCCGAAACTCTCCCATCGGCTCGGGAACACCGCCACATCCGCGCGGGCCAACTCATCGCCGATCACCGACCGCGGCACGCGACCCACAAACTCGAACCGTTCCCGAAACTCCACGGGAATCAGCGAACGCAGGTATTCCCCATACGTCCCCCGAGCCGGCGAATCGTCCTCATCGCCACCCACAAGCCGCAATCGCCACTCGTGCTCCGCCCCACGCATCAGCGCAACTACCGCCACAACGAGATCCTCGACCCCCTTGATCGGCGCCAATCGCCCGACATACAGGATCGTCGATGGCCTTTTCGCGGTGTCCCGTGCTTGAGTGGACCGGCGCCCTTCCAACCCATCTCCCTCGACGCGCGAGACCATGATCCGGTCCTTGTGGATCTCCCATCCCAGCGCCCGGAGTTCCATCGCGCACGTCGCCGTGTGCGCCAGGACCACGTCCGCAAGCTCGCACGACCGCCGCTCGAGCGCGTGCGCCATCCGCCGATGCTCGTCAAAGTGCCGGGTCCCGCACGCCTGGTCGAGCACCCGCAACGACGAGTGCAGCCGCACCGCCATCACCGGCCCACCGTCCAAACCCTCAAACGCCCGAGCCGCGAGCGAGAACGCCCCAAGCCCGCAGAAGTCATGGAACTCCACGATGTCGGGCCTCTCCCGCTCGATCAACCGCGTCACCCCGCGCCACACACGCCACGAGTCGCGCGCAAACCACGCCAACTCCGGCACCGCTTCCCCCACGTCCGCCCCACTCACCTCATCGATCCCCGTGATCGTGAGTTGCCCTTCCGCAAGGCCCCACGCGCGCGCATCACGTCGAAACCGATCCACCACCTCGCCCGGCTGTACGAGCAGCACCGACACCAAATGCCCCGACGCCGCGAGTTCTTGAACCGTGCGCGCGATGAACACCCCCGCACCACCCGGCATGGTCGGCGAGATCTCGTACGTCACAAAGCAGACTCGTGCCATCAGTTACCCCGACCAATCGTGCCCACGAACAATTAGACACCATCTTCTCCGCTTTAGGTCCGTGTGACAACTCCCAACGCCCGTGGCTCGTCGTTGAGCTTCCAACCCGTCCATTCCCTGTACCGTTCGCGAAGAACGGCCACGATTTCCGTCGCAGAGCACCCAGTAAAATCCATGGGTGGATGGAACGTCACCCGCGATCGGCTACGCCGAGCAAGGCTCGCCCACGCCGGATCAACCTGGGGAGTCCCCTCGATCACCACCGGCAGCACCTTCGCTCCTGTGCGCGCCACCAATAACCCAATTCCAGGCAAGAACGGCATTATGGTCTTCGCCGGACGCTCCAGGCGCCCTTCTGGAAACACGCCCAGAACTCCGCCGGATTCCACATATCGCAACGCCTTGCGCGCGCTCGCCCGGTCGTTCCCGGCGCGATTCACGGGAATGACCTCCGTCCACTCCCAGAACGCGCGCAACACCGGCAGCATCATGTCCATCGCCATCATCCAACGGATCTCGAACGGACACGCCGCCTGCACCAGCACCGGATCGATCCCGGCGGTGTGGTTCGCCACCACGATCAATGGCCCCGGCTCGCGCTCCGACGGAATGTGCGCCACGCCCTCGACTCGAAGTCCGTGAAACCAGAGGGCATACGCGCGCATGCCGTGGTACAGCAGCCCCGTCGCCACGTCGCCCCGCGGATTCGTGAGAAGCCATCGGCACGCCAGCGCGTACCCCACCCACAGAATGGCGATGAGCACAACACCAACATGCCAAGTCATGGGGCGGATGTTAGCGATCAATCGCAAAATTGCCGTCCAATCGCCGGAACACGGCTCATGTCTAACAAGTCCCAACCACGCTCGCTTGCCCCGGCTATCCTCAACCAGTCTCCGACGGATTGATGACATGGCGGACCTCTGGCAGGAAACCCGTGAACGTGCGCGCAAGGGTGTCCGCCCCTTGGCCTTGCGCATGCGCCCCCGGACCCTCGACGAGTTCTTCGGGCAGTCCCACCTGCTCGCCTCGGGTCGCCTGCTCCGCCGGATGCTCGACGCCGACGCCTTTACCTCGATCATCTTCCATGGCCCGCCCGGAACGGGGAAAACGACCCTCGCCGAACTCATCGCCGGGCACACCAAACGCCATTTCGAGCGCGAGAACGCCGCGAGCGTCGGCGTGAAGCGCGTCCGCGACCTCATCGACGAGGCCATCAAACGCCTCGAGTACGAGGGCCGGCGAACGATCCTCTTCCTCGACGAGATCCATCGCTTCACGCGCGCGCAGCAGGATGTGCTCCTCGGCGACGTGGAGCGCGGGCTCATCACCCTGATCGGCGCGACGACGGAGAATCCGGTCTTTGCCGTCAACTCGGCCCTCGTCTCGCGCTCGACGCTCTTTCGCCTCGAGCCGCTCGGCGTCGAGGAGATCATCGGCGTCCTCCGCGCGGCAATCGCCGACCGCGACCGCGGCTACGGCACCATGGACCTCCACGTCGAGGATGACGCACTCCACGTCTGGGCCACCAAGTGCGATGGCGACGCGCGTCGCGCGCTCACCGCCCTGGAAGTCGCGGTGCTCAGCACGCAGGCCAGACCTGGCCAAGCGCTCCTGATCGATCGCGCGACCGCCGAGGACTCCATCCAGCAGAAGGCCGCCGTCTATGACCACACGGGTGACGAGCACTACGACGCCATCTCGGCGATGATCAAGTCGGTCCGTGGCGGCGATCCTGACGCCTCGGTCTACTGGATCGCGCGCATGCTCGAGGCGGGCGAGGACCCGCGCTTCATCGCCCGCCGGCTCGCGATCCTCGCGAGCGAGGACATCGGCAACGCCGACCCGCGTGGGATCATGGTCGCGACCGCCGCCTGGGAGATGACCGAGCGCGTGGGCATGCCCGAGTGCCGCATCTCCCTCGCGCAGTGCGCGATCTATCTCGCGTGCGCCCCCAAGAGCAACGCGTCGTACGTCGCGATCGACGAGGCCATCGCCGACGTCCGCGAGGGGCGCACCATCCCCGTGCCGATCCACCTCCGCGACTCGCACGCCCCGCCGGCCGCCGACGGTCGCGCCCATGGGACGGGCTACGAGTACTCGCACGATGCCGACGGCGCCGTGACGGGCCAGGACTACCTGGGCGTCGAGAAGTCGTACTTCCGCCCGACGGATCGCGGACACGAGCGGGCGATGGCGCAGCACCTCGAAGCGCTCCGCAGGGCGCGCGAGGCACGCCCATGAGCGAGCCGCCAACGCCCACGAGCAAGTCCTCGCTGCGGGCCGAGATCCGTGCACGCTTGCGATCCATCGACGCACGTCTTCTCGAGCATGCCTCGGCCGAGATCTGCCGGCGACTCCTCGCCCACGACATCCTGTCGCGTGCCGAGCGGATCCTGCTCTTCGCACCCATGCGAGGCGAGATCGACCTCCGTGCGGCCGGCGTCGAGTGGCTCCGCAGTGGCGTCCAGGTCGCCATCCCCCACTGCGATTTTTCCGCGGGCACGATGCAAGCCGTGCCGATCACCGATTGGGATCATGACATCATCCCCGACGAACGCGGCGTGCCGGGGCACCGGGCGTTTCACTCGTCAGCACCAACACGGGCACAAACCCAGGTGCCACAGGTTGTTGTGACCCCCGGACTGGCTTTCGACACTTCGGGTGGACGCCTCGGGCGTGGGGCCGGGTTCTATGATCGGTTCCTCGCTCGTTGGAGGCGGGACACTCGCTCCTCGATAGCCCGCGTGATCGGCGCGTCACTCGACGAGCAGGTCATCGATCGCGTGCCGATTGATGCCTTCGACGAGCGCGTGGATGAGATCGTGACGCCAACGCGAGTGATCGTGACGGCGGCACGCGCGTAGGACATCGGCCGACCACACTCGGCCCCGGCTCACGGAAGGGACATCGATGGCTCTCCCCTCGCAAGGCTCACGCACCCAGACTCGCACCACCGCCCAGTCGAATCGCGCCATGCGCGCCCCCTGGGCCAAGCCCGCCGCCATCGGCGTCCTCCTTGTCGTCGCGCTCGTGGCGATCTGGTTCCTCGGCAAGGCGCTCCCCTGGGGCAAGAGCCAGGAGGGCACACTCGCCGACGCCACCAAGCCTACGACCACCAGCACCGCCGGCCTCGGCACCTCACCAGCACCCGCGATCTCCACCGCGACCACGAGCGACTCCAGTCCCAGGCCCAAGCCCGTGGATGTCACCGCGCTGGGCACGCCGCCGGCCGTCAACACCAGCGTCTCCGACACGACGCCCAGCAAGCCCAACACGGGCATCCCCACGCAGCCCGTCGTCGAGCCGACGCCGATCGCGCCCAAGTCGGCGGAAATGTCCTCCCCGGCCCTGCCCCCGGTCGATCCCGCGCTCATGGCCGTCCAGACCATCCTCGAGGATGCCCAGCGCGCGATGAAGTCCAACAGCCTCGTCGAGGCCCGTCGGCTCTTCAGCAAGGCCCTCACGATGGACAAGATCACCGCGAGCGAGATCGACTCGACGCGCGCGAGCCTCGCCACCATCAACGACGAGCTCGTCTTCTCAGCCAAGGTCTACACGGGTGATCCGCTGGTCACAACCTACACCGTCGAATCGGGCGACGCCCTCACCAAAATCGCGCGCAAGACCGAGCTCGCCACCGACTGGCGCCTCATCGCCCGCGTGAACGGCGTGCACCCCGACCGCCTCCGCATCGGGCAGAAACTCAAACTCGTGCGCGGGCCGTTCCATGCCGTCGTCCACAAGAAGGCCTTTCGCATGGACATCTACGCGGGAAGCCCCGACGAGCCCGACTCGTGGCTCTTCATCCGCTCCTTCAAGGTTGGCCTGGGCGAGGACAACGGAACGCCCGTGGGCGACTTCGTCATCCGCCGGAACAGCAAGCTCGTCAACCCCAACTGGACCAACCCACGCACCGGCGAGCAGTTCGACAAGAACGATCCCAAGAACCCCATCGGCGAGCGCTGGCTCGGGCTCGAGGGCCAGGGGAGTGCCGCGACCGTCGCCGGCATGGGCATCCATGGAACCATCGACCCCGACAGCATCGGCAAGAGCCTCTCGATGGGGTGCGTCCGCCTGGGTGACAAGGATGTCGAGATCGTGTACGAGTTGCTGGTGGAGCAGGTGAGCCGCGTGCGGATCGTGGCGGAGTGAATCGACGCCAACTCGTGCCGTAACTCTATCTCCCGCCTAGGGTTGCTCCCCGAACATCGGCCTGCGCTCTGGTCCATGCACCAGGTGGCCCTGATCGTCCCGGTGGCGACTCCTGCATGAACCACGATCGATCCCATCACGATTCGCCGCGCGTGGTCATCCTCGGCGCCGGCCCCACCGGGCTCGGGGCGGCGTATCGCCTCAAGGAACTCGGCGCCCCGGACTTTGTCGTCTATGAGGCCAACGACCACGTCGGCGGGCTCTCGCACAGCTTCACCGACGACGCCGGCTTCACCTGGGACATCGGCGGGCACGTGATGTTCAGCCACTACCGCTACTACGACGAGGTCTTTGCCCGCATGATGGGTGACGACTACTCCCTCATCGACCGCGAGAGTTGGGTGCGGATGATGGGCCGCTGGATCCCGTATCCCTTCCAGAACAACATCCGCCATCTCCCGCGTGAGGTCGCGTGCGAGTGCCTGCTCGGGCTGGTCCGAGCGCAGGCGTCTCGCGAGGGAGCGCTCCTGGAGGCGCGGACCTTTGCCGAGTTCATCGACGCGGTCTTTGGCGAGGGGATCGCGACGCGCTTCATGCACCCGTACAACTTCAAGGTCTGGGCCCACCCGACCTCGATGCTGAACAAGCACTGGATCGGCGAGCGCGTCGCCGTCATCGACGTCGAGCGCGCGATCCGCAACGTCGTCCTCGATCAGGACGACTTCGGCTGGGGGCCCAACAACCGATTCAAGTTCCCCTTATGTGGCGGCACGGGCGAGTTCTACCGCCGGATCGGCGAGTTCCTGGGCACGACGACGGTGCACGAATCGCCGGACGCGAGAATCGTGCTGGGCAAGCGCGCGATCCACATCGATCGCCACGCGAAGATCGTCCATTTCGACGACGGCTCGACGACACGCTTCGACCACCTCCTCTCGACGATGCCGCTCGATGTGCTCTGCACGAGCGTGATCAAGGACGCTCCCTCGAACATCCGCAGGGCCGCGTCGTCGTTGCTACATTCCTCGGGGCACATGGTCGGCGTCGGCGTCCGGCGCCCGTGCCCGAGCACCAAGAGTTGGATGTACTTCCCGGAGGAGAACTGCCCGTTCTACCGCGTGACGTACCTCAGCAACTACTCGCCCTTCATGACCCCCGACCGCACGACGCACTACTCCTTGCTCTGCGAGACGAGCGAGAGCGTGCATAAGCCGGTGGACGCGGGCAGGATCGTTGAGGAGACGATCCGTGGCCTCGAGGCGGCGGGCCTCCTCGAGCCGGGCGAGCGCGACGACATCGTCTCGACCTGGCACTACCACGCCGACTACTCGTACCCGACGCCGAGCCTCGATCGTGATGCGATCCTCGCCGAAGTGATCCCCTGGCTGGAGTCGCAGGGGATCCACAGCCGAGGACGGTTCGGGATGTGGAAATACGAGGTCAGCAACACCGACCACTCGCTCATGCAGGGCGTGGAACTCGTGAATCGGATCGTGTTGGGGGAGCCGGAGACGACGATCGGACTGGTGTACTCGGTGACCGAAGATGGACGCGAGACGGCCACCAACCATCGCTCGAACCTTGCTGGTTCAGGCGATCCCGGGCACTCGATAACGCGAGAGCGCGAAATTGAGGCCAAGGCTGGTCCGAGAACCGTGCACGCCGTCCCAAAGTCGCTATACTCACAGGGCCTTTCGGAAGACGAACTGGGAGTGAGCGGCTCCGAGGGGTGATTCGAACCAGAATTTGTACGCTGGCGCACGGATGGGCAAGACAGCGCGGCGAAGCGAGGGTGAACATCCTCTCGCTTGTCTCCGTTCAGTCTTTGTGCCAAACCTGACCAGAGGCAAAATCCGGACCGCGAACATTGTCATAACTATGTGAAGAAGGGTAGTTTACGAACAGATCAATGGTTTTCTCGGGCGTGAATGTGGGGAAGTTTTGCTCAAAATGCAAAACTTTCCAGAGAAAAGGTTGGCGATTCGCCAAACGTAGCGCACATTCCTGCCAGCAACGGGTGTACTGCGCCAGAGCATGGAGGTCAAGGATGACCAAAACCAGTCTCAACACCGAACGGGTACCTTCCAAAGAGGCACAGCCCGTGGGGCGCACAACTTGGGGGTCTATGACCAACCATCGGCGACGTTCTGGCCGAGATGGAGATCGGGCAGGGTCATGAGCGCGCTGTCACGCCATACTGAAATACCGGTCCTCGTTCCGGATTGGCACGCGGATGTCGTGCAACTCCTCGACGAGCACCACCTGGTCGCCTGGTCGGACATGCCCAAGCGACGTATGCAGTTCGCGGTATCTCTCGGGCGGTTCCTTTCCGCGCTTCGAGATACCGAGGTCTGCATGTTCTACGGGCGGTTCATCACCGACCTGGATTCGTTCTGCTACCAGTTGGAGCGGAACCTTCCCGGGCCGGGCCTGGAGCGTCGCCTCGACGGGCCGGCGGGAATCGCCTCGCTGCTCCGCGCCCGGGCCTCGTTCCGCGGGCGTCCGGAGACCAAGCACCGGTTCTATATCTGGCACGACGCCGACATCATGCTCCAGCGTGATCCGGTGCTCTTCGGGCAACTCGTGGACACGCTCAGCGGCGTGGCGGCGGAGGCGGAGTTCACCAGCGATGATCTGCTGCTCATCCACCGCTCGGTGTACGTCGGCGGCTCGGCGCTCGACCTCTACTCCGAGGACGCCAGCGGACAGTTCCGCACCTGGTACAACGACGGTCCTCCCGGGCATGACGTCGAGCCGTTCTGGCAGATCGTGACGGGCGTGGAACGGCCGCCGTTCCTGCGATATCGGATCGACTGTCTCAGCCCGACGGATGCGGAGTAGGCCCGACGTCCCACGCCATTGCGATCAGCACCCGGCCTGGAACCGCTGGAAGTAGTAGAGCAGATCGTCGATCGTAACGGCACCGTCTTGCGTCGCCGTGCCCGTGCCGTTGTCCACGTCGGCGGCGATGTCGCCTGTGGCGAAGATCGTCAGGTAATAGAGCAAATCGTCGATGGTCACCGCGTCGTCGGGTGTGCCGGTGCTGCTGCCGTCGTCGACGTCGGCGAGACAGGTGCTGCCCGAGTCGAGGATTGCGCCCTTGAGGATGAACGGAAGTTCGTAGGCGCGTCCGTCGCTGACGCCGGCGACGTAGCCCTCACGGCCTTCGAACCAGACACGCGGGCCGGCGCTGCTGCCATCGATGGAGTTGAGGAGGCGTGCGTTGTGCCCGGTGACGGCATCTCGCGGCGAGACGAGGGGCGTGTAGACGTTCTGCGAGGGGCTCGACGCGCCCGTGAACGACCACTGGATCCAGTACTCGCCGGGAGCGAGGCGGCCGTTGTTGGGAAGTCCATCGAGAGAGACGGTGTAGGCGAAGACGGGTCGTACGGTGGTGGTGCTGGAGATCCCCTGGCGATGGCAGACGAAGACACCGCCACCGAGGTCCGCCGGGTCGAGCACGAGGGGCGACTCGAGCACGGGCCTTGGAAGCGGATCGGGGGGCGAGTCGGGCGAGTCCGCGGAGTATGGGGCCGCGGGCCAGAGATTGACCTCGATGGAGGTGACCGTGGGCGAGGTCTGACCGGTCTGAAAGGCGAAGACGGTGAGCGTGTCGAGGTCCCAGCCCAAGCCGGCGGACTCGGGGACGACAAAGTTCTCGGCGACGGCCACGCCGACGGGAACGGTCGCGCCGATGCCGGTGGTGCTGAAGTTGAAGGTCTGTCCGGGGATATTGAACTGGTCGCTGTTGCTGATCGGCAGACCGACGATGGAGCCTGTGCCGCCGGTGGGGTTGGTGATGATCGGCCCATTGTCGTGGAGGAGGGATTGGGCGCGGGCCACACCGGATGCGGCCAGCATGCCAGCAACGATCAGAGCCCTGGTGGACACACACGCGCAAACTCGAAGGTCCATGGCGCCATCTCCTTCACTTCCCAACACGAGACGAGGTTGGACTCTACGCGATCGCCCGGCACCCCGCGGACACTCAGCATCCGGTGCCGAATCGATCGAGGACGAAGAGCAAGTCGTCGATCGTGACCGCACCGTAGACGTTGTCGTGGCGGTTGCTCATAAACAGAACCGTCACGGTGGGGGAACGTGACGCCGGATGGATCGAAGACCTCGGCGAGAGGAAGGTCCGCGCGTGGTACAGGCACTGGGAGTGTCCCGGAAAAGCAATCAAATCGCGAGACGTCGCGCCAGTTGGCCGAGTCCGGCCGCGAGCCGGTGACTGACTTGGCCACCACCAGTGGATTCACCGGCGTTCCCGCCCCCCGACATGGCATGACCGGCACGAACGCCACTCCGGATGCGAGGCGATCCATCGGGGCATCTCCTGGGCGCGTGGATCTGTGTTCCGACGCGTGGGTGATTTACACGGAACGACGGCAACACAGGGTCCGAGAATCCGGGGTGGGCGATCACACTCGCATGAAGCCGTGGCGACCTAGCCCACGCGCTCGGGCTTGGATTCTCGAGCCATGAGCGACTGGATCGCCTGCACCGGGTCCAGGCCTTCGAACAGCACGGCATGGACGGCGGCACAGATCGGCATCTCCACGCGATAGGTCTGGGCGAGGCCCATCACGGCGCGGGAGGTCTCGACGCCCTCGACGACCGACTCGCTCTCGGCGAGGTACTGCTGGAGATTCGCGCCCTTGCCGATCGCCTCGCCGAGGCTGCGGTTTCGGCCCTCGGGACTGAAGCACGTCGTGGCGAGGTCGCCGACGCCCGCGACGCCGAAGAAAGTCTCGGTATTGGCGCCCATCGCGGTCCCGAGCCGGACGATCTCGGCGAGGCCTCGCGCGAGAAGGGCGCTCTTGGCGTTGGAGCCGGCGCGGAGGCCGTCGATCACCCCCGCGGCGATGGCGATGACGTTCTTCACCGCGCCCGAGAGTTCCACACCGAGGACATCCCGATTGGTATAGATCCGCGTCCAGGACGTTCCAAAGAGCGATTGCACGCGCTCGGCGAAGCGTGCGTCGTCGCTGGCGGCGACCATGGCGGCGGGAAGCCCGCGCGCGAGTTCGGCGGCGATGGTCGGACCGCTGAGCGTCGCGATCGCGCGGGGCGGCTCATCGAGACCATCGACGCCTTCCTTATAAAGCACGTCGGCGAGGATGCGCGTGGGCGTGAGACGCGTGGCGACATCGATCCCTTTCGCAACGGAGACGATCCCCGGGCCGCGTGCGCCGCGACCGAGGAGGGCCGTGTGCTGGCGCGAGAGCGTCGTCCAGGTCTGGCGGATGAACTGCGTGGGAATCGCCGAGACGATCACGTCGGCGTCCGCGAGCGATCGCTCGGCATCGCGCGCGACATTCGCCCCTTCGGGAAGCACGAATCCGGGAAGTCGCGGGCTGGTGCGTGTCTGGGCCAACCGCCCGGCCTCCTGCTCGCTGTGCCCGACGTCCCAGAGCGTGACCTTAGAGACCGAGCCGCTCGCCATGAGCATGGCGGAAGAGACCAAGGCCATCTGCCCCAGGCCAAGGATGGCAACCGACGTCTGCGATGCAGAGTCGGCGTGCCCAGAGGTGCCCGTCGTCGGTCGAGCCATGGCAGACGATAGGATTGGCGTTCAATGCCGCAGCACGATCGGGTATTGATAGGGATTCCCGCCGACGAGCAACGGCGGCAACTGAACCCGATCGGCGGCGCGCCCGTAAAGTAGAGTTTCGTATCTTTGAGTTGTCGCCCGCGTGGCGCCTCCGTGAGATACGGAGACCCCTGTTTCGAGGTGGCGACCCAACAGCGTTCCTTTTCTGGCGGCTATTCGCCGGCGACCCAAGACGGCTTTCTGAGGACTCACCAACCATGGCCGATGCCCACGACCACGCCCACTCCAATGAGAACGACGTCGTCTGCTGCTCCCACCACGAGATCGAGATCGAGCGCTGGATCTTCTGGGCAATGGCGGGCGGCGTGCTCGTCTTTGTCGGAACCATCGCGGGGCAGATCCCTGGAATCTCGCCCTTGGTCTCCTCGATCCCGGCGATGGTCGGGGCGCTCTGCCTCTCCTTCCCGCTCTTCCTCGCGGCGTTCACGGAACTGAAGACCGGGCGCCTGTCGTCCTCGACGCTGGCCGCGGTTGCGATCGCGGCGGCGCTGGCGATCGGGCAGTATGTCCCCGCCGGATGGCTCGCCTTCATCCTGGTGGTCTTTGGGCTGCTCGTCCGTCGCTCGGCGAGCGGCGCCCAACGCGCCATCGCCGAACTCGTGCAGTTGACGCCCGATGTCGCGCGTGTGGTGGAGAACGGCTCGGAACGTGAGAACACGCCCCTCGGAAGCGTGAAGGTCGGCATGACCGTTCGCGTTCGCCCCGGCGAGAACCTGCCCGTGGACGGCAAGGTCATCTCGGGCAAGTCCACTCTGAACCAGGCCTCACTCACCGGCGAGGCGGCCCCGGTCGAGGTCCAGTCGGGCGACATGGTCTACGCCGGCACGAGCAACCTCACCGGCGGAATCGACATCTCCGTCACACGCATCGGCGAGGACACGACGATCGGGAAGGTGACACAACTCATCCGCCAGGCCGAGTCCAGCCGCACGCCGCGCCAGATGCTCATCGAGCAGGTGGCCCAGTTCTTTGTCCCCGTGGTCCTCGCGGTGGCGGCCGTCGTGTGGTTCCTGATGAGCAAATCGGCGGACGAGGCGGTGCAGAAGTCGGCGCCGCTGACGGCGGTCACGGTCCTCGTGGTCGCGTGCCCGAGCGCGCTCCTTCTCGCCAGCCCGAGCGCGATGCTCGCCGGGTTCGCCGCCGCGGCACGCCTTGGCATCATGATCAAGCAGCCGCGATATCTCGAGACGGCGGCGAACGTCACCGCGGTCGTCTTCGACAAGACGGGGACTATCACCACCGGCAAGTTCCAGGTCACCAAACTCGCGCCGGCGACCGGCGTCGAGGGGGCCCATCTGCTCCGGGCCGCCGCCTTCGGCGAGCAGCACTCGAACCACCCGCTGGCGCAGTCCATCATGTCCACCGCCAACGCCGCCAAGGTCGGGGTCGAGGCGAGCGGGACCTACGAAGAGATCCACGGGCGCGGCGTGCGCACCAGGCGCGCCAACGGAACGGGCGACGTCTGCGTCGGGCGCGGCTCGTGGCTCCTCGAACTCAGCCCCCAGATCAAGGACGAACTCGAGGCCGTCGAGGCGAAGATTACAGGGATGTCGGGCGTGCACGTGATGGAGAACGGGCGGTATCTCGGTGCCGTCGGCCTCGAGGACACCATCCGCCCCAACACGAAGACGATCATCCAGCGTCTCCGCGAGCAGGGTGTGCGTCAGATCGCGATGTTCACGGGCGATCGCCTGAGCGTCGCGAAGCGCGTGGGCGTGGCTGTTGGCGTCGATTCCATCGAGGCCGAGTGCCACCCGGAGGAGAAGCACGAGCAGATCCGCGGGATGGTCCGCTCGGGCCTTCGCACGATGATGATCGGCGATGGCATCAACGACGGGCCGTCGCTCGCCGAGGCCGATGTGGGCGTCGCGATGGGATTGAGCGGCTCCGACATCGCGGCGAACTCCGCGGGCGTCGCACTTATGAATGACGATCTCTCGCGCATCCCGTTCCTCGTGGAACTGGCTCGCCGCACGCGCTCCATCATCGGTCAGAACATCATCGCGTCGATCCTCATCGCGGTGGTCGGGCTGGTGCTTGCCGCGACGGGCACCCTCACCAAGGCCGCCGGATTCGCGCTCCCACTCGCGGCATTCTATCACTTCGTCGGCGACATCTTCGTCATCGCGAACAGTTTCCGCCTCTTCCGCTTCGGCGAGGGGTACGCCCAGGCCGAGAAGCAGGAGGAGCCCGTGCTCAAGCGTCGCGCGGCGAGCGTTCGCGGCGTGAGCGCTGCGGCGCAGCCGGCATGACGCACGACGAGGGCAACTCGCCGGTCACCAGGGCTGTCGTCCTCCTCTCCGGGGGGCTCGACAGCGCCGTGGTGTTGGCGCTCGCGCGACACGTGGACCACGCCGAGTGCCACTGCGTCTCGTTCGATTATGGACAACGACACCGGACCGAACTCGACGCGGCGGCCCACATCGCCTCCTCGCTCGGGGCGGCCTCGCATCGCGTGATCCGCGTGGATCTCCGGGCGATCGGCGGGAGCGCGCTCACCGCGGACATTGCCGTCCCCAAGGATCGCCCGCTCGCCCACCACGCCAACCCCGGCGCGACACCCCGCGCGGACGACATCCCGATCACGTATGTGCCGGCGCGGAACCTGATCTTTCTCTCGCTCGCGAGCGCCCTCGCCGAGACGCTTGACGCCGACCGGGTGTACTGCGGCGTGAACGCGGTGGACTACTCTGGGTATCCCGACTGCCGACCGGAGTTCATCGCCGCCTTCGAGAAGGCCGCCACCCTCGCGACCAGGGCCGGCGCCGGGGGGAGCCGCTTGAGCGTGCACGCGCCCCTCGCGACGCTCTCCAAGGCGGACATCGTCCGCCTGGGCACGCGCCTGGGCGTGGACTTCGGCGCGACGCACTCGTGCTACGACCCGGCTGCCGACGGGCGTGCGTGCGGGCACTGTGACTCCTGCCTCATCCGTCGGCGGGCCTTCGTTGAAGCGGCGATCCCCGATCCGACGCGATATGTCGAGTCAACCACGCGCCACGGAGCCATCGCGTGACGGTTCCGCTCGATCAACTCGAACGCACGCGCCACGACGATGAACTCGCGCCATCGCCCGCCGGCACGCTCCCGATCGCCGAGACGTTCTCAAGCATCCAGGGCGAGGGCTCGCTTGTTGGAGTTCCTTCGTTCTTTATCCGTCTGAGCGGGTGCAACCTCCGCTGCGCGTGGTGCGACACGCCCTACGCCAGTTGGTCGCCCGAGCAGACGCCGCGGAGCATCGCGTCGCTCGTGGACGAGGCGACGGCGTCGCGCGTGCGGCACGTGGTCATCACCGGCGGCGAGCCGATGCTCTTTGGCGGCTTAGGCGTCCTCTGTCGTGCACTGCGCGTGCACGGACTTCACATCACCATCGAGTCGGCGGGCACGGTACTCCCCCCCGGCTTCGAGCGAGAGCCGCTGGAGGTGGACCTGATGAGCCTCAGCCCGAAACTCACGAACTCGACACCGGGTGCCGAGTCGGGGTGGCGTGAGCGTCACGAGAGCCGTCGGCTTCAACCCGGTGTGCTGCGCGCGCTCCTGGACGCGTATCCGACACACCAGTTGAAGTTTGTCGTGCAGCGTGAGAGTGATCTCTTCGAGATTGACGGCATCCTGTCGGAGTTGCCCATGGTGCGCGCCCAGGACGTGCTACTGATGCCCGAGGGCGTCACGCCGGCGAGCGAGGAGCAGAGGGCGTGGATCGCGCGCGTCTGTCAGGATCGGGGGTTCCGATATGGGCATCGGCTCCACATCGATCTCTATGGAAACACGCGGGGGACGTAGGCCCGGCTGCCAGATTGGCTGATGGATCTCGCGCGTATCGATCCCGGCGTGAAGGCGGGCAAGCAAGGGGGGAAGATTTTGGCGGAATCGCGTGGCACGCGCATCCCAACAAGGCATCGAAGATCTATCGGCGGGCGCGATCGCTCGCCGCGACGCCCGTCGGCGCGTCCGGTCGCCTGCCGACGGCATGAGATGGAGAACACACGATGGCTCGAGGGTTGATCGGAGTCGTATCGGGAATGCTCGCGCTTCTGGGCTTGGGCGCGGGCGCCCCCGTGTCGTTGGGGCAGGCGCCGGTCGGGGCCCAGGTCACACGGACGTCGGCCACGACGCACGAGTCGAGCGCCGAGACCAATGAACTCTCGGGCGACATCGAGCTCGCGCGGGGGCTCTCGCGAGTCTTCAAGCGCGTGGCGAAGCGCGTCGAGCCGGCGGTCGTCCACATCAGCCAGTACAACCGCGTGATGCGCCGCGATTACTTCGGCTTCCCGCTCAACGGGAACGGCGAGCTCACCCAGACCGGGCTCGGCTCGGGCGTCATCATCAGCCGCGACGGGTACATCCTGACCAACAACCACGTCGCGGGCGGGGCGCAGGCGCTCAAGGTGAAACTCTTCGACGGGACCGAGCACGAGGCGAGCGTCGTCGGACGCGACCAACTCACCGATCTCGCGGTGATCAAGATCGACGCGAACGCGATCCCCTCGACGACCGCGATTCCCCACTTCTCCGATTCCGACGCGATCGACGTGGGCGAGTGGGTCATCGCGATCGGGAGCCCCTTCGGGTTCGACAGCACCGTCACCGCGGGGATCGTCTCGGCGAAAGGCCGCTCGCTCGCGGACCCACAGAGCATGGCGTACCAGGACTTCATCCAGACCGACGCGGCGATCAACCCCGGGAACTCCGGCGGGCCGCTGCTGAATCTCGATGGCGAGATCGTGGGCGTGAACACGGCGATCGCCGGTCCTTCGCGCGGGTTCCACGGGCTGGGGTTTGCGATTCCCTCGAACATGGCGCGATCGATCGCCGAGAGCCTGATCGCGAACCGGCGCGTGGTTCGCGGCGGCCTGGGCGTCACATTCGAGACCGCGAACACCGAGTCGGGACAGACGCCCGGCGTCGTTGTGGGCGAGATCGTGCCGAACAGTCCTGCGTCGGAGGCGGGTCTGCAATCGGGCGACGTGATCGTGCGTTTCAACGGCAGGGCGGTGGACATCACACGTCTCCGCACGGAGATCGCGGTCTCGGCGCCCGGGTCGGAGGCGCTGCTCGACATCGTGCGTGCCGGCAAGGCCCAGCAGGTCAGGGCTCGCATCGGCGATCAAGACACGATCCTCGGGATCGTCCGCCTGGACACCCTGGGCGTGGGCGTCGTGGACTTCACTCGCGAGCAATCGCGCAAGGTGTATGGACAGACCATCCTTGGTGCGGCGGTGCGTGACGTCGATCCGGGAAGCCCGGCGGAAAACGCGGGGTTGCAGCCGGGCGACATCATCGTCGAGATGCTCAAGCCCATCAACGCGCGCCAGTCAAAGAGCATCGACTCGGCGAGCGACCTCCGAGCAGCGACCGAGACGATCGAGGATGGTGTGCGCCTGGGCGTGATCCGTGGCAATCGCCAGGGATACATCGACATCAGGCCGTGATCAGCATCCCGCGCCGAATCTGCTCAGGAAGTAGATCAGATCATCGATGGTCACACCGCCGTCTGGATTGGCCGTGGCGGTCCCATCGTCGAGATCGGCGCGTTCGTCGCCGATGCCGAAATAGTTCAGAAACAGCAGCAGATCATCGATGGTGACACCGCCATCGGCGTTCGCGTCCGCTTTGCAGATTGGATAGAACGCGATCTGGCGAATGTCGGACACCTGGCCCGCCACGGGGCCGGCGTTGGCGAGAAAGAAATCCTCACGCTCGGTGGAGTTGTCGAAGAGTCCGTCTGCGTCCATGTCGACGAGTCGGATGATGCGCTTGCCAGAGTTGTCGGTGATGCACACGGCGCCTGAGCCAGAGGCGGGCGAGAAGCAATCGACCGACGTGAACCCGGACTCGGCGGTCGACCAGGCGAGGACGCTCTCACCCGGATCGAACGCGTCGCCATCCGCGTTTGAATCGGTGAGGCGAACGAGTTGATCGACCCCACCCGAGGCCAGTTGGAGGATGAACACCGAGCGCTCCCTGGACCAGTCGGGCTCCATGGCAAAGCCCGCAGAACCGGCGAGACCGCCGCCGAGGCCATCCTCCACCGGGCCAATGAAGTTGAACTCGCCGGGATCTTCGGAATCGGTGTCCATGTTGCTGTCGTCGAGTCGGTAGACGCCGAACCGGCTGGGCGTGGAGCCGTTGGAGTTGTGGAGGTACATGGTGGAGCCGATGAAGCAGATCTCCTGCGGGCTGTAGTTGGTGGACGTGCCTCCGAGGGCGTTGGGGCCGGCGTACACCGTGATTTCACCGACGTCCTGAGCGTCACCGTCGGCATTGAGATCGACGAGTCTGTAGAGCGCGTCATCTCCGAACGTGTTGCTCGCGTTGACAATGTAGAGAGCAGCATCGGGGCCGAAGGCCGCACCCGTTGGGAACGCGAAGGACACACCGGACGCATTCGTCGCGTCGGCATAGATGATGCTCTCACCGGCGTCCTGGCAATCGTGATCGTCGTTTCGATCGCGCAGGAGATAGATCGCGCGGTTGCCCTGGTCCCCCATCACGACCGCACCGTCGGAGCGAACCGCAAGAGCCGATGGATTCGAGGGCGCGAGCGTGCCCTGGGTGTTTAGTCCATCAAAGAACTTGATGATCTCCGGGGGCTGATCGATTGAGCCGCTGACATCCGTATCGATCAGGAGCCAGATCGAATCGGTGGTGCGATCGGCGATCAGAACGGACTGGGCCAACGCGCTGGTCGCAAAGCCAAAGCTCGCGATGGCAACTCCTGTGGCCGCTCGAATGGAAAGTCGCATCGGGTTCTCGCAGATGGCGGTGCTGTGGAATCCAGGCGTGACGTGGACCCAACTACACCACGAGTGAATGGGATCTCTATTGAGAGTGAGACTCAGTCTCAACAAGTAACCGTAGTCGCGTAACTTCCGAGTTCAATCCCAGTTGATGAAATCGGTGGGTTTCAACGTGCAAACCTTTATTCTGGAAGGAGATGAAGCCGTTCGAGAAGCACTACGCCGATGGGCACAATCATTCCCGAGACGAGGTTGACAACCACTCCGGCTTTGACCATCTGAGCCATGCGGATTCTGCCGGTTGAGAAGGCAAGGGCGTTGGGTGGCGTGCCCGCGGGGAGCATGAAACTCAAGCTCGAGGCGAGGGCCACGGTGACGATAGCGGCCATGGGGTTGATGCCCAGGACCGGGGCGGCCGCGTGCGCGATCGGGAGCATGATCGCGGTGAGGGCGGTGTTGCTCGCCATCTCGCCGAGGAAAATGGTGGCGAGGGCGACGGCCATGAGGATGAGCACGGGCGGGAGCCCGGCCACCCCTTCCACACCCTTGGCAAGAAACACATCCGCACCCGTGGACCCGAGGCCTTCGGCGAGGGCGAGACCGCCGCCAAAGAGGAGGAGCACCCCCCACGGGACACGCTCGGCCTCGCGCCACTCCAATAGAAAAGCGGGGCGTCGCGTGCCAGAGGATCTCCACCCACTGCTGGGGATGATGAAGAGCAGCACGCCCGCGATGATGGCGACGAGTGGATCGGCGAGCCCGGTGAGGCGCGAGGTCACCCAGCCGAGAATCGCGATCGCGAAGACGCCCGCGACGAGGCGCTCGCGCGTCGTCCATGGCGTTGGTGCGGTCGTCAGTGCGACGGGCGTCTGGGAGGTGGTCGTGCCCCGTGTGCCGGGCGTGATGAGGGCGAGCGTGACCCACGCGATGGGGAGGGTGATGAGCACGAAGGGCATGCCGACCTGCATCCATTCCGTGAAGCCGATCGTGACGCCGAGTTCGGCGTTGGAGTAGGCGGCGAGTTGGGCGACGGGAGGCGTGCCGATGATGGTGCCCACGCCACCAATCGAGGAGCCATAGGCGACGGCCAGGGCGAGTGCCGCCGGAAGCGTGGATGTGGCTCGGGAGGAATGCATCGAGGCTGGTTCGTGCGTTGGCTCGCCGACAATCGCTACGCCGACGCTGGCGGCGATCGGGAGCATCATGACGGCGCAGGCGGTGTTGGACACGACCATGCTCACGGCGGCGCTCGCGACGAGAAATCCCAGGATGAGACGAGCGGGTGAGGCGCCGACGAGCCGCAGCACGAGCATCGCGACACGCCGGTGCAGACCCGAGCACTCCATGGCGCGCCCCAGGAGCATGCCGCCGAGGAAGAGAAAGACGATCGGGTTGGCGTACGAGACGCAGACCTTCTTGAACTCGAGCACATCGGCGAGGGGGAAGAGAGCGAGGGGCACCAGACCGACCGCCTCGACACCGATCGCCTCGGTCATCCACCAGACCGCCACGAGGACCGTGACGGTGATCGCGCGCCGGGCGGGTTCGGCGAGATCGGGCGCGCTCGAGTTGAGGATCGCGTAGACCACCAAGGCCAGGATCGGGCCCAGCGTCAGACGTGCCATGCGGCCGATCAAGGAATCCCGGCTGAGTGGCGAGGACATCGTGTTGGAGGCTATCCCGAATCCAATCCTGCGGCGAGATCCGAATGTGACCGGGCATGTCGAACTCTCGCCGGGGCCGGGTGTCTGCACGGGAGTCGGATCACGGGTCTGTCACGGGCGTGACGGACGAGCGGCCAAGGGCCATCGAAGTTGTGGATGTTCGGGTGTCCATGACCCGATGGATCTGGTAGACTGGGCCCACACGTCACGGAGGCACGCCATGCGTTCTAGCGGCACCGCTCGACCCCTTACCCACGCACGTCGTGGCGCGTTCACGTTGATCGAACTCCTGGTGGTGATCGCGATTATCGCGCTGCTCATCGGTCTGCTGCTCCCGGCGTTGGGAAAGGCCAAGGCCGCCGCACGCCAGACCGGGTGCCTCTCGGATATGCACCAGATGGGCCTGGCGCTCGCGATCTATACCAACGACTTTCGCGAGTCGCTCCCGTATCCGAACTGGGGCCCGGTCGCCAACGAGGTCGGATGGCTATATGGCCCGGGTGTCGTGACGCAGAACTGCACGGCCGATGACCGCAAGACCGGTGCGCTCTGGGCATACCTCGAGGTCCCTGAGGCGTATCGCTGCCCCTCGCACAAGCCCGATGGTCCCAATGGCGACTTCCTCGGGACCGCGCGTATGACGTCGTACATCATGAATGGCGCGGTCGTTGGATACGGGCGGAGTCCATTCCCGTATCGCGTCCACCAGATGCGTGGCGACGCGGTGATCCTTTGGGATGGGAACGAGCAGGTGGATTTCGGACCGCCGTACAACGACGGCGCGTCGTACCCGCGCGAGGTCGTTCCGGGGCATCACGGCGACCGTGTGACGTGCGTCGCGATCGATGCCTCGGGCGTGGTGATGAACCGCACGGAGTTCTACGCGCTACGCGACTCGGACGAGGCGAACCGGTTCTGGTGCAACCCGACGGCGCCGAACGGGCGGTAGTCTCGCCCATGCCGGCGGACGTCACGCACACCTCGATTAGCGGGCCTGGCCCATGCTCTCACGCCACCCGATCGCCCGTGCAACAACCAGCAGCATCAGCGAGAGCGCGATCAGGATTGTCGAGAGCACGATCGCGAGTTCGAGGCTCGACTCGAAGCCGACGTAGACCGCGATGGGCATGGTCCGCGTCACGCCGGGGAGGCTCCCCGCGAAGATCATCGTGGCTCCGAACTCGCCCAGGGCCCGGCTCCAGGACATCGCCGCGCCGGCACCCAGCGAGCGGATCGAGAGCGGCCCAGTCACGCGCGTCAGAAGCGTCCAACCGGTCGCCCCGTCGATGATCGATGCTTCCAGCATGTCTCGGGGGACCGAGGCGAAGCCCGCGCGTGCCGAACGCACGAAAAACGGCGAGGCCACGAAGACCTGCGTGACGACGACGGCGAGGGGCGTGAAGGCGATATCGAGCCCGCGCCCGTGCAACCAGCCGCCGAGAACGCTCGTCCTCCCCAGCGCGAGCAGGAGCGCCACGCCCGCGACCGATGGCGGCAGGACAGTCGGCAGATCGACGAACGTCTCGAGAATCGCACCCAATCGTGAGCGGGTGCGTGCGAGATACAGCGCCAGGGGCGTGCCGAGAAGGATCGTCACGCCCAGCGAGATCACGCTCGTCACGAGGCTGAGCACGATCGCGTCACGCGTCTCGCCATCGGTGAGTTCCCTGGCGATTGCGCCCGGCGAGGCACGCCCCACGAGCAGCACGATCGGCACCGCGAGCAGCAGCAGGAGCGGCAGGGCGAGAAGCGTCCACGTCACACGCTCACGTGAGGATGCCCCGATGGACGAGACATGATCTCGGGTAAATCGTGGGCGTGCTTGCCGGCCTGAGTCCCGCGTCACGGTTCCTCCGATGGCTCATTGGTCAATGGGAGTTCGAAGCCGGACTCCGTGAGGATCCGACGCGCCTCGTCGGAGTTGAGGAACTCGACGAACATCCGGGCGAGCGCGGGCTGTCTCGACGAGGCGGTCACGGCGATGGGATACTCGGCGTGCGGCGCAAGCCCGGGGGGAAGGGGCAACACCGTGATCCTTGCCGCGTTCCCGGCGTGCGCGTCGCTGAGGTACGCAATGCCCGCGTCGACCTCGCCGAGTGCGATCTTGGACACCACGCCAGAGACGCTCTGCTCATACGACACGATGTTCGACTCAAAGGCCTCGGCGAAGGCGGGCCCAAAGATCTCGTTCGTTCGTGCGGCATCCAGCATCGCGCGCGTATAGGTACCCACCGGCACGGCCTTCTCCGCCACCACGATCGACACGCCGGGCCTGGCGAGATCGCCGAGTCCCGCGATCTTCGCGGGATTCATGCTCGGCACGAGTAACACGAGGGAGTTGTGAGCAAAGACGCGGACCGACGCCTCATCCACGAGTTTCGCTCGCAAGGCCGTGTCCATTGGCTTCCAGCCCGCAAAGGCGAGCACGTCGGCGGGTGCTCCGTGCTCGAGTTGCGTGACGAGTTGTTGACTCCCCGCGAGGCTCAACGAGACCACAACGCTCCGGCGCGAATGCTCTTCTCGTGAATCTCCACGTTCGCGCCCCTTGATCGCCGGGTCACTCGTGCGGGGGCCAAGGTGGTCGACCCCGAGACTTTGCGACCGCTCAAAGGCGGCCGAGATCGCGCCGAAGGCACGTTCAAGCGACGCCGCCGCCATCACGTGCAGGGTGACCTCGTGGGAGTCGCCGGAATGCGGTTCCCGCTCGGAGTGCGGCACGCCACGCTCTCCGCACGCGCCGAGGAGAACCCCACCAGCGACCACGACCAGACACGCCGCACGCGCGATCCAGGCGCACACGTCCCGCGTTCTGTCTCGACTTTGGAACTCACCGCCACGCATGAACAGACTGTATTGTCGAGGTCGAGGTGCAACACACCGTGGCGCCAGGGGCGCGGCACGAGCCGATTTCCTCTCCAAGAACAAGGTCTCGTCGAGGACACGCCAATCCGTGAACGTCGTATCGACTCCAAGCCGACCGGCACACCCATGTAGTCACGCCCTCCGTGCGGGCAGGAGTCCTCGAAGAGACTACAGGTTGCCTTGCAACGAATCGCGTGCGTCCTGCTCGCGGCTCTCGAACGTCTCCATCTTGAAGTTCGGGATGTGCAGTTTCGAGCGAAGGGTGTTGTCCTTGATCTCGATCACGCCGCCGGGCTTGAGGACCCACCCCGAAGGGTTCTCCTTGAGCACCTTCGCCTGGTCCGCCACCGCGTCGAGGTAGTCGGCGATCCGATCGGCGGCCGCCTTCCGCATGCCGCCGCGTGGGTACGTGGCGATCATGCCCGCACTCGAGGTGCTCGCGTTGTTCTGACGCAAGAGATCCATGGCCTCACTGGAGAGACGAAGTGTGCGCATGCCCAACGCGCGGGCCGCGGCACTCGCGGCATTCGCGGACGCGATCCGCTCGTCCAGTTGCTTCGCTGTGGGGCGACGCTTCATCACCAGCGATTCCTTCACCGCGTCGAGTTGCTTGAGGACGTCCGCAATCTGAGCGTCAACCTCGGTCACGAGCGGCTCGAGAACGTCGGCGGCGGCTGGGTCGGTCTCGCGAATGAACGCGACGACATCGACATAGCGAGCCGAGGCGGGGGCGTGAACGGGCGTGGGTGGGCGATTGGCGTTGGGGACGAACGGAGACGGAGGTGGTGGTCTGGTTGGCGCCGGCGAGATGGGCGTCACTGGCCCAGTCGGCGAAGTCGGTGATGGCGATGGTGCCGGGCGCGTCGGAGGTGGCGACGGAGGTGAAGTGGATGGCGTTGGAGTTGGCCTCGCGTTGGAGGGGGCGGTCGCGACTGTGGGCGGCGTGGCCATCGGCTTCGACGGGCTGTAGAAACGGTACAACTGAAAACTGAAAATGCCGCAACCCAGGAGTAGCGGAATCGCCATGCCGATCGCGAGCATCTGGTCGGAGCGTCGAGAGATGAAGTATGCGAAAGCGCCGATGCCGCCGGAGACCGCGAGGAAGACGAAGACCGCGATGACGTGGCCCATGAGGCGCTTGGACCATTCCTGGTTGTTGGTGAGCATCTGGATCGTGCTCTGGCCCGGGGCGAAGAGAACGCCGTGCATGATCACAAGTTTCCACGCCACCAGGCCGATGAGTGCCAGGGCGAGGAGGACGACCAGAGGGGAGAGGGTCATCCCCAGTCGGTGGGATCGCGGAGTTGATGGTGTTTGGACTCGCGGGGTCATTTTTGGCCTTTGATTGGTATTTTCAGGTTGCGACCAGGCTCGCCGACGGCTTGGGTGGATGCTAGTATCTCTGCCCCACTCCGAACGGTCCTGCCGATTCGGGTGGTAGATCCAAATGAACTGGAGCGGTCGATGCCCAAGAACAAGAACCACAAGGGCCTTCTGAAGCGAATTCGCGTGAGCAAGACGGGCAAGGTCCGCCATCGCTCCGCGAACCACAAGCACTTGCGCTCCGGCAAAGGTGGCAAGCGTCTGCGTCAGCTCCGCAAGGACCCGTACATGTCCAACGCGGACGCGAAGCGCCTCGAGAAGTTGCTCTTCCGCCGCCTCCGCGGGCGGAACCAGCCCCGGACGGCGATGCGTCGCAGCCCCTCCCCCGCCGCTCGCAAGGCGGCTCGGGCGGCAAAGGCCGGCGCGTCCAAGGCCAAGGAATGATTCACCGAGCCGCATCGGCTCGTGTCCCGCACGGACGCGCGGACCACTGAACAAGTCTGATTCGCACCAGTCGGCCGGGTGAAGCGAGCGCATTGGAGTGCTCCCCCGAGTTCGACGCCCCGGGCCCCGCGATAGTGGGCGCGCTCGGGACAGTGTTGGAGGTTGGTCATGCCTCGTGTTCGCAAGGGCGCCGCTCGGGCGCAGGCTCGCAAGCGGATTCTCCGTGCCGCCCGCGGTTATTACGGCGTCAAGAGCCGCCACAAGTACCAGGCCGAGAACGCACTCATTCGCGCGGGCGTGTACCGCTTCCGCGACCGCCGTCGCCTGAAGCGCGACATGCGTCGCCTGTGGGTCACCCGCATCACCGCCGCATGTCGGATGCGTGGCACGCGATATAGCCTCTTCATCAACGGGCTGAAGATGGCGGGGATCAATCTCAACCGCAAGATGCTCAGCCAGATCGCCGTTGAGGATCCGAAACTCTTCGACACGATCGTGCAGACAGCCGTGAAGGCCTCCAGGGCCGAGGGCGGCGGCGCGTCCATGAGCCAGGTCACGTCGGGCGAGGGCGACATTCAGACCATCGAGGGCATCGGCCCGGCCTTTGCCGCCAAACTCGGACGCGTGGGGATCTCATGGGTCAAGGAACTGCTCGAGCACGGGCGGACCAAGTCGGGTCGGGCCGAGATCGCCCAGAAAACGGGCCTCTCGGAGCGGAAGATCCTCGACTGGGTCAACATGGCCGACCTGCTCCGTATCGAGGGGATGAACGGCAACTACGCCGAACTCCTGCACAACTCGGGCGTGGACACGGTCAAGGAACTCGGCAAGCGCGTCCCGGCGAACCTCGCCGCGAAGATGGCCGAGACCAATGCCGACAAGAAGGTCTCGCCAGACGTCCCCAACGAGGCGACGGTGACGAAGTGGATCGAGAAGGCCAAATCGATGCCGGCGATGGTCGAGCACTAGGCCGATTGATCTTCGAATCCATGCGCGTGAATCGACCCGGGTGTATCTCCCGGGTTTTTTCTTTCGGCCATCGGAGTGCCCGTGTCGCGTACAGTCGGCGATGCACTGGTGGGTGACCGACATGTGGAAGACCGACCCCGCGCTCTTCATCGCGTGGACGGTCTGGGTCATCTTCTCGATCAGCATGCACGAACTGGCGCACGGCTGGGCGGCGATCCGCCGCGGCGACCGCACACCGATCGAGACCGGGCACATGACCTGGAACCCCGTGGTGCACATGGGGGCGATGAGCCTGCTGATTTTCGCGTTCCTGGGTATCGCGTGGGGTGCGATGCCCGTGAACTCGAGCCGTATGAGGGGCCGGTACGCCGACGCGTTTGTCTCGTTCGCAGGACCGGCGATGAACTTCGGGCTGGCGATCCTGAGTTCGCTGGGCATGGCCCTCGTGGCCAACTGGGTGAAGAGCCGCTATCCAGCAGGCGACGCACCCCTCCAACTCAGGAACCTCCTGACCTTCTTCTGGGTCGGCGCGTCGGCGAACTGCGTGCTGGCGGTCTTCAACCTGTTCCCTATTCCGCCGCTCGATGGCTCGCGCATCCTTGCGGATTTCTGGCCCCGCTTCCGCGGCTGGATCGAGGATCAGCGCCTGATGCTCCTCGGGCTCGCGGTAGTTATCTTCCTTCCGAGGATTGTGGGCGAGAGCATCTGGTCGATCGGCTTCGCGATGGCCGAGCGACTCCTGAACCTGTGGCGCCTCGTGCTTGGTTGATGCTCTCCGATCACGCTGCTTCCTTGCGTGCCTCCGGTCTACGCTCACACGGTGAAGTACATCGTCCTCATCCCCGACGGGGCGGCGGATCTCCCCATCGCCGAACTCGATGGGCGGACACCCCTCGAGGCCGCCCGCATGCCGAATCTCGCGGCTCTCGCGGCCCGCGGGCGCGTCGGGTGCGCCCACACCACGCCGCCGGGGTTTGAGGCCGGGTCCGATGTCTGCTCCATGTCCCTCCTGGGCTATGACCCGGGGAGATACCACACCGGACGAGCACCGCTCGAGGCCGCCGCCCTGGGACTCTCGCCCGGGCCCGACGACTGGATCTTCCGCCTCAACCTCGTCACGACGAGCGACGAGGGGACGATGGTCGATCACTCCGCGGGTGCGATCACCGACGCCGAGGCCCGCGCGCTCGTGAGCGACCTCATGGCGATGTGGCGCGAGCGCGAGCCGGCGCTCGTGAAGGGTCTCACGCTCACGCCGGGCGTGAGTTACCGCAACATCCTCGTGGACGCCTCCGGACGTTCGTACGCGGGCGTCGAGGCCACGCCGCCGCACGAGATCCCCGGCGAGCCGTGGGAAGACCACCTCCCCTTTGGCGAGGGCCCGAGCGAGGAGAGCGCGGCCGTGCTCGAACGCCTCATGCGGCACTCCGCCGAGTTCCTCCCGACGCACGAGATCAACCTCGCGCGCAAGCACGCCGGCAAACGCATGGCCACAATGGCGTGGATCTGGGGCGGCGGGACACGACCGAGCGTGCCCTCGTTCAAGGACCGCTTCGGCGCCCGCGGCGCGATGATCACGGCCGTGGACCTCCTCGCGGGGATCGCCTCATTCATCGGGTGGGATCGTCTCCTCGTCCCGGGGATGACCAGTTACCACGACACGGACTATGCCGCCCAGGGCAAGGCGACGTGCGAGGCGATCGATCGATACGACATCGTCTGCTGCCACGTCGAGGCGCCCGACGAGGCCTCGCACCAGGGCGACTGGAAGACCAAGGTTGCCTCGCTCGAGGCGATCGACGAGCACATCGTCGGCCCGATCGTGCGGAAGTTGGAGCAGTTCGGCGACCCAGGAACCGACAGCACCGGAGGCGGCTGGCGACTCCTGGTCATGCCCGATCACTACACGCTCTGCTCGACACGCAAGCACGACGCGACGCCCGTCCCCTTCCTGATGGCCGGCGCGTGGGTGCGGTCGGCCGTCTCGCGCGGCTTCACCGAACGCGAGGCCCTCGAGAGCGACCTGAAAATCCTCGCGGGGCACGACCTTATGGAGTATTTCCTGCACGCAGGCCTGGTGAGATCCGAAAGAGTCGGATGATGGACGACACACGACCCGAGGACGCCGGTTTTCCCGAGGAGCACCCCACGCCGGGCGAGCCCCCCGCGGGATCGGCGTCGGACCACGACGCGACGCGATCCGATTCGAAGGCGCCGAACGCCAAGGACGCGCCCTCCAACGACGACGCGACGGACATGAATCCCTATGCCGTGGTCGAGGACGATCGCCCCAGGCGCGTGGGCGAGACGCGACTACTCGATGACGTGGACGACGACGACGACCTGACGCGCGATCCCGAAGTCGAGGCACAGACACGCGAGGAACGCCGAAAATCCAAGACCGGTTCCAAGGATGCCACGAAAAAAAATGGGGACGAATCCCGCTGGCGTCGGGCCGCCCGACGGGTGAACGAGATCGATATCGACACCGTTGAAGAGGACGCGATCGTCCGCCCCGGCAAGCCCGGCTTCCAGGCGACGATCGTCATCGGCGTGGCGCTGCTCGCGATCGCGATGGTGCTCGCGGGTGTGTATGCCCCACCCAAGGACATCGACACCCCGGTCAATGCGACACGACGCCTCGCCCACGTCCTCTCGACGGGGTATCGGGCGCTCCTCCACATGGGCACGGGCGTCGCCGCGCTCGGCATCGCGGGGATCTGGGCAGGTAGGCCGCTGGGCCGAATCGAGTTCGCGCCGGGACGGATGCTCGTCGCGGTCTCGGCGCTCCTGGCGCTCACCAGCCTGCGAACCCCCTTCGCGGGACGTTTCGACGAGATCGCCGCGGGCGTGGCGGCGTACCTCCTGCTCGTGATCCTGCTCTTCCGCCTCAAGCCCTCGCTCGCGTGCATCACCGGGCTCTTCCACTTCGGCCTGTGGATGCTCATGGAGATCGGTTACATGCTCGTCCGCTGGGGAGAAACGGCGTGAGTCCGATCGAGTGAGTCGGCTCGCTACTCCTTGTCCTGGTGCATCCACTTCGAGAGCAGGGGCGAGAGGACAAGAACGACCAGCGCGGAGATGCCGCCGGCGATCGCGATCTTCAGGAAGACATCGCCATAGACATTCACGGTCTCTTGCGGCGGCGGGAGGACCTTCGACTCCTCACCCCCGTGGCTCACCCCCGTGAGCGTGGCGATGAGGCCCGCGAGGTAGTTCGAGAAGGCCGTCGCCAGGAACCACCCGCCCATGACGGTGCTGACGATCCGCGTGGGCGAGAGCTTGGTGACCATCGAGAGCCCGACGGGCGAGAGGCAGAGTTCTCCGGTCGTGTGCAGGGCGTAGCCGAGCACGAGGAACGCCATCGAGGTCATGCCGCGGTCGGTGCTCTGCGAAGCGCCATACCAGAAGGCAAGGAACCCGGCGGCGAGTTGGAAGAGCCCCAAGGCGAACTTGACCGGCGTGCTCGGCTCCATCTTCCGCTTGCCCAGGAAATCCCAGAGCGCCGAGAAGACGAGTCCGAAGATCATGATGCAGACAGGATTCACGGCCTGGAAAACGGTCGCCTTGACCTCGCTCCCGCCGTACGCCTGGCCCACGTCGGTCTCCTTGACGATCCACGAGATCGTCGGACGATCGCCCTTCTGGAAGGCATCCGCGTTCGCCTTGCGGAACGCGTCATTCATTTCATTGATCTCGTTGAGTCGGACGATGGTGCCGTCTCCTCGCGTGAGGCCCACGAGCGCCTGGTTCGCCTGTACCTCGATAGTGGTGCCAACCTGCTCCCTCGTGAAGACCTGGGGCGAGACGATGCGATCGACGTTGCGATCGGTGAAGTTGTTGACGCTGCTCCCGGCCTGCTCAAAGAAAGCCCAGAAGAGCATCGAGAAGAACATCAGGATGAGCACGACGAAGAGGCGTTCTCGCTCGACCTTGGCGGACTTGATCGCGGTGATGAGGATCGTGCCCAGGGCGATGATGCCGAAGAACGTGAGGGCGTAGCCGGCGATCTCGCTCTTGTGGACGAGGATCGCGAGAACTGGAATCGCGAGCAGGATCCCGCCGTACACGAACCACTCACTCGTGGGGATGCCCCGACTCGGTGCCCGATTCTCGAGCCGGCCGGCCCACGACGGGAGCCCGCCCCTGGCGATCGCCATGATCGCCGCGCCCGCCGCGATGAGGAGCGCGAGGCCCACGGGCGCGTTGACCATGAGCATGAGCGTGTCGTTTCGGCCCACGTAGACCATGCTGGTTGCCGCACCGAGAGCGCCGAGCCCGACCAGGATCTGGGTGATGAGCGAGGGCGCGACGAAGACGGCGACCCCGATGAGCATGCCAATCGTGGCGAGCCCGAAGCCGTAGTGCCAGCCGAACGTCTCGCCCACGTACCCACAGAGCAGCGGCGCGAGGGCGGCCCCGAGGTTGATGCCGATGTAAAAGATCGTGAACCCGGCGTCGCGCTTGGGGCTTCCCTTGGGATAGAGCGTGCCGACGATCGTCGAGATGTTCGGCTTGAAGAACCCGTTGCCGCAGATGAGCAGGGCGAGGGCCGTGAAGAACGTGACGTCGTTCTCGATCGTCATCAGCAGGTGCCCCGCCGCCATCAGCAGCCCGCCGATGACGACGGATTTGCGCGCGCCGAGCAACCGGTCCGCGAGCATGCCACCGATGAACGGCGTGGCATAGACCAGCGCGGTGTACGCCCCGTAGACCTCGTACGCCCGAGTGTCGCCGAAGCCGAGGAACCCCTTGGTCATGTAGAACACCAGCAGCGCGCGCATGCCGTAGTAACTGAACCGCTCCCACATCTCGGCAAAGAACAGCGTGAAGAGCCCGGGGGGGTGCCCGAGGAACTCGGGGGAGATCTGCGGGGCGGCCTGTGGATTCGTTGACATGCGGCGTGTGTCCTTGCTCAGCCGGCCACGCGAGAGAACGATCGAGCGCGGCGTCGGGGTCTTGTTCGCCTCCATCGGCGGGCCGGGGCAGGATACACGATTTTCGCCCCGTCCGCGAGCCGATTCGCCCGCGACCCGCATCGCGACTATCGCGAATACGCCGGCACGCCCGCGACGAAGACCGACTCGATCCAGCGGTCGTCCCAGGCATACAGCAGCGTCGAGAGCGGGTCGGGGGCCGTGAGGGGGATCGTCGGTCGCGCGAGGATGAGGTCGGCCCGGGCGTGCGCGCGCAGCACGCCGAGATCCTCGAATCCCAGCAGCGCGGCATTCCCGGCGGTGATGGCGTGCCACGCCGCGCCGGCGGTCGGCGGCCGGTGCCCGAGTTGTTTGACGGCATCCACCATCGCGCGCGCGACACGCACCATCGACCGATCCGGACCTCCGGCAATGTCGCTCCCGAGCGCGATCGGCACGCCCGCCGACGCGAGCGATTGTCGGTCCATCACGCCGGAGTTCAGGAATCGGTTGGCGGTCGGACAATGGGCGGCGACGGCCCGCGCGCGCGACAGTGTCGTCCGCTCGCCGTCGGAGAGATGGATCGCGTGGGCGAGGAGCGATGTGGGCGAGAGCAGGCCGGCGGCGGCGTAGACGTCGGTGTAGGAGGACTCATGGTGGAGTTCGCGGACGCGCGCGCACTCGGGGACGGTCTCGGCGAGATGCGTCTGGACGAATCGTCCGGTCTTCGAGGCGAGATCGCCCGCGGCGTGCAGCAGCGCGCGCGAGCAGGTGATCGCGAACCGAGGGTTGATGGAGGGATGGATTCGGCCCTGCGCGCGCAGGGACGCACACTCGGCGATCAGGCGATCGGCGGGGCGGATGAGTTCGGCCGGCGCCTCCTGGTCCATGAGAACCTGGCCGACGTGGGCCGTGAGGTTGAGGGTCGCGAGGGCGTCGATGGCACCTTGGGCGGCGGCGTGATGGACGGTGGCGTAGGCGGCGAAGGCGGTCGTGCCGAAGGAGACGAGGTCTTTGGCGACACGGACGGTCATCTCGGCGGCATGCTGGGCATCTTCCCACCTTGCCTCGGCGGGGAAGATGGCGCGTTCGAGCCAATCGAGGAGGGGCAAACCATCGATGCCGATGGAGTCGTACTGGGGGAGGTGGAGGTGGGCATCGACGAAGGCGGGAAGGATGAGGAGCGGGTTGGTGAGGTTGGGTTTGCTTGAAGGGTCGAGTTGGATGGCGTCGATGGACTGGCCACGGAGGTGGACGGTGCCGGGGACGAGGCGCGTGGTGGATGGCGACTCGGTGAGCAGGAGCGTGCCGGAGATGGAGTGCAGGGGCGGCATGGTGTGCGGGAGGGTACGTGCATAGTGGGTTGTATAGTGGGTAGCGGCGGGGTGGGATTTCAGGCTGGTGAAGAGGAACGCATGGGCACACAGCAGCGTGGACAATCGGGGCGCGAAACGCGTGGGCAGGACGCGGTCAGTGACGGCCAAGGTGCCGCGATCTCGGCGTTGGCTCGTGATCTGATGGAACGGTTTGGATTGAGGACGGCGACGATCGGTGTCGTTGGGCTTGGGTATGTCGGGTTGCCGTTGGTCCGGGCGATGCACGACGCGGGGTTCCGGGTGATCGGGTTCGACATCGACGAGGCGAAGATCACGAGTTTGAAGGCTGGCGAGACGTATCTGAACCATCTGGGCACAGACCTCGCGAAGGAGTTGTCGCGATCGGACCGGTTTGTGCCGACGGCGGATGAGGAGGAGTTGCGGTCGTGCGATGCGATTGCGGTGTGTGTGCCGACGCCGTTGGGGAAGCACCAGGATCCGGATCTCTCGTATGTGGAGTCGTCGTGCCGGATGGTCGCGCGGGTGCTGAAGAAGGGCGGGCTGGTGTCGTTGGAGTCGACGACATATCCGGGGACGACGCGGGAGATGTGCGCGTCGATCCTGGAATCGCGTGAGGACGGCACCAGGCACGTGTGTGGCAAGGATTTCTTTCTGTGCTTCAGCCCCGAGCGTGAGGATCCGGGGCGAACGAGCACGGAGACACGGACGATCCCGAGATTGGTTGGCGGCGTGGACGAGATCAGCACGCGTGTGGGCGTCGCGTTCTATTCGGCGGCGATTGAGCGGGTGATCGGCGTGTCGTCTGCGGAGGTGGCGGAGGCGGCGAAGCTGCTTGAGAACATCTATCGCGCGGTGAACATCGCGCTTGTCAACGAGTTGAAGCCGCTGATGACTCGGATGGGGATCGACGTGTGGGAGGTCATCGAGGCGGCGGCGTCGAAGCCGTTCGGGTTCCAGGCGTTCTATCCGGGGCCGGGGCTTGGGGGGCACTGCATCCCGATCGATCCGTTCTATCTGACGTACAAGGCGAAGGAGTTTGGCGTCGCGACGCGGTTCATCGAGTTGGCGGGTGAGATCAACAGCCGCATGCCCGGTTATGTGGTGGAGCGGCTGGCCGGGGCACTCAACGACGACGGGAAAGCGCTCAAGGGGGCGCGGATTCTCGTGTGCGGCCTGGCGTACAAGCCGGACGTGGATGACGTGCGTGAGACGCCGGCGGCGGAGATTATCCGGCTGCTGCACGAGTCGCACGCGGAAGTCTCGTACCACGATCCGCACGTCGCGAAGTTTCCGGCGATGCGGCGCTACAAGTATCGATTGTCATCGGTGGCGCTCACGGCGGAGACGCTGGGCAAGGCCGACGCGGTGGTGATCGTGACGAACCATTCGAGCGTGGACTATGGGATGATCGGACGGCAGGCTCGTCTGATTGTTGACACACGGAACGCGATGGCTGGGGCTGAGGGTGTGACCGCGCGGGTGGTCAAGGCGTGAGAGCCATGCCTCTGGCACGGAGCGTACGGGAGAGGCGTCTGGGGTCGACGATAGAGGTACAGACGTGACGCCTGTCCCACAAGGTTGCGTTGGTCGGGCGACGAAGATTGCAAGGTGATACGGCGAGAGCACGGGGAGGCATGATGGCGGCAACAGGATCAATGGGTTCGTCGGGTCGGGTCGTGCGGGCGGCGCTTGTGCAGGCGTCGTGCCCGGATTCCACGCGGCGGACAATCGAGCAGATCAAGCGAGAGATGGTCGATCGGCACGTGGCGTACGTCGCCCAGGCGGCGAAGGCGGGGGCGCAGATCTGCTGCCTGCAGGAGCTGTTCTATGGGCCGTATTTCCCGGCGGAGCAGGACCCGAAGTGGTACGCCTTTGGGGAGTCGATCGAGGAGGGGGCGACGGTTGCGACGATGCGTGAGCAGGCGCGGAAGCACGGCATGGCGATGATCGTGCCGATCATGGAGGAGGCGATGCCCGGCGTGTATTACAACACCGCGGCCGTCATCGATGAGCGGGGCGGGCTCGTGGGGAAGTATCGCAAGAGCCATCTCCCCCACTGCCTCCCCGGGTTCTGGGAGAAGTTCTATTTCTCGCCTGGCGATCTGGGATATCCGGTCTTCGACCTCGGATTCGCGCGTGTGGGTGTGTACATCTGTTACGACCGGCACTTCCCCGAGGGCGCGCGTGAGCTGGGGCTGCGCGGGGCGGAGATCGTCTTCAACCCCAGCGCGACGGTGGCGGGGCTGAGCGAGTATCTGTGGAATCTGGAGCAGCCGGCGCATGCCGTCGCGAACCAGTACTTTGTCGGCGCGATCAACCGCGTGGGGCACGAGAAGCCGTGGCAGATCGGTGAGTTCTACGGGCAGTCGTACTTCTGCGACCCGCGCGGGCAGATGGTTGCGACGGCGAGCCGCGATCGTGACGAGGTGCTTGTCGCCGACCTCGACCTTGAGCAGATCCGCGAGGTGCGGCAAGTCTGGCAGTTCTTCCGCGATCGGCGACCCGAGACCTATCGCGAGATCTCAACGTCGGTTCGGAGTTGAGGCGTGCTGGGGGGTGGGTGGGAGGGGGCGGAGAGGGAGCGATTCGAGAGTTCCTCGGGCGATCGAGCCGCTCCGGGCGACCCCTATGCTTGTCCCCCATGGACTTGCTCTTTGGTGAGAATGCCCTGATCGGGATGGTGCACGTGGACGCGCTCCCTGGGACTCCCCGGCACCGGCTGCCGCTGCGCGAGATTGTGGCGAACGCCGTGCGCGAGGCGCGGGTGCTCGTCGAGGCGGGGTTTGACGCGCTCATCGTTGAGAACATGCACGACACGCCGTATGTCTGTGCACCGGGAGTGGGGGGTGGCATGACGGGCGCGGGCGGGATGGGCGGTGGTTCCATGGGGCCCGAGATCACCGCGGCGATGACGCGTGTTGCCGTCGCCGTGCGCGAGGCCGCGCCCGCGATGCCCTGCGGCGTGCAGATCCTCTCGGGGGCGCACCGCGAGGCACTCGGCGTCGCGATGACGGCCGAGATGGACTTCATCCGCTGCGAGAACTTTGTCTATGCCCACGTCGCCGACGAGGGGATCATGGCGACGGCGGCGGCGGGCGACCTGCTGCGGTACCGACGGATGATCGGCGCGGAGCGTGTGCGTGTTCTCGCCGACATCAAGAAGAAGCACGCCGCCCACGCGATCACCGGCGACGTCTCCCTGATCGACGCGGCGCAGACTGCGGAGTTCTTCGGGGCCGACGGCGTGATCGTGACGGGGAGCGCCACGGGCAAGCCGACCGACCCGCAGGACGTGGCGGAGGCGAAGGCGGCGGTCAAGATCCCCGTCGTCGTGGGGAGCGGGGCGACGGCTCAGAGCGTCCGCACGCTCCTCAAGCACGCCGACGCGATCATTGTGGGGTCATCGATCAAGGACGGTGGGGTGTGGTCGAACCCGCTCTCGCCGGAACGTTGCCGGGCGTTCGTCGCCGCGGCACGCGGGGTGTAATCCCACGACCCCCAGCACCCCCACCGCACCCCCACCTCTTCACCTTTTCATCCCATCACCCACGGAGGACGCAACCTATGACTCCCAATCAACCGGACTCCGCAACGCTCCTCAGCGTCGCGAGCACCCCCCAGCCCCCCGCCATCGTCGGCCTCATCCCCGCGCGTCTCGCTTCGTCGCGGTTTCCAGAAAAAGTCCTCGCGAGCACGACCGGCAAGCCCCTGATCCAGCACGTCGTCGAGTCGGCGCGGCGGAGCGCGACGCTCTCGCGGATCGTCGTGGCGACGGACCACCCGCGGATCGAGGAGGCGGTGCGATCGTTCGGGGGGGAGTGCGTGATGACGAGCGCGGAGCACCCCAACGGCACGAGCCGGCTCGCCGAGGCCGCCGAGCGGCTGGCTCTGGGCGCCAGCGACATCGTCGTGAACATCCAGGGTGACGAGCCCGAGATCGACCCGGGGGTGATTGACGCGGCGGTGGCGCGACTGATCGAGCAGCGGACGGAGGTCGCGACGGTCGCCTCGCCGTTCGCGCGCGATGAGGACGCGGCGAACCCGAACATCGTGAAGGTCGTCCTCTCGCGCGAGGGTCATGCGCTCTACTNNATACCGGCGTGGGCACGAACGGTGTCGCGCCCACGCAACCGCTCAAGCACATCGGGCTGTACGTCTACCGCGTCTCGTTCCTGCGGCACTATGTCGCGCTGCCGCCGACGCCGCTGGAGCAGACGGAGTTCCTCGAGCAGTTGCGCGTTCTGGAGCACGGGTACCGGATCGCGGTCGCGGTGCGTGCCGTGCACACACAGGGGATCGACACGCCGGAGCAGTACGAGGCGTTCGCGAGGCGGGTGATGGCCCACTAGGGGCCCACCCCGCAGTGGCCCACTGGGGGGCTTACTTCACCCCGTCCTTGCTCGCGAGGTACTTGAGGAGGTCGACGCATCGGGCGGCGTAGCCGGCCTCGTTGTCGTACCAACTGACGACCTTGAAGAATCGCTTGTTGAGCTCGATGCCCGCGCCTGCATCGAAGATGCTGCTGTGGTGGTCGCCGATGAAGTCGCTGGAGACGACCTCGTCCTCGGTGTAGCCGAGGACGCCCTTCATGCTGCCTTCGGAGGCTTTTTTCATCGCGGCGTTGATGTCGGCGAGCGATGTGTCCTTAGCGGTGCGGAAGGTGAGGTCGACGCAGGAGACGTCGGCGGTGGG
>JRYD01000080.1_pt1 | contig 60206 bp, 51 predicted proteins | sample 235311 | NCBI WGS metagenome assembly JRYD01 (sample SAMN03074213, study PRJNA261472) | activated sludge metagenome | biome: Common Effluent Treatment Plant; feature: Wastewater; material: Activated sludge; isolation source: activated biomass in a lab-scale reactor treating industrial wastewater at... | reverse complement strand
GCCCGCCCCCCGCCGTTCTCCCCCCCCCCCGGCGCGGCGCGTGTGGGCTTGGGGCGGGGGGGGGGCGTGGGCCCCGGGGTGGCCGGGGGGGGGGGCCCCCCCCCCGCCCCCCCCCCCGGCCAACCCGGGTATGTTGCATGCCACCTCCTGCAGGCACACGAGATCGAAATCGCCCGCGGCGCGGATGGCCGCCACGCTGCGGGCGAGGTCGACGGTGTAGGAGTAACCCGAGCATCCGGTGCGCTTGATGCCCAAACGCACGCCGACCGCGTTCGGGTCATTGGCCATGAACTTCTGCATGCGCTCGAGCGCTGCCGAGGCGTGCGGATCGCCCGCGGCCTTGGCACGCAACTGCTCGACGAGGGCCGCGATGTCTCGCAGCGGCTCCTCCAACTCACCCTCGACACGCCCCGAGACGTTCTGGTTGGTCGTGCTCCGCTCGATGACGAGGAGGTCGAGCATGTGCATCGACATCGCGATGTATCGCGCGAACATCTCCGCCAACTGACGGTCGCGCTCGGTGAAGGCGTGGTCCACCAGGCTCTCGACGTTCATGATCCCGATCACGCGATCGTTCAACTTGAGCGGCACCGTCAGCGATGACTTCGCTCCCGAGACGCCGGGCAGGAAGAGATCGTCCTTCGAGACATCGTTGCAGATATAACTCCGCCCCGTGACCGCGACGTAGCCGCTGATCCCGCAGCCCTCGAGTTTCGGGTAGATCTCGAAGAGATCGAACTCGGGGGGGAGCCCGTGGCCCATCACGAGCTCGAGTTTTCCGGTCTTGTCGTCGAGGAGGCGGATGGCGAAGTGGTCGAAGTGGAGGAGATCTCGCGCGAAGCGGATGATCTTCTCCTCGATGAACTTGAGACGCTCGTGGGCATTGAGTTTGCGCACAGAGTCCGCGTCGAGGTTGACCAGTTCGCTCCCCGCCTGATCGATCGAGTCGATCTGTCGCTTCAGTTCGCGCGATGCCGTTGAATCACGCACGATGACGGCAATCGCCGGCTGCCCGAGTTGCAGCGGACAGTCCGGATCCCTCGCGAACGACTCGACGCTCGTGGGCCCGAGCGGGCACAACTCCATCTCGAAGTGCTTCCCGCCGACGGAAGCCATGGCCGAATGCCGGACCACCTCGCGGGCGGGCTTGGTGTCGCCGATGAGTCCCGGCCCACTCTCGCGACAGATCCGCGCGACCTCGGTCAACAAGGCCGAGCCCCAGACTCGGATCGGCTCGTTGGCCCACAGGACCGTGCCGTGGACGTTCACGAGGCAGACACCCTCGCCGATCGCGTCGAGCATGAGAACGGACCACGCGACCGCGTCCTTGCGCGGCTCGTAGTCCCTCGGTTTGCCCATCAACGGATCGCCGTCCATGTCGTTGCCGCTGCCTGTCGCCATGGGTCCCGGTGAACCCGCCCTCGCGCCCGATGGAGATGCCCCTCCACGGTCACCAGGGGAAGCACACGAAGCGTCATTGGAGCCCACGGGATTCATGTCCTTGAAACTATCGGCGAGTTCCTCGCCCCGAGACGCGTGTGGGCACAGATTAGGGTGCTATCCCCCTTGCCGGCGTCGATATGCGAACAAAATACAAATCTCAATACTTGAAGCCAACTCACTCTTGCGCGTCGCACTTCCATACCGATATTGGACGCTAGCCGATGATCACCGTTTCACGTGTTCACAAAAAGTTCGGGAAGATCCATGCCGTCCGTGGCATTACGTTCGAACTGGTTCCCGGACAGGTTGCAGGACTTCTTGGTCCCAATGGGGCCGGGAAGACGTCGACCATCCGCATGATCACGGGATACTCGACTCCCGATAGCGGGCAGGTCAGCGTCGGTGGATACGACGCGCTCCTGCAGCCGTTGGCCGCGAGACGCTGCGTCGGCTACCTCCCCGAGGCCGCCCCGCTCTATCCCGAGATGCGAACGGTGGACTATTTGTCTTATCGAGCGCGTCTTTATGGGATGGACCGGGCGATGCGTGCCTCGGCCGTTCGTCGAGCGATCGACCGCTGCTGGCTGGGCGATGTCGCCGTCCGGCGCGTGGGGAAACTGAGCAAGGGGTACAAGCAGCGTGTCTGCCTGGCGGCCGCCCTGCTCCACGAGCCACCCGTGCTCGTCCTCGACGAGCCGACCAACGGGCTGGATCCGAGCCAGATCCGAGAGACACGCGAACTCATCAAGGAACTCTCGAGGGAGCGCACGATGCTCGTGAGTTCCCACATTCTTGCGGAGATCGAGCGGCTGTGCAACCGCGTCATCATCATGGCGCGGGGCGAGGTCCGCGCCGACGCCGACCCGGCCGCCCTCGTCGCTAGGGCGCGCGAGCGTGCGTCGTATGTCGTCCAGTGCCGGCGCTCGCGTCCCGGCGACGACGAACGCATGTACAAGGTGTGGCAGAACATCCCCCACATCGCCGACATCCAGCCGGACACGCCCGATCGGGCGGCGACGGTGCAGGGGTGGTCGATCTGGATGCTCGCCGCCAAGCCCGGCGCCCCGGACCTGCGCGAGCAGATCGCCCAGGCGGCCCTCGACGCGGGCGTGCTCATCCGCGAACTCCGCCACGAGGTCCCGACTCTGGAGAAGATCTTCCTGAAACTCGTCGAAGAGGCCCCCGAGCAGGCCCAGGCGGTGCCGGCATGATCGCCCGCGTCCACGCCATCGCCTCTCGAGAGTGCGGCTCGTTCTTCAGGCTCCCCGCCGGGTGGATTGTTCTCTCGCTCTTCGCGCTGCTCTGCGGTACGCTCTTCACGCTGCAGACCCTCGTGCCCGGCAACCCCGCGACGATGCGCGGCTTCTTCACGCTCTCGGGTTGGCTCCTCATCCCCGTCGTCCCCGCGATCTCCATGCGGCTGTTCAGCGAGGAGTATCGCAGCGGCACGTTCGAGGCCCTCGCGACGTCGCCCGTCGGCGATCTCTCCCTCGTCCTGGGCAAGTTCCTGGGCGCGTTCCTCTTCCTGCTCATCATGGGCCTTCCCAGCGTCGTGCTCTCGCTCGTGCTCTTCAAGGCCAGCGACCCCAAGCCCGAGATCGGGCCGATTCTCACGGGCTATCTCAGTCTTGTCCTCCTCGGCTCGTTCTACCTCGCGATCGGGCTGTTCATCTCCTCGCTCACCGCGAACCAGACGCTCGCCTTCCTCGCGACGCTGTTCGTGCTCATCGCGTTCCTCGCTGGGCCCGCGGTCGCCGTACACAACGGGCCCGCGTGGATCCGCCCGATCGCGGACCTGCTCTCGCTTGACATCCGCACCCGCGATTTCGCCAAGGGCGTCGTGGACACGCGTCACCTCATCTTCTTCATCTCCTCGATCGCCCTCCTGATCACGCTCGCCTTCGCCTCGGTCCACTCCAGGAGGTGGCGAGGATGAGCACGCCGACACCTCCGCAAACAGGCACCCCCGCGCCAGCAACCGAGTCCAGGGGCGGCGCCTCCAAACCCGCGGCCTTGTGGGTCCGCCCGGCACGCCTCACGATGGGCGTCGGGCTCGCCGTCCTGGCGGTCGCCGCGTGCGCCGTCATGCTCAACGTGCTTGGCGAGAAGTTCCCGAAGCGTTGGGACCTCACGGCCACGCAATCCCAGGCGCTCGCGCCGCGCACCGAGAAGCTCCTCCAGCGACTATCGGGCAATCACGAGATCATCCTCGCCCATCAGTTCTCGACGGAGGTCGATCCGCAGACGCGCCAGCGCGTCGCCGACGTCCTCCGGGAGTTCGAGATGGCCTCGCCCAACGTCCGCTCGCGGTGGATTGACACCAACTCGTCGAACGGCAAGGCAGAGTACGCCTCGCTCGTCGCCGATCTCGTCGCACGCGACCAGCAGAAACTCGACAACGCCAAGGCCGCCGTCGAGGCCGCGAGTGGCATGGTGGCCGCTAGTGGGAAGACGCTGCGTGAGGGGCTCGCCGCCGACCTGCTTGAGGCCCGGAATCGAATCTCCGGCTCGACGCCCGAGGACTCGCAACTCCGCCTGCAACTCGAGCAGGCCGCGGGTGCCGCCGGGGTCACGGCCACGGATCTCGAGACCGCCGCCACGAGCTCTACGGACGCGCTCGCCGAGCGCACGGCAGATATTCCGCTTCCGGAGACCGACAAGGCCGCGGGCGTGATCCGCGCCGCCGCCACACTCGCCGCGTCGAATCTCAGCGGCCTGGCGCGCGACCTCCGCGCCCTCATCGCGAGCGGAAAGGCCGCCCCGGCAATCGAGCAACTCCAGTCCGCCGCCACGCGTTCCGAGCACGTCCGCGACCAACTCTCTCTCGCCGCCGAGCCGCTCTCCCACCTTATCCGCCCCGATGTCCTCCGCATCACCGCGGCGTTGCGTCAGGGAAGCGTCGGGCTGGCGCTCGGACCCGAGTCCGGCTCGCTCATCGGTATCGATCTCGACGCGCTCTTCCCGACCACGCCCTGGATGAACTCGACGCAGGCGTCGCCCGTGGATGTCGGACGCCGGGCCGAGGAACTCTTCGCGTCGGCGCTCTCCGCGATCGGTGGCACGCCCGCGCCCATCGTCGTCTTCGTCCACGCCGAGCCTCGGGCGTACCTCGATCAGTTCAAGTTCCTCGACCTGCTCATCCAACGCCTCAACACGCGGGGGATCGACACAGTCGAGTGGCCGTGCCTCCTTCAGGACGCGCCGCAACTCCCGCCGACCGATCCCGCGCGGCCAAAGCCTGTGGTTTATGTCACGATCCCCCCCGACGCCACGGCTCCCGCGGGCGGGCCCAACGAGCAACCGGGGCAGCAGCGTGCCTCCAAACTCGCGGAGGTCGTCTCCAAACTCGTTGCCGATAACCAGCGCGTGCTCCTGAGCCTCAATCCCTCGACGCTTCCGACGATCGGTGACAAGGATCCCTTCGCCGCGATACTGGCCCAGTTCGGGATGTCGGTCAGTTCCGCGCGACCGCTCATGGTCGAGACGCCGACCTCCGGGCGCGGGCGCCTCGTCGAGCCGGGTGTGCTCGTGCAGCCGCCTCAGGGACGCCACCCGATCAGCCGCGCCATCGCGGGCCTGCCGACATATCTGCTTTGGCCGCTCCCGATCGTGCGGAGCGAGAACCCGCCCGGCGACAAGGTGTCGATCGAGCCGCTGATTGTCCAGAAGGCACCTCAGCCCAACGTCTGGGCCGAGTCGGCGTGGCTCCAGTACTACCAGGCGCGCGCCGAGCAGCGTGCCATGATGCCCAACAAGCCCGAGTACAACGAGGGGCGGGACGATCGCGAGTCTCCCGCGGGCCTGAGCCTGCTCACGCGTGACTGGGTCCTCGCCGCCGCCGCCGAGCGCGAGACCTCCAAGGGTCCGCAGCGGCTCGTGGTTGTCGGCTCGAACGGGTGGTTCATCGATGCCGTCGCCCAGCGCGCGGTGACGATCGACGGACGCCTCGTCGCGCGGAACCCCGGCAACACCGAGTTCTTCGAGGCCGCCATCGCCTGGCTCTGCAACCAGGACGACTCCATCGCGCAAAGCCCGATCTCACGCACGCTGCCGGTCGTGATCCCGCTGAGCGACAAGAACCTCTCGATCCTCCGCTGGGTGCTCATCGCGGGGATGCCAGGCCTGATCCTGCTCCTTGGCCTCGCCTACCGCGTGATCCGCGGCTGACCCCTCTCGTTGGCCACGTCTCCCTTCCGACTGCGTGGCGGGAAGGCTTGTCCCGCTCTCCATGGCCTGTGGCACGCCTCTCGGTGTGGCCGTCGATCGCCACACGCCGCATTCCGGGCACAAGACGCCCTCGCATTGCTCGAGAGACTCGTCATCGCCAACACGTTCCGGCGTTCTCGAGCCCGACTCTTCCAGCCCCGCGAGGTTGTACCCGCACGAGCCGCAATGCCCCTCGGGTGACCTTCGCGGCAGGCACGCGATGTACAACCCCATCAGGACGACGAACCCGCCATAGGGATACAGGATCTCCTGCATCAGCGTGATCTGGATGCGCCCGTTGGACCAGCGCCCGATCTCGTAATGCACGTACCCCACCACCGCGACGCCCAGACCCGACGCGATCGTGAGCGCAAAGCCGAGGAGCGTCCGCCGATGCCTGGCGATGACGTACCACACGATCACGGCATAGAACATGAAAAACAGCACGCCCGGCTCCGCCCCACCACCACCCCCCCCATCCCGATCCACTCGACGCCTCACTCGGCGACTCGAGACTCGGCGATTCAACTCCAGGGACTCTACGCCGTGCTATCGACCCGCCTTGAAGAACGTGCGCAGCGAATCGAGGATGTCGTCGCGTGAGTTCACCTTGGCCGTCACGAGCCTGGGACCCAGTTCATCGGACTCGCCGGTCGGGAAGGCCTCGTTCAGGACGCCCAGGAAACTCCCGCTCCCATATGCCGACGCCACTTGGCAGTACCCGAACATGTTGCAGATCGGGAGCAGGTCCTGCTGGATGATCTGCACGCACAGGCGGTTGTCGGCGTCGGACGAGTTGTCGCCATCGGAGAAATGGAAGAGGTAGACGTTCCAGTCCGTCGGGTCGTAGTGGGCCTTGAGAAGGTCCTTCGCGCAGGAGAGGGCCGAGGAGATCCGTGTTCCGCCATCTTCTTTCACGCTGAAGAACGTCTTGCGATCGACCTCAGCGGCACGCACGTCATGCACGATGTACCGGCTCTCGATCCCCTCATAGTTCCGTCGCAGCCACGTGTCGATCCAGAAGGCCTCGAGGCGCACCAGTTCCTTCTGCTCGTCGCCCATCGAGCCGGAGACGTCCATCATGTACACGATTGCGGCGTTGCTCTGGGGCTTCTTCACCTCGCTCCACGTGCGAAAGCGAAGGTCGTTCTTGATCGGGATGATCACCGGATTCTCGGGGTCGTACGTCCCAAGCGTGAGTTGCCGCTTGAGCGCCTCGCGATATGTGCGCTTGAAGTGGCGTAACGACGCCGGTCCGACCGGCCGGATCCCCGTGTACTTGTCACGGATCGAGGTGATCCGATGCTGGCCTCGCGGCTGGATACGGGGGAGACTCAGTTCCTCCGCGAGAATGTCCGCGAGTTCCTCGATCGAGACATCGACCTCGAGCAGGTGCTGTCCCTCCTGCTCGCCGCCCTGGCCCATGTTCCCCTGACCGACGCTCTGGCCTTCCTCGCCCTCGCCCATGCCCACGCCGCCGGAGTTGTCGCCATAGCGGAACGTCGGGATGTCGATGTCATGGACGGGGATAGAGACATACCGCCCGCCCTCCTTGCCGATGAGATCGCCGCGCGACAGGAATCGCCGAAGATCCTTTCGGATCTTCCCCCGGACGATCTGCCGGAAGCGCTGGTGGTCTTGCTCGATCTTGTTCACCATCGTGCCCGTCCCTGGCTTGCCCACACCCGATTCGCACGAGGCCCGCCCCGGCTCCCATTCACAGCCTCAACACATGCATCACTTCGTCGTGACCGCACAACACCCTTGAATCACGATCAACACCCGGCGACCGACACCGTCGGGCACGCCCCAGCCTCGAACGATTATGGGGCGTTTCCCCCGGTTTCGATGCTCACCGCCCCATCGGGTTCCACGGTGTTCGGTCCCCGCGTTCCCCTGGCGACGCGACGGGCGACCCACATCGCCCCAATCACGCCCAGCGGAAGGACCGCGAGCAACTCCACGCCTCGGTGCACCAACTCGGCCGCCAGCCGCTGGTCACGCGTTGTCGCCGAGACCGTCCCGACCGCCCACACCGGCAGCACCGCGCCCACCACCCCGATCATCCACTCACGCAAGCCAAGCCCGTTGCCCACAATCGGAACGGTCATCGAGACCTGCGCGATCGCCGTGTAGGCAATCGCCTGCGACCATGAGAGATCCAGACCCGCCGCCGAGAAGACGATCGCGTAGCGAGCGGCCCAGCAGAGCATGTCGGCGTACCGCGCCGCGAAGGCCATCGCCGTGCGAGAGACGCCGGTGACGAACCCAGAACTCTTCCGAGTCACCATCGCCACGCCGATCGCCGCGAGCAGGGGCAACCCCACGCCCACGCCCTGGGCCCACGCGACGATCCCCCGGTCCGGCCGGAGCAGCGTCGCCCCAAGGAACGCCAGCGTCAGCACCGCGCCCGCCGAGAGGAGCAGCGACCGGAAAAGGATGACCGCCGATTCACGCACCGGGATCTCGTTGTACGTCCGGTGGTACGCCATGCGCCCGAGCATCCCCGTGCGCAGCGGCAGGTAGTTGCTCAGGTTCGCGCCACAGATCAGAAAGAACATCTCCCTCGCGCCGACTCGAGCCCGACCAAGCGGGTCGAGCGGCGTCAGCAACGAGAACGTCGCGCTCGTGCACACGAGATTCAGCACCACCAGCCCCCACACCGCCGCGAGCTTGGGCGCGTTCCCCCCGGCGACGGCGCTCCGGATCATCGAGATTGCCTCTCGGTCACGCCACACCATCGCGCCCGCCAGCCCGATGAGTATCGTGGCGATCGCGAACCCGACCACCTGGCGCACGACCCGGGCGCGCTCCTTGCCGGTGTTGGGCATGGGTGATGGCATCACGGCCCCGACGTGGTTCCAGCGTCCGTCGGGCCCGGCATGTCCTGTCGCCGGGTCGCCAAGCCCAGATCACGCAACCGTAGCGCCGAGCCCACGCCGCCCGCGAGTCCCGTGCCGCGCACGGCGTAGGGCCGACCTCCATCCGATAGACGCCGCTTCTGGATCTCCACGAGTGTGCGCAAATCCGCGTCTCCGGTCGCGCTCGCCCGCTCGAAGATCGGCAGATCAACCGAAGCCGCCCGCGTCACGATCGCCAGGCCCAGTAGCGACGCATCGGTCTCACCCAGCACGGCATCGTCGAACGCCTTCAATAATGCAACCTCGCCCGCCGGCGGAAGCGACGCGATCGCGCATCGGCGCGACGCGACGTCCCACGTCGTGTACGCCTTTGCCAGGGCGCTCGCGAGCGTCTCGAGCCCGCCCGCCTCGGTCGTGATCCCTTCCCTCATGGTGAATGCGGCACGCACCGCAGCGAGCATCATGGGCAGATCGCGTGGGGCCACGTTCTTGACGCGCTCGACGAGTTCCGCGGGTGACTGGCGCGCCTCGGGGATCGCGCCGCGCACGATCGATTCGGTCTGGGTCTCGACGCAGCCGGGACCTTTATCGCGCCTGCCATCGGGCAGATCGACGAATCCCTGGATCACGCGCCATCTGGTACGCGTCGCCACGCCCGAAGCCGTCTGCGACACCCACGCCGTTGGACCGATCTCGAGCGGGAACTCTGCCTCGAGGGACTCGCCGGGGTTCAATCTCAACCGGTACGCACAGTCGAGCACTTCCGGATAGACCAGCGACACGAAGACGTCCGGGCCCGCCGAGAACGACGGTGCGAACATCACGCGCGAGTTGATCGGCTTGCCCACGCCCAGCCCGAGCGGGATCCGAGAGATGTTCCTGAGTTTGATCCTCGCCATCACGCGATCGAGTGCCCCCGCCGACGTCGGCATGATCTGCACGCTCAGCGTCTCGAAGGACTTGGGCTCGCGGATCATCAGATCGACCCACGCCGGGATCCCCGCGGCGAACGCGGCGGCGGCGTCGGCGTCCTTCCACACGATACCCGATGATTCCATGAGCGCCCGCGCCTTGAGGCTCGCGATCGCGCCCGCCGGCGACAAGGGCGAGGCACTCCACGCCGCACGCAGCCCTCGCACGCGCCACGCCGCGTCTCCGGATCGTTCCGCCGCGATCGCCCGCGACCACGCGACCCAGACGGAATCCGACAGATCGTCGGTGTTCGTCGGTGACGAGCCGCTGCGCGTCGTGCACAACGCCCGCAACTCGCGCACCTCGGGATCGTCCGCCTCCAGACCCTCGATCGCCTTGGGCAGATCCGCCTCGATCGCCTCGGCATCGACCCCCGTGATCGCGCGCCAGCGCGTGAGCGTCGCCCAACTCCGCCGGATGGTCTGCTTCACGTCCGCCTCGTCCATTCCCTCCGGGCGTTTGAGCGGATCGAGGAGATTGGTCGCGTTGGTATCCACCGTGGCTTTGAGGTCCGCCATCGCGCGCGAGAGCCGGTCGGCATCCCCCATCGCCATCGCGCACGCGATCCGGATCGGCTCGTACTCGATGCTCAACCGGATCTCGTCCTCGGCGGGCAAGTTGTCCGTCGGAAGCAGGGCCTCCTCTCGCGCCTTTCGCACCCGCGCGACCTCGGCCCGCTGCTTCGACACTTCCAGATCGAGCGCGTCGTAGATCTCTTCGGGCGTTGTTGTCAACCAGCGAAGCACGTACGCCTCGACCGACGACTCGCGGCTCAACCGCTCCGCCGCCAGCGACCGCAGGTCCAGTTCGTTGGAATGAAACCGCTTGGCCGCCCCCCACGCCCCCGCCCTCGCGAACTCGATCGCCAGCCGGCGATGTGTGTTCGGGTCGAGCGGATCGGCGTAGAGCAGGTTCGACAAGAGGTCCCATCGCCCGGCCCGCGCGTCCACGCGCTGCTCATAGACCGTGAGCGCCAGCAGTGCCGCGTCCTTGTTCGTCGAGTCCAACTGGATCGCCTGCGCGAGCAGTTTCCCGAATCCCGTCTCATCGCCCTGCTCGCGCTTGAGGAGTGCGGCATCGAGCGCAAGCCGGCTGCGAATCGCGGGATCGAGCGACGCCCCGGCCGCCCCGAGCACACGCTCGTATGCCGCGATCCGCTCGTCGGCCGTCTGCAAACGTGCGAAGGTCGAGGAGAGCAAACGCAACTTCGCGACCGAGTCAGCCGGGTCGAGTTCGATCACGCGGCGTGTCGCCCGATCGAGATACGCCGTCTCACCCCAGTTGTACGCGGCCTCCGCGGCCCTTCTGGCGAGCGAGACGTCCGCGGGTCGGAACCGCAGCGCCTCCTCGAGCATGAAGTAGGCCGCGGCATAGTCATCGGCCGCCGGCCGCTGCATCACGCGAAGATCCATCAACGCCACGATCGCGATCGCGTCCGAGGTCACCTCATCGAGAGCCGGCGCCTCGGTGGCTTCGACCTCTCGCGGCGATTCGATCCTCGACCACGTGTCGGGCGCCCACGCCCCGAGCGCCGCCAACGCGCCCGAGGCGATCCAAACCCGCGCCACACCACGCCTCGCGGCCCGCCGTGCACTCGTGGACTTCAACCCATGCCTCCGCTGCTCACCAGCCAGACACCCGAGACGATCAGCCCGACCAGAAAGCCCAAGAACGTGATCGCCTCCGCCGCCGTCACCACGCGACGATCGGCCCGCGGGAACAATCGGTCCGCGACCAGCACCATGAACAGAAACGCGCCGCCCAGGATCCCCGCAAGGCCCATCTGGATCCGGATCGTCCCGGGAATCGACGAGAACATCCGAGGCGCCTCGAGCGTGACCCAGAACCCCGCCGACGCCATCGCCGCCGCCCACGCCGTGGCGAGCACCAGCAAAGCACCGCGATGGAATCGGGCCGAGACAATCACGCCCGACTGTATGGTGCAACCCACGCCAGGGTTCGACCAGGCGACGCCCTCACCACCTGGAACCAGTCTCTCAACCCAGCGCCATCGTCATCAGGAACTCGGCGTTGGTCTTGACCTTCTTCATCTTGCCCTTGAGGAGCTCCATCGCCTCCACGACGTTCATGTCCGAGAGCACTTTCCGCAGTCGATAGACCAGCTCCAACTCCTTGGGGTCCAGGAGCAGTTCCTCACGCCGTGTGCCCGATGCCGATACGTCGATCGCCGGCCAGATCCGCTTCTCGACGAGTTTGCGGTCCAGGTGCAGCTCGGCGTTGCCCGTCCCCTTGAACTCCTCGAAGATGACCTCGTCCATCTTGGATCCGGTGTCCACGAGCGCCGTCCCGATGATGGTGAGGCTCCCGCCACTCTCGATCGCGCGGGCCGCCCCGAAGAACTTCTTCGGACGCTGCAGCGCGTTGCTGTCGAGCCCGCCCGTCATGATCTTGCCCGAGTGCGGCATCTCGGTGTTGTACGCGCGGGCCAGCCGCGTGATCGAGTCGAGCAGGATCACCACGTCCTCCCCGAACTCGACCATGCGCTTGGCCTTCTCGATCACCATCTCCGCCACCTGCACGTGGCGCGATGACTGCTCGTCGAACGTCGACGCGACCACCTCGACCATCGGGCCCGCGCAGTTGCGCTTGAAGTCCGTCACTTCCTCGGGGCGCTCGTCCACCAGAAGCACGATGATGTGCGTCTCGGGATAGTTCCGCGTGATCGCCTTGGTGATCTTCTGCATCAGCACCGTCTTGCCCGTGCGCGGCGGGGCCACGATCAGCATGCGCTGGCCCTTCCCGATCGGCGTCACCAGATCCACCACCCGACACTCGATCTCGCTCGGGTCCGTCTCAAGCACGAACCGCTCTTCCGGGTGCAGAGGAGTCAACTCCTCGAAGTTCTTCATCTCGTGGACCTTCGACGGTGAACGCCCGTTCACCTGGTCCACCCGGAGCAGCGCGAAGTACTTCTCGCTCTCCTTCGGAGGCCTCACCAGCCCCTTCACCACCATCCCCCGCCGCAGCCCGAATCGCCGGACCAAGGTCGGCGAGATGTAGATATCGTCCGCACCGGGGAGGTAACTCTGCTCCGCCGAACGCAGGAACCCGAACCCGTCGGGCATGACCTCGAGCGAGCCCTCGCCGAACATCAACCCCTGACGGGCCGCTCGCGCCTTGAGGATCTTCAGCACCAGTTCCTGCCGCGGAAGGTCGTGGTACTCCTCCAGCCCTTCCCGATCCGCGACCTTGTAGAGTTCCTTCTCCTCCATCTGCTGGAGGTCGTGGATGCTGACGGCCTCGCCCAGCGCTTTGGAGTCCACGCTCTTCGCGATCCGGTCGAGTTCCGCTGCCTCACGCTCGAGTTCCTCATCGCTCGGGAGCGAGGGATCGTGCGACCGGCTGGAGAACCCGCCGAAGCCCATCCCCCCGCCGCCGCCCTTGCGGCGCTTCTTCTTCCGGCGGAAGCCACGATCGTTGTGCCCGAAGCCACCCTGCCCGCCGAAGGACTGGCCCTGCGAATGGAATCCCTGATCACGCGGGCCGCCGTCGCGACCGCCGCCATCACGAGAGCCACCCTCACGGGAACTGTCGCGACCGCCGCTGCCCTCGCTTCGAACCTCACCACGGCCGCCGGTGCCGCGGGCCTCAGACGAACTCCCCTCCGAACGTCCCTCGGAGCGGGTGTCCGGCCGTGAGTCACTCCGGCTCTCGCTACGAGACTCCGAGCGTGGGTCGGGCTTCGGCTCGGGCTTGGGCTCGGTCGTGCGGTCCGCGGCCTTGGGCGCACGGGCCGGTGGCTCGATCGCCTTCGCCGCCGCGGCCGCCGCCGATGTGCTGCGAACCGGCGTCCCCTGCCTCACACGACCGCGGGTCGTGGACTTCTCGGCGTTCTTCTTCTCTTCCGTGGTGGTCGACTTCGCCATGAAACTTCTCGCTTACAGAACACTCGGCCTTGGCCGCCTCGCGGTCGCGTCTGGCACGCCGCTGAAAAAATACACAGAACTGTTGAGTGAACATCTCCCGCGTGGGCACGGGCGATGGAATCAACGTGACGCCCGGCAATCCGCGCGATGGCGAGCCTTCACGCTCGCGTCACGCGACAACCGGCAACAGCCCACAAGCCTTGTCGGTCTCGCCTGCTCCAGGACTCGAAACCGTGAATCTCCCGAGTTCGGACCCAGCCGCCGCACGATCTTGGCACAGGGCCAACACCACGGCAATGCCGGACATTCAACGAGAGTGCATTCGTGTCAAGAAGTTCGCTCAATGGGCCTCGAGGCACGCCGGATCAAGCCGCCGCGACAACCCCGCGAACACCGAAGTATACCCATCCAAAGCCCGGGGCAAGTCCTGTGAACACGCCCCGATTCCATATGCGTCAAACCCGCTCGCCCCTCGTTCCCGCTACGACCCGCCCGCGAGCCTTCTCCAGAATAGACCGGGCGATCGACTCCAGGCGGTCCAGCCCGCTGTCGTTCACGATCACTTCATCGGATCGTTGCCGCTTCTCATCGAGGGAAATCTGCGACTTCTCCCGCCGATCCAGTTCCTCTGCCGACCATCCCCGCGTCCTCATGACCCGCTCCAGCCGAGCCTCCCGCGGCGCATCCACAAACACGACCACGTCGCACTCCTTGTCCAGCCCCGCCTCAAAGAGCAGCGGCGCATCCACCACCACCCCGGGACGTCCCTCCTCCATCGCCCGCCGGACAACCTCGTCCCGTCGCGCGCGCACGATCGGATGCGTGAGGCCCTCGAGCCGTGTGCGAGCCTCGGCATCCGCGAAGATCACATCCGCCAGCGCCCGCCGGCTCACCTTCCCCGACTCGGGATCGAAGACCTTCTCCCCCCACCACTCACGCAGACGCGCGCGCACCTCGGGCAACTCCAACGCCGACTTCGCCTCGGCATCCGAGTCCGACACCAGGCACCCCATCGCCTCGAACGCGCGCGCGACGGCCGACTTCCCTGCCCCGATCCCACCCGCCAAACCGATGACCACCGGACGCGCCGCCACGCGTGCCCCGTCCGACTGCTCGCGAATCTTCGCCACGAGTTCATCGGTGCCAACGACCGATCGCCAGACGACGCCGACGCCATCCGACCCCGCCGACGTCACCCGGACCGTCCCCAGCCCCAGCACGCGCTCGGCCAGGGACCGCGTCACCACGAGGTGCTGGATCCGCGCGACATCCATCTCCACGCTGTTCCGCCGGATCACGCCCCAGGTTGCCCGCACGCGCCCCCCGTCCAGCGTGTACCTTCGGGCCCGCCAATCGAGCACCGCCCACACCACCCGCAGCACCACGACCAGAATGCCATATGCCCCGATCACCCCCGCGCGAGCCGGGGCCAACCGCCCGGCAATCGCCCACGCCCCCCACGCCACGATCCCCAGCAGCACGATCGACCGCCACGACGAGAGCGCAACGAACCACACACTCGGGCGTGTGGCGAACGGATACGAACTCCGAGGAGTGGTTTCACTCATCGACACGCGCACAAGATATGCCGGGTTGGGGCATTGCGCAAGTTTGGATGGCTCCGACTCCCGCGGAGTTGCTCGGATGCCCGCGTTCTGGTATCTTCAATGTGAGGTTCGAGAGTATCGGCTGGAGCCGGATCTCAATCTGCGAGTGACACACGGAGGTTTACCATGCACCGTCGAAACCTGCTTGCCGTGTAGCGTATCGAGTGCGGGTCCGCCCTCAGAGTGCCATGTCGGCGGCTTCTCACTCAACTGGGGAAACTGGAAGTTCAAGCCGATTTTCAGTTCGAATCCGACTTCAGGTTGTCGTGTTCACAGCCTGCTCGCCCTCGCCAAGAGCGAAGCGGTCACAGGAGACAACAACGTCGCGGTCTGGTATGTCCGGGGCGAAACGCCAACGAGCGAGTGGACGATGAAGTCCTGTCGCACATCCGATCCTGTCGAGGCGATCAAGTTTGTCAAGGGCGAACTGGCCATTTCTGACAGCGAGGACGATTTGTGGGACATGGACGCCTCGCTGGCGACTCTCCCCGGCGAGAACCCAGAAGCCCCGCAGGATTACTCCAAGGGACTCCTCCTCGACGACCCGCTCTTCCCGCTGGTCGAGTTCGATCCCGACGGCTCTCAACTCATCGGCCTCCTCACGGACATCGGTTACAAGTCCGCCACCATCGAACTGGACTGGAAGGATGACTGCCCGGGGGACAACAAACTCGAGCGGATCGCGGTCGGGTTCGACTGGGGGTTGTGCCAGCCAGTATTCGATGAAGACTCATCTTTCGATGCGACGGATGGAATCGTGGAACGGATGGGATCTCTGATCGCCTGCATGCAACCGCCACCAGCGCCAGGCCCAATGCCTTGCACCCCCACCATCGGCCCTTGGACTGTGCTTGGTCCGGTGCTCCAAGGTTGCAGTTGGGTCTACGAAGGCTCATCAACCACTCCAGTCGCGGGTGGCTCGATGTTGACTTGCAACTACCACGTTCAAGTGCTCTGGACCCAAACGAGGTCTGCTCCCGTCACCAGAGCCTACTGCACAACCTACATCTGCAGGCAGATTCGATTCATGCGCATGCAGGGTCCTTCGACTCCGTGTTTCACGATGGTGCCGACAGGGACACCAAGTCCTGGCTGTCCTGCGCAGCCCACGTGCATGGGGCCAGCATCGGGAACCGCGACTTGTGCAGGCGCCATTCCGGCACTGGCAACGACGGATCCGTGGGGACCGCCGTGCCCCTAGTGGTGCTGTAATGAGATCTCGAACTCGAACCCTATTGGCGTACACAGCACTCGGTGTTGTGTTCGCCATTTTTGTCGCGTACGTGCGGTGCAGCATCACCATGATGAAGGGCTGGCGAACTCTCTTGGATCCCGGTGCCAGTCCAATTTTCGGTTATGGCCCACCAACTCAAGCACAGTCAGGTTGGGAATGGACCACCAATCGACTCATAGGAGAGTGGTGGTGCTGTCAGTTCATCGTGGACCCTGTGGAACTGGCTGCGGTCCGATCCCGCTCGCTACCCATGGGTTGGATTGCCGGCAGACCACCCTCTTGGTCGATGGCAGCAGAATTCCCGGTGGCACCGATGTTGCCTCCGTGGAGAGACACGAACGAAGTTCCGAGAGTGCTTGATCGCGCCTATGGCTGGCCTCTGCCGGTACTCCACATGCGCCTGGAGAAGTTCGGCGAAGTGGAGTGCATCATGACTCCGGATGAGCTTGCTGTCACACAACAAGCCCTTGGCACGATGGGCATGACCACTGGAAAGCAGTATTTCATCCACGAAGATCGAATGCATTATGCAATCCGGTCAAATCCGTGGACAATCGTTCGCAATGACGGAAGCGAGACCTACTAGAACGACGGCTACTGGCCCACCCACATCCTCTGGAAGGGCCTCATCATCAACAGCCTCTTCTGGGGCCTCCTCCTCGCCACGCCGCAACTCACCCTCTGGGGCCTCCGCGCCGGGCGCACCCGTCGCCGACGCCGAATGGGGGCGTGTCTCCACTGTGGCTACCTCCGCACGGGCCTCGCCACCGAAAAACCCTGCCCCGAGTGCGGCATGCCAGGCGAGAAACTCTCCGAACAATCTCAACCAGCAAACAAGCCTTCGGAAGAGAGCACGTAGCGGCAGGCGGGCCGCCTGCCCGCGAGAATTGGGTAGTGACTCGGAAATCGCCCCTACAACGCCTCAGCCCGAAGCGTCGCGATACTCGGCAGATTCCGATAGAACCCGTTGTAATCCAGCCCATACCCCACCACAAACTCGTCGGGAATATCAAACCCGACATAGTCCGCCTTCACGTCCACCCGCGCCTTGCCAGGCTTGCGCAAGAGCACGCACGTCCGCAGACTCGCCGGCCGCTGCTCCTTGATCAGCCGCGTCACCACGTCCAGCGTCGCGCCGCTGTCGAGGATGTCGTCCACCACCAGTACGTGCTGCCCCTCGAGCGATTTGGGCAACTCGTGGCTGATGGAGACGCCCTTCGATTCCATGCTCTTCCCCGGATAACTCGAGACGCCGATGAGTTCCAGGCGCAGTTTCACGGGCAGGCGCCGGATCAGGTCCGCCACAAAGACAATCGACCCCGTCAGGATCGGGATCAGCGTCAGGCGCAACTCCTGCCCCCCCTGCTCGGCTTTGGCCATCAGCGGGCGCAGGTCCGCTGTGATCCGCTGGCCGATCTCGTCCATGCGATTGGCAATTCGGAGTTCGTCGATCAGGATCTTCTCAATCTCGGGAAACATGTGTCGACAGGGTATCCGCCACCACACACGCGGCACGATCCCGGCTTCACCCCGCCACGCCCTATCCTGCGCCATGCTGACGATCGATTACACCAACGCTCTCACCGACGCCGTGGGGACACACGGACTTGACGCCGCCACGTTCAGACCCAAAGGCCCAGCCGCCGCTCGCATGGCCGAACTCACCCGATCCCTCGCCAAGACTCGGGGCACAGGCTGGGAACGTTGGCGCAATCTCTGGACACGTCCCACCCGCGACGAGCACACGTCGGCCATCAAGAAGATCGTTTCCGATCGCGCCGGCCGATTCGAGAATCTCGTCGTCCTCGGGATCGGCGGCTCGGCCCTGGGCAACATCGCCCTGCAATCCGCACTCAACTCTTCGACGCACAACCTCCTCCCCGCCGACAAACGCCGAGGTCCGCGGCTCTTCGTCCTTGACAACGTCGACCCCGACGCCTTCCACAGCGTCCTGTCCTTCTGCGAGTCCAGCCCCGGCGGGATCAAGAGCACCCTCTTTAATGTCGTCTCGAAATCCGGCGAGACCGCCGAGACCGCCGCCCAGTTCATGATCATCCGCGATCGACTCAAGGCCGCACTCGGCAAGGACTATGCCAGCAACATCGTCGCTACCACCGACCCGGCCAAGGGCACCATGCGGAAGATCTGCAACGACGAGGGGTACGTCACGCTCCCCGTGCCCGACGGCGTCGGCGGTCGATTCAGCGCGCTCAGCCCCGTCGGCCTTTTCTCGGCCGCGATGTGCGGCATCGACATCGACGCCCTTTTGGACGGCGCCTCCGCGATGGACGAGCGCTGCTCGCGCGAGGCCCTGAACGAGAACCCCGCCGCCACGCTCGCGCTCCTCCTCGTCGAACTCGGGAAGCGCGGCAAGCCCAACCACGTCCTCATGCCCTACGCCAACGCGCTCTACCTTCTCGCCGACTGGTATCGCCAACTCTGGGCCGAGAGTCTTGGCAAGGAGAAGAACACCAAGGGTGAGACCGTCTTCTCCGGCTTCACGCCCATCAAGGCCCTCGGCGCGACCGACCAGCACTCCCAGATCCAGTTGTATCGCGAGGGCCCCAACGACAAGGTCATCGGGCTTCTCGAGGTCGAATCCTTTGCCGCGAAGGTGGACATGCCCCGGGGCCTGGGCGTCGAGGCGCTCGCCTATCTCGAGGGGAAGCCCATGAGCACCCTCCTCAACGCCGAGTTGAAGGCCACGGCGTACGCCCTCACCCACTCCAAGCGCCCGAACTACACCATCCGATTCCCCAAGATCGACGAGCACCACGTGGGCGAGTTCATGGCCCTGTGGCAGATCGCCACCGCGTATGCCGGGCAGATGCTGGGCATCGACGCCTACGACCAGCCTGCCGTCGAACTGGGAAAACAGGCGACCTTTGCGCTCATGGGACGCACGGGATACGAACAACTCCGCGGGCAACTCGAATCATCGGCCACCGCGCGACACGTCGTCTGACTTCGACACACGCACGAAGTAACGCCACCAAAGACTGTATAGTTTTACAGTTCCGACACAGCCCAATTTAACATTGATGACCGGTTGGTGAATCCATGTTGTAAAGATGGGAAACACGACTGTTCGTCGTTGTTTCGCTTCGTGTCAGCACCACACGAAAACTGACAAATCACGACCTCGGTGACTTGAAATCGCGGGGCAATTCCGTCACAATCGCGGTCTCGTGAGTTGGTGACAGGCCCGCACGCACCGAAGGGATCTCGAAACGTTCTGGCCCGCCCCATCCGTGTCTGGGGAGTTGTGCCATGGCAGGGCTCTTTGAAATCGTCAGTGGACTGATGCTCGTCGTCGGCGTGATGTCGATGTTCAATCGCGCGGGGCGCCCGTGCTCCACCGTGGTCGGCGTGACGCTGATCCTCGCCTCTGTTCTGTGTGTCGTGACGCAAACGTGGTTGACGGTCGTGTTGGGACTTGCGGTCGCCGTCACTTGCCGCGTTGTGGGACCGAGCGCGGCCCGGGCGTAGTCGCCCCTTTCCACGGCATAAAACCGGCTGACACTCCGATCACGCCGCCTTCGATTTCACGCGGCCGCGATCCAGACCCTTGAGCCAGGCACGGACCTTCTGCTCGTCGCTCGGCGGAATCTGGCACTCGTTGGTCTTCGCGTTGATCTCGAACACGAACTGGGGCGAGGTGAACTCGCCAAGGGTCATCGTCGCGATCCCGTCGATCTCCACCTCGGTCCGCTCGACCATGGAGCCCTTCATCATGTTCTCGACGATGGTGTCGCGTCGGGAGATCTTCTCGAACTCGAACGCCGGCGTGACACCGTTCATCCCGCATTCCGAGATCACCTGCCCGATCCGTGCCGAGAGATACGGCTCGACATGGGACTCGCGCCAGATTCGGTCAATGGACGCCTGTGTGACCGAGCCGAGCGCCACAAGCAAAGGCCCGAGTCGACCGCCGCAACGCTGCTGGACGTGCACCGCGGCCACGAGATCCTCATCACAGATGAGCCCGGCCGCGAGCAGTTTTTCGCCGATGCGTTCGTTCGAAGTGTTCATCACGTCGACTCCTGGTCTTCCAAACATGAAAAAGGCACGGAACCACTCCCCAGCGCTTGGGGCTTCGTCGGACACTCGGGCACGCCACATCACAAAGATGTCTGAATATTCCCATTAGGTCTCAAGAATGGCGGATATTGCACTCGGCGACGCACGACCGATAACCGAGCCTTGCGTTCAAGTACGGATTACTCCGCACTCGGAATCGCCACGCGCGGGACCCCCGCCACGCCCTCTGCCGACACGGCCCGCACACCGAAGATGTGATCGTCCAGGCACAGATCGATCATCGCAAAGTCTGATCCGTCCGAGGGGAACGACCATCGCCACATGGCATCGGTCGTCAGTCGGCACACGACCTCGTGGCGTGCCGTCGGGGAGATCGGCGTCCATCGCACCAGCGTCCCCGAGCCGGTCGGCGAGTGCCCGGCCCGCACGCGGTCGGGAGAGGCCGGCGCGCTCGCGAGATGGCAGAGTGCCGCGACGTTCAATCGTGTCACGCCCGCGAGATATTCGGCGTCGACGAACTGGGGCAGGTCGCCGCGCTCGATCGAGCGATCGACCCGCGCATGCTGGCGTGCGAAGTGCTCGTCGGGCTCGGTGAAACGGACCGCCGGGATCCCCTTGGCGACAAACGGCGTGTGGTCCCCACCGCGACGGTACCGATCCGGGCGAAAGACCAGCATCGGCGAGACGTCGGTCCCCTCGAGGCGCGCGACGTCGGCGATGTATCGCGCCAGCTCACGCGAGGGCGAGTCGCTCTCCAATCCGGTCGAGCGGAACATCGTCCGGGTGACATCATCGGCCGCCATCGGCACGCCTTCGGAGAAGACGCGCACCACGTCGCGCCGCGCTGGATGGATCGATCCCGCAGGTCCCGAGGGATCGCCGACGATGTCGCAGTTGAGCACGGCATGCACGTGCAACGTCTTTGACGCCGCGGCCGCCGAGGCGCGGAAGGTCGCCCCGAGCAGGCCCTGCTCCTCGCCCCCGGTGAGCACGATCACAACCGTGCCGGCGAGTGGTGCCGTGCACAGCACGCGGGCCGCCTCGATGGCGAGCGCGCACCCGGACGCGTTGTCGTCGGCTCCCGGGGCATCGCTCGTCGAATCGAGCGGGTCGGCCGTCATGCTGTCGTAGTGCGCCATCACATACGACGCGCGGCGTGAGGCCTCGGCATCCACGCCCGGGATGATGGCCAGCAGATTCGTGATTCTCGCCCCGGACGGGAGGCGGGTGGACGACTCGGCGTCGAACTCTTCTTCCAACACGTTGAGCCGCGAGCTAGGAAGGGCGGCAAAGGACTCAAGCGTTCGCTTGATCCAGCGCCGGGCGGCGGCGTTGCCCCGCCCCGGATCCGTGTCCGCCGACAACGTGTGCCGAGTTCCAAACGCGGCAAGCACATCGACCGTCTCGCGGACATGGTCGCAGGAGACGTGTGAGAGGATGGATGCGAACCGGCGCGACGTGCCTGTGGTGGGGTTTTCCTTGGGAGTTCCAGGCTTTGGTTCGGCCGGTGATCCGATGCCGTCGGATGCCCTTGGCTCAGATGGCCCCTTGGAACTTCTGCTCACGAGGAGTCTCCTCGGTGTTCACGCGCCTGGCTGGCCCCCGATCGTCGGAGGCGTTCGCCCGGGCGTGATCGGCACTACCGGATCCGCCGGCCCTTGCTCACCTGATGACGCTTGGGCGTGATGTGGAAGGTGGCGACGCACTTGCCGACGCGTTTCTCCTTGCCGGCGACGGCCTCGCCGACGGACTTGGGAAGGACCTTCTCCGCCGTCGGCCGGACCTTCTTCGGGAGGATCGGCTGCTGGACGATCTCCATGTCGATGGTGAGGTTGAACTCCTTCCCCGAGGCGATGAGGGCGCCGACGTCCTCGCGTGGGGTGATCTTGTAGACCGCCGGGCCGTAACAGGGCCTCAAGAATCGATACTCAAGGTTCTTGCAGACGACGGTGTACTCGCCGCCACAGAGTTGGAAGACGTACATCCCGCCGGCGATCTCGCTGTTGCCCAGCAGCGACGCCCCGGCCATCGCGTTGTACCAGTTGCGGTTGAACCGGCGATAGGGCAGGACGGCGGAGTACGTGTTCTCGTCGAGGCGCTTGGGGAGGCGGATCCCCGAGCGGAAGGCGTAGGGCAGCCAGATGAGCGAGGTGACCTTCTGCCAGAAGGCGTTGCGCGTCGAGAGGCGGCTGACGTAGTTGTCGAGCCGGTCCATGATGGAGGGCTTGCCGGCCTTGGCGCGGACGAGCACGTGCCCGGAGTCGATGACGGTTGTCTGGGCGGACACCTGCGAGGCGTCGGAGTTGGATTTGGGAGTTGGCTCTGTCATGGGCACGGACGCCGGCGGGCTCGCCTCGGGCGTGTCTGTCGTCGCGAGATTGGACGTGGCGTGCGGCGTCATGGCGTGGCGCATCGAATCCGGCAATCGTAGTGGGCGACGGGGCGTGGGGTTCGGCCGAGCGACCGGGGGCTGAACGGGTTGATCGCCCGGGGACGCGCGTGCCTGCGCCGGTCAGACACCGTCTTCGACGAGGTCATACCACCCCTTGTCGTTCCGGCGGACGCGTCGGCATGGATTTCCGGGCTCGTGGTCGAGGACGAGGAGCCAGTCACGCTCGGCCGCCGTTTCGAGGAGCCAGCCCCTCGAGACCATGCTGGTGTACGGCTCGACGTCGTAGCCGAGGCTGAAGGCCTGGCCGACGTGCCATGCCGTGGGCATGACGTCGGGCGTGAAGACGACGGTGCGGCCCTTCGTGTCGGTGAACATCGTGGCCTGCTGGCCCCAGGTGTGCCCGGGCGTGAGGAAGACGCGGATGCCCGGATGGACCTCGGTGATGCGGAGGTCGAGGGGTAGAGAGGGCGATTCGTCGCGATCGGGCGTGACGCCGGTGGGGAAGGGACGGGGCGAATCCACAAGCACCATCCGCTCGCGGAGGGGCTCGAGATGATCTCGGAAATAGGTCCTGGTCATCACCGACCGATTCGCGATCGCGTCGTCCCACTCTCGCGACTGGCAGACGACCCTGGCGTTGGCAAGCGTGACCTTGACGCCGTGGTCGCCCGCGGAGCCAGGGCCGGTCCAGTCGGGGGTCTCGCCCGTGTGGGGCAGCCGCGTGAGGCCGCCGGCGTGGTCGAAGTGCATGTGGGAGATGATGGCGAGGTCGATCGCGTTCTCGGAACAGTCGATCTCGTGGAGGGCATCGGAGATGCAGCGGTTCTCGAGCGCGAAGATGTCCCGGCTCTTGGGGTCGAGTTTGTTTCCGGTCCCGGCCTCGAGGAGGACGCGCTTGCCGCCGCCCTCGAGGAGCAGGCAGTTGTGCTGGAGCGTGACGCGGCCACGGTCGTCGATGGGGACGTTGCGGGACCAGACAACCTTGGGGATCAGGCCGAACATCGAGCCCGCGTCGAGCCGGAACTCGCCGGCGCGGAGGAGTTTCCAGGAATACGTCACGCTCATGGACCGAGCCTAGGCCCATGAAGAGCCAAGGCCCATGAACCGCCGAGGCCCGCGAACGTGGGAGGGCGAGTCCGGAAAGTGCGTGTCTGCTCGCGCGGGCCTTGCCCGCCCCGCACGATCCCTCCCGGCTCACGGGCGAGAACCCGAATCGGGCAACCGCGGGTTGAAATCGATCGCAGTGTTTGTCAGGCGTCGCCGATGGTTGTGGGCCGTCGGCCTTGGGACGCTCGACGGAGGGAGAGAGAGGAGCAGCGATGGGCGTTCGAGTCACCCGGCAGGTTTCGGAGAGTTTCCGTGCGTTCGAGCCATGCGGCGAGGCGTTCATCGCCCGGGCCTTGTTGAGGCTCTCGGAAGAGAACCCCACGACTCGGGCGGTCCTTCCCTCGGGAAGCGAGGAGTTCCACGCGACGGCGTTCGCCCATCTGCGGCACATCGTGCGGAACGTCTCGAAGTTCGGGTCGCTGGAATCCGGGCTGACGAAGCTCGGGAAGCGTGCCGACGCCGCGGGGATCACCCCGAATGACCTCCAGCACGCCCGGCGAGCCCTGATCGTCACGATGTCGGAACTCCTTCACGAGGAATGGAACGACGATCTCCACGCGGCATGGGAGCACACGCTCCAGGCGGCGTGCGGCGCGATGCTGCGGGGGATGACGCCGACCCGGCGCGCGGCGTGATCCCGAACTCGCCCGTGTGAACCGCCTTCCTATCACGCAAGGACGACATGGTCCAACCGGCGCGGAGGACGCGGCACGACTTCCTATAGTCACCGCCTCGTTTTTCGCACCTCCAAAGTCGAGACCACGCGCCATGCTCATCCGCACGCACACCTGCGGGCACCTCCGCGATACGCACGTCGGGCAGACCGTCCGCCTCTGTGGCTGGGTCAACTCCTACCGAGACCACGGGCAACTCATCTTCATCGACCTTCGCGATCGCTACGGGCTCACGCAGCTCGTCTTCGACCCCGAGGACGGCGCCGATCAGGCGATGATGGGGCATGCCGACAAGTTGCGCTCCGAGGACGTGATCGCCTGCGAGGGGCTGGTGCGCATCCGCGTCGGCGGCGAGAACCCCAAACTAGCCACGGGCAAGATCGAGATCGTCGTCAAGAAACTCGAGGTCCTGAGCAAGACGGACAACCCGCCGTTCCTCCCCGACGACCAGGCCGAACTCCCCAACGAGGAGTTGCGCCTGACGCACCGGTACCTCGACCTGCGTCGCCCGACGATGCAGAAGATCCTGGGCACGCGCCACAGGTTGTACCAGGTCACGCGGAAGTACTTCGACGAGAACCGCTTCCTCGAGATCGAGACGCCCATCCTCTATAAGAGCACACCCGAGGGCGCTCGCGAGTATCTCGTGCCCAATCGCCACTCGCCGGGGACGTGGTACGCGCTCCCGCAGAGCCCGCAGTTGTTCAAGCAGATTCTCATGGTGAGCGGGTGCGACCGGTACATGCAGATCTGCCGCTGCTTCCGCGACGAGGACCCGCGAGCGGATCGCCAGGCCGAGTTCACGCAGATCGACCTCGAGATGTCCTTCGTCCGTCGCGACCAGGTGATGGAGACGATGGAGGGATTTGTCCGACGCTTGTGGAAGGAGATGACTGGGTACGACGTCCCGCCGCTGCAGCGCATGACCTATCGCGAGGCGATGGAGACCTATGGCATCGACCGGCCGGACACGCGATATGACCTTCGCATCAAGGACATCAGCGAGTTCGCCGGCACCATCGACTTCGGCATCTTCAAGAGCGCGCTGGAAAAGGGCAAGGACCTCCCCGCGTTCGCGAGCAAGAAGGGCGTCGTGAAGGCGCTGCGCGTCCCCGGCGGGGCCGAGAAACTCACGCGGAAGATCACCGACGGGTACACCGAGTTCGTCAAGGGCTTCGGCGCGGGTGGCGTCGCGGTGGTGAAGGTCATCGCGGACGGCGCCAGCGTGAAACTCGACACGGGGATCGCGAAGTTCCTCGAGCCGAGGAGGGCCGAGTTGCTCGCGTTGCTTGGCGCGAAGGCTGGCGACACGATCCTCTTTGTCGCCGATGTGTACTCGATCGCGACGAAGGCGATGGGCGAACTCCGCCAGAGGGTCGCTCGCGACATGGGCATGGTGCCCAAGCCGGGTGCCGAGGGAGGCCCGTGGAACTTCCTGTGGGTCGTGGACTTCCCCATGTTCGAACGGAACAAGGACACGGGCAAGTGGGTCGCGATGCACCACCCGTTCACAAGCCCGAATGACGACCAGATGCAGATGTTCCTCGACGCCAACGTGGACGACGAGCACGCGATCGAGTCGATCGTGTCGGCGGGGTACGACATCGTGCTGAACGGCCAGGAGATCGCCGGCGGGAGCGTGCGTATCCACGACCAGGCCGTCCAGAGCAAGGTCTTCCAGTTGCTGGGGATGACGCCCGAGCAGGCTCGGGAAAAGTTCTCGTTCCTGCTCGAGGCGCTGCGTTTCGGCGCGCCGCCGCACGCGGGGATCGCGTTCGGTCTGGATCGCCTCGTCATGAACTTCATCGGGACCGACAACATCCGCGATGTGATCGCGTTCCCCAAGACACAGGTAGGCGCGGACCTCATGACCAAGGCCCCGAGCCGTGTGACCGATGCGCAGTTGAAAGACGTCCATGTCCGAAACATCATGCCGCAATCTTGAACTGGAACGCACTCGGCTCGAGCCTGCGCGTATCCCTGCCGGAATCGTCGCACGTGGATACACTGCCACCCCAAAATAACAGGGCGTGGTGTCGCCGTGGGTGGAGGACGCCCATGGACACTCGACGCGAAAGCACTCGGAGGTTCACGACATGTTCCGCAAAGGCTCGGCGATTCTCTCTCTCGCGGCGATGACAGTCCTCGCGGGCACCACGCTCGCGGAGGCCCGCTTCACCATGTTGGACGACGCGCCCCCGGCGGACCCCGTGTCGTGGACCGAGGGCTGGAAGGGCACCGTTGAGTTCGGACTGAACGGGTCCGACGGCAACAGCGAGTCGCTCAACTTCCGTGCCGGCACCAGCGCCAAGCGCGAGACCTCGGACTACGACACCACCGCCAGCCTCGTGTACTCGCGGGCCGCATCCGATGGCGTTGTCACCACCAACAAGGCCGAACTCAACCTCCGCAACGACTGGAAGTTCAAGGACTCCCCCTGGCGCGTCTTCGCGTTGGGCAAGGCCGAGTACGACGACTTCCAGGCGTGGGAATACCGCCTCTCCGCTTTTGGGGGCGTGGGCTATGAGGTGATCAAGGACGACACGACCTTCCTCCTCCTTCGCGCCGGTCTGGGCTTCTCCAAGGAACTCAACAGCCCCGAAAACAAGATAACGCCCGAGGGACTACTCGGCGCCGACTTCTCGTACAAGGTCAGCGAACGCTCCAAGTTCACCTCGAGCCTCGACTTCTACCCCAGCCTCGACGAGTTCCCCGACTACCGCTTCAACCTCAAGGCGGCCTACGAGATCCTCGTCGATCCCGAGACCAAGATGAGTTTCAAGATCGGGGCCGAGGATCGCTATGACTCCGACCCCGGCGCGGGCGCGAAGAAGAACGACATCGACTACTTCGCGCTCCTCGTCTGGTCGTACTAGTTCCCACTCGCGTTCGGAGATTTTCCGGACCTGAACAGACGCCCAATCGAGCGTCACACCACACCGACCGAACCGGACGCTCCGACTGGGGCGTCCGTTTTCATTCGAACCCGCATCCAACAATCGTGCACGCGTCGATAGGCGTACTGTCTATGCGATTGACGACCCCCATGGACGGCCTCACGCCACACGAACCGACGACCCACCACGATCACCTCGCCGACGAGGTGAAGTTCGGAGACACATTCCGACGCGACTATCCCATGGGCTGGTGGGCGACGCTGCTCGCGCCCTTCCTGCTCTCCGGGGCGATGCTCGCGTCGCTGGGGCTGACGCGGGGGTGGGACTTTGTGGCGAAACTCCTCGCCGCCGCGACATCGAGTTTCTTCGTGCTTGGGCGCTTCGCGATTCTTCTCGGTGAGAAGGCGCACGGAGCGATCGCCGAGGGGCACGCCGAGGACATCGCGAAGTTCAAGTTCCTTGCCGCGCCCGAGATCTTCACCATGATCACGTGGATGGACGTCTGCACGGCGTGCCTCCTGGTCTATCACGCGAGTTTCTTGTACAAGATCCCCAAACTTGGCCCGCGCCTCCTTAGCCTGCGCGACGAGGGACAGTTCTTCCTGCGTTACCAGCCGTGGATCCGCCGGTTCACGTTCATCGGGCTGTCGCTCTTTGTCGCGATTCCCATCGCCGCCACCGGCGCGATCGCGGGGTCGATCTTCGGGCGTCTCCTGGGCATGACGCGGACCGCGACCATCCTGGCGATCTGCTGCGGCTCGCTCATCGGGAACGGGCTGATGCTCGGGCTCCGCGAGTCGCTCAACGCGGTGCCGTTCCTCGATCCCAACAACCCCTGGAACCTCGCGATTGGCATCGCGGTGATCCTCGGAGTCGTGGGCCTGCTCAACTGGCGGTATCGGAAACTCAAGAAGGATCTCGGGCATCTGATGCCGCACAAGAACGAGCCTAAGCGCGACGCCGCGTGACACGCCATCGACGCGCGTTCGCGTTACTCCGGCGAACCGGGGGCCGGGCGCACCAGTTTGCCTTCGCTCGCCCCCACCACCGCCGCGACCATCGAGTCGCCTGTGACGTTGACGACCGTCCGGCACATGTCCAGCAGTCGCTCCACGCCAAGGATCAGCGCGATCCCCTCCGCCGGGATCCCCAGAGTCTGCAGAACGATGATCATCAGCACGATGCTTGCACCGGGAATCCCGGGCGAGCCGACCGAGATCAGCGTCGCGAAGACGATCACCTGGATCTGGTCCGCGAGCGTCAGCGGCACGCCATAGACCTCCGCGAGGAACATGATCGAGACGCCCTGGAAGACGGCCGTCCCATCCATGTTGATCGTCGCGCCGAGCGGGCAGACAAAGCCCGCGATGTCCTCGGAGACACCCACCCGATCCCGCGCACACTCGATCGTGACGGGTAGCGTGGCGGCGGAACTCGAACTCGAGAACGCGAGGAGTTGGGCCGGTGCGATCGCCCGGAAGAACTCGCGGACGCCGACGCCGTGTTCTCGCCCGACGAGACCGCGCATGATCAGCGGGTACACGATGTAGGTCATGACCGCCAGCCCGACGATCACCGTGATGAAGTACACGCCCAGCCCGTGGAATACCTCAAGCCCGAACGACGCCGCGATCGGCGCGACAAGGCAGAAGACAGCATAGGGTGCCATGTGCATCAGCAGTCGCACGATGTGCATCATCGCATCGCCGAGCGTGTCGAAGAAGCGCACAACGGGCGCGGACTTCTCCGCGGGCACGAAGGTCAGGCCGATGCCCACGAGCAACGCCAGCACGACCACCTGGAGCATCTCGCCCTTCGCGAGGGCCTCAAAGGGATTGGTCGGCACGGCGTTCAGCACCTGCTGCCACGCCGAGAGCGATTCTCGAACGCCCTCCGCGGACGAGACCTTCGACGCCACGATCGAGCCTTGCGTCGAGGAGATCTGCTCGCGCAACTCGAAAGAGATAAACGACCCCGGGTCCACGAATCGCCCGAGCAACAAGCCCATGGTCGCCGCGATCACACTCGTTGACAGGAACAGCCCGATCGTCTTCGCGCCCATGCGCCCCAACTTGCGGACATCCCCCAGTCCCGCGACCCCCGCCACCAGCGAGAAGAGCACGATCGGAACGGCAATAAACCGCAGCCCGCGCAGGAAGAGATCGCCCACGAATCGCGAGGCATTGACCGCGAACCGGCACGCCAGCGCCATCACGCTCGCGGACGCGTTGAGTTCCGAGTCCTTTCCCGCGAGAAAAGCCGGGGCGTCGTTCACGCCCATCCCCGCCCATGTGCCGCTGGTCCACATCGCGTTGATGGAAAGCCCCACCACCGCGCCCAGCAACAGCCCGATCACAATCTTCCAGTGCAACGCCAGCCCGCGTTTCTCGCTCATAGCCTACACCATACCCGATTCCCGCCACGCGCACACGGCATTCCACGTCTCACGGACTTGGCACCAGGATCACGCCCCCGTTCTCCGCGTCTCGCTCGCCCTTCACACACTCGACGACCACGCGCGCCACATCGTCCGGCCGCAAGGTCTTCGATTTCGGCAGGCTCTTCTCGTCCACGATCGAACGCAGCATCTTCGTCTCCACGGCTCCGGGCGCCACCGCGAACGCCATGATCCCTGCGCGGCGTCCCTCGTTCGAGAGAGCGCGCGTGAAGGTGTTCATCGCCCCCTTCGACGCGGCATACACCGCAAGCCCCGGGAACGGGTCCACCGTCGCCATGCTCGAGATGTTCACGATCCGCCCACCGCCTTGGCTCTTGAATGTCTCCCACAGGCGCGACACGAGCAGCATCGGGCCGGCACAGTTCACGCGGAAAGCCTGCTCGATCGAGCCGAGTTCGATCCGATCGATCGGCGCGGTCGGCGCCACCGCCGCGTTGTTGACGAGCGCGTCCACGCGTCCCAAGCGCTCGATGGCCGAGTCGATGAGTCGCAGGATGTCCGATTCCGACGCCATGTCGGCCTCGACGTCGAGCCACTCGCCCTTGAGCGAGGCGCCCGCCTCTCGTAGCGACGTCCGATGACGCCCCGCGAGCACCACGCCAAACCCCTGGGCCGACAGCATCTGCGCCACGGCCCTCCCGATCCCCGATCCCGCGCCCGTGACGATCGCCGCTCGTTTCATCCGATGCTCCTGCCCGCGCCACGCTCACGATCCGATACATGAATCGGATACACTGAACCGTGATTCTCAAGCGCATCATACTGGGCGTCTGCCTCCTGATCGTCATCGGCGTGCCCTTCGCCCTGCGACCGGCCGCCTCGAGGAACGACGGCACCGCACGCTCCCTCGTCCTCGTCACGCCCCACGTTCCCCAGATCCGCTCCGAGTTCGCTCTCGCCTTCGCCAACTGGCATCGCCGCCACTACGACTCCATCATCGCCCTCGATTTTCGCACACCCGGCGGCACCAGCGAGATCATCAAGCAACTCCAGTCGATCTATGAGTCCCGCGCCAAGGCGCACCTCGACGAACTCGCACGCACCAGGCCCGAGCAACTCGCCGATCCCGCCTTCAACCTCGCCGACGTCTTCACGACCGGCGACATCCCCTTCGATGCGATGTTCGGCGGCGGGAGTTACGACCACGGACGCCTCAAAGACGCCTCCAACGTCGTCGTCTTCGCGAGCGTCTTCAAGGGCAAGGGCGAGACCACCGTCTCCATCGCCGCACCGCGAGACACGATCGATCCCGCCAACCCCCCGGCGACTGTCCTCACGAGCGTGACGATCGCCGGCGCCCACAAGCCGATGGATCTCCGATTTCCACTCGACGCGGTGAAGGGTGGAATCGAGTCGCTCCGGCCGCTCTCCAAGGGCGAGAAGTCCGTGGAGGCGACGCTCGATCTCTCCAAGGCCGAGCGCCGCTTCGGCATCCCCATGAGCACGCCTGCCGGCCTCGATCCAAAGGAACTCGCCACGATCTTTGGCCCCAACGAGATCGGCGCCCAGAACCTCTACGACCCGGACCAGTACTGGATCGGCACCGCGCTCTCGAGTTTCGGCATCGTCTACAACAAGGAGATCTACACGCAGCTCGGCCTCCCCGAACCGCAGAGTTTCGAGGACCTCGGACGCCCCGAACTCATCGGGCTCGTCGCGCTCGCGGATCCTCGCCAGTCCGGCTCGATCACGACCACACTCGACGCGATCCTGAGTTACTACGGCTGGGAGAAGGGGTGGCGCATCCTCCGCGAGATGACCGCGAACACGCGGTACTTCACCAACTCCGCGCCCAAGCCGCCGATCGACGTCAGCCAGGGCGACGCCGCCGCCGCCCTCGCGATCGATTTCTACGGGCGCGGGCAGGCCCAGGCGATCCTCCTCCCCGGGCAGGACCCTTCCGAGAGCCGCGTGGGGTACGTCGATCCGCCCGGCTCGGTGTACATCGATGCCGACCCGATCTCGATGCTCCGTGGCGCGCCGAATCCGGAACTCCTGCGTCATTTCATCGAGTTTTGTCTCTCCGAGGAAGGCCAAGCGCTCTGGCAGTTCCGCAGCGAACACGACCCGCTCGGCGGGAACAATCCGATATCCTCCGAGGGCGTACGGCTCGGGCCCAAAGAGCACGAACTCCGCCGACTTCCCGTGCGCCGTGACTTCTACGAAGACACGTCGGCGTACAAGGCCGCCATGATCGACCAGGTCGATCCCTTCGCCCTCGCGAGCAACACCAAGCCCAAGGGTTGGCGCTCATCCATCGGCATCATGATGGGCGCGTTCGCCATCGAGACGGCCCGCGAGCAGCGCGAGGCCTGGCGCGCCCTCCTCCACGCGAGAGAGACGCCGCGGTTCCCCAAGGACACCCTCGCCGAGATGGAGCGGCTCTTCTACTCCTTCCCCGAGCACCAGATGCCAGATGGCTCACGCCTTCCCTTCAATGAGGCCAACTATCGGACGATCCGGGCCACCTGGAACGACCGCTCGTTCCAGACCGACTGCGCCACCCGCTACACCTTGTATTTCCGCGGGGCCTACGCCAAGGTCGTCGAACTGGGGCGCAAGGGTCTCGCCCAGTAGCAACTCGATCGGACCGATACTCCACCGGCCCTTCACTCCTTGAACCGCCCGGTGAACCACATGACGCAGACCAGCGCCCCCGCCATGCCCCACGCCCGATCACACTCCAACCCCCAGACGACACCCCTCGAGATCGAGGGCTCGGGCGCCACGACGATGTTCGCCAAAATTGTCGCGACCATCGGGCCCGCGAGCGAATCGCCCGAGGTGGTGCGCAAACTCATCCTCGCCGGCGTCAGCGTCTTCCGATTCAACTTCTCGCACGGCGACCTCGCGACCCACGCCACGCGGCTCAAGTCCGTCCGCGACGTCGCCTCCGAACTCAGTCGCCCCATCGCGATCCTCGGCGATCTCCAGGGCCCCAAGATCCGCGTCGGCAAGATCCCCGCGGGCGTCGGGACGCCCTCGCCCAGCGGCGGCGGGTCCATCGTCGTCGAGCAGGGTCAGGACGTCGTCTTCAAGAAGGGTCTCGCCGACGCGTATCTCCGAACGTCGCCCACGAATCCATCCTCCCGCGAGCCGGTCCTCCCCGTCACGTACGAACTCCTCATCGACGAGGTCAAACCCGGGCAGCGCGTGCTGATCAACGACGGAGCGATCCGCATGCTCGCCGTCGAGCACGACGCCACGGCCGGCGAACTCCGCTGCAGAGTCACCATCGGTGGGACGATCACTTCCCACAAGGGCATCAACCTCCCCCAGAGCGACGTCTCCGCACCCGCGATCACCGAGCGCGACTGGGAGTGCGTCGCCTTCGCCGTCGAGCACGCGATGGACTACATCGCCCTCTCGTTCGTGCGCAGCGCTGAGGAGGTCAAGGCCCTCCGTGCCCAGGTCAACGCGCTCTGCGAGGCCAAGGCCCAACGCGACGGGCTGCAGAGCCTCGATGGCGTCTGGATCCCCATCGTCTCGAAGATCGAGAAGCCCCAGGCCCTCGCCGACCTCGAGCGCATCGTCGAGAGTTCCGACGCCGTCATGGTCGCGCGGGGTGATCTTGGCGTCGAGATGGACATCGCCCAGGTCCCCATCGCGCAGAAGCGGATCATCAGGACCTGTGCCCAGTTCGGTCGCCCCTGCATCGTCGCGACCCAGATGCTCGAGACCATGATCGAGAACTCGACGCCCACGCGAGCCGAGGCCAGCGACGTCGCCAACGCGATCTTCGATGGGACCGATGCCGTCATGCTCTCGGCCGAGACCGCCACCGGGAAGCACCCGGTGCTCGTCGTCGAGACGATGTCCCGCATCGTCACCGCCGCCGAGGCCCAGGTCGCCATCGGCCCACCGTTGGCCTCTCCCGATCGAATCACCCACAGCCACCGCAGCACCGCCGCCCTCGCCCACGGCGCCTGGCAGGTCGCACGCGACCTCAACGCCAAGGCCGTCGTCTGCTGGTCCGAGCAGGGCGGCACCGCCCGCTACCTCAGCCAGAACAACTTCCACATGCCCATCATCGCCTATTCCTCCAGCCCGCGCGCTACGCGGCGGATGGCGCTCTACAACGCTGTCACGCCCGTCTGTGCCCTCCCGCCCGGCAACGGCACGATCGCCGAGTGGACCGCCGCCGCCGACCAGTTCCTCCTCTCACGCCGCCTCGCGAGCGCCTCGGACATGATCGTCCTGCTCGCGGGACGCCCTCTCGGGAAGGCCAAGGCCACCAACACCATCGCGATCCACGAGGTCGCCGGGCCTGCTGACGCTTCGCTCGCTCCGTGATCCTCACGCTGCGACCGGCTCGGACTCTCTGTCCACCTATCCTGCCCGGATGCACCAGCGCACGCACACCCACGCCGCCATCCTCTCGATCGGCGACGAACTCACGCTGGGCCAATCCCTCGACACCAACAGCCGCACCCTCTCGCAGCGCCTCGTCGATCTCGGCATTGTCCCCCTCGAGCACGCCACCGTCCCCGACGACATCGAGCGCCACGTCGCCGCCCTCGAGCGACTCGCGTCGATCGCCCCGCTCGTGATCTCCACCGGCGGGCTCGGGCCCACGCCCGACGACCTCACGCGAAACGCCCTCGCGAGGCTCCTCCGCCAGCCGCTCGTGCAGGATGATCTCTCCCTCGCTCAGATCGAGGCCTTCTTCGAGGCCGCCGGAACGACGATGAGGCCCAACAACCGCCTGCAGGCCTTCCGCCCCGAGGGATCGCACGCCCTCCCCAATCTCCGAGGGACGGCACCCGGCCTCTTCGCGAGCGTCGAGATCAACGCCAACCCGTGCGACGTCTTCTGCCTCCCCGGGCCGCCCGGCGAGATGATCCCCATGTTCGAGGCCCAGGTGCTGCCCCGACTCCGCCCGCCCACCAATCGAGTGGTGCGAACTCGGGCACTCCACTGCGTCGGCCTCGGCGAGAGCGAGATCGCGTCACGGTTAGGCGATCGCATGAGCCGCGATGCTTCACCTCTCGTTGGCACCACGGCCTCGGGCGGGATCGTCAGCGTCCGACTCCGCCTTGAAGTCGCCGCCCCGGGTCCGGAGGCGATGGCCGACGCCGAGGCAATGCTCGACGCCGCCGTCGCCGGGATTCGTCCGCTCCTCTCGCCTCACGTTTTTTCTGACGACACCCCCTCACTCGCCCAGACCATCGTCACGCGAATGAAGAGTGCAGGGCACACCCTCGCCCTCGCCGAGTCGTGCACCGGCGGCACACTCGCCGGTCAGATCACCGACATCCCCGGCTCGTCATCCGTCCTCCACGCCGGCTGGGTCGTCTACACCGAGGAGGCCAAAGCACGCGACCTCGGCGTCGATCCCGCGATCCTGCACGCACACGGCGTGTACTCGGCCCAATGCGCCCATGCCCTCGTCACTCGCGCTCGCACGATCGCCGGCACGTCGCACGCCATCGGCATCACCGGCCTCGCCGGACCCGACGGTGGCACACGCGAGACTCCCATCGGCTCCGTCTGGATCGCCTTAGCCACGCCGATCGGCGTGAACACCCGCCGATTCACGTTCTCCGGCGATCGGGCCGCCATCCGTCGGAGCGCGTGCGTTTCGGCCCTGGCCATGCTCTGGCTGAGCCTCTGCGGCAGCCCGAACACACACCTGATGCGACAATCGGACGTCCTATAGTTTCCAAGAAGTTGTTGGAACGAGGAAACCGCCGGTCTACTCCTTGCATCCAACCTCCAACCATCGTCCGGGTCCGCCGGCTGGTCTTGGATCGATACGCGACGTTCGCATGTCGGTCACCACCCTGTCTGCACACTCAAGGAGTCTCTCGCATGAAGTTCGCTGCTTCGTTCGTCGCCCTCGCCGCCGCTGGTGCGTTGGGGCTTGGACTGTCCTTCCGCGCCCCCGCCGTCGCCTCCATGCCGGCATCGGCCGCTGATGGCGCGTTCACGATCGACTCGGTCCACTCGGCCGTGATCTTCCAGATCAAGCACTTGAACGTCTCCACCTCGTGGGGGCGATTCAATGAGCCAAGGGGCGAGTTCTACTTCGACGACGCGAACCCCGAGCACAGCTCGATCCAGGTCAGCGTCGACGTCTCCAAGATCGACACCGCGAACACCAAGCGCGACGAGCACCTGCGCAGCCCGGACTTCTTCGCCGCCAAGGAATACCCGACGATCTCCTTCGCCTCAACGAGCGTCAAGAAGGCCGGCGAGGGGAAGTTCGAGGTCACCGGGAACCTCAACGTCAAGGGCAAGAGCAAGGAAGTCACCGTCGTCATGACCAAGGTCGGTGAAGGCCCGGGCATGGGCGGCACCACCGTCTCGGGCTATGACACCACCCTCACCATCAAGCGCACCGACTTCGGTATCGACTACGGCACGCAGATCGTCGGCGACGATGTCACCCTCCACATCTCGCTCGAGGGCGGACGTGGCGGCAAGCCCCAGTAATCCATCGTTCAAAGTCCTCGACCCCACAACCTGAACACAAGGAGGCTTCATGGACACAGCCATGATCCTGGCACCCGCGGTCGCGCTGGCGGTCGGTCTTGTCGCGGGCGTGGTGCTCTTTGTCCGCTCCGAACCGGGTGCGCCCGCGCGACGCCGGGCGGCCCTTGTCCCGCTCGCCATGTTGGTCGCCTTTCTGGCCGCACGGATCATCCGATTCGGTCCTCCCGGATTCACGCCCGCCGAACTATGGGAGGCTTCCCTCGACGAGCGGATCGTGGTAAGCGTCTTGATCCTCGGCGTCGTGCTCGCCGGGGTCACGTGGCTCACACGGAACAGGCTCGCCTGGACCGCACCGTTGGGGTTCGCGATCGCCGCGGCGCTCGGCGTGGGGTGGCTGTTCGCCCGCCTGGGTGCGCGAGGGACGATCGACTGGGTGCGAGCCGGGGAATACGCCCTCCTCGCCGGCATCGTCTCGGGAACGTGGGCGTGGAGCGTCGGACGAGTCGCGTCGACGCCCTCGGCCTTTCGCTCGATCGTTCTCGCCGGACTCGGCATCGCGGGCGTGATCGGTGTCCTCGCCACCACTGGTCAGGCGAAGATCAGCGAACTCTCGGCGTCGGTTGCCATGTGCACGCTGGGATTGTTCTTCGCGACGCTCGTGCGCCGGGGCGTGTCTGGGGCTGGTGCAATCGGCGCCTTCGTCGGCGGCTTCGGAGCGATCGTGCTCGCGATCGGCGTGTTCTATGAGACGCCGTGGTGGGCCGCCGCCCTTGCCGTCGTCGGCGTCCCTCTCGCTGGCATCGTGGACATGGCGATCAAGAACCACACCAAGGCGTGGTCGAGATTCATCCTGACCTCAACGGTGACGCTCACGCCGGTCCTCCCCGCGATCGTCATCCTTGCCCTCAAGGCCAAGGAAGATTCGGGGTATTGACCTCGCGTTACTCGCTCACACCGTCGCGGGCGCGGGCCGCTTCGACGGCGCGTCAAGCCACGAGTACATCGCGCGAGAGCCTTCTGCGAGCAGCGCCACGACATCACCACCGGCATCCGTGATCCACGCCGCCGGATGCTCGTACACCAGCCACCCCTCGAAGCCGCGAGCGGTGAGCGCCCGCACGGCCTCCTTGTTGGGAATGTCACCCGTCCCCAGCGCCACGGGCCTCCCGCCGAGATAGTCCTTCAATCGCACCAGTTCGAGACGATCGCTCAGCACGTTGATCCCGCTCGTGGGGTGCTCACCCGCTCCGTGGGCGGCGGCCACGGAATACGCCGCGGAGACCAGCGGGTGGTTCACCTGATCGATGATCTCGGCAAGATCCGTCGCGGTCGCGAACGAGCCGCCGTTCTCGATCAGGAGCCGCACGCCGCGATTCCGGCACGCATCCGCCGCGAGCGCGAGCCGCGACGCGATCCGCTGGATCGCCCGAGCCTTGCTCTCGCTCCCCATGATCTCAAACCCGAAAACGCGGATGAAGGGGCACTCGAGTTTCGCCGCGAGTGAGATCGCGTCCTTGGTCTCGGCGATGCTCGTGTCGGTGCTCGGGAGGACGTGCCCCAGGAGCGGCGGGCCGAGAGGCGCATCGAATCGGATCGACGTGGCAAGGCAGGCGATATCGATCCCCGCGCAATCGAAGAGCCGCCGAGTCTTGGAGGGAGACGTCAACGCCGGGTCGCCCGCGAACTGCGTGGAACCCGAGCCGAAGGATCGAAGTTCGATGCCCTGGTATCCCCAAGGCTCGGCACGCTCGGCAATCTGGTCCAGGGTCCAGTGTGGACAGGCAACGGTGCTGAATGCTGGCTTCATCTTCCCTGACGCTCCAAGGGGCCATCAATGAACATTGTTCGGGTGGATGCTACGGCGAGAGTCCCCGACGTCAAACGAACAGCGTCGCAACCGACATCCGAACGGAAGGCAACCTCCAAAATCACCAGTAAGTTCCGGGATCATTTTTTCAAGTCCGGCGTAGATACTGGGCAGAGCCACGACGGTTAGGACTCACAAACGTCCGTACACTCGCCGGCTTCGCGACCAGTTGTGCGGCTTGGCACGTCTGGACGCCTCGAACACGATCGGATCCGGACATCCAGATTGTCCGCGTTGATCGTGAATTGCACCTTTCGAGTATGGAACGGGAAGGGAGCGAACCGTGAATCGCCGCTGGGTTGGTGGAGCCAAAGGGCCCTGGATGGCCCGAATCGCCGCAGGGGGCACGCTCGCGTGCCTGGTGATCGGCGGATGCGCCTCGAGCGATCGCGAGGCGTACTTGAACTCGCGATCTCACGTGATTGTGAATCGCACGGCGACCGGGACGATGAACTGGCCGGAGGCCCAGCCCGCGCTCCCGCTTGCCGGCCCCAGTGCCATCGGCGTTGGCGACTCACGAACCGACCTCGTTGTCCCCTGAACGCGAGCCTCCCTGAACGCGAGTGTCCCGAACTGGTGATCACAAGGTCGCTGTGATCTCTGCCGGAGTGGGTTGACGTTCTCGCGATCGTGTGACACGATGCGGGCATGACCTCCAAAAATCCCGGCTCACCCCAGTCCTCGACACCCACCGCCGCCGAACTCCGCAAGGAGCTCGGCATGACCACGAACCTCGAGGGGAAACTCGACTATCCGGGGTATCTCCGCCTCGACCAGATCCTCTCGGCCCAGTCGCCCCTCTCCAGGCCCGAGCACCACGACGAACTCCTCTTCATCATCCAGCACCAGACGAGCGAGTTGTGGTTCAAACTCGTCATCCACGAGCTCAAGGCCGCCATCGCGCTGATCCGCGACGACAAACTCGAGTCGTCGTTCAAGATCCTGGCACGCGTCAAGCACATCCAGTCGCAGTTGGTCCAGTCGTGGACCGTGCTCGCGACGCTCACGCCCAGCGAGTACGTCCAGTTCCGCCATGTTCTCGGGCCGGCGAGCGGGATCCAATCGCACCAGAACCGCATGATCGAGTTCCTCCTGGGGAACAAGGACCGTCGCTTGATGGAGGTCTTCAAGCACCGCAGGGAGATCTACGAAGGCCTCAGCGCGGCGCTCCACTCGCCCAGCATCTACGACGAGTTCCTCCGTTGCATGCACCGGCGCGGGCTCGCGATCCCGCGTGAGGTGCTCGAACGCGACGTCACCCTGCCCTATATCGCCAACGAAGGCGTCGTGCAGGCGCTCGTCACCGTCTACGAGAATCCCGGGAAGCACTGGGACCTCTACGAGATGGCCGAGAAACTCGTGGACATCGACGAGCAGTACCTCATCTGGCGCCACCGCCACCTCAAGGTCGTCCAGCGCGTCATCGGCATGAAACGAGGCACCGGCGGGACCTCGGGCGTTCCCTACCTCCGCCAGGTCTCCGACACCGTCCTCTTCCCCGAACTCTGGGACGTGCGCACCGAGATTCGGGAGATCAGGGGCGAGGCGACGGCCTGAGGACGCTCACGCGGGCGCGGCCCCACGCCGAAGGATCGACGAGAGTCGTCTCTTGGTCGGCGCCGGTGCGCCCTTGGAATCACGCGGCAGGAAGAGCACGAAGTCGGTCCCCCGCCCGGGCTCGCCGTGGACCTCGATCCGCCCGTGGTGCGCCTCGACGATGCGTCGAGTCGTTGGCAATCCAAGCCCCGTGCCCCCCGACTTGGTCGTGAAGTAGGGGCTGAAGATCTTCTCGCGGACCTCGGCCGCGATTCCCGGGCCTGTGTCGATCACGTGCACGACGACGCAAGGCGTGGAGTCCGCCTCGATCTGGGCGTGGGTCTTGAGGATGAGTTCGCGCGTCGCGGTCGCCGGCATCGACGCCATCGCCTGCACCGCGTTGAGCATCAGGTTCAGGATCGCCTGCTTCACGTGGGGCACGTCGATCGAGGCCTCCAGCGATCCCGGCGCGAGGTCCATGCGCAATCGAACGCCCGATCGCTCGGCCTGTGGAAGAAAAAAGTCCACGAGTTCCGAGACGACCTCGTTCACGTTGGCGCCGCGCGGATCGAGGCGAAGTTCACCGGCGTACTCGAGGAAATCCGTGAGGATGCCGCGGAGACGCTCGACCTCACGCTTGAGCGAATCGACACGCCGTGCGAGTCGTCCCTTGGTCTCCTCGGGAACGCCCAGATCCTGCACACCCTCGGCGAGGAGTTGCGCGTTCAGCCCGATCGTCGAGAGCGGATTCTTGATCTCGTGGGCCAGCCCGCCGGTCATCGATCCGAGTTCGGCGAGACGCTCGGCGGAGCGCGCCCGTCGTTCGGCGGCACGGACCTTTGAGAGCGATCGGCGCACAATTACCCGGGCCGCCACCACGCTGAGCAGCACGCCCACGCCGAATCCGAGGAGACCAGAAACCACGCCTTGCACGACGGAAGTATGACCCGCCCGCGCCATGAAAGCGAGACGCGACCTACGAACATCGCGAGGCGACTATCGCTTGGGCCGAGAGTACCCGCGGCGAGGCCTCACCACGATCTCCGGGAGATCCGTCCTGACCACGCGCGTCGCACGCCACCGCCCGTCGGGCACGCGAACCGCGTCGTAACGCACCGCGGCGCCATCGGGAAGTTCCCGAAAGCCGTCGCCGTCGATCACGCTGTAGTGCACGAAGACGTCCTGCTTGTCCGGACCGACGATGAACCCATACCCCACCTTTTTGTCGAACCACCGCACCACGCTGTCCACGTTGGAGATTTGGGCGTCGGTCTGCTCGGACATGGCTCGTCCTTCCCACGAAGCGGGACGCACTCACCGCCAAAATCAAAACAGAGATCCAGAACCGCAACCCCGCAGCGTTCTAGGACCTCAAACCACCCAGACTACCGCATTCACCCCCGGCGCGTCAATGCCCATCATCAACGCTTCCAGAACGATGGCCGAATCAGACCACTCTTGTTCAATGTAAATAAAGCAGGGGCAACGGCTTATCACCGTTGCCCCTGTTCATGATTTCAAGAACACGTTTCTGAGTGGATGGAACCCAACGACCGATTAGCGGCGTTCGGCATGGCGTGAATCGCGGTCGCGGCCGCCGCGATCGCCCCCACCACCACCGCGACGACGTCCACCACCACCGCCCCCACCACCACGGTGTCCACGGTCGTCGGAGCCTTGGGCGACGGCCTCATCCTCGCCCTCGGGCGCCGGCTCGATGCCCTTGGCGCGGTTCTCGTCCTGGATGACGGCCTTTCGCGACAACTTGATGCGGCCCTGGTCGTCGATGAGGATGACCTTGACCTTCACCATGTCGCCGATCTTGACGACCTCGCTGACGCTCTTGACATAGCCCTCGGCGAGTTCGGAGATGTGGCACATGCCGTCGGTCCCCGGCGCGAGCTCGATGAACGCGCCGAAGTCCTTGGTCGAGACGACCTTCCCGGTGTAGACCGTGCCGACCTTGATTTCCTCGCAGAGCGCCTCGATCTCGGCTCGGGCGCCGTTGATCGACTCGGCGTTGAGGCCGGCGAGTTGGACGGTGCCGTCGTCCTCGACGTCGATCGTGACGGACCAGCGATCCTGAAGCCCGCGGATGTTCTTCCCGCCGGGGCCGATGAGTTTGCCGATCTTGTCCGGATCGATCGTGAGCGAGACGAGACGCGGGGCGAAGGGGGAGATCTCGGCCCGGGGCTTCTCGATGATCTTTTCCATGGTCTCGATGATCTCGAGGCGACCCTCGCGAGCCTGGTCGAGGATCTTCTCGATCTGCGCGAGGCTCAGGCCACGCGTCTTGAGGTCGAGTTGGATGCCCGTGATCCCCTCGCGCGTGCCCGAGACCTTGAAGTCCATGTCGCCGAAGAAGTCCTCCTCGCCGATGATGTCGGTGACGAAGAGTTCGTTCTTGTCGTTGTCATCGGCGAAGCGCCCGACGGAGATGCCGGCGCAGGTGGCGCGGATGGGGACGCCCGCGTCCATGAGCGCGAGGCACCCGCCGCAGACCGACGCCATCGACGACGAGCCGTTGGACTCGGTGATGTCGCTGACGACGCGAATGGTGTAGGGGAACTCGGCCGGATCGGGCATGATCGCGAGGAGCGAGCGCTCGGCGAGGGCGCCGTGCCCGATCTCGCGCCGCCCGGGGCCGGTGATGCGCTTCACCTCGCCCGTGGAGAAGGGCGGGAAGTTGTAGTGGAGCGTGAACTTCTTGGAATACTCGGGGATGAGCCCGTCGATGATCTGCTCGTCCTTGCCCGTGCCGAGCGTGACACTGACGAGGGACTGGGTTTCGCCGCGCTGGAAGATCGCGCTCCCGTGGGTGTGGGCGAAGACGCCGACGGCTCCGGTGATCTCGCGGATCTGCTTGGCCTTGCGACCATCGGCGCGGACGCCCTGTTCGACGATGAGACGGCGTGTGACCTTCTCCTCAAGGCGCTTGAAGGCCTCCTTGGCCTGCGAGCGGCGCTTGACGGATTCTTGGTGCTGCGCGTAGGTCCCGTTGGGATTGAGCGCGAAGTGCTCGTCGAGGATCTTGGTGCGAAGGGCGTCCACGGCCTCGGAGCGGGCGTGCTTGCCGTTGATCTTGCGAGCCTCGGTCATCGCCTTCTCGGCGTGCTTGCGGACGATCTCGGTGACCTCGGGGGAGGGCAGGTGGAGATCGCCGACGATCTTCTGCTTGCCCGCCTTCTTGACGATCTCGTCGATCAGGCCCAGGAGTTCCTTGATGTTCTTGTACCCGAACTCGAGCGCCTCGACCATCGACTTCTCATCGATCTCGGCGGCACCGACCTCGATCATGTTCATCCCGTCGGCGTGCCCGGCGAGGACGAGATCGACATCGGAGAAGTCCATCTGCGAGACGGTGGGGTTGATGACGAGTTGCGGGCCGTCGTCGGTGTGGACGCGCCCGACACGGACGGTCGCCGTGGGCCCCTCGAAGGGGATCTCGGAGAGTGCGAGGGCGCACGACGCGGCGGTGCCCGCGAGAACGTCGGTGTCGTTCTCGCCGTCGTGGCTCATGACGAAGACCTGGACCTGGACCTCGTCGAGGTATCCATCGGGAAAGAGCGGACGGATCGGACGATCGATCATCCGCATGGTGAGGATTTCCTTCTCGTTGGGCGCGCCCTCACGCTTGCGGAACCCGCCGGGGAACTTGCCCGCGGCCGAGGTCTTCTCGCGATAGTCCACGGTGAGGGGGAAGAAGTCGATCCCCTCGCGCGGCGCGGCCCGAAGGGCGGTGGCGAGCACGGACGACCCGCCATACGTGCAGAGGACGGCGGCGCCGGCCTGCTTGCCGATGACGCCGGTCTCGAAGGAGAGAATGCGGCCGCCGATCTCGCGCTGGACGCGGACCAGACCTTTCATTCCCTCGAAGGCGGAACGGGAGTTATCGCTGATATCTGACATGGACTGCTCCTTTGGAATCGCGCGCGAACATCACGGCGCGACACGCCGGTCCGCCACGTCCCTGGTGGGCGCGGCGCCGGCGGTGTGGTTCGATGCCCGGCCCCGATCAACCAAAGGGGCAGGAGGCAAGGCTCAGACGAGCGTGTCGTCGGTCTGGGGCTTGCCTTCTGCCGCCGGATGTCGGGGCACGAGCGTTGTGGCTCTCGCGTGGCGAGCCGGCCGATCCGGTGCGCCTCCGCGAAAACAAATCGGCCCGCGAATCGTTCAGACTCGCGGGCCGGGACGTGTGCGGGCTACTTGCGGAGGCCCAGGCGGGCGATGAGGTCCTGGTACCCCTGCGGGTTCGTGCGGGCGAGGTAGCGGAGCAAGCGGTTGCGCTGCCCGACCATCATGACCAGCCCGCGCCGCGAGTGGTTGTCCTTCTTGTTCGTCTGGAGGTGATCCGAGATCGAGCGGATGCGGTGGGTGAGCATCGCGACCTGGACCTCGGGCGACCCGGTGTCCTTCTCGTGGCGGCGGTGCGAACCAATAACCTTTCGACGGGTGTCGAGCGTCAAAGCCATGGAGTGCGTTCCCAGTTCAAGAGCAATTCTGCCAGCGGCCTTCGCTGGGCCTGAACAATAGCCGTTCCCGGGAGTTGGATCAATTGCCATCGACCCTCGCCGGCGCACCCGCTCCCGCGTGGGAACCGCGTCCATGACCCAATCATAGCCCAAACTTCTACTCGGTTCACGAGCGCCGTTCTACGCTCTCGCCATGCCCACGATCGCCCGCCGGGTTCGCGAACTCAAGCCCTCGATCACCGTCGCGTTCATGAACCGCGCCAAGGCGATGCGCCACGCGGGAGTTGATGTCCTCAGTTTCGCCGCGGGCGAGCCCGACTTCGACACGCCCGAGCCGATCAAGCAGGCCGCCATCGATGCGCTGCGTGCCGGGCAGACCAAGTACATGCCCACGATGGGCGACCCCGACACGCGGGCCGCGATTGTTCGAAAGTTCGAGAACGAGAATGGCATCACCGGTCTGACTCCCGATCACATCGGCATCGGCGCCGGGGGGAAGCACTCGCTCTATGTGGCCATCCACTGTCTTTTCGACCCGCCCGCGCCGGGCGAAGCGCCGGGCGAGGCCGTCCTTCCCGTGCCCGCGTGGGTGAGTTATGCGCCGATCGTCGAACTCGCGGGTGGGCGCGTCGTGGAGGTGCCCACGACGGTCGAGTCGGGGTTTAAGGCGTCCGCCGACGCCATCCGCAGGGCCATCACGCCGCGCACACGACTCGTGATCTTGAACAGCCCGAGCAACCCCTGCGGCACGATGTACTCCCCCGACGAACTCAAGGCGATCGGTCGAGCCTGCGCGGAAGCGGCCCGCACCATCGCGCCCGATCTCGTCGTCCTCAGCGACGAGTTGTACGAGAAGATCACCTATGGCGGGATCCCCCACTTCTCCGTCGGGTCCATGCCCGAGATCGCCGATCGCACCCTGACGCTCAACGGGCTCTCGAAGGCGTATGGCATGACCGGCTGGCGCATCGGCTACACCGGCATCCCCGGCGAGTTCGGGAAGAACTTCACTAAGGCGATGGCGACGCTCCAGGGGCAGATGTCCACCAATATCACCTCGTTCATCTATCCCGCGATCCGCGTCGCGCTCAACGAGTGTGGGCCACAGGTCGAGCAGATGCGTCAGGCCTTCGCGAGAAGGGCCGAGGTCACCAACGCGCGATTGAGCGCGATCCCCGGGCTCAAGGCCGCGAAAGCCACGGGCGCGTTCTACTCCTTCCCCAACGTCTCGGCGTACTACGGCACGACCAGCCCCAAAGGCCGGGCGATCGCGTCGGCGTCCGATCTCTGTGAGGCGCTCCTCGACGAGGTCCACGTCGCGATGGTTCCCGGGGGCGATTTCGGCGGGTGCGGCAAGGACCACATCCGCATCAGTTTCGCCTGTGGCGAGGACCAGATCAACAAGGGCATGGATCGCTTCGCCGCGTTCCTCGCGAGTCTGAAGTAGGACACGAGGTTCGAACGCGTCCACACGCGACGCGACGATCCACGTCTCATTCCATCGGCATGGAGAGCGGAGTCGCGTCGGCCTCGCTGTCGAGCACGCGGAGGAAGATCGCGCCGCTCGCCGAGTCCTGTCGCACGCCGACGTGCCGACGGGCGACCAGGTGGAGCATCGCGAGGAACAGCCCAACCATCTCGCCGCGTGTGCGACCCGTGAAGATGGCCGCGAAAGGCGTCTCGCGTGTCGCGCCCGTTTCCGCCGGCTCCGCGGACTCTCGCTTCAGTCGATCGAGCAGATCCTCGGCATGCAGTTCCAAAGGCGTGTCGTCGTAGGTCACCTGGTGATCTCCCAGGCGTTCGAAGTTCACGGCCTCGCTGATGCGCTGGAAGGCCTCGACGAGGTCGAGCACGTCGAGATCCTCGAGGTCGGTCGATTCCGACGCCGCCCGCACCGCGTCGTCCCATGACTCGCGGTCCACGCCCACGGGCGCACTCGGAAAACGCTGCGACCAGTCGATGGCCCGTCGCTCCAGATCGTCCGCGGCATCGCGATATTTCTTGTACGCGAGGAGTTGGCGGACGAGTTCGGCTCGCGGGTCCTCGGCGGGTGTGTCCGAGTCGCTCGACGTGGCCGGGCGCGTGGCGCCGGGCACGAGCATCCGAGACTTGATCTCCATGAGCGAGGCCGCCATCACGAGAAACTCGCCCGCGGTGTCGATGTCGATGCGGGCGCCCACGGTCTTCTCGATCTGCCCTAGATACGATATGTATTGGTCGGTGATGCTCGCGATGGGAATGTCGTGGATGTCGACCTCGGCCTTCTTGATGAGGAAGAGCAGGAGGTCGAGCGGGCCATCGAAGGCGTCGAGATGAACGCGGTAGTCGTCCGTGAGCATGGGACCTCCGACTGGCCTTCTGGCGGTCCTGCTCTCCAGAGCGGGGCCACCCGGTCGCGTACGCTTGTAGCCCATGGCGTCCACAGGCCATCCCAAGGATACGACGGCTGACTCGACTCTTGCCTTCGCCCGCGAGGTGCTCCGCGACGAGGCCGACGCGGTCCATGCCGTCGCCAAGCGTCTCGACGAGCGTTTCGCACAGGCCGTGGCGATCGTCGCTACCTGCGCCGATGCCGGGGGAACGGTCCTCGTCACCGGCATCGGAAAATCCGGCCTCATCGGCGCGAAGATCGCCGCCACCATGGCCTCGCTCGGCGTCCCCGCACACAGCGTCCACCCCTCCGAGGCGGCCCACGGCGATCTGGGGCGATTCCGATCCGCCGACGTCGTCATCGCCATCTCCTTCTCGGGCGAGACCGACGAGGTCGTGAATCTCTCCTCGATCCTCAAACAGGACGGGCTCGCGATCATCTCGATCACCGGCGGGCACGGGAACGGTTCGACCCCGGGCTCGAGCCTCGAGCGGCTCGCCAGCGTCGCGCTCACGCTCGGCGTCTCAGGCGAGGCCGGCGGCGACGAGTTCGTCGCGCCCACCAGTTCCACGACCGCGACCCTCGCGCTGGGCGATGCCCTGGCTCTCGCGGTCGCGCGGAAACGAAACTTCACGCGCGAGGACTTCGCGAGGCGTCACCCGGGCGGCGCGCTGGGTGGGATGCTCCGCCCCATCACCGATGTCCTCCGCTCGGTCGCGGGAGAGAATCTGCCGCTGATCGATCACCACCTGACCGTGAGCGAGGCGCTCGCCGCGGCCCAGGCTCCTGGTCGCCGCCCGGGCGCGATGCTGATCGTCAACGACGCCGGCGTCCTTGCGGGGATCTTCACCGATGGCGATCTCCGCCGACTCGTCCTGCGCGATCCGGGCGAACTCTCGCGTCCGATAGCGGACGTGATGACGCGCTCGCCCAGGTCGCTCCCCGCGACGGCCCTGGTCCGTGACGCCGTCCTCATGGTCCGAGAGCATCGCCAGGATGAGATCCCTGTCGTCGATACGACGGGCGCACCCGTCGGCCTGCTCGACGTCCAGGACCTTATCGCCATGCGATTGGTCAAGGACTAGGCCGCCGCACCACACCGGAAACGCCTTCCGATTTTTCACGCACGACGTACAATCGTGGCCATGCGCCAGGCAAGAGGGACATCGCGTCGGCACGGCAACGCCCGGGTGGTGGGGATTGTCACCGCCCTGGTCATCGGCGCGGGCGCGGTCCTCCTCATCGGCTACTTCGCCATCCAGGGCGCCAGCGTCAAACGCGCCCCCATCCCGGCCCCCACCATCGAGGACCTCCCCCCCAGCGACCTCACGTCCAACACCGCCCCCGGCGGCCCCGGCGTCCAGATCGGGAAGTTCACCGGCTTCTCACGCGAGATCGCCGACAAGAACGACCCTACGCGCCGCGCCATGCTCATCACTGCCAAGTCGGCGACGCCCCTCGAGTCACGCCAGTACGAGCTCGTCGAACCCGAGGTCCAGTCCTTCCAGGACGACGGGCGGCTCGTGCGGTTCCGCGCCGACAAGGGACAGGCCTACGTCCCCTCTGATGATCGGGCCGCCCGCCCCGAACGCGTGACGCTCACCGGTGGCGTGCGCGTTGAGGTCTTCCCGCCAAGGCCAGGCCGAACCACGCTCGACCCTGCACTCGACCATCCGATCTTCATGGCGACGACCGACTCGCTCGATTACGACGGCGTGCTCGGGCAGATCTCTACCCCCGATCGCGTCGAGGTCACTTCTGAGGAACTGTGGTTCGCCGGCACCGGCGTCACCATGATGGTCAGCGAGTCGAGCCAGACCATCGAGTCGATGCGCGTCGAGTCCTCCGAGGGCATCCGCTACACGCCCAAGGCAAGGGCGACCACCTCGATGAGCGGCCCCGCGACGCCCACGCCACCACCCACAGGCCAAGCATCAACCGCCGCCGCCGCTCCGCAAAGCGAATCCACCCAGGCCCAGACGCTCTACCACGCGATGTTCCACGAGAGCGTTCGCGTCACGCAGGCGACCCGGGCGATCACCGCCGACACCCTCGAGGTCTGGGTGCGATCGCAGGGGACGCACCTCCCCCCGGGCGCTCTCGGCCCGATGACCAGCGCGACGAGTGTCCCGATGCCCGCGCCGGTTGCGCTCGCCACAACCGCGATCGCGGCCTTTGATGAGCCGCCGGCGTCGCCGGTTCGCTCGACGATCTTCGACACCACAGACACCAGCGACCCGATCGAGCTGCACTGGACTGGCGCGTTGGAACTCCTCCCGATCTCCACGACGCCGGGGCAACTCGCCAACGACGACCTGGCCTTGCGATTCTCCGCGGAGCCCCAGAGCACCGTGACGTTCAACGACTCCTCGAGCGGCAGCGCCGCCACGGGCGAGACGATCGACTACGCCGCTACGCGCCAGATCCTCGACCTCGCGGGGCACACGGCCCGACAGGCGACCATGACCGTGCCCAGCGTCGGGAGCGCCGCGGGCGAGCGTTTCAGCGTCGATCTCCGCCGGGGGATCGTCTCCAGCCTCGGCGTCGGCCGCCTCGCCGCCGACGTGAAAGGAGCGAACGAGACCGAACCCCAATCTCGCTCGGTTGCCTGGACGAAGGCCGCCGAGTTCACCTTCGAGACCCGCAACGAGCGCATGACAGGCCGCCTCCTCAGCGCCGACGCGAGAGGCGAAGTCCTCGCGACCGACCCCGCCGGCACGCTCGAGGGCGAGCACATCCGCGCCGAGTTCACGCCTATCGCCAGCACCGACGACGAGTCCCGCCTCTCGCTCCTCGAGGTCTCCGAGGGTGGCGTCGCCAAGGCCACCAGCGGCGGCTCGCTCGTCGCCAACTCCATCGTCGCCGAGTTCGTCGAGGGGAAGTCGCCCCGCGACGCCGCGGTGAAGTCGATCACCGCGACCGGGGCCGTGCAAGGTGAGCGCGAGGACTCGCGTATCGAGGCCGATCTCCTCGCGGCCGAACTCTCGACGCCCGACGACTCCTCCACCCCCGCCATCACCCACGCCCGCGCCAAGGGCAACGTGAAATACACGGGACCCGAGGGCGTCACCGCCGAGTCCGACGAACTCACCGCCCTCCCCGCCGACGAGACCGTGGACTTCATCGGCCCGCGTTCGGTCATCTCGCACAACGGCACCACCATCACCGGCGCCCAGATGCGCCTCGAGGGCACGCGCCAACGTCTCACCGTCTTTGGACCCGGCGAGATCACCCACGAGCCCGTCGTCGAGACCCCCGGCAAGCGCGAGCGACTCGCCACCTCCTGGACCGACTCCATGGAGTTCGACGATCTCTCGGGCGAGGCCTACTGCTCCGGCGGCGTCGTCGCGAGTTGGACCGTTGACGCCGTCAACGACTCGGGCGTCGTCCTCCAGCGCGCGGTCGACACTCTCCGCGCCGAGCGCGTCGAACTCGCCCTGACCCCGGGCCTCCCGCGCAACGCCCCCAAGGACACGCCGAAGATCCGACGCCGACTCTTGAACGCCACAGCGACAGGCGACACCGGCGCCCGTACCGACGCCACGCCTCGCACCGCCAGGTTCGAGTCCCGCCGCCTCGTCCCCGCGATCGAGGGCGCCACACCCATCGCTGACGAGCCGATGGCGCTCACGCAACTCCTCTTCGTCGAGAGCGAACGTCTCCTCGTGGACAACACCATCGAGGGCCAGGCCGTCCTCTCCGCGCCCGGCCCCGGACGACTCCTCTTGGTCGATCGCCGCGCCCCCATCGCCGCGATCGACCTCACCGGCGAGGGCACCTCCGACACCATGGCCCGCGGCGATGCCCTCTTCACGTGGAACGGCTCGCTCCGCATGAACCAGGCCGACTACACCGTCACCATGAACGACTCGGTCCGCCTCACCCATCAGCGCATCGGCGATCCGGGCGGCAATGTCACCACCGTCCTCGACTGCCACCTCCTCCGCGCCAAACTCCTCGTCGAGGAGGTCACACCGGGCCAATCCCCCGACGGGCCACGTCGCTCACGAGGTGAACTCTCCACCGCCCATGCCGAGGGAGGCGTGCGCATGCGCTCCGGGCGGCGCACCGTCGAGGGCGATCTCCTCGACTACAACGCACCCAGCGGCGAGGTCATCGCCGCGGCCCGCGCCGGCCGAACCGTCACGGTCGCCGACGAATCCTCCGCGGGGAATATGACCGCCCCCAAGATCCTCTGGAACCTCCGCAGCGGACGCATCGACATCCTCGAGGGCACCGTGACCGCGCCTCGATAGTCGGCCATCGCAATCGCGGAGGCCGACCGACGAGGGCCAGGGTTGACCGAGAACCAACGAGCAGGTCTCGCCCGTGGATTAAGCGCGCACGAACGATTGTCCGTCACGAGGCGAACGCAACCGCACACGTCAAAGCCGCTCCTCCAACGTCCCTTGTTCATCTTCGCAATCGCTGCGTCGAAGGTTCATCCGCATTCACGATCACCGGCGTTGCAGCGTGGCGGGAAGTTCGAGGATGTTCTTTCCGCGTCGGACACGGAGCGTGACCTCCTGTCCAGGCTCGAGCGTGCCGAGTCTTCGGAGCAGTTCGGGGAGGTCGCGCGTGGGCTGTCCGTCGATGTGCGTGAGGCAGTCGTTGGGCGCGAACTTGGCGACGCCGACGGGCATGGGGAACGGAACACTGGAGACGATCGGGCCCTCGCCCTCGCCGTTGGACATCTCGACGCCGAGGGAGGGCATTCCTGGGCGTGAGTCCTCGGGAATGAGGGGGAGTTTCCCGAGCCATTTCGAGAAGTCCTTGTCGAACTGGGCGGCGGTGGTGCCGAGGACTTGCTCGATCGCCTTGACGCCGGTTGGGTCTTCGCTGAAGGTGCTGGTGTAGCGCGCGTACCAGTCCTTGAGTTTGCCCATTGAGTAGAGGTAGAGGAAGATGGCCCGGGACTCGGAGTAGTACGCCATGCGGCGCGGGCCGTTGAAGAACTCGTTGCGGTTCTTCTTCACGAGCGCGGCGAGGGGGACGTAGGTTCTTGATTCGACCATGCGCTTGGCGATATTGGTGCGATACGAGGCGGCGAGGGTGAGATCCATGTCGCCGTTCTCGGTGCGCACGAGGTCGTAGTCCTCGACGAGTGAGCACAGACCCTCCTGGATCCAGATGGGGTGGACTTGGGCGAGTCTCGTGCAGGATCGCCAGTGGAGGACGTGGAAGAACTCGTGGCGGAGGGTGCCGCCGAGGTCCTGGGCGATCAGCCGTTTCTGGTCGTGCTCGTAGGCGCCGCCGATGGTGGAGAATCCGTTCTGGATGCCAGCGCCAAAGGTCGATGCGACCCAGCGGTTGTAGTCGTTTCGATCGGGGAGGACGACGACGCACCACGCGTCATTCGCGGCGAGCGTCGGATCGAGAATGCCAGGGAATAAGTTGCGGTCGGCCCAGTCGGCAAGGAGCGACATCTCGTGCTGGATCTCGGCGAAGGTGTCGGGCGGGAAGGCGCTGAGGTAGACGAGAAGGGCACGGTCGTCGGTGGCGGTGAAGTCCGCGGAGGGGAAGGAACGCTTGTTGTTGGCAACAGCGGCGTCGCGGCGGGCGCGGAGCACCTCGTCCCAGTGCTCGAGGATCTTCGCGTAGAGCGGACGAGAGCGGAGGCTCGCGAGCATCGGGTCACGCTCGATCTGCACGCGGTCACAGAACCCCAACTCGATCGCCCGAGTGAGGAATTGCTCGGCGTCCTCGGCGTCCCCACGCATGGCGCGGACACACGCGAGGTTGTAGTGCGTGACGAAACTGTCAGGCTCCAGCGTGAGAAGTTCGCGAAAGACCGGCTCGGCGCCAGCAAAGTCTGCGTCGAGGACCAGACGCAGGGCCTCGACCTGGAGTTCGTTGGCCCGGTCCACGTCGCGGCGGGAGTTGGCGTTCTTGTCGGGCGCGGGACGTGACTTGGCGGGGCGAGAAGCGTCGGTGGTCCTCGGCGGTGGCTCGTCGTGGGCGCGGGCCGGCACGGTGCAGGGCGTGAGACTCGCGAGGAGAGCGGCGAGCGTCAGCGATCGGGCGGTGTATGGCATAGAGAATCCTTCGCTCGTCGAGGATGTCCTGTGTAACGGCAAACAAACTGCCCCATACGGAGCCTGGGTGGTGCCCAAGATGACGTGGTGAGCGGTTCTTGATCAAGTGTCGATCAGTTTCGCGAGGGCCTGCGGATAGGCCTCGCGTTCGCACTCGAAAACTCTCGCGGCAAGGGACTCGGGCGTGTCTCCAGAGAGCACGGGGCACGTCTTCTGGAGGATGATGGGGCCCGTGTCGTAGTCGTCGTCGGCAAGGTGCACGGTGCAACCGGAGATCGTTTCGTGGGCATCAAGGACGGCCTTGTGGACACGCATGCCGTGGAGTCCGTGCCCGCCGAACTTGGGGAGGAGGGCCGGATGGATGTTGACGACCCTGCCGCGATATCTCGGAAGGATGGGGAGTTTCTTGATATAGCCGGCGAGGACGATCCAATCGGGATTCGTCGTGGCGAGGATCGCGTCGAGGGATTCGGGGGTCAGATGCCCCGCGTGGATCTCAACGGAGAGACCCCGCTCGCGGGCGCGGGCGGCACCGGTGCATTCGGCGGAGGCGACAACGAGGGCGATCTCCGCGCGTAGCGTGCCGCGTTGGATGTGATCGTGGATGTTGAGAAGCGTTCGCCCGCCGCCGGAAATGAAAACGGCGAATCGTGGGAGGGGTTTATGCGGCGCGGTGCCAGCGTTCGCGGTCACTGGATTGACCTCACGAGTTCCAAGGCGTCGCGGGCCGTGCCCCAGGAGAGGGAGATGCCCATGCGCCCGTGCCCGTAGTTATGGATGATGCGCCCTCGAGAGGTGCGTTCGAGTTCCAGTCGGATGTCCTCGAAGGTGAAGTCCGTGCCGGCGCCATCACGGACGCGCGCGGGCCGAAGCGCGATGTGATAGGTGGCGTCTATGGGGGAGAGTTCGCCGGCATTGGCGACGCCGTCGTAGTCGAGAAGGCGACGGGCGCGGTCGAAGATCGCGAGAAACTCATCGGTGGCGTACTCGGTGTTCCAGTCGTCGAGTTCGAAGGTGCTGCCGATGGCAAGGTGGGTGGGATAGACGAACACATAGGTGACCAAACCGTTGGGCGAGTCGTCGTGGACGCCTCGGGTGAGGCCGAGGTCGTTTGGAACTCTGGCGATGATGCCTCGGACCGGGCGGACGCGTGGGTCGTGGGCGAGTTCGCGCGCCCCAAGGCCGGCACAGTTGAGGATGACGCGCGCCCCACGGTCGAAGAGTTGATCGAATGCGGTAACTCGCTCCTTCACGAATCGGGCGCCGAGACTGGTCGCCCGCGCGTGGAGCCAGGGGATGTACCGCGTGGTGTCGATATGCGGGCGATCGGTCTCGAGGATCGCCGCAACGGGAACGCCGGTCGGAATGGATATGGGGCGTTCGTTGAGAAGATGCTCCCACGGGCCATCGGCGGGAGAGTCCTTTGAGAACTTGTACCAGCGGACGGGGGCGGTGTGAAGACCGGCGGCGAGCCCGGCGGATCGCTCGATGGCGCGAAAAGCGCGCAGGGATTCTTCGATCCATCGCACGAGGGTGTCGTGAGGCGGGCCCTGGTAGGGCGTGAACAGGGCGGGCGCGACGCTGCTCGGGCCTCCGGTGATCGGGCGATCGTGGACAATCGTGACGGGGTGGCCGGCTTCAAGAAGCCGGATGGCGGAGGTGAGGCCGACGACGCCCGAGCCGAGGATGAGGACAGGAGTGTGCATGAGCGACATGGAAACTTCAGCGTTGTGTGATGTTGAAGTGAAGGGGGCAGCCACGCCGCCCTCCACACGAGATTGAGGAGGCTGGGCGGCTAGACGGTCGGCGGGTTTCTGAAAGGGATGGGAGTGCCGTCGGCATTGACGGCGACGAGGGTGATGGTGGCGGTGGTGACGGGGATGGTCTCGCCGGTGGTGAAGCGTTCGGCCTCGACGGCGATGAAAATGGTCACGGACTTGGTGCCGGCGCGTTCGGTGCGTGTATAGAAGTTGACGGTGTCGCCCAGGTGCACGGGGGCTTTGAAATCGACGCGATCGAGCGAGGCGGTGACCCAACGGTGCACGCCGTGGCGTCGGGCCTCGACGAAGCCGGCCTGGTCGATGTACGAGAGGATGACCCCGCCGAAGATCGTGCCGTATTGATTGGTGTCCTTCGGCATGGTGATGACACGAAGGGCGAGGTGCGGCGGCGTGGGAAGGTCGGTCATGGCCGGAAACCGTAGCGCGGCGGGGGGCGAACTACAGTGAGACGGACCATCGCCCAGCCGGTAAATCACGGGCGACATGAGCGACGGCAAAGGAGTTGAAATGGGCGATCACAACGCGACGAATGGGCATGCGACACACGGGCACGTGAAGAACGCGCAGGGCTGCTGCGGCGGGCACGGCGGGGGTTGCTGTGGCGGCAAGGCACAGAATGGCGAGCGGCGGCACGAGGGCGTCGTCTCGACCGGGTGCTGCGAGGCCGAGGTGAGCCTGCCGACGACCGTCGAAGACCTTGAGCGACTCGCGACACCCGAGTTGATCGCGCGGTACCGCCGAGGCGTCGAGAACTACGACCGGCGCGTGTTCATGCTGACGGAATCGCTGATGGACACGGCCTTCCTCCCCGAGGGCGGCGTGGGTCAATGGCCGGTGCGCGTGCTCCTGGGCCATATCGCCGACGCGGAGTTGGTGCTCGTCTCTCGCATGCGACGCGTCGTTGGGGAGGATCGGCCCATGTTGCAGAACTGGGACGAGAACGCGTTCATCGACGCGAACGTGTATGGACTCACCGATGGGACCCGGCGAGGCGACGCGGAGACCGAGCGTTCGCGCGTTTCGCAGGCGCTGGGCGGGTTCATCGCCGTCGTGCACACGCTGAGACAGTGGCACGGGATGTGGCTGATGTCGCTCCCGGCGAAGGCGTTCTCTCGCGTGGGCCTGCACGAGCAGCGCGGCGAGCAAAGCCTGAAACGGATCCTCGCGTACGCGACGTGGCATCTCGAGCACCACGCGCGCTTCCTGGGGCTGAAACTCGATCGGCTGGTGGGAAGCGAGATCCTCCGGCGGGAGGAGCCCGTGGCGGGGGGCGCGGCCGCAGCGGGTGGGGCGAAGAAGGAGTCGTGCGGGCCCGGGTGTGGGTGTGCGCGGGGGTGAGTGGGAACGGAGGGGAGATGTGTAGAAGGGAGTCGACACAGGCGAACCGCCTGTGCCACGAGATTGGATCGGTGGAGTAGGGCACTCGGAGCGGCGTAGTGGACACGATCTTCGACGAACGTCGGTATCTGATCCCGTTTCGGTCCACACTGTTGCCCCAGATCTTCACGGACACGCTCGTGATCGGCGGCGGCGTGGCGGGCCTGCGGGCGGCGGTCGCCGCGAGCGCGCACGGCGAGACGATCCTGCTCGCCAAGGGCGAGTTCGGACAGACGAACACCGCGTGGGCGCAGGGCGGCATCGCCGGCGTCCTGAACGGCGCGGATTCGCCCGAAGCGCACGCGGAGGACACGCTTACAACGGGTGCAGGGCTGTGTGAGCGCGACGTGGTCGAGTTGGTGGTGCGCGGGGCAAAGGAACGACTCCACGAACTCGTCTCGTGGGGGATGCGGTTCGATCGAGATGCGGCCGGCGCGATCTCGCTGGGGCGCGAGGGCGGGCACTCGGCGTCACGGATCCTCCACGCGGGTGGCGACTCGACTGGGAAAGAACTCGAGCGCTGTCTCCTGGAGCGGGCGCGAGATATCGGGAAGGATCGCCTGCGGATCTTCGAGCGGTGCTTCGCGCTGGACCTGATCACGCCGACGGGCGAGGTGGGCGCGCCGGTGATGGGCGCGATCACGCACCATCCCAAGCACGGATTGCAGGTCATCTGGGCGAAAGCGACGATCCTCGCGACAGGAGGCGCGGGCGTCCTCTATCGCGAGACGAGCAATCCGCCCGCGGCGACGGCCGACGGGATCGCGATGGCGTACCGCGCAGGGGCGACGCTGCGCGACATGGCGTTCGTGCAGTTCCACCCCACGACGCTCTATGTGCCGGGCGCCAGCAGGGCGCTGATCAGCGAGGCCGTGCGCGGCGAGGGAGCGCACCTGCTCGACGCATCGGAGCATCGGTTCATGACCGACGTCCACCCGCTCGCGGAACTCGCGCCGCGCGACATCGTCAGCCAGGCGATCGTGCGCCAGATCGCCAAGCAGGGCGGAAGGCACGTGTGGCTCGACTGCCGGCACGTCGCGAACTTCGCGTCGAGATTCCCCGGAATCGTGGGCGTCCTGAAGCGGTTCGACCTTGATCCCGCGTCGGATCTCATCCCCGTGCATCCAGCGATGCACTACATGGTCGGCGGCGTGATGACCGACGCCTTCGGCAGGACGGACGTGCCGGGGTTGTACGCGATCGGCGAGTCCGCGTCGAGCGGACTGCACGGCGCGAATCGGCTGGCGAGCAACTCGCTGCTCGAGGGGCTGGTCCTCGGCGAACGGACGGGAACCATTGCCGAGGAGATGCGCGCCGGCGGGAGCGGCACACACGGAACGCGCAACGGGTGGGGCGTCCCCACGAGGCCGGCCCCCGTCTCGATCGTGAGCGACATCCGTCCGAGCGATCACGGAGAGATCGATCTATCCGACGTGCGATCGAGCGTCCGGTCGGCGATGTGGCGGAACGTGGGCGTAGAACGCACGGGCGCGAAGTTGGGCGATGTCTCGGAGATGCTCGATTTCTGGGCGCGGTACACGCTGGACAAAATCTTCGATGAGCCCGGCGGATGGGAGGCGCAGAACCTGTTGCTCGTGGGCGCCCTGGTGGCGCGATCCGCGCTCTGGCGAGAGGAGTCACGGGGCTGCCACGCACGCCTGGACTACACCTCCCCCCGCGAGCAGTTCGCGGCCCACGATCTCTCAAGACGCGGGCGATCGCAGATCATCGCACAATCGATTCAATCAGCCAGAACCGATGCCGCCACATCGAGAGCGGAGTCCACGGCGAGGCACGCCACGGTGCGCGGCGGGGAGGCGTGAGTGAACAAGAATCGGCCGATCGAGAACGCGGCATCCACGGGCGTGGCGCTCCTCTTCTGGGCCTCGTTGCTGTCGCTCATGTGCGGCTGCGAGCGCGAGATTCGTGTGATCAAGTACCACCCCTTGCTCGGCGGGCTCGATGGCTCACAGGCAGGGATGACGGTGACCGGCGCGGGGGGGAGTTCGGGACTCCCTTCGGCCCAGGGCCTCCCCGACGGACAACTAGTGACCAAGGACCGCGACGGGACCAAGCACCTCCACGCGGCAACACCCCGCCATCTCCTGATCCACGTCGCGAAGACCCTGCAAGCCAACGACGCGGCCCTCTTCGTCGATCAGGTCCTCTCGCAGCGCGTTCGTGAGGAATGCGAGCGCACACGCCGCGACCCGCACGAGGCGTTCGACCTGCTGGTGGAGCACGAGCGCGATCTCTACGCCCTCTTCCGAGCCATGCCGATGGGCGAGGCGACTCCGGGCGTGATGATGAAGTCGGTCTTCGGACCCGATGGAAAGGGGGGCGTGATCCGGCTGGTGCTTCCCGAGCGCCAGAGCCGCGACGCCAAGGGAAACCCGCTGGTGTGGAACGGCGTGGACGTGGTCCGCGAGATGGTGGACGGGCGGATGGAGTATCGCCTGTGCTGGTTCACGTCGCCGGGGGATTGAGATCGAATTCATCCCGTACAAACGACGTCGCGGAGGATCGTGATCGCCCGATCGACCGCCACGCGATTGACATCGAGATGGCACACGGCCCGGAGCCTCCGCGGCGCGACGGGAAGAATCAACACGCCACGCTCCTTGAGGCGACCGCTCAAGGCGTGGGCGTCGAAGGCAAGGGCAGGATCCAGGTCGATAAAGACCATGTTGCTCTGGACGCCCAGGGACTGCTGATCGGGCGCGAGACGCAGGCCGGTGACCGTGCCGAGGCTCTGGGCGAGGTGCTTCGCATTGGCGTGGTCGTCCTTGAGACGATCGACGTGGTGATCGAGCGCGTGGATCGCCGCGGCGGCGAGGACGCCGGACTGACGCATCGTGCCGCCGAACATCTTGCGGAAGCGGGAGACACGACCGATGATGTCGCGCGAACCCACAACGATGGAGCCGGCGGGGCAACCGAGCCCCTTTGAGAAGCAGGCCGAGATTGTGTCAAAGTGCTTCGCGTAATCCGCTGGAGCGTGCCCCGTCGCGGCGCACGCGTTCCAGAGTCTTGCGCCATCGAGATGGGTGCGAAGCCCCCGCTCGCGGGCAACGGCGGCGACGCGCTCGACCTGGGCAAGGGGCCAGACGGTCCCGCCCCCTCGGTTGTGGGTGTTCTCGATGATGAGGAGCCGCGACCGCGGGAAATGAACGGAATCCTGCCGGATTGCATTCTCCACGTCCGAGGTCTCGAACAGCCCGCCGGCGCCCGCGAGCGGACGGATCATGCACCCCGAGAGTGCGGCGGGAGCGCCCGTTTCATAGTGGATGATGTGGCTCCCCTCGTGCGCGATGATCTCGTCGCCGTGCTCGGTGTGGGCGCGGATGGCCGTCTGGTTCGCCATCGTCCCCGTGGGCACAAAGCACGCGGCCTCCTTCCTGAACATCGCGGCCACGCGCTCCTGAAGGGCGATGACCGTCGGGTCGTCGCCTAGAACATCATCGCCCACGACGGCACGTGCGATCGCCTCGCGCATCCCCGGCGTGGGACGCGTCACGGTGTCGCTGCGGAGATCGATGTTCGGGGTGTTCGACATACGCGAGTGTACCTGTCACGGGAGAAGTTCGGAGACGCGTTCGTTGTACGCACCAGGCAAAGCAAGATGAACTGGGAGGGTGCGGAAGTGTCTCTCGAGATCTATGGCGGTCGCACGTGAGCCGCACGCAAGATCTAAGGTCGCACGGATCGATCACCCAGTGGCGACATCACCAGGAATCACACTCCGGTTCTGTCTCCCACTGTTCCCAGCGTCCTCCGCGGTCGCTCTCCCCTTTGGTCGCCCTTCACGTCGTCGTTCGATCGACCACGCGGTACGACTCACGCTCGCCACGCCCGCGCAAGGGATAGTCCTTCCGCAGCGGGAAGCCCGGATACGCCTCCCACAGCAGGATCCGGCGCAGGTCCGGGTGGTTTCTGAACGAGATCCCGAGCATGTCGTAGACCTCGCGCTCCATCCACTCCGCCCCCGCCCACAGGTCCGTCACCGAATCGATCGAAAGGGCCGGATCGCGATCCGCCCCCAGCGTCGGCATCGACGGATCCAGGAACGTCTTCACGAAGAACCGGTCGTCCCGTGGCATGCTGATCAGCACGTACACCACCGCGAACCGCCCCGGCATCGCCGTGGGATAGTCGAGATAGTCCACGCCGACGACATCCGACAGGAACGTGTACTGCGTCCGCGAGTCGTTCTTGAGAAACGCCATCACCTCGTGCAGGTCCTTCGGCTCGACAACTAGCGTTGTCTGCCCGCGGAACTCGCTCGCGCGGAACCGCTTCTGGGGGAAGGCCTCCTTCACGATCTTGAGCGTCGGATGATCGAGTTCGACTCGCGTGGACATGCAAGGCCTCCGTCGGTGGTGTGCCGCCAAGTGTAGTCGCGGGCACGAGCCGCGCCGTCACGCTCCCGTGGCCTCGATCCACGCCACGTCGCCCGTCACCTCCTGATGCAGCCTCTCCCGAATCTCTCGCATGAGCGGGTCTTGGGTGTCACTCATGATCCCCTCACCCGGCAGGATCACGCCACGCAGCGC
>JRYD01000241.1_pt1 | contig 61726 bp, 58 predicted proteins | sample 235311 | NCBI WGS metagenome assembly JRYD01 (sample SAMN03074213, study PRJNA261472) | activated sludge metagenome | biome: Common Effluent Treatment Plant; feature: Wastewater; material: Activated sludge; isolation source: activated biomass in a lab-scale reactor treating industrial wastewater at... | reverse complement strand
ACGATCATCGAACAACGTACTGTTCCCTTTTTGTTTCCGAGAATCTGTTCGTGCAGAATATAATCCTTTCTTAAGTCTCGATGCGCCGAGTTTTCTTCAAAAGCCTGCTTTTCGTGCTTCTGCTGCCGCTAGCCGCGGCGGCGCAGGACTTTTTGCCTGAACTCGTGAAGCGGATCAAACCTTCTGCGGTGGCGATCGAGGCGTTTGATTCGCGCGGACAGACGATCGCTCGCGGCAGCGGTTTCTTTGTCGGTGCAGACCGAATCATCACGAACCGCCACGTCATCGAAGGTTCATATCGTGCCGAAGTTCATCTTCTGAACGACAAACGGGTGCCGGTCAAGGGCGTTCTGGCGGTCGATGGTGAAGGCGATCTTGCGCTTCTGCAGGTCGATCTGCCGCAGAATGTCCAGATAACGCCGCTGCCGCTCGTGCGTCGTGCCCCACAGGAAGGCGAATCGATCGTAGTCATCGGCAATCCGTTTGGCCTCGAAGGCTCGGTCTCGAACGGCATCGTCTCGGCGGTTCGTGAAATTCCGGGCTACGGAAAGATCATACAGATCACGGCGTCGATCTCGCCGGGTTCGAGCGGTTCGCCGGTCGTGAATATGGCGGGACAGGTGATCGGCGTCGCGACGCTGCAGGCCGAAGAGGGCCAGAACCTAAATTTCGCCGTTCCCGCCGCACGTATCCTTCAATTGAAGGTAGGCGATGCTCGCACCTTTTCAGAGCTTGCCACCGAGACGCAGAAGAATAAGCGCGTTGCGGCACAAAGGCTTTATTCGCAAGGGCTTGCCCAGCTTTCGACGGACGATTTTGCACGGGCTCTGCCGTATTTCCAAAAGGCGGCGGACATCGACCCTACCTACGCCGAGGCATGGTATCAGGCGGGATATTGCTTTGGGCTTTTAGGCAGACATTCAGAGGCGTTGAAGGCCTCGCGGCAAGCGGCGAAACTGCGGCCGGACTGGGCGGCAACATACGTGAATATCGGTGCTTCGAGCTTTGCGCTAGGACAGTTCAAGGACGCGTATGAAGCGTACCGAAACGCCGTCGGCATCGATGCGAACGACCCGCAAACGCAGTTCGCACTAGGGCTTACCCTTGACAAACTGAATCGTACGGGCGAGGCGATCATCAACTATCGGCGAGCACTCGAATTGAAAACCGACCTCGTTCCCGCCATGGAGAATCTTGGGCTCGCGCTATTCAAACAAAAGCGTTACGCGGAGGCCGCTGACGCCTTCGAGCAGTTGAAGGTCTATCGCCCGGATGCTCGAACGTACAATTACATCGGCGAATGCCTGCTCGAGAGCGGAAAGGCCGCCGAGAGCATTGACGCATTCAACACGGCGATCGGGTACAGCCCGGATATGGACAAAGCCCGCTACAACCTCGGCCGTGCGTACATCCAAACGGGCAACGTCGATATGGCGACCGCACAATACAACCTGCTGCGCGACGCAAAAAGCGACTACGCGGACGGATTGCTTGTTTTGATCAAGCCGTAGTCTCAAGAGCCAGTCCCCGAACCAAAAGCTGAAGCTTCGAATAGGATGTGGCAATTTGCCACATCAATGTGCTATCGTCTTAATGGTAGATCTCATGGCAACAACGGTTCTAGACAAACACGCAAGGTTAAATATTCGAGTTCGTCCCGAGGTGAAAGGCCGTATCGAACGGGCCGCACACATTTCGGGGAAGACTTTGACGGATTTTGCTGTCAGCATCTTGAGCGAAAGTGCCGACGGTGTTCTGGAACGGCATGAGGCTGCGAAGCTTTCTTCTACGGATAGGGAGATCTTCCTTCGGGTTCTTGATGAGCGGACGAAGCCGAACCAACAGCTCCTTAAGGCTCGTAAATCTCACAAAAGGATCATCGCTAAATAGTGTTCAGCATTGAACCCATCGCACCGACCCACAAGACCAGGCGATTCGATTGTGGGGAAGCGACGCTGAATAACTTCCTCAAACAATTTGCTCTAAAGAACGCTTTGCGGGATATTGGCCGGACCTATGTGGCTGTCCCGCAAGGCTCGGCCAATGTTGTTGGTTATTACACGATCTCGTCCGGGACCGTACGATTCGACCAACTCCCATCTGATCTGAAGCTCCCGAAATATCCCATTCCAACCGGGCACATTGGTAGGCTCGCGACGGATCTTTCGGTTCGAGGGCAAGGCTTGGGCGAGGCTCTGCTTTTTGATGCGCTGATAACTGCAGAGGCGGCGTCGCGGGCGATCGGCATCCGTGTCGTTGAGCTGATCGCCTTGAGTGAGTCGGCAAAGGCCTTCTATATGCGTTATGGCTTTACACCGTTGGTCGATGACTCATTTCGTCTCTATCTGAGCATGGAGACCGTAAGGCGTGCGGTCGGCGGTCGATAGCTAACGGGTTCGGTTTATCAGGCTTGCGACGAAGCCGGCTCCGAAGCCGTTGTCGATGTTTACGACGGTTACGTTCGAGGAACAAGAATTGAGCATTCCCAGCAGTGCGGCGAGGCCGCCGAATGCGGCTCCGTAGCCGATGCTTGTCGGCACGCCGATCACCGGCACGCTGACGAGGCCGCCTACAACGGACGGCAACGCACCTTCCATTCCCGCAACGACGATGACGGCTCGGGCGTCCTCGAGCGTTTCACGCTGTGAAATTATCCTATGGACACCCGCGACGCCTGCGTCCCAGATACGCGAGACGCGGTTTCCCATCGCCTCGGCGGTCAACGCAGCTTCCTCGGCGACGGGAATGTCGCTCGTGCCGGCCGTAACGACGGCGATCTCGCCCATTCCGCGATCTGTTCGGTCGCGGATCACTCGGATCATCCTCGCGGATTCATGCCATTCAGCTTCAGCGACGATATTGCGGATATCGCCGTAAACATTGGCGTCCGTGCGTGTTATCAGCACATTTGGCGCGCGGGCGGCGAGTTTCTCGAATATCCCGACTATCTGTTCGCGCGTCTTGCCGAAGCCGAAGATCACCTCGGGAAAGCCCTGGCGTTCCGCCCGTGCATGATCGACCTTCGCAAAGCCGACGTCTTCGTAGCCGACCTTTGCGAGGCTCTCGACCGCCGCGTTCTCGTCGATCTGGCCAGATGCCAGAGCTTTCAAAATTTCTCTTATCTCGTTCTTTTGCACTTAGCTATAGAATCCGCTTTTCATCTTCGGCGGGCAAGTTTCGCGGCGAGCTTTATAAATGCCCTTGCGATGTTTAGAATCTGAGTCTATGGAATTAACGCTTGCGATCACAGGAGCTTCCGGGACGATCTACGCCCGCCGGACGCTTCAGCTTTTGGCCGCAAGCGGAAAGGTCGAGACGATCAATTTGATAATTTCATCGACGGCGGCGATCGTCGCCCAGCTTGAGCTCGGTGCTGATATCAAGAACGCCGATTCGGCAAAAATAAACGCTTGGCTCGGATTTGAACCCGGCTCGAAACTGATACGCGTTTGGCGGCTCGATAATTTTGCGGCAAAGCCGTCTTCCGGTTCGTACAAGCAGGCGGGAATGATCATCGTGCCTTGTTCGATGGGAACGCTCGGAGCGATAGCTTCGGGTGCGGGAACGAATTTGATACATCGGGCCGCAGATGTTTGTTTGAAAGAAGGCCGGAAGCTCGTGCTGGTGCCGCGTGAGACGCCGTTCAGTGCGATCCACCTCGAGAATATGCTCAGGCTTTCGCACGCGGGAGCTCGGATCCTGCCGGCAAGTCCGTCCTTTTATCACAAGCCGGCGACGATAGAGGAACTCGTCGATCACGTGTGTTATCGGATCCTCGATCAGTTCGACATACCGCATTCTGATTCGAGTTCATGGACAGGTGACGAGGTTCCGGAGGACTGAAGAATTTGTGGTCAAAAGGCGTGCCGTTCTCGGTGATTTGCTAAAGCCGGGCAAAACGGTAAAATAGCAATTCTCAACGACACGAATATTTACTACCCACAGTTTTAGAAGTATGTCTGTAAAAGCGGAAGCGACCCCCGAAGTTCGCACAATATCAGTAGCTCATTCACCGGATTCGGATGATGCGTTCATGTTCTATGGGCTTGCCACGAACAAGCTCGAGACCGAAGGCCTGCGCTTCGAGCACACGCTCAAAGACATCCAGACCCTGAACGAGGATGCGAAGAACGGCGTTTACGACGTAACGGCGATCTCCTTTCACGCTTATGCGTATGTTGCCGACAAATACGCCTTGCTGCCGCATGGTGCCTCGATCGGTGACAAATATGGCCCGATCGTCGTATCAAAAGAACCTCGCGAGGCGTCAGAGATCGGTTCGATGAAGATCGCGGTACCGGGTGAACTGACGAGCGCATATCTTGCATTGCGCATCTACAACCCGGATTTTGAGCACGTCGTCATCCCGTTCGACAAGATCATTGACGAGGTTCAGAGCGGACGCGTCGATGCCGGGCTTTTGATCCACGAAGGCCAGCTTTTCTATAAGCAGGTCGGGCTCGACAAGGTGCTCGATCTTGGCGAATGGTGGCATGAAAAGACAGGTTTACCGCTGCCGATGGGCGGAAATGTGATCAAACGCTCACTCGGCAAAGATCTGATGGAAGAAGTTTCCCGACATCTGCACCGTTCGATCGTCTATTCGATGGAGAACCGCGAGGACGCACTTGCCTATGCGATGCAGTTTGCACGCGATATGGAGCCTGCTCTCGCCGATCGATTTGTCGCGATGTGGGTAAATGACCTAACGCTCGATTATGGCGAACGCGGCCGCCAAGCGGTAAAGACCTTGCTCGAAGAGGGCTACAAGGCCGGGATCATCAAGAACAAGGTCGATGTTGAATTCGTCGCTTGATCTTGTTTCACACTAAGACGCGAACGCCGCAGGGTTTTTTCGAAACCTGCGGCGTTCTTTATTTTGCTGGAAAGGCCGCCTTATTCCGGCTGTCCTTTACAATTGGAGCCGTAGAGAGCCGGGATCTTCGTACTGATGATCGGGTAATTTTCCGCCTCTTTATTAATATCGAGCCAGTTCAGATATTCCTCAGGTATCGACATATCCGAGAAGATGGCTTCGACCGGGCATTCAGGGACGCACGCGTCACAGTCGATACAAGTGTCAGGGTTGATGAGCAGTCTATCCGAAAGTTCGTGGAAAGCCTCAACAGGGCAGACCGCGGCACAATCGGTGTACTTACAATCAAGGCAGGGCTCAGTAACAATATATGTCATGGCTATATGGGCGAACCGGCAAAATTTAAAGGTCTCGATACCGGATGGCCAAACTAAAAACCTATAATCCTGAGAATCAGTTGTCAAATCACAGGTTTAAGGTGTTAGAATGCCTTCAAACACCTAGCAAAATCAGAAAAATTTAGGGGCGAATACTATTTCAAAATGAAAAGCAACAAAGCCGAACGCGAACTCGCACTCGATTTCTTACGTGTAACCGAAGCCGCCGCTATCGAATCCGCAAAAACGATGGGCCAGGGCGACCGCAAACACAGCGATCTTGTCGCTGTCGAAGCGATGCGGGAAGTTATGGATACCGTGCCGATGCGCGGCCGAATAGTCATCGGCGAAGGCGAAAGGGACGAGGCACCGATGCTCTATATCGGGGAAGAGCTCGGCGGCGGCGCGTTCTCTGATGAGGCCCGTGCCGAATTCCCTGAAGTTGACATTGCGGTCGATCCGCTCGAAGGCACGAACCTTTGTGCGCTCGGTGCCAACAACGCGATCGCCGTCCTCGCGGCTGCAGAACGCGGCGGTTTGCTCTATGCTCCCGACATCTATATGGACAAGATCGTCGTTGGGCCGTCCTGCCGCGGAGCGGTCGATATCGATGCTCCGATCGAAGAGAATTTGAAGAATATCGCACGCCGGCTTGGCCGCGACGTCGAAGACCTGACAGTTATTTGTCTTGACCGCAGCCGTCACAAGGACCTTGTTGAACGTGTGCGAAACGCAGGAGCGAGGATAAGGCTGATCTCGGATGGCGACCTGTCCGCCGGAATTTCGGCAGCGGTCGCGGGCACGAATATCCACGCTTTGGTCGGCATCGGCGGCGCTCCGGAAGGCGTGATCACGGCCGCTGCTATGAAATGCCTGAACGGCGAGATACAGGCAAAATTGGTCTTTGATCCCGAAAGGCTGGGCGTTGACAAGAGCAAGGTTCCGCCCGTGAACGTCGTAATGAAACGCCTCAGCGAGATGGGCATCAGCGATCCGGACAAGATCTATGACACGAACGATCTTGCTCCGGGCAAGAAGATAATCTTCGCCGCCACCGGCGTTACCGATGGAGCATTGCTCCGCGGTGTCAGATTTTTCGGAGCGGGCAAACGGACGCACTCGGTCGTTATGACCACGGATTCCAAGAGCATACGCTTTGTCGATACCGTTCACGTGGAAGGCGGCCCGGACGCTGTAATTCGCTTCTAATTCAAACTTTATACGAGCATCGAGCCCAAGATCATTTTAAAGGGGCAAGAGGTAGGCGATATGACTCAGAAGCCGTATGTTCTTGATTTTACTGAGGTTGGAGCTGGTGACGTAGCCCTTGTCGGCGGGAAATGTGCCAGCCTTGGTGAGCTTTTTCGCGAACTGACGCAGCAAGGCGTTCGTGCGGTCGATGGATTTTCGACCACGAGCCATGCTTACGAACTACTGCTCGAAACCGACGGGCTTCGCGGACGTTTGATCGATCTGCTCAAGGGGCTGGATGTCAACGATCTTGATGAACTCGCGCGCGTCGGTGCGGAAGCTCGCCGCCTGATGCTCGAAACACCTTTTCCCGAAGCGGTCGAAAAGGCGATCCTCGAAGGCTACGAGCGGCTTGGGGACCGCATCGGCAAACGGATCTTCGAGGTCGCGGTGCGCTCGTCCGCGACGGCTGAAGATCTGCCGGACGCGAGTTTTGCCGGACAGCAGGACACGATACTGAACGTCCGCGGCCAGCAGAGCCTGATCGAGGCGTGCCATCAGTGCTATGCATCGCTCTGGACCGACCGCGCGATCTCATACCGGACAGCTAAGGGCTTTGACCATTTCGATGTCGCACTTTCTATCGGCATTCAACCGATGGTGCGTTCGGACCTCGCGTGCTCAGGCGTGATGTTCACCCTCGATACCGAGAGCGGATTTCGCGAAGCCGTTGTGATCAATGGAGCTTGGGGGCTAGGCGAAGCGGTCGTGCAGGGAATGGCGACACCCGACGAATGGATCGTGTTCAAGCCGACCCTAAAGCTCGGTTTCCGTCCGATCATCACGCGAAAGCTCGGTGTCAAAGAAGTTAAGATGGTGTTCAATGATAACGGCGCCGGGACGATCGTCCGCGACGTTGTCGATACACAGCGAAACCGCTTTTGCCTCGCCGGTTTCGAGGTCTTGCAGCTTGCCCGATGGGCCTGTGCGATCGAAGATCACTATTCAAAACGTGCCGGCCACAGCCAGCCGATGGATATCGAATGGGCAAAGGACGGCATCACAGGCGAACTTTTCATCCTGCAGGCGCGTCCTGAAACGGTTCACGCTCGAAAAGAGTCGAATTACATCGAGAAGTACAAGCTAACGGGTGTTCACGGAGCTCCGCTTGCAACCGGCGTTGCCGTCGGCGAAAAGATCGGCCATGGAACGGCACATGTTCTGATGGACCCTTCGAAGCTGAATACTTTTAAGGAAGGCGAGATCCTCGTCACCTCGATGACCGATCCTGCATGGGAGCCGATAATGAAGCGTGCATCGGCGATCGTAACTGATCGCGGCGGCCGAACCTGCCACAGCGCGATCATCAGCCGCGAACTCGGAATTCCGTGCATCGTCGGTACGAGCGATGCGACCGAAAAGATCAAGAACGGCGCACCTATTACGGTTTCGTGCGCCGAGGGCGAGACGGGGAATATCTACTACGGTAAGATCGATTTCAAGGTAGATAAGCAGAAGATCTCCCAGAAGGAGCGGCCTCGCACGCAGATAATGATGAACGTAGGCGATCCCGAACGGGCGTTCGATGCCGCACGTTTTCCGAACGACGGCGTTGGCCTCGCGCGTCTCGAATTCATCATTAACAACCACATCGGAATGCATCCGATGGCGCTCATCAATTACCCGAATCTCAAGCGTCCGGCCGATATCGAGACGATCTCTCGCCGCATTGGCGAAGAGGATCCTAAAGAATACTTCGTTCGCAGGCTCGCAGAAGGCGTCGGACGCATCGCCGCCGCATTCTACCCGAAACCCGTGATCGTGCGTATGTCGGATTTCAAATCCAACGAGTACGCGATGCTCATCGGCGGCAAGGAATTTGAGCCTGAGGAAGAGAATCCGATGATCGGTTTCCGCGGCGCATCGAGGTATTACGATGACCGCTATAAAGCGGGATTTCGCCTGGAATGCCTCGCTCTTCAAAGGGCACGCGAGGATATGGGCCTTGTGAATATCAAGCCTATGATCCCGTTCTGCCGAACCGTCGAGGAAGGCGAGAAGGTGATCGCTCTGATGGCGGAGCACGGCTTAAAACAAGGCGAGAACGGGCTCGAGATATACGCCATGTGCGAACTTCCGGCGAACGTCGTCTTCGCGGACGAGTTCCTGAAGGTTTTCGATGGCTATTCGATCGGTTCGAACGATCTTACGCAGCTTGCCCTTGGCCTTGATCGAGACAGCGAAATGGTCGCCCACCTTTTTGATGAGCGAAATGGCGCGGTCGAGAAGATGGTGGCGATGGCGATCGAGGCCGCTCTTCGCAACGGCAAAAAGATCGGCATCTGCGGTCAGGCTCCGTCGGATTATCCCGAATTTGCCGACTTCCTCGTCGAAAAAGGGATCAACTCGATCTCTCTGAATCCGGACACGGTCCTGCAGACCACGGCTCATATTCTGGAGACAGAAAAGAAGCTCGGTGTCGCCGGCGACGTTTCGCAAAAGCCGCTGCGAGCAGTAAAATAACTACTGTTCGCAGTTTTAGGCAATGGCGACATCCGAAGCCTACATCCCGCAAGTGATAGCGGCGCAATTTCGCCGACAGGCTCTACGCGTGTGGCTCGTTGGGCTCGGTGTCGTGCTTTTCTGGATCGGGCTTATTCTAGCGGCCCCGATCGCAAAGGCCGACGGCCTAACTCAGATCTCAAACCCGCTTTATCATTTTTTCAGCTATATTTGCCATCAAATTCCGTCGCGGACGTTCTTCGTCGAAGGTGAACCTTTCGGTGTATGTTCGCGATGTTTTGGTGTTTATTTCGGACTCGTTCTCGGCTACGCGATCTACCCGTTGTGGCGAAAGATAGACGAGATCGAACCGATAGCGAAGGTGTGGCTTTTTGCGGCCTGCGTTCCGATAGCGATCGACTGGGCTCTTACCGTATTTGGAATTTGGGAGAACACGTTCCTGTCAAGGTTCGTCACCGGCCTGATCCTCGGCACCGCCTGTTCGACCTACATCGTGCCTGCAACGGTCGAGATCACGCGTAATTTTACTTGGAGACGCCGTGCGAGGCAGAGGGAACTTTGATCGTTGACGCGGCGTAAAAGAAACAAGATGTCGAAACCAAAAGAAGAGATCATCGAACGCGCGAAGGCCGACCTTGCAAGTCGGCTGGGCATGGAGCGTTCCAAAATAGAGATCGATGGTGTCGAAGACGCTGAGTTTCCGAACGGGTCGCTCGGTGCTTCTGTCGATGGCGAGATGTCGATGATGATGATAACGCCCGGCTGGAAACTTAGGTTTTCCGCGGGCGGCGAAAATTACGAATATCGGGCAACGAACGATCAATTGCGGCTTTTTCGTTTTGAAGGACGGAATTTCGTCGTAGAATAGTAGAAAGTTTGCCGATAGCGAGGGCTTTATGAATCGCAGTAATATTTGGATACACGTCGGGCTGGCAGTGGTTCTGGTTAGCTTTGCCGCCGTGCTCGGGCGGATCGACCGCATGGCATCCAGCCTTAAGGCCGACCGACGCACGAACATCGAACGCCAAGCACCGGCCATTCGGATGCCAAGGACTAACGAGCGTTCGATCCCGGAAGTCCTCGTTCGATTCAAAACCAGCACAACCCTCGATCGGATCCGCGAGATCGCCCTTCAGAATAACGACCGCGTTGATGATGAGATCGAGGCAGTCAGCGGCCTGGTTGCGATCAACGATCTCGACAATGCGGATGCCGAGACTGTCGCCAAGCAGTATGCCGCGTTCGAAAACGTTGAGTACGCGGAACCGAACCTGCGTATAAAGCTTGACGACCCGATCCAGAAAGAGTCGCCGCGTGATCTTTTTTTCCGCAGCGATGACAGCCAGCCGAACGATCCAAACTTTTCCGAGCAGTGGGGACTCAATAACCTTGGGCAGAACGGCGGCACTGAACGGGCAGACATAGATGCACTAAAGGCGTGGCAAGTTACAAAAGGCAGTGAAGAAGTAGTTGTGGCGGTGCTAGACAGCGGCGTTGATTATCGCCATTCTGACCTCGCGGCAAATATCTGGACGCGTCCGGACAACATTCCTCAGTACACTGACGACGAGAAAGGCACGTTCAATGATATTCATGGATTTGACGCCGCCGATGAGCTGCCTGATCCGATGGACGACAACGGCCACGGAACTCATTGTGCGGGCATCATCGGTGCCGTCGGCGACAATGGGATCGGTATTGCAGGCGTAAATTGGAACGTCCGTATAATGCCGCTCAAATTCCTCGGAAGCGGCGGTTCGGGCACAACGGAAAATGCGATCGAGGCGATCAACTACGCGATCGAGCGCAAAAAGGCAGGCGTGAACGTCCGCGTGATCAGCGCGAGCTGGGGCTCGACGACGTATTCAAAAGCTCTCGAAGACACGATACGTGCGGCCGGAGATGCGGGCATTCTATTTGTTGCCGCCGCGGGCAATGACGGCACCGATACGGACGTTTGGCCGCATTATCCTTCCAGCTACAAGCTTCCGAACCTCATCAGTGTCGCGGCCGTCGATAGGAATGACACGCTTACATCATTCTCGAATTTCGGCGTAAAGTCCGTCGATCTTGCCGCTCCCGGCAAAGACATCCTTTCGACGTGGATCGGTGACGAATATCGCGAAGCGTCGGGGACATCGATGGCAACGCCTTTTGTCTCCGGAGTTGCGGCGTTGCTCATCGCACAATCGCCAAATATCACCGTAAAGCAGCTTCGCAAAAAGCTGATCGACTCTGTCGATCTTCGCGACGATCTAAAGGGCAAGGTCGCTTCCGGCGGTACGCTCTGCGCCGCGAACGCGCTCGGTATCAAGGACTGACGTTTTCGTACAGTTCCGCACCGAAGCCGTATATCGACCATTTATCACCGCTCGCCTATTTTCGGCGACCGTGGTCATTCGTCATCGCTCTAACTCTTGCAATACCAGTACTTGACGCTCATCTTTCCATCCTAAAATAGTTGTGGCACGCCTCTTGCTCTTAACCCTTTCGAGCAATGATGAACATTGCCGATTACGTACTTTTTAGGAGAGAAGAAAAATGAAGATCATTAAGAGCACGGTCGTGGGTTTGGCACTTTCGTTGGTTGTGATCGCACTGCCGGCGATCGCTTCTGCACAGTACGGCGGCTACGGCAATGGCAACGGACGCTACGGGAACGGCCGTTACGGCAATAACGGCTATTACGGCAACATCGAGAATACTGTTCGCGATCTTAAGCAGCGGGCCAAGAGTTTTGAGCGTATAACCGACAACCGCAATAATCGCGGAAATTACGGCGGCTACTACGGCAATAACATTGAGGATCTTGCGGATCAGTTCGCAAAGGCGGCTGATAAGTTCGAAGACAAATTCGGCCGCGGCCGCAATCTCGACAACAGCGCCGATGCGGCACGCCGCGTCCTTGACCTCGGCAATCAGATCGAGTCGGCGCTTAGCTACAACGGCAACGGCGGATACCTCTATAACCACTGGGATCCGATCGCGAACGACCTTCGCATCATCGCGAACGTTTACGGTATGGGCTATAACGACGGCTACTACCGCAACAACCGGAATACCCGGAACAACCGGAACTATCCGCGGCAGAACAATGGCGGCTGGGGCAACACACGCAAGCCGAGCTGGTGGCCTTTCTAACTGACAACTGAACTGAAAATGGAGGGAGATCGAGGCCGTCTGAAAGGACGGCCTCTTTTTTGTTTCGTCAATCGTGTATCCTAAACAGCAATGCCCGGAACTCTTTATCTTGTAGCGACGCCTATCGGAAACCTCGCCGACATCACGCTCCGTGCGCTTGACGTGCTTCGCAACGTGGAGATCATCGCTTGTGAGGATACGCGGCACACGCGAAAGCTCCTCGATCATTATCAGATCTCGACAAAGCTTGTCAGCTATCACGAGCACAACNNCGGCGAGGCGATCGCGGCGGGAGCGAAGGTGATTGCCATTCCGGGAGCGTGTGCCTTTGTGCTTGCGGCCGTAGCTTCGGGTCTCGGAACGGATGCGATCTTCTTCGGCGGATTCCTGCCTGCGAAAAGCGGTGAACGGCGTCGGCGTCTCGCAGAGGTCGCAGAAGTTCCGGCGACGCTCATCTTTTATGAAGCACCTCATCGCATCGCCGCGTCGCTGCAAGACTGTGCCGCGGTGCTTGGGAACAGAAAAGCTGCTGTCGGACGTGAGCTAACGAAACTGCACGAGGAGACCCGTCGCGGCACGCTTTCCGAACTTGCNNCGGCTCACTATAAAGAGAATGTTGCTAAGGGCGAATTTGTCGTTGTGATCGAGAGAGCAAGCGAAGAGAGAGTCGAAGTCGCGGCCGAGCCGAACAGTTTTGCTCGACGTGTTGCAGAATTTGAAGAACAGGGCTTAGATCGCCGTGCTGCAATGCGAAAGGCGGCGAAGGAATTTGGGCTTGCCCGTGCGGAAGCCTATCGTCTGCTCCAATCACAAAAAGACCTTTAATAAAGTTAGCCACGAATTCACGAATTAGCTGAAGCGATTCGTGAATTCGTGGCCTTATCTGCGTTTCTAAAGACGACGTTCGGGAACTAGCGTCTTAGTTCTTTAGGCAATTCTTTATCGATGGCCGGGCGAACCTTGAGATCAGCGAGTTTATAGAGGGTCAGCATAATGGTACGCGTGACCTTCTCCATCTTCACGTAATCGATCTTGTCGGCCGTATCGCCCGGTTGGTGGTAATCAACGTGCACACCGTCAAACCAGAAAGTTACCGGAATGCCGTTCTGCGCGTAATTGAAGTGGTCCGAGCGGAAGAAGAATCGGTTCTTGTCGTTCGGGTCGTCATAACGCGTGTCGTAGTCCATCTTCAGATAGCCTGAGTTCACGCCGCTGACGACATTCCCAAGCGTCGAGCTCATCATGTCCTTGCCGATCACGTAGATCATATTCGGGCCGGAAAGCTCTGCGTCCTTCGGGTCGGTATCACCTGCCGGCTTACTGCGGCCGATCATATCGATGTTCAGCTGAGCGACGACCTGTTTGATATCGACCGTCGGGAATTTGTTGAAATACTCGCTGCCCCAAAGTCCTTTCTCTTCGCCGCAATGCCAAACGAAAAGGATAGAACGCTTGGGCTTGATGCTCGCATGCGAAAGTGCCTCGGCGATCGAAAGCACAGCGACCGTGCCCGAACCGTCGTCGTCAGCTCCGTTCCAGATCTTGTCAGGTCCGGGAGCGTTGGGGTTTATACCTTCGTGATCGTAGTGAGCACCGATCGCGACCATCTCCTTCTTCAGAACAGGGTCGCTGCCCTCCCAAAGAGCGACGACGTTCTGCGTCCATTTTGTTTCTACCTTTGCTTTTGCTTCGATCACAGCGTTTTTATTGAGATCGAACGATTTGGCGTTGACCTTGTCCGCGCCGCCGATCAAAGCTTCGCCGGGCGTTCCATTCAGCAGAATGACCGGAAAATGCGGATCGGAAGGCGTGCCGGTGTCGAGCTTTTCCGGTGAAACCTTTGCTCTTGAAAGAAAGCCTTTGATCATCGGCCAGGCTTTTGTGAGCTGTGGGCCAGCTATGACGATAATGCCTTTTGCACCTTTTGCCTTCGCATAGTTGACCGGATATTCCCAATCTACGCCTTCCTTTCCCGTCAGGTCTGCACGTGTTACACCATCCGGAAAACCCGTGGCGTTCAAGCCGCGGGGAAAACCTTTTGCGTAAAGAACGACGATCTTGCCGCTTACATCTAAACCTTCAAGAGCGTCGATGCCTTTCGATTTGATCATCCAGCCGTGACCGGCAAAGACGAGGTCTCCGGAAACCGAGGCGTCGCCCGACATACGGAAATAGTCTTCGTTGAATTTATACGTAACGTCGCCGACTTTAAAGCTGTTAGCAGCCGGATCTGCCGTTTCGTAGCGAAGAGCGATCTTTTGATAGTACGTCCCATCGTCGCCCGCGGGTTTGAATCCCCAGCGGGACAGATTCATTCCGATGAACTTGGCGGTCGTGTCGAGTCCGCGTGAAGGCGTGTCGCGGCCTTCCATTTCATCTGAAGCTACAAAATGCAGATAATCGCTCATCTGCTTGGCAGTTACACCGGAAACAGCTTTGCGTTCAGCGGGCGTGATCACGATCGGCTTCGGTTTGCTTTGGGCAAAGGCGGCCTGAGCCGCAAATACAGCAATAACAAGAATGCCTATAAGATTCTTTTTCATTATTTCTCCTGAATTTAACTTTCGGCCTCGAGGGCAGAGTATCTAATCTTTTACGTGCTTTGAGCGGATTTTGTTTCGGGTGAGCCGATTATTGAGACCTTGTGCCGGTCGGCGAGTTGTATCATCTCTTCGCGATCAAATATCAGCGTTTTGCCCGTGGTGATCGAAAGGCAGGTGGCTCCCGCCTCGATCATCTTTTCGACGGTCGGAAGACCGACCACAGGTACGTCAAAACGCATATCCTGACCCGGTTTTGACACTTTGACGACGGTCAGTCGTCCTTTGGCAAGTTCTCCCGCCCGACGGATCACTTCATCGGTGCCCTCCATTGCCTCGACCGCGACGCAAGCTCTTCCGCGAACGACGATCGTCTGGCCAAGATCCAGCCGTGCGATCTCGTTTGCGACGAAAAGGCCATACTCGATATTCGCAAGCTCTTCTTCGGAAGGCTTTCTGCGGGTCAGGGCACCGTCTGGGGCGAGTTTATCTTTGATGAAATGGGTCGAATCGATAAGCTCGATGCCTTCTTTGGCGAGTTCGTCCGCGACGCCGCCAATAAGAGCATTCGTATTTCGCCGCGGCAAGCGCCAAAGCATCTTGACCATACGTACGTCCGGCATCGCGCCCGAAAAGATCTGTACGTGCTTAACTTGGCCGGCCATCATCACCTGCGTGACGCCTCGCTGTTTGAAGAACGAGATCATTTTGCCGAGTTGGCCGATCCCGACCCATGCGATCTCATCCGCGAGCGGACCTAGACGCGGATCGGTCTCTTCTTTTATCGCGACGACCGAAAGATCGACGCCCTGAGCTTTCGCTCCGTCGAGGACCAGAAAAGGGAATTGGCCGTTGCCGGCGATAAGGCCGTAGGTCATTGTTAAAAGGTCACACCAGCCAGCAGTCTCGTTAAGCGTAGGTGTAATAGAACAGCTTTAGCTTTTCGTCGGATGACGAATGCGTCAAGCCGTCGAATTTGAAGCCGAGCTTTAGAAGCAAGTTTCCCGATGCATCGTTGTCGAGCGAGGTGATCGCCAAAACGCGCTCGAAGCCGAATCGTTCGCGGCCATATTGGAGCATCGCTTTCGCGGACTCCGATCCGTAGCCTTTTCTCTCATATTGCGGCAGAAAAGCAAAGCCGATGTCCGGGCCGGGTAGTTCGGCACGGCGTACAAAACCGCAGATGCCGATCGGTGTTCGATACGGTATGCCGTCAACATCTGCTTTTAGATCGACGACGTAAAGGCCGTAGCCGTGGTCGCTATAGCTCTTTCGGAAACGCTCCTCGATGAACCTCGCCGCCTGCTCAAGATCGCGCACACCGCGATCTCCAATGTTCTTGATGAAAGAAGGCTGATTCAGCAGGTCGAGCGCAAATGCTGCGTCATCGGCAGTGATCTCGCGAAGGATGAGCCGCGGTGTACGAAGGATCTCTATTTGCACCTATTCGCTGAAGGGCTGCATATCGCCCGGCTTTCGGAGCATCTTGTTGACCTCGTCAAGATGCATCTCTTCCTGCAGGATCATCTCGCGCGCGTACTCTTCAAGCGACACGGAATGACCTTCGACCTTCGAGAGCAGATCGTAATACGCTTTCAAAGTAGTGCTCTCGTGATCGAGGCTCTCGCGCAGGATGTCGCCGATGTCGTGCTTCTCGGTCTCAAGCAGCGGCCCGATCTTCAAACTCGGATGCCCGCCCAACATCGTTACGAACTCGCCGGCCTTATACGCATGCGCGAGCGATTCGTCACCGTTGCTCTTTAACCACGACACGATCGGGATGCGGTTGTACCCGAACACCATCAGCGAGTAATGCGTGTAACGCACCACGCCCGCCAACTCCAACTCCATGATCCGGTTCAGGACCTCGATCACACTCTGCTTTTCTGTTTCGTTCATGATCTTCTATCGTTCCGTAAAAGGGCCTCGAATGTGGAGTATCGTTACCAATTTTCCTTCAATGTGAAAAAGGACGTTGTATCGTTCGATGGTCAACACTCGTGTTTCTGCCTTATACCGGTGCTGTTGCGGAGCCAGAGGATATCCTAGCGGCGATTTGGACAGCAGTTTGCTGATCCTGTCGCGTATCTCAAAATACCATTTCGCCGCCTGCGGTGCTCCCCAAGCCTCACAGCCCCATTCAAATGACGCATCCAGGTCGGCAATTGCCTCATCGGAAAACTCGACCACGGATCGTTTCATTCGCTGAGCAGGCTTTTGTACTTCTCCTCAAACTCCCGAAACACTTGCTCGGCCGGCTTAGTGCGGCCGGAGCGCATGTCATCAATGCCGCGGTTGACGCTTGCGATCATGTCGATCTGATCTTTATCACGCAGATATTCGTCGTACGAATCCGCGTCGATCAGAACCATGTCCGCCTTTCCATTGACAGTGAGAACAATTGGCTGCCTGGTCTTCTTCAATTGCCGCCTGAATTTTGCGGTGTCCCGCTTAAAGACACTCAGGCTCTGGATGTCGCGGCTAAGTTTCATAACACGCATCTTACCACAAGTTGCTAAATTTAGTGCGAATTCCGCAACAGCCGACTATTTCAAACGGTCTTGAAAAACCCAGTCGCTATTCTTTGCCTGAATGTGACAAGCGGCACAATTTCCCGCTGTCTCCCGTCGCTGGAGCTTTAGATCGCTGCCGTTAAGGACGAAAAACTCCCAATCGCCGGTCTCGGTACTAAAGCCTTTCTCACGTTTTACCATCGCAATGACGGTTTGAGGAAGGAAACTTGTTTCGGTTGAGTTCTTCTCACGGACTATTATGGAGCCGACCGGGAATTTCGGAGCGTTGCTTAGTATCTCGGCGTTGGCGAGTGCGTTGGCATAGACGACGCCAAAGCTGAACCGGTGGCCCGCATCGATATTCGTCTCTCGATCGGACGCCGGCTGAGGTTCGACGGCCTTCCGTTCTTTTGAAGGGGAGAAGAGCTTCTTAATGCCCTTTCCGGCTTTTGCGAAAATTGAAACCAGGTCGTTACGCTTCTCCGAACCGGAGAGATCATCAATAACAAGGGTTCAGCCGCCGCCAAGGTCGCTGACATTCCAGATCGACCCTTCCTTCCCAACAATAAAAGCACCCGGATTGTCAGTCTCACTCTTCTGCAACGGAACTGCGATCGGAACCGTGTTAACTCTATCCCAGGTCTTATAGCGGGCGATCTCGCTCAGGATCGGATCGCCTTCTGCCCTTGAAACAACGGCGGGCGACGTGCCGGCAACCAAAGCCACGAAACATAGAATTCCGCTTACGGCAAAGATCTTCGTCTTAACTCTTTTGGACCGCATATCCTAAATAGATAACTTCTTGTTTGCTCTGGTTGCCCGCTCGCCGAAAAAGATCAACTCAAGCGATCGCTTATCCACTCTGGGCCGCGGCGACAATCGATGACTGCATCAACCATAACTTCGTCGTTCTCGATGAGGTAATAGATCGCATAAGGAAACCGTCGAGTGAACATTTGATGATAAGGTTCATGATAGATTGGGTGAATGCCGCCAATAGCTTCCAGTTTCCTGATATTGGTGAGGATCGATCTGAGGAACTCCGCCCCCAAACCCGTCTCCTGTTGTTCGTAAAACCAATATCCGTTAGCTAGGTCTTCCTCCGCGCCATCGAGAATATGAACATTCATGAGAGTCGGTTCATTAATCTCTTTTCTACTTCATCCAAAGATGAGTATCGAGCCTCTCCGCTTAATACCGATTGACGGCGTTTATCAAGAATTTGCTTGTGCCAGCTCAAAGATGGCAGGCTATCCGAGCGTTGAAGCATGTCTTCCCAGAGCGCTTCCATTAACTCGACTTTTTCGCCGACGGACAATTCTTCAAGGACTAGTCTATGTTGCGGATTCATGGGCGAATTATAGCATAGCTTTTCTAATCAGCTGTTCTTATTCCGCCTGCTCTCTCGCGTGATAGGACGAGCGTGTTAGCGGTGAAGATTCGACGTGTTTAAAGCCCATTGCCTCGCCGATCTTTTTCCACTCGGCGAATTCTTCGGGCGTGACGTAGCGTTCGACGGGTAGGCGTTTTTCGTAAGGCTGGAGGTACTGGCCGATCGTCATAATGTCGCACGAAACGCTGCGAAGGTCGCGCATCAGATCGACGACCTCTTCGAACTCTTCGCCGAGTCCGGCCATAATGCCGCTCTTTGTGAGCATCTGCGGGAATTGCGTGTCGCGATAATGAGCGGAACGTTCGAGCAGTTCGAGCGTCTGATCGTATTTTGCGTCGGGGCGAACTCGTCGATAAAGCCGAGCGATCGTCTCGGTGTTATGATTGAGAACTTCAGGCCGCGCATCAAGAACATTATTGAGAGATTGCTCGTCACCGTTGAAGTCAGGGATCAGCACCTCGATCTTGCATTCGGGGTTCAACTCGCGAACCTTGCGGATCGTTTCCGCCCAGTGCATCGAGCCGCCGTCGGCGAGGTCGTCGCGATTTACCGAGGTAATGACGGCGTGTTTGAGATCTAGATGTTTGACGGCCTCAGCAACGTGCGTCGGTTCGAGCGGGTCGAGGTCCATCGGCTTGCCCTTGTTGACCGCGCAGAAACCGCAGTGCCGCGTGCACGTATCGCCGCCGAGCATAAACGTCGCGGTCTTGTCCGTCCAGCATTCGAAGATGTTCGGACACTTCGCTTCCTGACAGACGGTGTGGAGGTTGAGGCCGTCGATCAGCTCCATCACCTGGTTCTGATTTCGCGGGTCTCCGAGCTTGATCTTCAGCCAGTCGGGCTTCTTGAGCCGCTCTCGGCCTTTTCTGTTGAGAAACTTCTGGACTAAAACCCTTTCCTCGATCATAAAATCCCTATTTCGAGATTAGCACAATGAGGCGGGGAAAGAGCATTATGCCGTGAAGGAGTCGGTCGTCGGTCGGCACCATCAAAGAACGACCAGATGATCTGATGACGCTGTAAGAACCGCCGCCGACTGGATCGATCAAAGGTGACCAATCGGCCGTTAAATCTTGCTGCTAAACCAAGCAGATAGGAGTCAGTAAGCTGTCCTGATACGAGCAGTCTGTCGTAGTTGAAGATCCGTTCATCTATTATCGATAGATCGTCCGGCCAGAACTTATGGTCAGAGTTGTCGATAAAGCCTCGGATAAGCGATGTGACGTCGCTGATGCTGAAAGTTCTCAATCCGGAATATCGATGGTTCGACATTATTCTAACAACGCCCATTTCGGTAATTGGGCAGCTAGCCCAACCACTTTTGGCATTGTCTGACCACCATTGATGAGCTGCACGATGAAAACTATGCTCAAGGTGAAGCAAGGCGATCAATGTATTTACATCGAGAAGAGCCCGCAACTAGATACCCTCGTCATCCATTATGGATCGAATGTGTTCCATCGTAATTATCTCGTCACCCGTTGAGATCACAGGTACGCCATTTCGATATTCGATCTTTAGCGGCTTTTCTCCACCGCCGCAAATTGCCTTGCGAACAAGGCGCGAAATGACCCTGCCGGTGGTTTCACCTTCTCTCTTAGCCATTTCTTTGGCCGCGGACAGCACGTCATTTTCAATATCGAGTGTTGTTCTCATAGGGGTGATGCTATCGCATCACCGCATCAGATGTCAACGCAATTTTGGGCGCAGAAAAGCGCAGCGAATTTGGTTAGAAACCTGTGTTTGCTGCGCCTTTTTGTGGTTATTTGAGCCGTTTATTCACGACGTCCCAATTGATGTTCGCAAAGAATGCCTCGATGTATTTCGCACGTTCGCTCGGGGCGTAATCTTTGATCCAAGCGTGCTCCCAGACGTCCATGATCAAGATCGGCGTGAAGCCCGCGACGTTGCCGGACTGATGCTGTTCGACCCAGTGGTTCGAGATCGCACCGGTATGGTCCTGGTAGACGGCGGCCCAGCCGACGCCCCGCATTTTGCCCGTGTTGACGAAGTCAGCTTTCCAAATTTCGTAGCTTCCGAACGATGCTTCTGCCGCTGCGGTGAATTTATCACCCTTCGAAGCGTCGCCCGCACCGTGCTTCTGCATATTCTCGAAATAATATTCGTGCAGCACCATTCCGTTGTATTCGAATCCGAACCGGCGCTTCAACTCGCTGAACGCCGCGACCTGTGTTGCATCGAGGTTGCCGTCGCCGAGCAGATCGGCCACGCGCTGATTGTAGCCATTCGTGTTCGTCACATAGCCTTCATAAAGCTTGAAGTGCATCGCGAGAGTTTCGTTCGAGATGCCTGTAAGATCGCTCAGATCGAACGTCCGGGCGGTGTAGGTGGTTTTGGTTCCCATTGTTTTCTCCTATCGAAAATAAAGACGATCGTTGTCTCTACCATTCCTCCGGCCGCGGGCCGGCATCGATGCCGGCGACACTTGCCTGATTGATCACATTGACCTCGAGATCGTTCTTCAACTGTATCTGGCAAGACAAACGTGTGTTCGGGCCGAGGTCGGCCTTTGTTAACAGAATTGCTTCCTCATTCGGGCCCATTTGCCCGGCATCGCCGGAAAGCAATTCGATCCTGCAGGTCGTGCAGCGGGCATTTCCGCCGCATCGATGTAAAATATCGACACCATTGTCTTCGAGTGCAAGCACGAGCCTGCGTCCGATCTCAGCGTCGAACGAAACTGGTCCATTTGCCGTGTTGGCAACGATTTGCGGCATTAATTACTCCTTTGTCCTTTTCAAATAAATTATAGTCAATCGATCTTAACTTGTCGATTTCATTGGCTTTAGCTCCGAACCTGCACCTTTTCGCGAAATTGGTTTATCGCGACAAAAACTACATCCGCAGAGGTGACCTTGACCTTCTGTCCCTGGTTGCCGAACCTTTCCGCTTCGACCTCTACGTGAACCGTGACCGAAGTATTTCCGATCTTGATCGTCTCGGCGTAGAAGCTAACAAGATCGCCGATAAAGACAGGTTCGTGAAAGACGACCTCTTTCATCGCGACCGTCACGAAGCGGTCGTGCTTGGTTCGCCGTACGGCCTCAACGCTTCCGGCCACGTCAATGTAGCTCAATATTATTCCGCCGAACACAGTGCCGTGAGCATTCGTATCTCTCGGCATCATCGTCAGCCGAATGGCAGCATCTCTTATCGGTTCTTGATCCATATTAGTTGTTCAATAGTTGCTTCTCGGTCCATTCGCGAATGACATCGCGAAGGTCGTTCAAATGCTCGTCAAAAAAGTGTCCGCAATTCTCGAAGATCACGACCTCGGCCTGCGGGATCTGGTCGGTGATCGAACGCAAACCGGCGACCGTGCAGAATTCGTCCTTATCGCCGTGGACGAACAAGATCGGTTTTTTGACCTGCGCGAGAAAATCGTAGTCATTGTATTTTTCGACCGGCGTGCCGATCGAAATAAGGGCTTTCACACGTTCATCGGCCATGCCTACCTGCATTCCTGTCCGCGAACCGAAAGAGAAGCCCGCGAGTACGATCGTGTCGTCCGGAAATTCGGCCTTGAGATATGCGAGTGCATCGGTGACGTCTTCAACCCCGCCTACCACGTCGTTATGCACGCCCGTTGAAGCTCCGACGCCGCTGAAGTTGAACCGCAATGTCGTAAGCCCCGCATCCACAAGCCCTGCTGCAACGCGGAAAACGACCTTGTTGTGCATCGTCCCGCCGCCAAGCGGATGCGGATGGCAGACCAACGCCACGCCCTTGCGAGGTTCAGAAGGCTCCTTGAGGATCGCCTCAAGCCGGCCATGCCTCGATGGAATAAAAAGATTTCCTTTCGGGTACATAGACAAAGAAAGCATTGTAGCGAAAATGCGACTATCTGTCATAGAGATAGTTACAAATAGCTGGCCGCCGCGACGGAGATGTTGCGGCGATATTAGATTTAACCCTTGTTTCGTGCTACTTTTTTCTTTTCGCCTGAACTATAACTTTTCCAAGATCGCCGCTAATAAATGGACGAAAACCTCGAAACTCCGATAGAAGATAAAGAGACGAAGAAGCAAGGTTGGAAGGAATTCCTCGAGACCGACCGCGCCGTGCGGATCACGTATCTGACGTTCGGCCTGCTGGCGGCGGCGATGGTGATGATCTTCTTGCAGACACGCACCGATGCGATCTGCTGCGGTGATTGGGACGGCTATTACCACATCAAATGGTCATCGCTGCTTTGGGAGAATTTCAGTCACGGAAAATGGCTGCCGACGTTCGAATGGCTGCCGTTGACAGTGCTGAACCCGCAGTCATACGCCGATCATCATTTTCTCTTCCACCTTTTGCAGATACCGTTCCTTTGGTTCTTTGACCTGCAGACGGCGGCAAAGGTCTCGACGATCTTTTACGGCAGCTTAGCGATCTTTTCGGTCTATTGGCTACTCGTCCGTTACGAGGTGAAGTATCACCTCGTTTGGTTTGCGGCGTTGATGTGCTGTGCGAACGCATTCTTCTACCGGATGAATATGGCGAAGGCGCCGCCATTGACGATCATCATCTCGGTCATCGGCATTCATCTGCTCTTCCAACGCAAATACGTGTGGCTTGCTCCGCTGATGTTCGCATTCGTTTGGACATACAGCCTCTTCCCGCTGCTTTGGGGGGCTGCGCTGATCTGGACGATCATCATCGCGTGGAATGAACGGCGTTTCGAATGGCGGCCGCTGGCATATACGACGCTCGGACTCGTGCTCGGCAATCTCATTAACCCGTACTTTCCGCAGAATCTGATGCTCTTCTACGAGCATTTGATGGAGAAATTCAAGATCGCTAGTGACTTCGCGGTCGCGGTCGGCGGTGAATGGTATTCGTACTCGGCACAAGAGATCTTGACGGATTTTCCGATCGCAATATTAGCGATGGTCGTCGGCTACATCCTGTTCGTGCCGCGTAACGGAAAGCTGCCCGAGAAGGCGACATTCTTCCTGGCCTTCGTGAGTTTCCTGTGTGCTTGGCAGTTCAAATCGAAGCGTTTTGCCGAGTATTTTCCGCCTTTCGCGATACTCTTTGCGGCGTTCAGCTGGCAGGCTTTCACAGCGCCGAAGGTCGCGGAGCTTCCGGATGAATTTCGTCGTGAGATCGACCCTTATCTCGACAAAGGCGAAGTGCCGAAGTCGCGTTTTGATAAGTGGAAGGAAGGCGCTGCCTGGGTCATCGGCTGCATTCTGTTCGTTGTCGTGATGCTGAACACGGTCGGCTTTCATCGCTTCGGCATTGAATGGAACGGTGTTGCCGACAGCATCCGCGGCAACGAGGCGGCGGATAAATACAAGCGTGCGATGGAGTTCGCAACAGGTCTCGACGACACAGGTGCGGAGAATATTCCAAAGGGTGAACTCATCTTCAACGCGAATTGGGATGATTTCCCGAAGCTCTTTTATTACGACACCAAGCACCGATACGTTTACGGGCTTGACCCGAACTATCTCTATTCCGAGCATCCGGACCTTTACAAGCTTCTGAAGGATATTACGGAAGGCAAGACCGATGATCCGGGACCGCAAATACGCGATAAATTCGGTGCGAAATACGTGTTCACAGATGCGAAAGAGAACACCGATATGGTCGCAAAGCTGCTCGACAGCGGCTGGGCCGATATGATCTACGAGGATGACGAAGCACGCCTTTTGAAGATCCGCGATAATAAGGCGGAGCCGCCGGCGGAAGATGTTGACGACAAGACACCGCCGACTGCCGAAGAAGAGAAAGAGCTCGACGAAATGGAGAAGAACGACGCTCAAAATGCGAACGTCGATCCTAACGACGACGGGGCGAACGACCAATGAGATCGACAGTGCTGACATTGCTGCTGCTTGCGGCCGCGGCCTTGGCCGGCGCGTGCGCAAATCAAACGATCTTGAACGACGGAAAAACTCCCGAGGCAACGCCGGGAGTTTCGCCGACGCCGAAGGGTTTCGATGTCGATCTTCGCGCCGCGAGAGACGCGGGCTACCTCTACATTTACCTGATGCGGCGCAAGGACGGCGGGCAGATCGACTACCACGATAAACTGCTCCTTTCATCGCACACAGGAAAGGCGATGCGGCGTGCCGCATCCGAGGACGGAACGGCATACACGATCGCCGGCAACGAACCTTTGCCGGAAGCGGACATCAATGCCCTGCACGCGAGGTTTACGATCTCGATGCTCACTCAAGATTCGCAGTCAGCTAATTCGAATCAGAATTCTGCGGCAAACGGTGAAAAATAACGTATAGTTATTCACATTCAGATGGCCGATCTGCTCAACAAAGAAAGATCCGAGACTGCCACCGCTGTGGAACGCCGCCGAGGCCCTGCTGCCGGCACGGTGGCAAGAGTGGTCGTGCTTACGATCGTGCTTCTGCTCGTTGCTGCGACGGTTCTCTATGGAGCGTATCTTCTAAAGCATTTGCTCTTCCTCGTCGTGATCTCGGTCTTTTTCGCTTACCTGCTTGACCCGCTAGTGAGATTGCTGCGGCGGCCCTTCAAAGCGGCCGGCAAAGAGAAGTTCATGCCGAGGGGACTCGCGATCCTGATAGCTTACGCGATCGTCTTTTCGGTCGTCGGCTACACGATCGCAGCCATTGCACCGCGAGTTTCGGAGCAAGCCACTGAGTTCGCAAAGAATATTCCCGGATATATGACCGCTATGCGCGAGAAGTATGACGAGGCGACTCGCCGCTTTAATCGCGTGCATATGCCGGAAGACGTTCAGAAGAACATCACCGACAAATTGACCGAAGTCGGCACGACGGCCGCCACTGAGATCACGACGTTCTTGGGAACGACGATCCTTTCGATCCTTACGATCTTGCCGTGGTTCGTTCTTGTTCCGGTACTTGCGTTCTTCTTCTTGAAGGATGTAAACCTCGTGCGCCTAGCGGTCTTGCGAATGTTTCCTGTCGGGCCGCATCGCGCCCGTGCGGAAGCGATGATGGCGGACATCAACTTGACGCTTGCGGCCTATACTCGGGCGCAACTGATCTCGTGCGTGATGATCGGCATCATCTGCACGCTCGGGTTTTACACGATCGGCCTCAAATACGCGCTGCTGCTCGGCATTCTCGCCGGCATCTTCGAGTTCGTACCTGTTCTCGGACCTGCGACGATCGGCATCGTCGTCGTGCTCGTCGCTGCATTCGGAGAATATCCGACAAAGGCGTGGTATGTTGCGGCCTTTCTGATCGCGCTTCGCATCTGTCAGGATTATGTGATCTATCCGCGAATCGTTCGCGGCGGCATTCACCTGCATCCGCTGATGATTATTCTCGCGGTGCTTGCCGGCGAACAGATAGGCGGAATTCCCGGCGTCTTCATTTCCATTCCGATCGTTGCCATCGGCAGCGTCGTCTATCGGCACATACTGGAACACCGCGGCAGCCGCAGCGTCATGTCGCTCTGGATCGAAGAACCGCGTATGGTCGAATCCTTAAGCGTTGAGATGACCTCGACAGCAGAGATCTACTCGTCCGAACTGAAAGAAAAAGAAGAATAAATGTACCACCTGCTCCTCTTCATCGGATTTCTTTTCGTCTTTTTTGTGATCTGCATGGTCGTCTATATCGCCGTCGTCCGCGCATATTATTGGGGCGACAAAGACAAACCGCCGAAGGAGAACGCCTCGAAAGACAGCAAAGGACAGGCCTCTTGAGGCCCTCACGCAAAAAAGGATGCCGGATGAGAAACGCTCACCCGGCATCTTATGTTTTGGCCTCGGTGGCCAGAGGGAAGAGTGGCTTAAGGAGCCGCTTGTATCTCGAGGTCTGTGATGGCATCGGAGACGTTGATGACACGCGGCGGGAACTGCAGGCCGCGAGCCGTCGTTGCGATGACATAGGTCGAACCTGAGACGACGTTGTCGAACCGGAAATACCCGAATGCATTCGTGACCGCGCGTACGCGTCCGCCGTTAGACTGCATCAACTGGACCGTCGCACTGCGAACGGGACGTCCGCTTGCATCGATCACACGTCCGCCGACGCTCACGTTGGAGGCGGTCGGTGCAAGCAGTTCGATCGTTGCCGGTGAGTATGTAGCGGCGAGCGAGTTTGTCAGGCCATCGACGGTCTGCATCTTGACCGGATCGTCCCCAAAGCTCATCACGGTCGTTGCGGGCGGGCTTGCTATCACGTCGAACTCGACGAGCACGATAAAGCGATATCCCGAAGCCCAGACATCGGTCGGAGCTCTGTCGAGGATGACTCCTATCTTGCCGGTCGCTGCCTGTGACGAATTGACCGTAAGAACCCCGCCGGCCCCATCATCTCCGGCCGTGAGGATCGGGTTACTGAGCACGGCGGGATCGAAATTGAGGCTGAATCCCGTTGCCGCCTCGTCGCCCTGTGCGCTCAACTCTATGGCGACACGCAATTTGTTCATTCCCCGGTATGAGCGAACTATCGACAGCCCTCTCGGATCGAGCAGGTTCGCGCGCTTTCCATCGATCAGCTTGGGGGCGAAAGGCACGATCGTGTTCGGGCCGCCGGCTTCCGCTCGCGGATCAAGGCCGGATGCGAACCTCCGGGCCTGCATAATATCCGCAACGGTAATTGCACCGTCGCCGCCATTTGCTTTAGGAGCCGAATCGGCACGCTGAATCTCGTTATAAAGCATCGAGCCGTCGTTATGTGCCGCGAACTGCCGCACCTGATCGACATCGCCCGCATCGACCACGCCGTTGCTGCCGTCAGGACGTGGTGAAACATCGCTCTCCGTGTCGCCTCCGCGTATCTGCACGGTCGCATCTGGCGTGATCGGCGGCATCTCGGTATTCCCCGCGTTATCTCTGCAGATCGAGTAGAGAGCGTACTGCTTGCCCCAGTGTCCTGCGAAACTGCCTGATCCCGTGAGAACCTGGAAAACACCGGTCCGCATATACGAGCCGTTGCTTTCGCTTGCCATTATCGAACAGGATTCAAAACCCGAACCGTTCGCGTCATCCGTGCCGGTCCATGAATATGCAATAGTTGGCGTGCTGCCGTCGGTCAAAGGATCGAGCGTAAGCGAACTCGACGGGACGACGCTGTCAACGAGATTGGTCGTAACATTTGTCTCAATGGCAGGATTCTCATCGAAGATGATGCTCGCTTTGTTCGCGATGTCGGTACGATTCGGCGACGCTGCGTCAGCCTCGATCGTGAATATAACGTAGCCTTCGCCATCGTGATTGTCGTTGTTCGGCGGTAATATGCCAAGCGTCGGGTCCAGCGGGCGTTCGCTTGTTTGCGGGTCGATGGCCGTGATCGTCCAAGTGACGCGCCTGTTCAAAATATCCACCGCCGCGAACATATCCGCCTTCAGATCGTTCAGGTCGCTGCCGAGCTGCTGTCGCGACTGGTAGATCGGTGCATTGTTCGGAACGAGATAAGAATAGTGATGGAATCCGATCTCCTTGAGCCGTACGGTACGCGGATCGACGCCAGGAGGCAGCACATCCTCGATATATACCTTTTGCGCGGGCGCAGTTGCGGTTGATACGTTCTCAAAGTTTATTCGATATTCGAGCGGCTGCTTGATGCCGACGAACTTCTCCGGCCCGTAGCCTTTGGGTCCGAGAATTTCGTTTGGATCGAGGGGGTAAATGACTTCAAGATAGTCTGCGTATAGATACTGCAGACAGTCCATAGCTTGATTGAGCAAGTTCAAAATTCCCCAGGCAAGGGATATGCCCTTGATCGCAGGAATGCTTTTGCCGCCGCATTCTGCGGCATTCTTTGCGATACCTAGCCACATTCCGATACCGCCGGTCGCCGCCCCGAGCCCAGAAGCTTGTCCCGTCGCTTTTGTCAACGCAATTCCGCTGAAGTAGTCAATAGCACCACTGATGATCGACTTGGCGAGCGACACACACGAACCCGGCATGATCTCATTCTCAAAGAAGAAGAAGAGAGCTCGTAAGAACTCCGCCATGCATTTGGCAAACTCCACATCATTGGCAGCCACGATCGGCTCACCCGTATTTCGAAGGTGAAACTGTCCGCTTGTGGCAAGGATACCGTCTGCGCCCGCAGCCAGATCACCCCACGGAATCCCCATTCCATACTGGATACTGAAGCTGCTGCCGAACATTGGGAACGTAAAGTTGACGTTCACGCTAACTTGCGATCTTCCTCGGACGATCGGAACACTGATGTAGATCATCTTTCGGCCGTCTTTGTCGAAGTGAAGCGGAACATCGGCAGGAGCCATATCGCTCGGAAGCATTTCCTGCGGCGTGTCAAAGAAATTTGCCCGATCGATCGTGTAGTTCACAAATGACGGTACAGAGAGCATCAGCGGTACGGATTGCGCATCATTGAGGCCGTCGTTTGCGACCGTCAATGTGAAGGCGGCCGAAGTTTCGACCTTTCGTACGGAACCTGGCCCATGCAAACTAAGGCGCAACTGATGCCCGCCGCCATTTACGACCGTGAGAGCACCGGTTTTTGTCGCGACCTGGTTGCCTGGATTTGTCACGCGGACGTCATAGAGGCCTGCCGGTCTTTGATCGAGATCGAAAAGGGCTTGGATCTCGGTCGGGGTGACCGCCTGCAGCCTTGCCGGAATGACAACGCTTCCGCCGCCGCCGACAAGGTCGATCGATGCACCTTGCTGGAATTTTGCTCCCGTGATCTTAAGTGTCGTTACACCCTTGTTTCCTGCGGTCGTCGGGCTGACACCGCGCACGGAGAAGTTGATCGTCTGAGCGGTGATCGTCAGATCTTGATTCGTGGACTCCGGGCTGAGTCCCGCCTTATCCTTGGAACCCTTGTCGAAATCTGCGGGTCGGTTAACTGTCGGGATAAAATCGCTTCGGACGAGCGAATAGTACTTGTCCGTGTCGGTATTTGGAACCACATTCTCTTGATCCGCGGTCTTCTCGCCGCCGTCGCGATAGTCATATTCTGCGAATGACGCTGGATATTGACCGCGAGTGATCAGGCGATTCCAACTGCCGGCCTCACCATCCAAGGTGACCAGAACCGTCTCATTCAACGGCGGCAGGAACTTGAAAAGCCGCTGTTGTCCGCTGGCTGTAAACGTCCAGGTATTTGGAGTCCCCATTGTCAGGGTTTGCGTCGCGGCATCTGTTGGTGTTCCGGATACGGCAACGTTGTTCGACTCGTCACTTTCGGGGATCGCGTTGCGTGAATCGACACGTCCGATCACATAGTACTGGCCCTCGGGGACCAGCGGGACTTGGAATCCGAACGTCGCAGTCTCTGTCGCACCTGAGATGAGTGCTGCACCGTCGCGTTCCTGTTGGCCGATAAGGTAATCGTTGGCATCCCAGAACTGATCCTGCGAAAGATAAAAGCTCGTTCGCCATTTGCCGTATGCAGCGTTCACCCCCGAATTCTGCGTCGTGAACTGGAGCGTACCGTTGCCGCCCGGCTCGATCGTCGCAGGCGGAGAGATGTTCGTGATCGAAAGATCCGATGGCGGAGCGACGCCGATAGTGACATCGAACGGCGCACTCGAATTATTAGAGTCCGAATTTTCAACGACATCGTTGCTCGTATCGGTTTTGACGATGATGCGGTAGAGACCGGTCAAACCCGCCGGGAGTTCGAGCGGGATCGACTCTGTATAGGACCCGCCGGCGGTGACAACCCCTTGATGAGGTTTCCAACCGATCTGCCGATCGGTGTTGTCGAGCAGAGTGTCGCGTGATAGGTAGAAGCGATCGGCCCAATTCGCTGTAAGCGTCGGCTGCGTTCCACCGTTCGTTACGGTGTAGTTCAGTGTCACGTTCTGGCCCGAATACGCGGGAGTCGAGACACTATTCACTACGGCTGTCAGATCGACGTTCGGGAGCGTGACCGTGATAGGGGTTGAAGCCAGAACGTTGTTCATTTCGTAGGGAGACAGCGATAGGCCTTCAATAACCGAATTCGCACCGTCGGTGAAGAGGATGACGTAGTAGGTTCCTGCGGGGACATTTCCGATAGTGCCATTGAGCACGAGTGAGTTCGTGCCGCCGGAAGCAAGCGGGGCCGTTGTATTCACATAGCCCATGAAGCGGTCGCCCCCGCTCAGCGTGTTGTCGGTCGAAAGATAAGCGTACGTCGCCCAGCCGTTCTGGCCGACGGCGGGGTTAGTGCCCAGATTCACCTCATCGAAATTGATCGTGACCGGGTCGCCTGCCATATAAGAGCTCGCGTTGAGCTGCATATTTTGCGGCGCAAGGTCGGGAAGATTATTTGAGACCGTGAATTCGCCGGTTTCGACAGTGTTATTGGCCGTTCCGGGCGAACACTCGGATACATTCTGATAGTAATTTTCCTCAAGGCGGATCTTGTACGTGTCCTGCATGAACGGCGGCATATTGATCGCGTACGACCGCGCGACCGACGCTCCCGCTGCCATCACACCATCCATACGCAAGTCCGCAAGCGTTGCTACCCACGTTCCGTCAGAACGGAGCAGCGTTAGGCGATTCCACCACACTGAGGGCGTCGGGCCGGTTCCTGTATTCGTCTCTGTCCACGAGACAGTAACAGCAGCACCCGGTGTAACCGGCGTAACAGAGAGATTTGTTGCGACCAGATCCATCGGCTGCGAGGTAAGAGAGATCGCGTGTGCCGGGCCCGCGTTGTTCGCTTCCGCGTCAAAATTTGGATCGAATTCCGGCTCGTTGTTATTAATGTCTGTCGCAGGGATAAGATACTGCGTTCCCTGGAAACAGAACGGGATCGTAACAGCACCCGTTATCACCTTTGACCCTTGATTGACGATCGCGCTATTGGACTTCGAGAAGACCACGGTGTCGTCAGAGCTCAAGGTTTGATCACTCGACAGGTAGATGGCATCGGTCCAAGTATTTGCGGTCACGTCAGCGCCTTGATTACGGACCGTGAACGACATCTGATACTCCGAGCCTGCGTTTCCGGCAGCCGGTGCGACCATCGCGTCTGTGATAACGAGATCCGACGGGTTATTGATGATGTTCACCTGGGGTGGACTGGTGTTGACGTTGTTGCCCTCGCCGGAATTCCATTCGTAAACCACATCGGTCCGGTCGGTGCGAACTAGTATGTAGTACAAACCGCTGACATCGTTCGGCAGGTTGACCCAATGCTGATTATCGTTAGCTTCCGTCACCCAAGTGTCGGAGGAATAGGTTGCGTCTGCATTAAGCGGAGTGGTGTGGACGGTATTTGCGATGAGTTTGTCGCCGCCGTCCAAGGTCGTGTCACGAGAGAGATAGACCGAATCGGTCCACGACCATGGCAAATTCTGCCGCACCCTATCATCGTCTTGTGCGACGGCAGTGCCGATGTTCTTTACCGTCCAGTGTGCTTCGAAGGGGCCGCCGGCATAGCCTTGTGCCGGAGCTTGCACATTCTCGATATGCAGATCGGGAAGCGGCGGCACGCTGATAGTTATCGGCTTTGTCGCCTTGTTGTTCGCCGGATTCTCTTCATTTAGAGCACCCCAGACATCGGTCGTGACAACGAATTGGTAACTGCCCGAATAACCCTTCGGGATCAACACATTTGCCGACATCGTGTAGCTCTGGCCCGCTTCGAGGGCAGTCGCGTTATCAACTTCGATAATTGTTCCTGAAGTCGAGCCGTTGGTATTCAAGCTGATGCGATCTTTCCAGGCGGGAGCATTCGTTGGCCCCGGCCCTGCGTTGGTAACTGTCCATTGAACGGTCACCATCTCGCCGAAGAATGCAGTTGCCGGTGCAACGATATTCGTGACCGAAAGTTCCGGACGCTGAAGGCGTCGGACATTTACCTGCTGGAATCGTATGTTGTTCCCCTCGTTAACACCTTCATCTTGGGCGTTGGAGGAATCGGTCTTTATGTAAACGTAATAGTTGCCGCTCGACGGGATCAGGTCAGTGTCGATCGTTACGTTCTGGATGCGATCGACCGATGCTCCGGCGGCAAGGCCGCCCATCAGCGGAAATGTACCAAGCAAGGTGTCGCTTCCAACCTGGTTATCGGTCGAGAAATAGACCTGTTCATCGAAGTTGCCGGTCGCCTTATTGCCGGTATTTGCGGTTGTCCAGCTTAAAGCGAACGGGGTATCCGTTTCGACCTCGGAAGCAACGCTGCTCGCCGTAACCTGCAATTCAGNNGGTTGAGAGATCGTATTGTTCGTTTCGCCGCTTAAACCCTCGTTGACGGTGTCATTGACATCGACGGTTACATAGAAGAGCCCCGGCCCATCCGGACGTACCGGAACACTCGGGATACTGACCGTTGCAGACTGGGGGAAAGACTGGCCCGCCGCAACCGGGCCGTTGCTGAACGATTGGACTTGGACCTCGTCACCGTCCCCAACAACTGTATTGGGCGAGAAATAGACCCGCGTTGTCGAAGAAACAACGGCACCCCCTAAACCTGCGTTCCGCAGCGTCCACGTAAGCGTATAGTTCACCGCCGGCTCGGTCGTCGCCGGAACGACTAAGTTCTCGGGAACCAGGTCGGGAAGATTGACGTGTATCGGCCGTACGATGTAATTGTTCGCGAACTGTCCGCCTTCATCCACACTCTGGTTGTTATTGGTCGTAAGAATAAGAAAATAGTCGCCGTCTGCGGGTACTGCGCTTCCCGGAATTCCGGACTGGGCCGGAACATTCGTATGCGTTCTTGTCGCTCCCGCGGCGAGTGCCCCGTTTGTCGAACCGACAACATAGGTGTCGGCGTTAATGTCGAGAACGTTGTCAAGAGAAAAATAGACAATATCGGTTCCGCCGTTCGCTCCCGTCGAAACAAGACCGATATTATCTACCGACCAGTCAACGAAGAAGCCCGTGTCCGGCGCGACCGATGCAGGCGCGGTCAGGCTCAATGCTCGGAGATCAGGCGCGGTCTTGCGAAGCGAGACCGTCGCCTCGGCGGACATATAATATGGGTAATTGACATATGCAAATATCGTGGCCGTTCGGCCATGGTCCGGCCTTTGGAGCGTGTTGACGGGAATGGTTACCTCGGTTGAACCAGCCGGCACCGTGACCGTTGGCTGAGGCACCGTCACCTCGCCGACCGCGATGTCCGTTACCACCACGTTGAACGTTATCCCGCCCGCAGGTGCGGGCGAAGCGAGCTTGAGGGTCGCCGTTGTCGAATATCCGCCCATCACCGGATTTGCGCCGGTGATCCGCATCGATGCTTCCGGCACGACCGTCGTCGGTGTGCCGACGGCGAGACCGTTGATCCCGTCGTAGAGGCCTGAGACATACATCTGCTGGGAGGGGCCGTTCGTGCCGGTATCAAAGGATTTGATCTGTACGCCCGGTATCGATCCGTTCGGATCTGGCCAATAGCCTATATACGCTATTTGTGAGTTATCTCTCCAAAGCGGACTGCTCCAAAGTTCGTCGGCCAGGTAGTCCGTGACGGAGCTGCTGGCGATATCAAGGACATGCAGGGCCGTGGTCCGGTCGCTCAGGCCGTTGATTATTTCATCACCTGTGTAGAACGCGACCTTTGTGCCGTCCGGGGAGAATCTTGCTTCCGGCGGAAAGCTAGTGTATAGATCATCGGTCAGAAGTTTTGTGCAGTTTCCTGTACCGTCAGCTGATACCTGATATATGTTCCACTCGCTGTATTCCCAGCCGAACATCACTGAACTTCCGTTTTGGGAAAAGCTCGGGTGGTCAAATCCTGTCCAGTTCGTTCGAGCTTCCGTTCTTCCGCTTGCCTTTCTGGATCCCTTCGTGCCCCTGTTTGCGATCGACTCGCAGGTGGAATAATCCGCAAGCAAGGTGGTTGCGTTATTGTCATTCGGGTCCAAAGAGGTCTTATAGATGCCGGCTCCTTGGTTGAAATCTGCAGTATAGACGAGATAGTTGCCGTCTGGTGAGAACGACGGTTCGTAAACCGGACCGATAAAATTACCGGTAGAGACGATTCGCTGGTCGCTCCCGTCGGCATTCATTATGTAGAGGTTTCGGTAATTTTCGCGGCCGGCGCTGCCATAAGGTGCGTCTCGATAGCTGACGAATGCGATCTTTGTTCCGTCGGGCGAGAGAGCCGGTTCGATGTCATTGATGCCGCCGAGATCGATCTTTGTATCGGTTTGTGGGTCGTAGGTGAAGATGTGATCAACGCGCGTGCTGCTGTCAAATGGACTGCCGCCCACGATCTCGCCGAAAATGAACCTCTCACTCGGAGTTCCAAGGGTGTCATCGTTCTTACCTCCGCGTTTCGGGGTGTCCTTCGAGCCAATACCTCTATTCGGAACGGCCAACGCTGTTAAACGGTCCGTGATCGTATCGAGGATCGATGCCTCGACGGAGCGGTCGATCGCAAGCCCCGCAAAAGCGGTGAGTGCAAGGACGGCGATGACTACAAAAAGCTTGCGAAATCGTGGGTTTTGGTTGTTCGGCATCTCATTTCTCCTGAAAAGGCTCTTTAGAACGGCGCTTTACCTTCTATTGCGAAGAAATCGGGGAAATGGTGACATCGCAGCCAAAAAAAATATCGCGCGGCTTCAATGAGGCTGGTAAATAATTGGGTTATCAGTTCAAAAGAAGCTTGCCGCTCCGAATTCGTTCGTGGCAGCATTGACCGCAAGAAGCTTCTGACAACGACCGTGTCTTTGTGCTTGACACGCGTGCTATAATCATAAATAGAATCGCAACAAGCGTTGTGATATGCAGTTTGAAATTTTTTTCATTTTTCGCGAAAAATTCGCTGTAAATGGTGATGCGAATGGACTTATTTGTCCCACGGCGGGTGTGGGACAGCGTGGGACACGGGACAAGTTTGAAAACAGGCGTGCACTATAAAAGAGCCTTGAAATCGGCCTCGCGGTCGATCGAGAAGGCGATCTCGACAATAAAAACGGGCTTTTTGAATGGCAGGCCGGCGAGCTTTACGGCGTCCTTTGCCGTGGTCAGGAAGTACGAAGCTACGGCCTTTTCTGCAGCATTTTCGAGCTTTTTGACATCGGAGAGAGCGTATCTATGGTGATCGCGGAACCGCATTTGGCCCGCAAGGTCGTAGTTTTCACGCTCCAGAAGGCCGAAAAAATTCTCGGGATTGCCGATACCGCAGAACGCAAAACCTTTCGTATGGGCGATCGAGGCGGAGGCAGGATTTACGTTGTTCAACGGGGTAAGACGAGCGATCTTCGTTCGCGCCTCAAAGATCGGAACCGACGGTGCGATCCGCATGATCTCGCTCCTTATGCCCTTAACGTAGGCAGCGTCCGCCCGTGTGATCACCACGGCATCGGCACGCGAGATCGCATCGAGCGGCTCGCGAAGGCGCCCCGCAGGCAGCAGTTTGCCGCCGCCAAAAGGATCGGTCGCATCTATGCAGAGGATGTTCACGTCGCGGGCGGCCTGCCGATGCTGAAACGCATCATCGAGCAAAAAGACGTTTATGCCGAATTCTTCTTTTACCCAAGCCGCCGCCGACACGCGGTCTGCGTCAGCGACGATCACGGCCTTTTGGCCAAGGCGTTTCGCCATCTCGACAGGTTCATCACCGGCCGCTGCAGGACCTGCGAGAATATTTCGGCCGTCCGAGACGAGAACACGCGTCTTCGTTTTGCGTCCGTATCCACGCGTCAAGATGGCGACGCGTTTGCCTTGCCCGGCGAGGATCTCGGCGCATTTGATTACGAGCGGCGTCTTTCCCGTGCCGCCGGTGGTCAGGTTGCCGATCGAGATAGTGCGGGCAGGAAGAGAGGTGACCGGCGTCGTTCCATCGTCAAAACGCCGATTACGTCTCTCGATGAAACGCCCGTAAATAGAGGCAAGAACGCCAAGCATATCGCCCGACAATTATCAGTTATCGAACGGCGTTTTTCAATTTTTGCGAGCTTTGTTGGTGAGCTGGACGAGGCGGTCGAGCTTGTTCTGTGCCTGGCCGCTGTCGATGCTTTGTTCGGCAAGGCGTGCGGCGTGCATCGGTTCTTTAGAAAAGCCGCCGACGATGAGAGCCGCGGCCGCATTCATCACAACAAGCGAACGAGCTTCGTCGCGGCGTTTGCTCGAAAGCACTTCGCGGATGATCTTTGCACTTTCTTTAGGAGTTTTGGCGCGGAGATGGTCGATCGGTGCCGGCTTAAGCCCAAAATCTTTTGGCGCTATTTGGAAGCCGCGAGTCTGTCGTGCGACCGTTTCGGCAACAAGCGTTGGACCCGCGAGCGTGATCTCATCGAGGCCGTCGCTGCCGTAAACGACCCACGATTTGTCGGTCTTGAGAAGAGCAAGAGCTTTCGCGGCTGGTTCGACCATCGATTGATGCCAAACGCCGATCAGCGAACGATTCACGCCCGCAGGATTCGCCAAAACGCCGAGAAGGTTAAGGCAGGTTCGTATGCCGAGGCTTCGTCGAACTTCCGCGACGCGTCTTAAAGAAGTATGAAACTTTGGTGCGAAAAGGAAACTGATCGCGACGCCGTTCAGGCTTGTTTGGGCGACGGACGGCTCGCTTGCGACTTTCACGCCGAGCTCCGTCAGCACATCGGCGCTTCCCACACGCGTTGCAACGCCGCGATTCGATTGCTTTGCGATCATCAATCCCGCACCGGCGGCGACGAAGGCCGCGGCGGTCGAGACGTTGAATGTCTTGGCGTTCGAAGAGCCTGTGCCCGTGATATCGACGGCGTTCTTTTGAAGAGCTCGGATATGTGTGGCTTGTTCGCGCATCACAAGTGCCATTCCTGCGAGTTCTTCGAACGTCTCGCCCTTGATCGTGAGTGCGGTCAATGCGGCGGCGATCTGATTCGAGCCGGTCTTTGGATCGGTGATGGCGGTGTAAAAGTCGGCAGCTTCGCGGCCCGAAAGGTCTTCGCCGCGAAGGAGTTTCGCAAGGAAAGGATAGAGCGGCGTCTCGGCACGCGGATTCGATGCAGCGGTCGGTGCGCTCAATAGCCAGTCTGTTTTTGACGCGGACATAAAGAAATATGAGAGACCAGGGTGATGCAAAAAAGAGAGGAAGGAGCAAAAGGGCCGAGCGTTTCGCCCTTTCTACTATCTCAAACCGACATAAAGTTTTGCAACAGCTTTTTGCCGTGCTCGGTCAAGATCGACTCCGGATGGAACTGCACACCCTCGATCGGGAGCTCTTTGTGACGCAGTGCCATAACGAGCCCATCTGGCGATTCCGCCGAGATCTCAAGTTCGTGCGGGAACGTTTCACGATCGACGACAAGCGAATGGTAACGCCCGGCATTAAAATCCTGAGGCACATCGGCAAACAGCGTCTTGCCGTCGTGGCGGATCGTGACGGGCTTTCCGTGGACAGGTTCGGGGCCTCGGACGACCTTTCCGCCAAAGAATTGCCCGATCGCCTGATGCCCAAGACAGACGCCCAAGATCGGAACCTTTCCGGCAAAATGTCCGATCGCGTCCATCGAGACGCCCGCATCCTCGGGCGTTCCGGGCCCGGGCGAAATGAGAAGCCGCGTGGGTTTCAGATCGCTTTCGATCTCTTCGACAGTCATCTCATCATTGCGAATGACATGCATTTCCGCTCCCAACTCGCCAAAATATTGGACGAGGTTGTATGTGAACGAATCGTAATTGTCGATGATGACAAGCATTGTTCTCTGCTTAGAGAGTATCAAGTATCGGCGTGGCTGTCGCGGCCTGTCGCAGACATTTTTCCTTGTTCGCAAGACGTTTTCCGAATATCATTGACCACTGCACCTTCTCTTGATAGCAATGGCCCGGCTTATGAAAAATAACATCCTCGCTCTCGTCATCGTTCTTATTTCGACAGGTTTTGCCTTTTCGCAGACAGCGACTCCGTCCCCGACGCCCGATCCTGAAAAGGCAAAGGCGCAGATGATCGCCTTTCTTCGCGACACTGATCAGGAGGTCTCGAACCTTCGTCTTCCGGAGAACCGCGTGGCGCTCTTTGCGGAGATCGGCTCCGTCATGTGGCAGTTCGATGAGCAGCAGGCACGTGCGCTCTACGGGAAGGCGGTCGGTGATCTGCAGCAGCTGATAATCGAGCACAATAATGCGGTCGCCGCGGAAAAGGCGGCAAAGGCGGCCGACCCGGACGCTTTGACCGTGAGCTTTGTCGGCAGCGTATTCGGCTCAGGCTCGCAGGCTGATGCGCAGACCCTTCGATCGGTGCGAGAGAACGTTCTGCTCGCGATCGCCGATAGCGATCCGGATCTTGCGATGAACGCGCTCGCAACGACCGCTGACATCGAGGTAGACAAAGAGAACGATATCTATCGATATGTAGCGGAAGATACTCTTGCATCAAAGATCGCTGCGCGTGTCGCGGCACGAAGCCCAAAGCGTGCATTGGAACTGGCCCTTGATTCCCTAAAGAAAGGTTTGAGTTCGTCACACCTCGATATTCTTCGAAAGCTCAATGAGGCCGATCCCAATAGTGCAAAGACGCTCGGTGCAGCGATGCTCTCAAAAGCAAAAGACAGCAAGGTGCAAGACTATATTTTGTCCCGATTTTTAAGTACGGCGGACTCGCTCCTTGAAGAGTCGAAGAATAAAGAGTCGAAACCGTCGCCATTTACCCACGCCGAGGTTCGAGAGATTGCCGGGTTGCTGGCCGATAAGATCCAAGAAAATGGAGGCCTTTCATATCACATCGACGATATCGAAAAGTATCTGCCGGCTCGGGCTGCCGCATTAAGGGCAAAGAACCGCTCGAATTCGAACATTTCGGGCAACTTTGCCGTGCCTCCGCCGGTTTCGGCGGGCAACGCTTCCAACTCGAATAGTATGGGAATGGAAGATGACGCTCGGCAAAAGAGGCAAAGCGAGGATCGAAAGAGCCTTGAGGCATTCACAAAATTATCAAATGGAAAGCTTCCTAAAGAAGAACGCGAAAAGGTGTTGGCAGAGGCAAGAAAGACGGTTTTGAGGATCCGCGATCCGAGGGACAAGGTGCTTGCTCTTACGGCGATCGCCACCGCAGTTGTTTCATCCGACAAAGATCTCGCCCTTGAATTGATGCGGGAAGCAGATCGCCTCGCGCCGCTTTATCCAAAGACGATGATGGACTTTATGACCAGTTATGCGGTCGCAAGCGGCTATGCGATGGTCGATCCAGAGCAGGCGTTCGCGCGGTTCGAGGCCTTGATCGCCAGCACCAACGAGATCATAAATGCGGGTGTAAAGATCGCTGAGTTCATTGATGTTAGCGGTGCGATGGTCAAGGACAATGAGATCAAGGTCGGTGTACTTGGCGGGCCGATGGCGGGTGAAATTAGAAACTTGACGTCCATGGCCGGTGCCCCGATCCGAAGCTTGGCGGAATATGACCTTGTACGAACCCAGGCACTTACGGATCGTTTTGACCGGCCGGAAGCTCGCGTACTCGCAAAGCTGTTGGTGCTGCGCGCTTATGCGACCAAATTCACCGCCAAGTCTGAAGTTCCGGACGCAGATACAGATACGCCGGAGCAGGAACCCGATGCTCTTAAGTAAGGCTTGTGCCGAGGAGCCATTGGCCGCCATCGACAATGATCGTCTCGCCGTTGATATAGTTTGCGGCGTCGGATGCTAAAAATAGCGCCGCATTCTCGATGTCCTCGATCCGGCCGAATCTCCCGACAGGGATCTTCCGCATGAGCTTTTCGCGTAGTTCGGGCATCAGAAGGCGTTTCATCCCCTCTGTATCCTCGATCGGGCCCGGAGCGATGCCGTTGACGCGAATGCCGCTGCGTCCCCATTCGACCGCAAGATTTCGCGTGATCGCGTCAACGCCTGCCTTTGCCGCGGAGACGTGTATCTGCATCGGCGTCGCGAGATAATGCAGAGTGGCCGAGATGTTGATTATTTGGCCCCGGCTCTCTTTTAGGGCTTCGAATGCAGCACGGCAGACGTTGAACGTGCCCTTCGTGTCGATATCGAGGACCGTGCCGAAGCCGTTCGCCGAGAGTTCAGACGCAGGCGAGAGAAAGTTGCCCGCGGCACCGTTGACGACGATGTCGATCTTGCCGTAATGTTCGCGGGCGGCGTTGACCGCGTTCTCGACCGCCGCATAATCGCGAACGTCCGAGACGACAGTTAGACACTCGCCGCCGTTCTCTTCGATATACTGTTTCTTGGCGACCAGGTTTTCTTCCTTTCGGCTTGTGATAGCGAGCTTTGCACCATGTTCGAAGAAAGCCCGTGCGATGCCGCCGGTTATGCCCGTTGCGCCGCCCGTTACAAAGGCGACCTTCCCTTGTAAAATGGAGTCTGCAAATACTTTGCTCATAGTGTTAAAGATTCTATCACGCAATTTTAAGGCGACCGTGCCGGCGATCTTGATCTCTGTTTCGCTGTGGGCGGCATCGTGTTCGAGTTCACCTACCAACCTGCGCGCGCTCGCCCCGAGCGAGACGCTGATCTATCTCGAAACGAATAACCTCGGAGCGGCTTTGCGTTCGGTCTTTGAAAGCCGGCCAATAAAAGAGAGTGCCGTGAAGGTGCCCGATCTTTCGGTATTGGACGGCGTGCAGGCGGCAGTTGCGATCACGGGCTTTGAGATGCAGGAACAAAAGCTCACCGATGAGCAAAGCGTCGGCAAGGTAATGCCGAAGTTCGCCCTGATCGCCGACACGCATAAATGGAATTATCAGGCCCGCGCGTTCGCAGAAGCCAAACTTGGAGGTTTCGTCGCTGACATTTACGGCAGTGAGCCAAAGCTTGAGAAGAGCGAGAAGGCAGGCGGTTCGTATTTTGCTTGGACGGCCGCCGACGGCAGAAAGGCCTTTGCATTGGTCATCGACGGCCTTATTTATTTCGGGAACGACGAAGGCTTGATCGACCACTGCATTGCGGTCAGAAAGGGCGAGGGCACGGCGTTTGACGCAAAGTCACTGCATCCTTCGGCTCCGACGGACCTTGCCTACGGCTATATTTCACCTGACGGGATGGCGCAGATAGCGAATGTGCTCGGCGTCCGGCTAGCAGCCGAAAGTACCGAGGAAGGCGAAGTTCGCAGTGCGATAGCAGGTATTCTGCCGAAGCTGATCCGCGGAGCCGTCAAGGATGTGCATTGGACGACCAAGAAGAAAGACGACAAGATCGAGGACCGCTGGGAAATAGATATGCCGAACGAGGTCGCCGCGGTCTTTGCCGAGACGATGACACCCGCAGACGGACAAGCCAACGCGTCTCTAGCGGCGCTCATCCCGGCAAATGCTCGTTCGGCGACGATCTACAACCTCAAGACACCGCAAGTCGCCTGGCGAGGCGTAGTGCTGACCGCCGAACACCTGAGCGACCCTTTCACCGCACGAGTTTTCTCGGAGATAGGCACGGCGCTGTTTGAACCGTACGGCATCGGCGAGCCCGAGAAATTCTTGAGCTCGATCGATGGCCGCATCGTCACGGTCTCGCTTGCGGAAGACCAGGCCGCCACGGTCGTAAAGCCTTCAACGAACGGCCAGCTTCAGGGCCTTGTGCCGGAGCTTGGTCCTGCGGCAAAGAAGAAAGACGACGCAGAAACGCCCGATGTTGCTGTGCAGTACACAGGGAATCTTGCGGTCGTCGGCGAAAGAGACACGGTCGCGGCGTGTGTTGCCGGGGGAGCAAGGTCGGATATTGCCGATGTCTTGTTTGCCGCTGATCCGGGTTCGGTCAGCACGGTTTCAAAGGACGATGCCGCGATCAAGGCGATCGCGTCCTTTCTCGGCGATGAGAAGACAGCAAATCCCGCGAGCGCTTTCTCGCTCTCTCGGACAGATTTCTCAAAGTCCGGCGTTGTCCGAACGACCACGTCCGATCTCGGTTTTATCGGCCAGATCATCGCAATGCTATCGGATGATAACTAGCCGACTACGTCCTTTTCTTGGCATCGCGTTTTAGAAGACGGACATTCTGCTCGATCCAGCGTTCGGCAGCGTTGAAATGAATGTACTTTTGCTCGTCGCGTCGAAAGGCGGGCGTGTGGTTAAGCCTTCGGCCGTTCGCGTCGGTCTTTGTGGGATGGACGATGTGCAGCATTTCGTGAAATACGACGTATTCGACGACAAAACGCGGCACAGACCTGCTGTCGAGCGAACGGCTGATCGCGATCACACCGTGAGTGGCGTCGTGATGGCCGAGAATGCGGTATGTTTTGCGCGCCGACCAAGTTAGAACCGGCTTTTTTACGCGATTCCGAAAATATCGAGCATTTAGGGCCGCAAACATAGAATCGAGGTCGTAATGATCGCCTTCTGACGTAGTAACGACCTTTCGCCCGCGTTCGCGCTTCATTTCGGTCGCAAGTTCGCGGATCTCGGGTCGGTCGATATAGACCGAATAGAGGCGACGCATTTCGGCGGTCGCTTTTCGGCGGTACAACTTCGCCACAAGCACGTGTGCAAGGCCTCTGTGGGCCGTCAACGGCATCTGACGGCAGATCTCACCGATTCGCACGTAAACGCTGCCATCACGGATGCGTATTGTATGATTTATGCCCACATAAGGGTAAAATGAGATATCGATAGGCGGCGTTCGTCGAAGGCCGTCGTATTTTTTGAATGCTTGCTGATATTCTTCGCGGATCTGCTGGAGAGTTGGCGGCACAAAATTGTTTAAAGTCTGTAAACGAAATTGTTGACTTTTTGTCGGTCTAAATGTTATTCCTTGTATTGGGAAAAGCATACAGCCGACAGGCCGTATGCCGCAAACTTACCCAAAAATGCCTGTTAGCCCACCCGGCCGCATCGAGAAACGCCCAGGTTTTCCCGATTCTCGCGGGCAGGTAATACTCACAGCCATCATAAACGAACACTTTGTCACGGGAGAACCCGTTGGGTCAAAGGTGCTCGCAAACCGCTTCGCAAATGCGAGCGGAATGAGTTCGGCAACCATCCGGAATGTGATGAGTGAGTTGGAAGAATTGGGGATGCTCGAGCAGCCTCATACTTCGGCAGGCAGGATTCCGACCGATAAAGGCTATCGGTTTTACGTTGACAATCTGCTTGGCGTATTGAGTATTTCGGACGGCGATCTTGATCGCATCGACCGCGAATACGGGACGAAAGATCATTTTCCATCCGATACGCCCGACCGATTGATGGAGCGGACATCGCGTCTGCTCTCAGCTCTTTCAAATAATGTAGGCATCGTTGTATCGCCGTCTTTGGCGAATGATCGCCTGCAACATATCGAGTTTGTCAATCTAAGCGACAACCGCATTCTCGTCGTGCTGGTCGCTTCACCGAATATCGTTCACAACAAGATAATTCGGCTGAAGATGACCTTCACAAAAGAGGAGCTCGAAAAAACGGCAAATTATCTGAATGCAGAGTTTGTCGGCAAGAGTCTTTCGGAGATACGTGCGGAGATAATGGTGCTGATGCACCAGGAGAAGACGCTTTTTGACAAGCTGCTGCAGACGGCGGTCATCCTTTGTTCCCAGAGCATTGAAGATGACGAGGACCGTCTCGGCGAAGTTTTCGTGGACGGTACGTCGAACATCCTTACCAAAGGCGACTTTGCCGACCTCGAACGCCTTCGTGAGCTGCTGCTCACGATCGGCGAAAAGTCGCGTCTGATGCAGATCTTGACAGAGTGCATCGGAGCGGCGACCGCGGCCACGGGTGACATTTCGGTCATCATTGGCGGCGAGAACCGAACGCCTTCGCTTCAAAGCTGTGCCCTCATCTCGGCCCCATACCGGATAGGCAACAGCAAGGCGATCGGAACCTTGAGTGTCCTCGGCCCAACGCGTATCGAATACGGACGAATGATGTCGATCGTATCCTACGTTGCGAAGATGCTCGAACAGATGATGGCAGATGACATCTCTGGAAATTAGACCCCGAAAGCAAGGCCTTTGCGGCCATCCGCAGCAGTTGCATTAGCAGTCCATTTTCTTTCAAATGAGCGCCCAAGAAAACATTCCCCAGCCGGAGGATCTCGCGGACGATATCGAGGATAGCGGACCGTCGATCGACGACTTTTTCCGCGAACTCGAGGAAAAAGAGCGGGATCTGCAGATCACCGCCGATCTTTCCATTGAGATCGCGGAGCTGGATCTCGATATGGATTCGCCCGCTCAGACGTTCATTGAAAATGATGTCGCGATCGAGCGCAATGGAGAATCGAGCCCGCCGAGTTCGGCATCAAAAGCCAAACCGGCAAAGGTTCCAACCGCTGTTCCTGCGGCTGAGCCCGCTGTACAAAAGGGCCGGGCAGCGCAGCTCGAGAATGAACTCGCCGCGATGAAGCTCAAGGTCGCGGAGCTAAAGGCCGAGCGTTCTGACCTCGTTGAAAGGAAAGATCAGCAGCTTAAGGATTTTGAGAATTTCAAGTACCGGGTCGACCGTGAACGCCGCGGATCGTTCATCGATCAGATAGCGAATCTGGCCACCCAGATGCTGCCTGTGCTCGATAACCTAAATCGAGCGATCGACGCTGTTCCGGCACACGCTGAAGAACGCGATCCTGAATTTACGCACTTCTATCAAGGCATCGTGCTCGTGAGTCAGCAAGTGAACGAGATCTTTGCGGGAATGGGCGTTGAACCTATCCGAGCGGTCGGCGATGCGTTCGACCCGCATCTTCACGAGGCGGTTGGGGTCATCGAAGATCCGGACAAGAAGCCGGGCACGGTCGTGGCGGAGATGCTCCGCGGCTATAGGATCGGCAACAAAGTGATCCGGCATTCGATGGTTCAGGTCGTAATGACCTCACAGCCGGCGCGTGGTGCGACGCCGCCCGAACCGGCATCGGAAAACGCGGCAGAACTGCCGGCTTCCGAAGAAGATGGCACCGATGGCGGCACTGACGCCGATATGATCGAAAGATTTTGATATTGGAAGAAGAAGACTATGGGTAAAGTAATAGGCATCGATCTTGGTACAACGAACTGCTGCGTTTCTGTTCTGGAAGGCGGCGCGGTACAGATCATTTCAAACAAAGAGGGCGGCCGCACTACGCCTTCCGTTGTCGGCTTTACGGACAAGGACGAGAGGCTCGTCGGGCAGATCGCAAAGCGTCAGGCCGTGACGAATGCCGCGAACACCTTGTTTGCCATCAAGCGCCTCATCGGGCGAAAGTTCGATGCGCCGGAAGTTGAGAAGATGCGCTCGAGCGTTCCGTTCGAGATCGTAAAATCTCCCAACGGCGACGCCCATATTCGAGTTCTTGACAGAATCTACAGCCCGCCGGAGATCTCGGCGATCATCCTACAGCGCTTGAAACTCTCGGCCGAAGAATTCCTTGGCGATAAGATCACGGAAGCGATCATCACCGTTCCCGCATATTTCGATGACATGCAGCGGCAAGCGACGCGTGATGCCGGCAAGATCGCGGGTCTCGAGGTGGAAAGGATCATCAACGAGCCGACGGCCGCAGCTCTCGCGTACGGCTTCGGCAAGTCAAAGCACGAGAAGATCGTCGTTTATGACCTCGGCGGCGGCACGTTCGACGTCTCGATCATGGAGATCCAGGACGGCGTTTTTGATGTTCTCGCGACAAGCGGCAACACGTTCCTCGGCGGTGAAGATTTCGATGAGCGGATCATTGATTGGCTGATCGAAGGCTTCAAAGCTGAAAACAACATCGACCTGCGGACCGACCGCCTTGCACTGCAGCGTTTGAAAGAAGCGGCGGAGCGTGCGAAATGCGAGCTGTCGTCCGTGATGGAAACGACCATCAGTTTGCCGTTCATCGCGGCAGATGCGACCGGTCCAAAGCACATCAACGCGGTCCTGAAACGCGAAAATTTCGAGGAGCTCGTTCGCGATCTCGTCGAATCATCGGTCGAACCGTGTCAGAAGGCCCTTTGGGACGCAAAACTCAAAGAATCCGACATAGACAAGGTCATTCTCGTCGGCGGACAGACGCGTTCACCGATAATTGCCCGCACCGTGACCGAAGTTTTCGGCAAAGAGCCGTCGGCCGAGATCAATCCGGATGAGGTCGTGGCGATGGGTGCTGCGATCCAAGGCGGCGTTCTCACGGGCGACGTAAAAGACATCGTTCTCCTCGACGTTCTGCCGCTCAGCCTCGGCGTAGAGACGCGCGGCGGGCTTTTTGCCAAGATCATCAACCGCAACCAGACTATCCCGCTGCAGAGCACGATGACGTTCACGACCGTTGTCGATAATCAGCCGTCGGTCGAGATACACATTCTGCAGGGCGAGCGCGAGATCGCGAGTGCGAACCGGAGCCTTGGAAAATTCGAACTTGTCGGGATTCCGCCGGCACCACGCGGTGTTCCGCAGGTCGATGTCGCTTTCGAGATCGACGCCAACGGGCTTGTCAGCGTTTCGGCCAGGGACAAGATGACGGGCCTCGAACAGGCGATGCAGATCACGCCGGCATCCGGACTTTCGCCGGACGAGATCGAACGTCTGATCATCGAGGCGGAAACTTCCGTGGAAAAGGACAAGGTCTCAAAAGAGCTGATCATGGAGCGCAACCGGCTTGATTCGCTCATCCGAAATGCCCGCCGTGCCTTGGCCGAAGTCGGAAAAGGCATACCTACGGAGGAGCAGCAGGCGATCAATCAGATATTGAAAGAGGCCGATGAAGGACTCACTGCCGAGGACCTTCAGGAGGTCAAGGATCACCTTGCAGCGGTCGAAGGTGCAGCGAACCGCATCACCGCGGCAATGCTCGCAATGGCGTAAGGCTTGAGAAAGTCTCTCCGATAGAGCAGAATATAATTTGGCGTCAGATCAACGATCTTTAGTTGTCTGGCGCCTTTTTAAGTTTCGCTGCTGGGGGAGCATAATTATTTGTTTCCCGCACAAGCAGCCTGAGCATGATGGCAAAGAAAGATTATTACGAGGTGCTGAGCGTAACGCGCACCGCAACGGAGGTTGAGATCAAGCGTGCATACCGCTCGCTCGCTCTGCAGTATCATCCGGATAAGAATCCGAACGATCCGGCCGCCGAGGAAAAATTCAAAGAGGCCGCCGAAGCTTACTCGGTATTGAGTGATTCGCAGAAGCGTGCGTCATACGACCGTTTCGGCCATCAAGGTGTCGGGGCCGGTGCAGGTGCCGCAGGATTTTCAAATTTCGACGACATCTTCGAGATGTTCGGTTTTGGCGATATGTTCGGAGGCGGCGGCCGCAGTACGCGTCGTACGACCGTACAGCGGGGCTCGGACCTTCGATATGATCTTGAGATAACGCTCGAAGAAGCAGCCACGGGCAAGGACGAATCGCTTCGCATTCCGCGACTCGAAACATGCGGCGAATGCGCGGGTTCGGGTGCCGAAAAGGGTACTTCGGCTGAGACCTGCGCAACGTGCGGCGGTTCAGGGCAGACCCGTTACAGTCAGGGGTTTTTCAGCGTGATGCGTACCTGCTCGACGTGTCGCGGCCAGGGAAAGATCATCAAGTCGCCCTGCGCGAATTGCCGAGGTGCAGGCCGCATCGAAAAGGAAAAGTCGATCGAGATCAAGATTCCTGCGGGCGTCGAAACCGGTTCGAGGCTGCGGGTTTCGGGCGAAGGCGAAGCAGGCGTCGGCGGCGGGCCTTCGGGAGATCTTTACGTGGTGCTCCACGTAAAAGAGCATGCTCGGTTCGAACGCCAAGCGGAGAACTTGTATTCCGCCGAGCCAATAACATTTGCACAGGCGGCATTAGGTGCGGAGATCACCGTCGGGACGCTGGATGGTGAAGAAACATTGAAAGTCCCGGCCGGTACGCAGACGGGCACGGTCTTTCGCGTAAAGGGCCAGGGGATGCCGAATCTCGGAGGCCGCGGAAAGGGCGATCTTTTTGTCGCCGTCACGGTCATAACACCTAAATCGCTCACAAAGGAGCAGCGAAAGGTTCTCGAACAGCTTGCCGAGGTCGAGACGAAAGATTTTTCCGACCCATCGTTCGTACAAAAGGTCAGGAATATTTTCGGTTGACCCCGAACTGCATCAAAGAATGATCTCGAACGAAGAATTTCGTCGGGCATTGAGCCATTTTGCAAGCGGCGTAACCGTCATTACGACCCGCGACCGCGGAGGTGCGCCGCACGGGATCACGGTGAGTGCGTTCTGTTCTGTTTCTGAGGAACCGCCCCTTGTGCTTGCCTGCATCAACCGGACGACAGGCAGCCACTACGCGTTCATCGAACGCGGTGCGTTCGTCGTGCACATTCTTGGCGAACATCAACGGCACATTTCCGAGCAGTTCGCAGAACCGATGCTGGATAAGTTCGCGGGAATTGCGACGCTTGAGACAGAAAGCGGGCTTCCTGTGATCGAAGGAGCTCTTGTCACGCTCGAATGTACGCTCGTGCGGTCATACGACGGCGGCGACCACAGCATACTCGTCGGAGAGCTCGAAACTTCGACCGTAAACGATGCACGGCCGCTTCTTTATTTTCGCGGAGATTATAGGTTGATAGATTTCGGCGATTAGACGAGCCTTGCCTTCACCGCCTCGCTCACGAGTTTGCCGTCGGCCGTCTTGCCTGCAAGATGCCCCAACGCCGCCTTCATCACCGCACCCATTTCCTTCATCGACGAAGCTCCCGTCTCGGCGACGGCGGCCTCGACTGCGGCGTTTATCTCGTCTTGGGATGCAGCCTGCGGCAAATAAACTTCGATCACGGCGATCTCTGCGGCCTCTTTTGCGGCAAGCTCGCTTCGACCCGCCTTTTCGTAACTTTCGATCGAATCACGACGCTGCTTTACGAGCGACTGCAGAGTTTTCATCACCTCTTCATCCGTCAACTCGCCGCCTTTCTCGATAAAGCGGTTCATCAAACTCGCTTTCACCATCCGCAGAACGCCGACGCGCTCCGCTTCCTTCGCCTTCATCGCCGCCGTAAGATCAGAAACTATTTGGTCTTTTAGTGAAGTCATTTCGTTCTTTCTCTTATGCCATCTCTATGCCGGATCGTTGGTGTGTGCACGGCACGTTCGCCAGAAACTTACAGCTTGAATACGTACACGATTACGCCCCTGACCTTCACTGGATCGCCTGAAAGTGTCGTGGGCGAGAATCGTGACGAGCAAGCGGCCGCTCTGGCTGAAGCCACCAGGAGAGGATGGCCGCTAATTGCCTCTGCTGAAATTATTTTGCCTTTCTCGCTTATCAGGATATCTATCTTGACCGCCCCACTCGCTCTTACGGCTCGGGCAGCTTCGGGGTATCGCGGCTGTACGAGTTCGATCGCCTTACCGTTCAGCACCCCGCCATTGATCGGCTTTCTGCCGAAAGAGATCACCTTTGCACCAACCTTGGCCGAGCCGGGCGGCGTCGAGTCAACGAACTTGAACTCCACCCAGTGAGTCGACTCGTCAACCTTGCCGTCTTTGTCCCTTGGCTCGAAGGTGACAATTTTGGCCTGCTTCTCAACATACTTTCGCAATTCGATGAGGCCCGGCGATTCGTAATTCGGACACGTCCAATCAGGACCGATGATCTGCTTTATGTCTTTGACCTTGCCTTTGTCATCGACTTTTACCTCGACCAGCATCGTGCCATAAAGGCCTTCTGCAGCAGCCGCATCGGGTATCGAAAGGGCGGGCATCGCCTTTACGTCGCGATCTTGTCCATTACCGACGGCCGTACATACGAAGACAAGAGCGAATACGAAAAAAAGACGTGTGAGGTGCTTTTCCATTTCACCAAAATACCAGACTTTTGATGATGCGGAAAAGCCGGGACAAGATCCAACGCCCAAAGTCGGGCTCCGTAGGAGCCGAATGTTTGTAGCACACGCCCTTCTTAAAAATACCTCGAAGCGGCTTTAGCAACGCCGCTTACTTTCCTCCGTCCTCTCTCTCGGTCGCACCGAAGTGCTCCGGAATAAGTCATAAGGGCTAAGTGAAAGGTCATAAGTCCGAACAAAGTGGCTCGGCCCTATCAGTTTTCACCTATCCCTTATAACTTATTTCGGAACCTGTTGGTGCGGCGGCTGTGACGGTCCGGAGACCGCCTAAAGGCGGGACTCCGAACGGCAGGCGGACGACTGCTCACGGCTCACGGCTCACTCTTAGAAACTCTTTTTGAACAGGTAAGAGGCTTTTATGAAGAACGTGCGGCCGTTGCCTTGAAAGCCCGGTTCGAACTGTCCTGTGTACGGGTTACGTCCGTTGTAGCTCAGGTCGTCGCTATAGCCGACGTAGAGCGCCGTGCCGGGTTTTGGCGTCCAGCCTAGTACGATCTGCGGGCGAAAGCGTTTTGAGAGGGTCGAATAATCGAGCCTCGCACGCGCCCAGATGTTGCGGGTGAACTGGTACGTCGTCCGCGAGCTGTAGATGTTATCGTCGAACGCAATGAGTCCTGTGTCGTTGCGGCGGAGACGATATTTCGAGAAGTTCAGCTCCGTTCCAAGTGCCGAGGTCGGCTGATATCGGACATTTCCTTCGATGGTCAGCATAAAGCCCGGGCCGGGATCGAGCGGTGCATTCTGCCCAAAGGTTTGGGCCGCAAGGCTCGCACGCGGGAAGTCGCCGGCACCGAAGTCGTAATCCATCGCTCCCCAAGTGTTGTCATAGAGGATGAAGAATGAAAGCTGCTTCATCGGGGTTGACGACGCTCGGATCTGGAAGGCGTTCACGGGCGCCGACCTTTCGCTGCTCTGACCGAAGAACGCACCGAGCTGGCCGGGGTGTCGGCGAGGCCCGAATTCGTGCTCGAAAACACGCTCATAACCATTCTGGTAAACGGCGGTAATGCTCGAATTCTTCTGCAGATTGATCGAACCGCGAACCTCGGAGAACTGACGCTGCGATCGGCCGCTCCAGTCATACTCGATGTTCGATGAGAAAACGATCTGTTTTGAGACGATCGCGGATTTTGGTTTGGGATCGGTGCGGTATCTCGTGAAGATGCCGGCGTAGTTCGTATCGACGCGATTCGTAAAGCCGACATCAGCTCGATAATCCTTCGACTTTCCGCTCATCAGGAAATTCATATAGAAATTCCGTCCCGAACGTTCGAGCCACGCGCTGTATCCGACGCCATTTCCCGTCCGGTAGGGTACGCTGTCCGTATCCGGATCGTAGAAGAAGCCGCGTGTGTGCGTTCCGACAGCCTGGAATTCGAAGACGGTCTTCTTATCGAAGCGAAGTCTGCCGTCAAAGCCGCCGGTGTGGTTGTGACGATCGACAAAGTTGTACGTCGTCGAGAAAAGGCCGATGTTGCTCTCCTTTCCTACATCGCGTTTGAACCTGAAGACGCCGATGTCGGCATTCTTGTTGATAAGACGCCCTGCGGGGCAATATCTGTCAGGATCCGTCTGATACCGGCTGCGGCAGATCAAATACGATTCGCGCTCGTCCTTACCGAAATTTCCCGGCGCCTTGTCGCTCGCGTAAATGATGCCGAACGTGTTCTTGCCGCGTCTTCCGGTCAGCTTTGCGGCGATGTCGGGATCGACGATGCTTCGTGTGTTCACAAGGTCCATCGGACTCTGGAACATATCGATCCGCTCAAGGAAGAAAGGCCGTTTTTCCGGGTAAAAGATCGGGAAGCGTTGATTCGCGGCCGTAACAGGCGCGTCTGCCTCGACCTGTGCGAAATCGGGATTGTACGCGAAATCGAGCGTGATCGTCGGCGTGATCCCGAACTTCGCGGTAAATCCGATGTCGGCCTTGACGCCGTCGTTGACGTACCGGCCATTCGGATCTCCGTTGAACGCATAACGCGAGCGGCGTCCGGTCTGACTAAGCGTAACGGTCGGGCTGATCTCGAGCGTTCGCTTGGTCTCGATGCCTTCCATGCCCGTGATGTGGCCGGCCTTGCTGAGGTTCCCCGAACGGCTTCGGTCGTCCGGCATCCAGGAATCGAGCTCATTGTTGTTCCATTTTGCACGGCGGTAAAGCTGTATGCCCCATTTCTTGCCCTTTCCGGCCTCGTAGCGAAGAGACTGAAATGGAATGGCGATCTCGACCGTGTATCCATTGTCGGTCACGACGCCCTTGGATTCCATCACGAGGTCAACGCTGTAATCTTCGCCGCCAGCTTCTGCGTACGTTCCGTCGGCCTGTATGCCGAAAGGGTTGAAGAACAGGGCGTATGCACGCTGCTGATCGTTGAATGTGTCAATGAACATTCCGACGTAGTCGTCATCGAAAATATTGTCGCGGCGTACAACGTTCGCTCGTATCTTGTCCTTTGACTGCGTAACCCGGAATGCAATGTAGAGCGTGGTCTTGTCGTAGGCCATATACGCCTCGACCGGACTGCTCGGCGCGATGTTGTCGCCCGGCTGGATCTGCAGAAACCCGGTGAAATGCGCGGCCGACTGCCAAACGGCGTCGTTGAGAAGCCCATCGATGACGGGCTTGGTTTCGACACGCGGAAGATCGACGGGAGCCGTCTTTTCGGCGGGCGTCCGAGCCGCTGCGTTCGCATCGAGCGAAACGTTCTTCGCGACCGAGTCGGAGGACTGTGTCGTCTGGGCGGCTGCAAATGAGCTCAGGGAAACGATGGCCAGCAGAAAGATGATAATTGCCTTCATAAAATAAAATGGAGATCGATGGTAAAAAGGCTTCTTCCAGATCGGCACGGCAGGCTGTCGAATAAGAAAAATGAATAGTGAGCTGCCGGGCCGTCAGTATTTTTTTGCTCAGCAACGGTGAGCGAAATTATTCAACGGTCTCGACAAGGGAAACACCGCAAGTCCTAAGGTTGTGACAATCGAGGGTCAAAAAAATTTCGGAATCTTGTTGCCGCATGCTAAGCTTTGATACTTTGCGACTATGAAGATACGTTGGCGTTTTGGTGTGATCGCGGGCCTTTTTCTAGCCCTTTTTTCGCTGTATCCGCAGTTGAATTTGGTCTATCTGCGCGGAGCGGAATACAACGGCCATTATGCCTACAACGATATCGACGAGGTCGCGTATGCGTCCTATGTTCATGCATTAATGGATGGTCGTCCGCGTAAGAACGATCCCTACACGGGACGTGACGATTCGGCCGATCATCCGCAGCCGGAGTCACTCTTTTCGATACAGTTTGCCGCGCCGTACACGATCGCGATACCCGCACGCGTCCTCGGAATCGGGACGCCCTGGGCGTTCACGATCGCAGGGGCGATCGCGGCTTTCCTTGCGGCCTTCCTTGTGTTTTGGGTCGCGAGAATGGTGATCGCGAACGATTGGTTCGCGATGGCGGCAAGTCTTGTAACGCTTGTCGGAGGAGCGGTCTTCGCGGGCGAAGGCGCGATGAGCGAGGTCTTTTTTGACGGATTTTCATATCCGTACTTTCCCGGATTCAGGCGGTACATTCCGGCACTCGCATTTCCCGCATTCTTCTTATTTGTCGGGGCGATCTACAAACTTGCTTCAGACGACGAGACAAATAAAAAGGCGAACTGGACGACGGCCGGCGTCGCCGTCGCGGCCTTTGCGTACTGCACGTTCTCCTACTTTTACGTCTGGACGACGGCCGTCGCGTGGGCAGGCTGTTTTGGGCTGGCGCTGATCGCCGTCAGGTTCGAGGTGTTCAAGAAATGCTGGCTTCGGCTAACTGCGGCGGCTGTCGGATGCGGGCTGGCATTGATACCATATGCGGTCTTGCTGTCGCGACGCTCGACGACCATGGACGATGTGCAGCTCTTGTCGTCCACCCACGCATTTGACCTCACAAGGCCGCCGGAGTATGTCGCGGCGATGGTCATTATCGTCCTGGTCTTGGCCTCGGTCATAAAGGTCGTGAATTTTCGCGACGCGAAAACGATACTGGTGCTGTCACTCGCGGTGAGCGTTTTTGTCGTCTTCAATCAACAGGTTCTGACTGGCAGATCTCTGCAGCCGATACATTACCAGGTGTTCATCGGCAATTACGTCGCGGGCCTCGCGTTCATTCTCACGATCGGAATATTGTTCCGCGGCGATCGCCCGCAGCTTGCAAGAGCGATGACCGCCGCTGCCGCCGCACTTTCGCTGATCGCAGTATTCTGGGGCTTTGTCGAATGCTTTTACACGGTCCGCGTACTTGATGACGTCAATGTTCTTAGAGACAAGGCGTATCCCGTCGGCCGCCGTTTGACGGAACTTGCCGCCGGCGACAAGGATGCGAGATCTAAGGTCATTCTGCCGTTCGACATCGCGGTCGGCGACGATCTGCCGACCATTGCGCCGCAAGCCGTTCTTTGGGCACGCCATCAGCACGTTTTTGCCGGTGTCTCGTGGCAGGAGAATAAGGAGCGTTATTACCAATACCTGTACTACACCGGTGTCGATCCCGAAGATCTCCTGGCATCGATGAAGTCCGGCCGCGACTTCGTTTCGGTGATCGCCCTTTTCGGCTGGGGACGCCACACCGATCGCTTGAGTGCGGACTACAAGCCGCTTACCTATGCCGAACTCGATCAAGAAGCCGATCTTTATGCCGAATACCTCAAACGGTTCGACCCGCGCACGGCAGGGAATCGGCCGGCCGACTTCGCGCTGACAAGAGCAGACGAGGAACCGGATTGGACAAACGTCGATCGTTGGTACACTCGGGACGAAGGCGAGCAGATCGGGGACTTCGTGTTGTACAAGCTCACCTTGCGGCAATAAAAAAGGCCGCTTCGTTAAAGAAGCGGCTCGAGGTTGTATTACTTTGAATTAAGTATTGCTATTCTAGGCGGCTAGGCGGTCATTCGACGTTTCGGCGAAGACCCTTCTACCGTTGATCGCGTCGTCGATTATCTCTCGGACTGCCGATGCATCAGGATTCACATCCATCCGTGCACAAGCACGAAGATGTCTGATAATGCCCTCAGTTGCGATCTCAAGCGTGTCGCCGGCAAGTTTGGTATATCGGCGGGCTTGGATGTGGTCTATCTGCAGTACTCTGTCCTGCAGTGAAATTGGTCTAGCTGCTGCCACTTTAGTGTTCTCCTTCTGTGATAAACGGTTCTTCTCCAAAAAGAGGATCGAACCATAAAGCTGAACGCGCACGGGTACAGTTCCCGAGCCAATTGGTGCCGTTTCCGGCTTCAACTCAACTTGTGAACTAATATTAACAGAAACTTAAGGTGATGTCATCACTTTTTTTGCCCGAAAAGTGGTCAAAATGCAGTCAAAATGAAAAAAGATCGAGGATACGCACATACAAGATGTGCGTATCCTCTGATCTTTGAATACCCTATCGGGTATTTATGCGACGGAATCTTTCATCGCTTTGCCGAGCGAGAACTTAACAGTGGTCTTCGCCGGGATCTTGATGGTGGCACCCGTTGCAGGGTTGCGTCCTTCGCGAGCTTTTCGGTGCGTTTTCTTCAGCTTTCCGAAGCCGGGAACGGTAAATTCTCCGTTCTTCTTGACTTCCTTAACGGCCATTTCTGCAAGAGCATCGAACATGCCCTTGACATCAGCCTTCTTGCAGCCGCACTTCTCAGCGAGAGCGTTAACGATTTCCGTTTGGGTCATACGAGCCATAGTTTTTTAAGTAACCTCCAAATTGGTTGTGAAATAAGAATCCTTCAAAAGGGAGTACGTTTAGTTCCGGTCGCGGATACCCTGCGAAATTCCGAAACCATCGATGAGCTTGAACCTACCTGCCGCCTTAGGCCAAATGGTCGGGGCGGCAAGATTCGAACTTGCGGCCTCACGGTCCCAAACCGTGCGCACTACCAGGCTGTGCTACGCCCCGCCGGAGCTCATCTTGGGAACGAATCCAAGTGTCGAATTTTAAGGTTAAGGCTTGCTAAGGTCAAGTCAAAGTGCCAAAAAAGGTGCGTAAATACGGGATAATTTGCAAAAGTGCCCTTCCGCGGTGGCTTAAACGCCCTTTTTCGCCCGAAGAAAGCTCTGCAAACGTGCGCGAATGGCCATCCGGAATGAAGATCGGATCGTAGCCAAACCCGTTGCGTCCACTCGGGAATTCCGCAACTTTTCCGCGCACTATTCCCTCAGTTTCGGCGATGATCGAGCCATCCGGGGAGGCAAATGCGACAGCGCATTTGAACCGTGCTACGCGTGTGCTTCTGCCGCTTGCCCTCATCTCGTTCAGCAGCAGCGTGATCTTCTCTGCAAACGTCGATGCGGCCGCGCCGCCGTATCTTGCCGAGTGGACCCCCGGACGCCAATCGAGAGCTTCGACCTCAAAGCCGGAATCGTCGGCGAGCGTCGGCAGTTGAAAATGCTTTGCGTAGGCAGAGGCTTTCAGTCTTGCATTCTCCGCAAACGTCGCTCCCGTCTCTTCCACTTCCGCGAAAGGGCCGAGCTCAGCGAGCGACGTCACCTCGATGTCCAGATCGCCCAACATCTCGGCCAGTTCGCGTACTTTGCCGCGATTGGTCGTTCCAAGGAGAAGCTTTGCCTTACCCATGATCTTTCGAATGCCAAATGTCCCTTTTGTCCAGATTTTTGTTGCCAAAACCGCCTAGATACTGCGATAATTAAATGCGGACCGCTTTCGCGGTTTCATCCGCTGTTTACGATTCCCATGTTCCCCTGCCGGATTCTTGGCAGGAAGAAGATAATACCTTGACTATAGGATTAATTGAGAACGACGTCGAAGCCCTCGTTTCCGACGCCGGTTTTTCTACAGCAACAATTAGTAATATTCCGCCGGTCGCGGTGAACGTTCCGCAGACGTTGCTCGAGACCGCACGCTGGCTTGGCGGAGTGGACGCGTTCGCTTCGGCCGGCGGCCGGCCGTTCGCTGACCAGCGCACCGGAACCGCCGACCCGAATCTTCGTCGGGAATTGCGCATATTGCAGATGGCCCTTCGGCGATGTGCTCATTATCTGTTCACGGTACTCGTTGATGAAAGTGGAAAGGGTGATCCGTCGAGCGAATTGTTCGGGATCGCCGGATCAAGTCTTCCCGGCCTCTCGCGGGCGATCCGCCGAGAACTTTTTCAACTTGATGCCGCACTTCGCGGCGACACGATCACCGCGTCCGAGTTTCGGTTCATTGCTGACGAGCTGCTTATGAAGCTGCGGGCGGAACCCGCGTACGTCGGACTTGTTTCGCTCGTCGATCGCGAGACGGCGGAGAACCTTCCGCGGACGGTAGCGGCATTTATCGAAGGGCGTGAGCCTTCGCCGATCCTCGACACGATCTCGCTTTTCGGCAGGATCTTGGCCGTGCTGGACCTTGTCGGCGGAATGCTTGAGAAAGATGAGCCCCTTAAGCCGGCGGTCGTGCTCTTTAGTAAGGTGCACGCGATGACCGGCGACCTGATAGAGCGGCTCAACCGCCGAGTACAGCGGCTTGGAGAAGCCGGAGGCGCGGTCACAGATTCGCTTGACGGTGCATCTTATACGGCCGCCGTAGAGCTTAAGAAAGCTGTTTCTCAGGAACTTCTAGGAATAATGGCCACGCGTTCGGCTATCGGTGTTTATGCCCGGACAGAGGCCGCGTATGCACAGCTTAGCGAGAGTTTTCAACAGATCGTAACTGTGCTTTCCCGCGAACTTGACGACACGGTCGATCCGAATCAGATGTTCCCGAATTTTGCCGCAAAGCTCGAATATTCGAAACGATTGCGCCAAGAGCTGCATTCCATAGCAAAGCTATCGCGTGCCGCAGAAGAGAATTGCGACAAGGCGGCGACGGACTCTCTAAATGCAAAGCTGAAAGAATTTTCTGCGAGCTCTATCCGCTTTCTTTTTTACAAAGATATCGAGACGTTCGAACGTTTTGTCGAAGAGATACGCGTCACGCGCCAAACGAAAGATCTCGTTCCGATCATTCACCGCTTTGGTGCCTACCTTGAGACACTCTTTGCGCAGGTGAGTATGCGTTCGGTGCTCGAGGGCCATCCGTTCGAACCGTAATCCGTCCATCATTGCGAGCGCAAAGTGGCAAGAGGCTGTTTGAACAGCACATCAAAGCTTGCCGCGACGCCGACCACGCTCACAAGGCAAACGGTCGCAACGATACCTTCCGCAAAGAGAAGCCAGTCAAAACGCCAGCCTATATCCATCAAATAGCGGCAGACCGCCCAAGACATCAAAGACGCGAAGACTGCACCGAGAAAGCCTGCGAGAGAGCCGACAAGGGCGTACTCAGCAAACAACATCATCGCCAATTGCTTGCGGTTCGCTCCCAATGCCTTGAGGATCGAGTGTTCATAGACGCGTTGCGATTTCGTAAGGGCTATCGATCCGACCAGGATCAGCACGCCGGCGAGGATCACGAACCCGCCGACCACCGAGATAGCAAGGACAAAATTCGCGATCATTTTCCTGACCGCTTCGAGCACATCGTCCACATCGATTATCTGCACATTCGGAAAGGCATCGAGTGCCGACCGCTGGAGCCTTTGCCTGAGGATGGACGGCGTGTGCTTCAAGATGCTTGCAGCAAACGTCTGCGGTGCGGTCTCAAGCGTTCCGGGGCGAAAGACGAATACGAATGCGGTTCGTGCCTGTTTGACGTCAACATCGCGGATATTCGCAACTCTCGCGGTTATCGGCCTGCCGGAAATCTCGAACGTGATCGAATCGCCCGGCAAGACCTTCAAACGCTTCGCCATATTCTGTTCGACAGAGACTTGAGATTCGCCGTTTCGTTCCGGCCACCATTTGCCGTCGATGACCTTCTCGTTCGGGTCGAGTTCCTGCCGTGAGGTAACGGCGAACTCGCGGCCGATCTGACCGGATTGGCGCCGTATTTCGCGATCGCTCCAATCGATCGGTTCGCCGTTCACATAGGCAAGCCTTGCACGCGTAACGGCAATGATCTCCGGAGCTTCGGAGGTTTGTGTTTTGATCATTTCAGCGAGTCCGTCAACCTGGCTTCGCTGGATGTCAACAAAGAACAAACTCGGAAGTTTGGTGCGTTCCGAAAGATCGAACTCGTGGAGCAGGTTTCCCGCGATCATCTGAACGCCTAGGACGACAAAGGCACCGAGACCGACCGTAAGAAGCACGACGCGCGTCTGATTGCCTGGACGATAGAGCGAGTTAATGGCTTGGCGTAGTGAGAACGACGTCCTTTGCCGAAGCTTTCTCAAAAAATACGTGAATATTCCGGCCGCCGAATAGAGGATCGCGGCCGATACGGCCAATCCGACGAGGAAGTACGCACCGACCTTGAATGAGCCTGCCTGCCAAACCGCAAGTCCGAGCAGGCCGAGAAGCATCACCAGCGCGATCGCCCATCTCGAGCGGTCAAGACGATCGACGCTTTGATTGTTCGCGTCGTGGAGAAGAACTCTCGGCCGTATCGTTCGGATCTGAACTAGCGGCAACGCAGAGAAGAGCAGCGAGATCGCGACTCCAAGGAAAACACCCTGCAGAGCGGCGTCCAACGGCACGCTGAAAGACATCTTTGCCGGAAGGCTTTCCGAGAATGTCGATCTGATCGCGAGCAGGGCGATCTGCCCAAGAAGAATGCCGAAGACGCTGCCGATCGTTCCGAGAACGAGGATCTGGAGGAGATAGATGCCGGTCACGCGTTTGCCGGACGCTCCCAAGCACTTTAGGATCGCGATCGTCTTGCGTTTCTGCTCGACGAACGCCCGCGCGACATTCCAAACGCCGATGCCGCCGAGCACAAGGATCAAAAGGCCTGTCAGAGCAAGATAATCCTCCATTCTTGCGAACTGCTCGCCAAGGTTCTCCTGTTGTTCACGATAGCTTGTTACGGTTACCGCATCTCCTGCGAGAGCCTCCCGAAGGGCCTTAACCAATGGTGTCGGATCATCTGTCGTGCGGATCAAAAAGTGCCGGCGGACGCGAGCCGTCTGCGCGAGGCTGGAGGCGTCAAAAGCTGCCTTACTGACATAGACGCGGCCCGCGAACTGCATTCCGCCCGAGCCGCCCGGTTCCTCGGCGAAGATACCCGTGATCTTGAATTCGTTATTCGCGATCTTGATCTTTTCGCCGACGTGAACGCCTAGATCCTCAGCGGTCAATTGCGAGATGACCGCCCCATTGTTTTCAAGAAGCGACTGATCGAATCCGGTGCCGTCCGCGAGCTTAAAATCGCCTACAAGAGGAAAGCCTGCGGCGACGCCTCGAAGGTCAACGAACTTTACGGCCTGTTTCGACGAATCCGATGGCCGTGCCATCACTGAAGCCGTAACGGTCTCGCTGCGGCCGTCAACAATGCCGGAAGCCTTTACCGCTGACTCGATCTTTTGCACGACGCTTGGCGACAGCTCGTTCGTGGAAGAGATGTCGATGTCAGCCGTGAGAAGTGCCCGAACATCCGTTGCGACGACGGCCTTTAGGTTCTTGATGAGCGAGCGAAGAGCGACGACCGAGCCGACGCCGATCGCTATCGCAAGAAATGACACAAGGAGCCGCCGGGACGACGAAGGAAGCTCGCGGGCTGTCAGCGTAAAGACAAAACTCATTCGCTTTCTCGCCATTCAATAACCTTGCCATCTGAGAGGACGATCCTGCGGTCGGCTCGTGCCGCGAGATGATCGTCGTGCGTTACAAGCACGAGAGTTACAGCGTTCTGCTCGTGCAGCCCGACCATGAGTTCAAAAATATGCGTTCCATTCTTTGAGTCAAGGTTGCCGGTGGGTTCATCCGCGAGCAGTATCTTCGGCGAATTCGCGAACGCACGCGCGATCGCGACACGCTGCTGTTCGCCGCCCGAAAGCTCGTGCGGATAGTGGTGTCCGCGATTGCCGAGATCAACGCTTTCAAGGAGCATTTTTCCGCGCGTTCGTGGATCCGGATGACCGGCGATCTCCATCGGGATAAGGATGTTCTCGAGGGCGGTCAGGCTCGGGATCAAATGGAACGATTGAAAGACAAAGCCGATCTTCTCGCTGCGTATCGCGGCGAGGCGTTCTTCGTTCGCCGTCGATAGGTTCTCGCCATCGACTGTGATCTCACCGCTTGTCGCCGCATCAAGGCCCGCTATCAGGCCGAGTAGCGTCGATTTTCCGCTGCCCGAAGCACCGGTTATCGCAACGAACTCACCTTCTGCGATGTCGATCGATACTTCATCGAGGATCGTCAGATCCGCCGCACCTGAAGGAACTATTTTTGAGACATTTGAGAGAGTTATCATTGAGATCTTAGACCGATGTCTGCTGCCCGTTCCATCTTAGCTTGCACATTTTCGGGCAACAAGTTCCAATTAGAAAGGCTCCGAAGTTAATTCGATGATGAGAACGTTCTTGATCCGGATATCTGCGGCGGCGATCTTCCTCGCTGCGATCTCGCTCCAATTCGGGTGCGGTCCGCGGCACGATGCCTCCTCGGCCGACGACCGATTGAACAAGCCGCTCGCGATGCCGCCGACGGACAAGGATCGGCCGAAGATCATCGCTTTCGGCGACAGCCTGACGGCCGGTTTCGGCCTGACCGAGCAGGAATCTTATCCGAATTTGCTCCAGGGAATGCTGCAAAAGGACGGCTTGGATCATGAGGTCGTGAACGCCGGCGTTTCTGGTGACACGAGCCTCGGCGGACTCGAACGCATCGACTGGGTGCTCGACGCTCCGAATGTTCACATCCTGATCCTCGAACTCGGCGCCA
>JRYD01000060.1_pt1 | contig 62021 bp, 40 predicted proteins | sample 235311 | NCBI WGS metagenome assembly JRYD01 (sample SAMN03074213, study PRJNA261472) | activated sludge metagenome | biome: Common Effluent Treatment Plant; feature: Wastewater; material: Activated sludge; isolation source: activated biomass in a lab-scale reactor treating industrial wastewater at... | reverse complement strand
GGTGACGCCGCCGGTCTCGGTGGTCTCGATGGTGGTGGGGATGGTCGCGCCGGTGGCAGCGTGATCTGTGACGGCTTCGGATCCACTCTTGGCGTCTGATCCGGCGGCCGCCTTCGATGCCGAGCGTGTGATGAGCACGTCCTCATCGTCCGGGGCCGACTCCTTGCTGGGCGGGACGAAGACGATGCGGGCGTGGGGGTTGGCGATGGCGGTGAGTTCGAGGAACTCGTCGACGCTCCCTCGGCCTTTCTGGTATTTGCCCTCGAGTTCGAGGCTGACACTGGTGCCCGTCTGGTGGTCGTCGTCGCCGAGCATCTCCCCGATCGCGGCGAGTTCCTTGGTCCCCTTGGTGAGTGTGCGGAGACGCGTTGGCGGGAAGTCGTCGGTCTCGATGTCCACCGTGACCTCGGCGCGATTGGTCTTGGTGTTCATCGCGAGTTCGATGTGATGGGCGGCGGCGGACTTCTTCGGCTTGGTGTGGATCACCATGGGCTTGCCGGTGGTGATCAGGCCGTACATTCCCGCGGCGGAGATGCCGATGCCCTGCTGACCGCGGCTCATCTTGAGGCGGTGGAACTTCGAGCCGTAGAGAAGACGCCCGAAGATGTTCTCGACCTGCTTGCGGACGATCCCGGGCCCGTTGTCCACGATGGTGACGCGGTAGCGCCCGCTCTTGCTGGGCCCGGTCTTCTTCTTGGACGTGGCGTCGTTGGAGGCGGCCGGGGCGTCCTCGAGATCCTCGATGACAATGGTGATGTGGGGGAGGATTCCCGCCTCTTCGCAGGCGTCGAGGGAGTTGTCCACGGCCTCCTTGACGGTGGTGAGCAGGGCCTTTCGCGGGTTGTCGAAGCCGAGGAGGTGGCGGTTTTTGGCGAAGAACTCGCTGACGGAGATGTCGCGCTGCTTGAGCGCCATCTGCTCGGCGGTGGAGCCGCGGATGGACTTCCGCTGGCCCGCGTCCGGGGTTTGCGAGTCTGTCTCCAGAGCCATCGATTTGGACTTCGTGCCACGACCCGCCGCGCGTTTCGCCATCGATCCATCCTTCTTGGTTGTTGTCCGCTCGAGCACGGCGTCCATGTCAGCCCTCCCTGGCTCGCAAAGGGTGGATGATAGAGGGTTGGGGGCGAGCGTCGCAGGGTCGGCGAGGCGGAGGGCATGCAGAACTCACTGTGTTTTTGCCGTCGATGCCCGGCGCGGACCGATCATTGCTCCATGACCGAGATGGAGTCTCCGACAACACGAACGGTGCCCGGTTCCACGTCTGGAATGGCGGGAGGGTCCGGGTTTGGGGGCAACTCGGGGGCCGAGGGCTTCTCGCCGATGCGAGCGGTGCTCGGCGGTGGGTTCCTGGCGGCGAGTTGGACGTGGTGCATCGGGATGTTCCTGCCGGTGTACTTGCTGAGGGACTATGGCGTCCCCGGGCTGCTGGCGTTCGCCGTGCCGAACGTGATCGGGGCGATGGCGTTCGCGTTCTTCTTTCCGACGCCGGAGTCGAGCCGTCGGTTTGTGGCGCGGTGCGCCCCGGCGATGCGGCTGTTCTCGTTCGTGACGCTGGCGTTCCAGTGGTTCTTTGCCGTGTGGCTGGCGTACAGCAGCGGGATCATGGGCGGGCGGGCGATCATCGGTGTCGGTGGGTTCGCGCTTATGGCGATCCTGGTGCTGATACCTCTCGCGTCATGGTCCAACATAAAGCGTGTCTCTGGGCTCAGCGGTGTGTACACGGTTGCGAGCACAGCGACGCTCATCTCGATCCTTCTCGCGCTCGCCTGGATCGGTCACGATTCGAGCGTGCTGGACATCGCGCGGCGGATCAAGGACGTGGGGCCGCCGAAGTTCACCCTGTCGGACGCGATGTCCTTGGTCCCGGCGTGCGTGCTGGGATTTCTGTGCTCGCCGCTCCTGGATCCGACGTTCCATCGCGTGCGACAGGATCTCCCGGGCGCAACAGGGACGATGGCGTTCGTCGGTGGCTTTGGGATTCTCTTCTCGATGATCCTGGGGATCACGCTGCTCTATGCACCGCTGGTGCTGAAGGATGCGGGAATGGGACTCCCCGGGCCGTCGTCTCTGCCCGCGTTTCTAGTCTTCCACGTCGCGATCCAGTTGGCGATCACGATCACGCTTCACGAACGCTCGTGGCCGACGGGCGCAACCCTCTCGCAAGGCGTGAGCGTGGGCTCGTCGCGTGATCCGCTTCGGATGGACGATCCGCCGATCTCGGGCGCGGGGACGGGGGCGATGCTGCTGGGGGTTGTGCTGTACTTCTGCACGATGCTCGTGGCGATCCGGACGCCGCTGGGCTTGAACTCCGAGCGGATGTACATGGGGTTTCTGTCGTTCTTTGCGGTCTTTGTGCCGGCCTTTGTGATCGCGTCGCTGGTGAACCCTCGCGCCCAGGTGTCGCACCGAGTCGGGCTCGCGCTGCTCACGGGCGCGGCGGCGGGATACTTCTACTATGACGGGTTCATCCTCAAAGAGCCCGATTCATTGATCTATGGCTCGGCGATCGTGCTGCTCATGCCGGGGCTGGTGGGGCTGGCGCTGCCGCGAGTGCCGACGCCCTTGGAGCGTGTGTGATGGCGTGGGTACTGCTCGTGCTCGCGGGGCTCTTCGAGATCGCGTGGGCCGTGGGGCTCAAGCAGTCGAACGGTTTGACGCGGCCGTTGCCGACGATGCTGACGATCGCGGCACTCGTCGCGAGCATGGCCTTGCTCGCGATGGCGGTGCGGTCGATCCCGATCGGGACGGGATACGCCGTGTGGGTCGGCATCGGGGCGCTGGGGACGGCGATCGTGGGCGTCGTTCACTTCAAGGAGAGCCTGACCCCCGCGAGGCTCGTGTTCCTTGCGTTGCTGGTCGTGGCGATCGTGGGGTTGAAGTTGACGGCGAAGAAGTAGAAGGCGGGGAACTGGCGATGGCACATGGTCGCCAGGGTGCACACCCACGAATGCCGACTTCCGCTAACTCCTTCCGAAGAGTTTCTCCAGATCGCGGATTGTCAGGCGGATGCTCGTGGGGCGGCCATGCGGGCAGTTGCTGCTGCGCTCGACGGCCCCGCGCAGTTTCACGAGTTCGATGAGTTCCGTCGGCGTGAGGCGATCGCCGGCTTTGACCGCGGCCTTGCAGGCCATCATGTCGAGTACCTCGCGCAGGGCTTCTTCCCCGGCGTTCTTCGCGGAATCGGAGAGGCCCAGTTGCTCGGCCTTGTCGAAGAACTCCTTGAGGAACTCCTGGGCCTCCACGTTCCGATCGAAGAGGAACGTTGGGAAGGCGATCACGCCAAGCGTGGTGGGGCCGAGGACGCTGGCCTCGATGCCCAGGCGCGAGAGGATGGGGGCGAGTTGGTCGAGGCCGCCCGAAGCGATGGACCTTGGCACTTCGACGACCTCGGGCATGAGGAGTCGCTGCGATTCGAGCGGGGTTGGAGCGTGGCTCTCGCTTTCTGCCTCGCGACCATCGCCCAGCACACGGGCGCAGAGATACTCGAACATGACGCGCTCGTGCAGCGCGTGCTGATCGATGATGACGACACCCTGCTCGTCCTCGGTGACGAGATAACTTTTGTGCACCTGCAGCACGCGCTCGGCGGGCGTGGGCTGGGGGATCACGGGCGTGTCGCCTGACGCGGCGTGCCCGGAATCTCCGTCGCCGATGGGGGTTGTGCCATCGGGAGTCGTCGCGGTGTTCGGAGCATCCGTTCCACGGATCGCCTCACGGATGGACTCGACGCTCGGCGTGGAGCCGCGACTGGAGAATCCTTCGTTGGCCGCGGGCCTGGGCGTCCAGCGTTGGACGAAGTCGGCGAAGGCGCGGGGCGAGGGTTGTGCGAATGCCGAGCCTGAGTCGTATCCGCCGCTGCTGGCTGAGGACCCGGGCAGACCATTCGACCCGCCATTCGCGCCGCCGCTCACTCCAGTCCGGCCGAGGCCACCGAGTTGCGGGCGGATGGAAAAGACGCTCGGCGTGAGGTCCGCGCGGCGCAACGCCTCTCGCACGGCTCGCAGCACCACCGAGTGCACCAGCGACGAGTCACGAAATCGCACCTCGCTCTTGGCGGGATGGACGTTCACATCCACGGCAGTCGCCGCCATGTCGAGGACGAGGACGGCGGTGGGGTGGCGTGAGGGCTCGATCAGGCCGCGGTAGGCTTCGGAGAGGGCGTGCTGGATGGTCTTGTCTCGCACGCTTCGGCCACGTACGAAGACGCGCTGCTTGTTGCGGTTGGCGCGGGCGATGGCGGGCGTGCCGACGAGCCCCCACAAGGCGATGCCGCGTGCATCGTCGAACGAGTCGGCGTGGGCCTCGAGGAGTTCGGGCTCGAGTTCCTTGCCCAGGACGTCGATCACGCGACGTCGCAGCGTCTGCCCGGGCGGGAGATCGATCATCGTTCGCCCGTCGGTGATGAACGTGAACCCAATGGCCGGGTGGGCCATCGCGAGATCCTCGACGATCTCGGCGCAGCGACCCTGCTCGGTCGTCGGCGTGCGGAGGAACTTGCGCCGGGCCGGGGTGTTGAAGAAGAGGTTTCGAACGGTGAGGACCGTGCCGACGCTCCCCGCTTCGGGGCGCACGGCGGAGACGTCTTCCCCCGCGGCCTCGATCACGCTGGCGGCGGGCTCGCTCGTATGGCGTGAGCGGATGGAGAGCCGGGCGACGCTGGAGATCGACGCGAGCGCCTCGCCGCGGAAGCCGAGCGTCTCGACGTGCTCGAGATCCTCGGCCGTGCGGATCTTGCTGGTGGCGTGCGGGGCGAGGGCGAGGGGGAGATCGTCGGGGAGGATTCCGCCGCCGTCGTCGGTGACGCGGATGAGTTCGATGCCCCCCTGCTCGATCTCGACGGTGATGCGGGTGGCCCCGGCGTCGATGGCGTTCTCGACGGTCTCCTTCACGACGCTCGCGGGGCGCTCGACCACTTCGCCCGCCGCGATCTGGTTCGCGACGAGCGTGGGCAGGATGAGAATGCGATGGTCGGCGAGCGCCTCCGTGCTCATGCGCGATTGTAGAGGGCGGGGGCTTTGTGGGAGGCGAGTGCGTGAGGGTATCCGCGGAGGCCGAGTGGATATCGTGGATTCGATGCCGGTACGATGGGTTCGAGCGGAGGCTGTACGGTTCGCTGAAGCAGTGTGCCAAGCGAAGGCCCCAGGCGGGACGCCGGGCCCACAAGGCTCAGAAGATCGAGGAGTTTCCGATGAGTGGTTCGCATCGATGTGGAATAGTGCTCGCGCTCGCGGTTGTGCTGGGTGGTGTCGCCGGTGGTCTTGGCGGCTGCTCCAAGGCGTACTACTCCACGATGGAGGTGTTCGGGAAGGAGAAACGCGACATCCTCGTCTCGCGGGTGAAGACCGCACGCGAGGACCAGAACGAGGCGAAGGAGGAGTTCCAGAGCGCCCTCGATCGATTCTCCGCCCTGGTCAACTACAAGTCGGGCGACCTCAAGGCGGCGTACGACAAGGCCAAGTCGTCGCTGGACTCGTGCGAGGATCGGGCCGACGCCGTGCGCTCGCGGATCTCGTCGGTTGAGAGTGTGGGCAACGACCTTTTCGCCGAGTGGAAGGCCGAACTCAAGCAGTACTCGAGCGAGACGCTGCGCGAGAATAGCCGCAAGCAGATGGACGCGACGCGGGCGAAGTATGACACGATGCTGAACGCGATGAAGAAGGCCTCGTCGAGCATGGACCCGGTGCTCGTGGCCTTCCGCGATCAGGTGCTGAGCCTCAAGCACGCCCTCAACGCCGACGCGATCGCCGCGATGCAGGGGACGGCCGAGGAGGTCCAGAGCGACATCCGGGCACTCATCGCGGAGATGGAGAAGTCGATCGCGGAGGCGGACGCGTTCTTGAAGGAGATGGCGAAGTAGCTCCCTTCCCCCCCTCCCCTCTCTCCTTGCCCCCTACCAGACCTGCGACACTCTATCTGAGCGTTCACATGCTCCATTTGAGTGATGCGACACTCGATTTGATCGTTGAGTTGCTCTATCCGAGCGATGCGGCGCTCCATCAGAGCGCACAATTGCTCCATATGAGCGCGCAAACGCTCCGTGCGATCGTTCCGGCGTGCCATCGGAGCGCTGCACCTCTCTGACTCTGGGCTATAGAGGAGTTCGTGGTGAAAGTACCTGACGAAGAACACCGACACGACACCGACCGGACACCAACGTGATCCAAACATGGACGTCGACAGTCAAGCCCTGGACGTGATCGAGGGACGGTCGGTATGTGAGATGTTGGAGGGAGTGTGGGGAGGTGGTGGGGGGAGGGGGGTTATCCCGCCACGATGTTCACGCCACAGTCGACGTAGATGGTCTCACCCGTGACGCCCGCGGAGAGGTCGGAGCAGAGCCAGACGGCGGTGCCGCCGACGTCGGCGCCCTCGACGTTTCGGCGGAGCGGGGCGTGCTTCTCGACGGCGTCGCTCATGGCGTCGGTGCCGCCGACAGCGCTGCTGGCGAGGGTCTTGAGGTAGCCGCCGGAGATAAGGTTGACGCGGATGCCGTCCTCGCCAAGTTCGCTGGCGAGGTATCGGCCTGTGCACTCGAGGGCGGCCTTGGCAACGCCCATCACGTTGTAGCCGGGGAGCACTTTTTCCGCGCCGTAATACGACATGCCGAGGATGGAGCCGCCACCTTTGCCGCCGGGCGAGCCGGGCTTGGGCCTGGCCATGAGCGGGCGGGCGCGGGTGGCCATGGCGAGGAGGGTGTAGGCAGAGATGTCGATCGCCTGGAGGTACTGCTGGCGTGTCGTGGTCACGAACTTGCCGGGCTGGAGGATGTCGCGCTCGGCGAAGGCGATGGAGTGGATGAGGAAGTCGAGGCGGTCGTGGCCCTCGGCGAACTTCGCAAAGGTGGCGTCGAGCTCGGCGTCGTTTGAGGCGTCCATGGCGGCGACCCAGGGTTTCTTCCCCGCGGAGGGGCCGGATTGGGCGGCGCCGGCGATGGGGAGGGCGTCGATGGAGCGGCGCGTGCGGTGCTCGTTGCGCTCGCCGGGGAGGTGCGTGAAGGCGCACGTCGCGCCATGCTCCAAGAGGGCCTTGGCGATGTGCCAGGCGTAGGAGCGCTCGTTGGCGATCCCGACGATGAGGCCGACCTTGCCGGTGAGAAGTGATTGGGAGGTGGGGGTGCTCATGGGTATGGATTCCTGGCTGAGGAACGAACGACATTCTACGACGCGGGGACGCACCCTAGCATGGACCCATGAATCGCCGGAGCGCACGGATCGCGGCCCGACTCTCGACTCCATACCAGGTCCGTGGATGCGCACGCGCCGCGGTGATCGCGTCCGCGGCCGGACTCGCGTGGACCGGCCTCATTCCCGCGTTCGCCCAGCCGATCGCGAAGACGCCTACGGCCGCGACAGATGGACCGGTCACGAGCATCGACGTTGCTCGGATCAATGGTCGGGACTTTGCGGGCATGCGCCTGCCGTTGGCCACGCAGGACGGACCGATCGACCTTGCCGCACGCAAGGTGTACGTCTTTGGCGACTCGATCCCCGGGGCGACGCGGCGGCTGCTGCTCGTGGGTGATGTTCGTGTGGGCGTGGGGCCTTTTGATCTTCAGGCGGCACGCGCGTGCGTGTGGATCGAGCCGTTGGAGGATGGCGTCTTCCAGGTCGCGATCAACTTCGATCGCGTAGGGACGGCGTCGGATCCGGTGGGTACATCCAATGCGATCCGGGTCGCGGGGGATCGGCTGCTTGTTCGAGGCGTGCTCCGGCCGCCTCAGAGTGAGGGCGTGAAACTCAAGGCGGATTTGGTCGTGCGCGAGCGGCCTACAGGCGCCGACGGTGCGTTCGTAACGGAGTCGGAGGGCGAACTCGCGCGGTCGTTGCGGCGGCTTGTGCCTGGGTTTGTCGAGGAGATTCCCGATCCGCTCGCGGGGTTGCCCAAGGGACCGGATCTTGTGCCGACGCCGCCCGCGTATGTGCGAGAGGGCGTCGAGGCGGGCATGGCGACGAGCGTGAGTGAAGCGGCCCGTGCGCCGGGCATTCCCGGCACAGGCCGTCCATTCGAACCGTCGCGTCGGACGGCCGCCGACGAGAGCGTCCGGAGCATCTTCGCCGACACCGCGATCGGAGAGATCAGCGAGCCGATCTTCGCGAGAAATGGGATCATCAGCCTGGGGTTCGGGAGTCTTTCGCTCGTGCCGGGAGGTTCCGGCGAGGAAGAGCGGACGGTCGTCGCGACGGGCGGCGTGACGGTGCAGTACACGGACGTCCGCGAGGATCGGCGTCTGGAGATGACGGCCCAGCGTGCGGTGGTCTTTCTCAAGGGCGGGCGCGTCGGCCCGTTCGATGCGACGAGGATGAAGCAGGGGGACGTCGAGGCGATCTATCTCGAGGGGGACGTGGTCGCGAGCGACGGGAAGTACACGCTGCGCGGGCCGCAGATGATGTACGACGTGGCGCGGAACAAGGCGGTGGTGCTCGATGGCGTCTTCTGGACGTACGACGAGCGGCGCGGGCTGCCGTTGTATGTACGGGCGAAGACGATCCGGCAGGAGGCCGCCGACGAGTTCAAGGCGACGGGGGCGGTCTTTGCGAATAGTGCGTTCTTTGAGCCGGAGTTCTCGATCGGCGCGACGAGCGTGACGATCTCGCGGCGGGCGACCCGGGGGTCGTCGACGCCTGGCGACGCGGGTTCCGAGAGCGACACTGCCGCGGCTGGCGATGGTCGCGTCCGGACGACGATCGACGCGAGGAATATCACCTTGCGGGCCGCGGGCTTCCCGGTTTTTTATTGGCCTCGTTTCACGGGCGATCCGGCGGCGGTGCCGTTGAAAGATCTTCGCTTCGAGAACTCGCGGAACAGCGGGTTCGCGGTGAAGACGCGATTGAATGTCTTTGGCCTTCTGGGCATGGACCAGCCCGACTGGTTCACCGCCGATGCGCTGGTGGACTACTACGGCGAACGAGGCGTGGGTTTGGGCACGCGACTGGGGTGGAATCGAGAGACAAGCGCCGGCGGGCTGTATGTGTACGGCCTACCCGGCGATTCGGGGACCGACGCCTTCAGGACTGGGCTCGAACGAGCGCCCGACGACAACGGGCGATTGATCGCACTCGGCGAGCATCGCTGGCGCCTCGACGAGCACTGGTCGGCGATGGTGGAAGGGGCCTATGTCGGAGACGCCTCGTTCGTGGGGGCGTTCTTCCCGGAACTCGCGGCCGAACGGCGTGAGTTCATCAGCCGGGCCCGAGTGCAACGGCGGAGCGACCAATCGCTCTTCTCGCTGGAGGTCTCTGGGAATGTGAACGACTTCGTGGCGAACGACTACCTTCTCGAGTCACAGGGCTACAGCGTCCAGAAACTCCCCGAGGCGACATACACGCGGCTTGCGGACGACGTCTTCGACGATTTCGCGCCGGGCGTGGTGACGTATTGGAGCGAGTACCGGGCGGGCCAGGTAAGTTTGTCGTTCGACGATGAGGCGCTCTCGACACGCGGGCTCAACAACACCGGAGCGCAGCGACTCTTCGGTCTCGATGCGGACCAGAGGATCGCCGACCAACTCCGATCGATCGGATTGGATGAAGAGGCCGTGACGCGTCTGGACACACGCCACGAGATCTCCTCGCAGTTTCGCGAGGGTCCCGTGAGCATCCAGCCGTTCCTCATCGGGCGTGCGTCGTTCTATGACAACGGCTTTACCGAATACAACCAACTCTCGGGCTTCGGCACGGGACGAGAGAACGACGAGACGCGGATGTGGGGCGCGTATGGCGTCCGCATCGGCACCACGATCCAACGTGTCCATGACGATGTCGATTCGCGATTCTTTGACGTGCATCGTCTTCGGCACATCGTGGAGCCGAGCGTCACCGCGATGTACTCCGGTACGAACGTGCCCTCGACGAGCCTCCCCGTCTTCGACGACTCGGTCGAGTCGCTGCTGACGGGTGGGATCGTGCGTGCCGGGGTCACGCAGCGATTCCAGACCCAGCGAGGTGGGCCCGGGCGGTGGCACTCGGTCGATCTCTTCACGCTGAGCACCGACGTGGTCCTTTCAACCTCAGACGCGAAGCGCGAGGGGCGCGTGACCGATGGGCCGATCACACGGTTCTATGAGGCACGCCCCGAACTCAGCACCGCGGGCGACGCGTTCATCGCCGATGCCGTGTGGCAGACCTCCGACACGCTCGCGATCACCGGTGGAGGCGTCTTCGACTTCGATATCGATCAGTTGGCGGTCTCGACGGCCGGCGTGCTCCTCCGGCACAACCCGAGTTTCTCGACCTACGCCGACGTGCGGTTCATCAACTCCCAGGACGCGACCCTGGTGACGGCGGGCTCGCGATACGAGTTCGCGTCGAAGTACTCGCTCTCGCTCTCGGGGAGTTATGACGCCTCGAACACCGGCTTCCAGGGCGCCTCGATCCAACTCATCCGGCGATTTGAGTCGATGGTACTCGGAGCGAACATCGGCTATGACGAGGTCTCCGGGGATACCAGTTTCGGCATCCTCTTCCAGCCATACGGAGCGCGTGGGTCGGCGGCGTTCGGGAGCAGCGGACGGACCACGATCGGCGGCTGGGAATAGTTCTCACACGCGACCGTGCCGATCTCAGGAAACGCGTTGAACGAACCATACGATCGCGATCGCCGAGATCACCAGTGAGAGGGGCACGGCAACCCGCGGTCGATACCACTCGCGCCCGCGAGCCCAGCCGAGCAGCACGAACGCCGCGAGCAGCACGGCCAGGTGTCCGCCCTCCACGCCCACGGTAAACGCGACCAGGCTCGACACGAGTTGCCCTTCGGGAAGTCCCGCCTCATGGAACGAGGTGGCGACGCCCATGCCGTGAACCAGGCCGAAGACGAATGCGGCAAGGGTGCGCCACGGCGTGACTCGGGTGATGACCATGTTTTCGATGCCGACGAGGGCGATCGAGGCGGCGATGGCGGGTTCGACGACTGTTGTGGGCAGGCCGATGATGCGGAGCGACGTGAGCGTGAGGGTCGCGGTGTGCGCGAGCGTGAAGGCCGAGATCTGCACGAGCACTGGACGTAGCCTTGGCGTCAGCAGGAACAGCCCGAGCACAAAGAGCATGTGGTCCGAGCCCTCGGGCACGATGTGGCGAAAGCCCAGGGAAACAAAGCGAAGATTGGCCTCCCAGCGAGACGAGCCCGTCCCATCAGTGCTCTCGCGAAGAGGAGGAGACGTCGTGTATGCATCGGGAGTATCGGCGATCGTGAACTCGGGCGATCGCTCGTTTGGGCCGAGCGGAATCGCCACAGGCTCAACGCCCGGGCGATCGATGGTGACGACCACGACACCAAGGATTTCGGGAAAGCGGATCGAGACGCTCGCCGCCCCTGCTGAAAGCTGGGCATAGGCCTCAAGGGAGGACTTGATGGGCAGTGGGTATGTCGCACGGCGTGCCTCCTCCGCCCGCACGTCAGCCAAAGTCGGTACGGTCACGACGACGAGCGGGACCCGTGCACCGCCGGCCTCGAGATCGCAGAGCCGCTCGAAGCGAGGACCGCACGCGGCCAGAGATTCCGCGAGCGCCTCGTCGCCGCCGTGGAGCAACTCGAACATCGGCTCATCGGGGATATTCGCGGAGACATCGTTGAGCGCGAAGGCGAGTGCGTCGTAGTGAACCGAGAGTTCGACGTGTCTCTTGGCGTCGATACGCAGCGTCGCGATCGTCGCGAGGGGCGGGTGAGCGTGAGCCGTCGCTGTGGAGAGTGTGAGACATGCCACCCAAGCGAGCGCTCGTGAGCACAGGAGTAGCCGTCGAAACGAGCGATCTGATCGTGGCGCGTTCATGTCCCCGGCATGCCGGTCATGAGGGATTGCAGCGATTCGACAGAGAGGGCCGTGTTCCAGATCGTGAACCGCTGGATGTCGCCCTTGAAGACGCGGATCTCTTCCCACGGATCCTTGGGAAGGAGTTCGATGGTGTTCTGATCGTCCGAGAGCGTGATGCGTCGCTCGCCAACGAGCGTCGCGTCGAGATAGACACGAAGCAACTCACCGTCGTACGTCGCTGTGATCATCTGCCACGTGTCGAGCGTGAATGGCGTTCGCGTTGGGACGTCGCGGAGACGGCTCCAGAAGTGGACGCCTCCGGCGAACTTGGCGAGGTAGCGGGCGCCGCCTTCGGTATCGTCGGCGCAGCGTCCGAACCCCACGATGACCGTGCGGTTGTCGGGTTGCGCTGTCATTCTCACGAACGCGTTGATCGTCCATGGGTCCTTCGCGCCTACGGGCAGACCCGGGATATTCGACACGACTCGTCCCTGATCCTTCGTGGTGAACTCGTCGTGCATGAAGACGGGGCCGGCGACCTCGATGGTCGCCGATGCCGTGGCGAGCCGGTTCGCGTTGGTCGACGCGTCCGGAATGTCACGGATCATCAGCGTGTACCTGGTGTTCTCGGCCGGCGGAGAGGCGAGAACAAGGCGAATCGCACGACGGTCGGGTGAATGCTCGACACTCATCACATCAATCTGCGGCTCAATGGAGAACTGCCTCTCCGTCACCGTGCCCACACGCTCGGAGAAGACCACCGTGACCACCGGAGACTGGTACGACGAGAGGACCCGCTTCACGCTCGGCGGGGTGGTGTCATGGACATCGAACGTCGCCCGAGCCACGGGACCGGCCTGCCCGGATGTATCGAAGACGGCCGCCGACAGGGACAGCGGTGAGTCGATCTCGAGGGGCGAATCGAAGACTGGCGATGTGGCCTTTGGCGTCGTGCCATCGGTGGTGTACCGGATCGAGCCTGGGCTCCAGTACAAACCCGGCTCGATCGACACGGACATGGTGTCGGTCGCGTGGCGATCACCCACAATCACGGGGGCGTCCTGCGCATGCCCGTCGAGCGTGTCGAAGAGCGGGTGTGCAAGAGCGACACTCGACGCTCCATGCTTCGCGAGGCTCATGGCGAAGACCTTGATCCTCGGATCATCGGGCAGGGTCACGCGAGTTGCGCCCTTGGGAACCTCGAAGGATGCGCGATGGATGTACGAGTACTGATAGAACGCGTCGCCACTCGCGGTGTGCCGATGTGAGGCGAACCACGCGACGTCCGCGTCCTTCTTGATAAACCCCGGCACCAGGCCGATCGGTGCCTCGGACCAGCGGTACGCCGGATCGTCGGTGTCGCCGGGCCACTCCCGGTTGTCCCACTGCCCGATGTACCCTGTCCACGACGGCACATTCCAGGCGTGATCGACATCGCCGACACGGACTGTCGAACGAACATCTTCATTCGCGGCGGCGAGGATATAGACTCGATCCGCGTCGCGCGAGGGCAGCTCGATGGACTGACCGTGGCACGCGACCGCGTTCATCGAGCCATGGGTTGTGGGACGGAAGGCGTACGTCACGCCGGCGTCGGTGATCGAAGAGGGGAACTGCTCCGCGGGGTACGCCCCGTGTGTTGCATCCATTGAACCGTCACCACGATTCGCGTTGGTGCTCACGACATCCACATCGCAGGGCACCGGGATAGGCCAGGAAACTACAGGCGAGATCGCCGTCGGAGCATTCGCAAGCCGGACCGCGTACGCCCGGAGTTCAAAACCCCCGAGATCCGCCCGAAGCGTGCCATTGGTCACGGTCGCCGGTCCGATCTCACGCTCCTGTCCATCGACCTCGCGCGCCGACATGATCGGTCGTGCAAACGAGACGGACACGCCCGACGCCGAGGCCCCTCGTTGCTCGCGAAGCCGCACGATGATCTCGTCCGAGGCCTCGGCCTTCTTGATCGCGCTGATCGTGACGGATGGATCGTCGCACCGCACCAGACCGAACGACCGCCCGAGTGGACCTTCGTGTGGCGAGGCCACAAACGTGATCGGCGGAACATTCAACCGGTCGCCGTGCTGATACGACCGTGCCGCGCGCCAGTCCTGTTTGTGCGGATACAAGGCGTACTTCACCTGGTGCCGCCCGATGTCCTGCGTGCCCTGGTCGGGATAGCCACCCTGAGTCCCGGGCGTGTAGAGCAGCGTGAGTCGGACCGTGTGATCATCCGGCTTGTCGGACGCGTACTTGCTGTCGCACAACACCGACGCGCCGTGGTCCCCCGAAACATCGGTGAGATCGATCCATCGATGGAAGGAGTACTCATACTGCTTGGCGTGCGAGTTCGGTCGTTCGACGACGCCGGTCTGGATATCAAAGGTGGCCGACGGATTCGAAGCCGTCAGGGGGAACGCCGCTCGAAGGCTCCGCTCCTTGCCGCGCCAGTCGATCGTCGCGTCGACCTCCACGCGTCGTCCGGCGTCCCCGGCCGCGAGCGAGATCACCTGTGTAACTGTCGAGCCCTCGATCTCGCGCACAACCTCGATCGCCACCCGAGCCGGCCCTCGCTCGACCACGCGAATGCTCCTTGGATCGCTCGCCACGCTCATGGGCGGCTTCTGCCGGTCCGTCCAATCCTGGTTCCACGCCGGCCAGGCCTTGGGATTCTCATAATGCGTCGAAAGCGTCGCCGGCCCCGAGAGCACCTCGCGATTCGACGCGTTGTCCACGATCGACGAGATGTCTCCATGCTCATTGATCGTGACTCGAAGGTGCTCGTTCTCGAGCGTGTGGTCGGTGACCACGAGCGAGGATGCCACCGGGGTAGAGTCGTTGCCGAGTTGTATCGTGAACACGCCGTACGACACCGGTTCCATCGTTGCAACGAACGCAACACGGGTGGATGTGTCTTTCATCTCGAGGATCTGGGCGGGAACAGTGTGCCCATTCGGATCGAACACACGCACGCTCGTTGAGTCGCGCACAGTCGGCACGCTTGCCTCGACGACGTCTTCCCGCGCGAACGACAGCGGGTTATAGACCACGACCGCCTGGCCCTCACCTAGTGTGTCCAGAGCCGAGATCACCGCGTCCGATGCGTCGGTGATGATCGACGAGAACTGGTTCGCTGCGAGCACCTCGTCGTTCCAGGAGTATTCGTAGGCCTTGGGCGTGCTCGTCCCCGGCAGGATGTCGTGCATCTGCGACCCGAGCACAAGGGACCACGCGTCTTCCAGTTTCGACGACGGGTACGACCTCCCGCCCATCCACCATGCGGCGATCGACGCCCGCTCGGCGGCATCCGCGAGGATCTCGTTCTTGCGATTCCATAGCTTCATGTACGCCTGCGAAGAGATCGAGCCGGCCGAGTGCTCCGTGAGCATCAGCTCGCCCTGATATGTCGGGAGTTTCGCGCGCTGCTCGCTCGTGACCGAACGGAAGAGCCAGTCGGCGGGCCCGGAGATGACCTTGATCGGCCCTTGCGTCGTGACGCTCTCCTCGACCATGCGGACCGAGGGCTCCCTGGGGGCGCCGCCCTGGTCGCCCGTGCCGAAGTAGTGGTAATCGCCGAAGAATCCGGATGTCTTTGCGCTCGTGTTGATTCGTGTGAGCCAGCCGTTGCTCTTCGCGAGGTTCTCTTTCACTTCGCCGACGTACGCGCCCGGATCAAGGGCGGCGATCACGCCGCGTCCGTCGGGTCCCAGCCACGTGCCGACCTTGAAGGGAATCGGGACCACGCCGCCCCACGTGAGTTTCTGAGTGGAAAAGCCCTTGATGCCGCAGTGGGCGAGCACGCTGGGGAGGGCCGCGGGAAAGCCGAAGCAGTCGGGGAGCATGTACTCCTCGCTCGCGACGCCGAACTCTCTGCGGAAGTAGTTGTTGCCATACAGCACGTGCCGGATCAGGGACTCGGCCGAGGGCACGTTCGCGTCGTTCTCGTCCACCGATGAGCCGCAAGGAAACCATCGGCCCGCGGCCACATACTCGTGCAGTCTCGCGAATGACTCGGGGTAGTACTCCTCCATCATGCGATACCGACGCGAGCCGCTGAAGTTGAAGACGTAGTCGGGGTACTTCTCGAAGAGTGCGAAGTTGTCATGGAGCGTCGAGGGGAGAAACTCGCGGATGGTGTCCACATACGTCCATCGCCACTGCGTGTCGAGATGCGCATACCCGACGACGAAAAGTGTCGGCGTTGTGCCGAGGTTGGGGATGTCGCTCGCGAGTGCTGTCGACTGGGGCGCTTCGCGTGGCGACTCGGCGGCCAGGGCGACACCGCCGAGCGTCGTCATCGCCACGGCTGTCCACACGCGACGCATGTCCTTATTCGTCATGTTCGAAACTCCCAGAATCACTCGTTGTCGCTTCTCGACACGATCGATTTGTCACTTTGCACATCGCGTGTGAGACGCCACGCGCCGCTCGATTCAATCGTAGTCGGAACGGATGGCCGCACCACGCCTCCAGGTCACGACAACTCCAGTTCCTCGTGCAACACGCCGACCAGACCCTCGGCGCTCTCCGCGGCTCGCAATCGATCGCGGAACGACTCGTGCATCAGCCTGCGGGCGAGCCGGGCGAAGATCTTCATGTGGCTCCCCGCGGCATCACCACTCGGGACGACCAGTAGCATCACAATCGACACAGGCTGCTCATCGAGCGAGCCCCACTCGATCGGCGTGGCGAGCCGCACGACCGCGAGCGAGGGGTGGACCACCGCCTCGGACTTGCAATGTGGGATCGCGAAGCCGTGCCCAAGCCCCGTCGAGTACGTCTCCTCCCGTGCCCACGCCGCACGCTCGACCGGGCGTGTACTCGTGAGGCGTCCCGAGGCGCGAAGCATACACGCCGCCTCGTGGATCGCCTCGGCCTTGGTCGTCGCTTCGGAACGCATCGCCACAAACGACGGCTCAATTACTGGCACGCTCGCACGTCCGCGCCACCCCGGGCGCGCCAGAACTGCGGCGACTTCCGACACGCTCTCACACCCACACGCCTCCTCGATCACGCCCCGGCAGTTCTCGCCCGAGGCCTCGCGCGTCATCGCTTTGAGCACGCTAATGCTCGAGGGTGCGACGCTGATCTCGTCCACTCCGAGCCCCACCATCAGAGGCAGATTCGCCGCGTCCCCAGCCATCTCGCCGCACACGCCGATCCAACGCCCATGGTGCCGCGCCTCCGTTACGATCCCGCGGAGCAACCGCACGAACGAAGGTTGTCGGGCGTCGCCAAGCGAAGCCACGCCAGCATTCCCCCGATCCGCCGCCGACCAGTACTGGCACAGGTCGTTCGTGCCGATGCTGAAAAAATCTACCACGCGGCAGAACTGATCCATCACCATCGTGGCCGACGGCACCTCGATCATCATGCCGATCGGCACCGCACCAACGTGCATCCCTTCGCGCTCGAGCGAACGCCGGGCCTCGTCAACCCGATCGCGAAACCATCGCGCTTCGGTGGGCGTCGTGATCATCGGTGCCATGATCTTGACGGAGCCGAGTGCCGCCGCACGGAGCATCGCCCGCAGTTGCGACCGCAGCAGATCCTCATAGGCCGCGTACAACCGCAAGCCGCGCACGCCGAGAAAGGGATTCTCCTCCTTTGGCAGACGCATGTACGCCACTGGCTTATCGCCGCCGATATCGAGCGTGCGAAAGAGCACAGTTCGCCCCTCCGCCGCTCGCACGATCGACGAGTACGTCTCGAACTGCTCCTGTTCGCTTGGAGGTGCATTCCGATCCAGGAACAGGAACTCGGTCCGCACAAGCCCGACTCCGTCTGCTCCGTTCCGTAGGCCCTCACGAATCTCCGCTTCCGACGCCGCATTGACACCGACCTCGACCGATTGCCCATCGATCGTCTGCGCACGAGCCCCTGCCGTTGCCAGCGTCCGTTCTGCATAGGTATTGATCGCGTCCCTCTCGCGTTCGAAATAGCCTCGCACGCCCGCCGCCGGCGACACGAACACCCGCCCACCCTCGCCATCGACGATCATCTCTTCGCCGGCCCACGCGCACGACAGCGGCTCGCGCACCCCGACGACGGTGGGGATGCCAAAGGACCGTGCAAGGATCACCACGTGCGAGGTCCGCCCGACTCCGCCGAGCACCAGCCCACGCACACGCTCGCGATCAAGCGACATCAACTGGTGCGACGTCAACGTCTCGCCCAGGATCACGCTCGGCGAGTCGAGCCGAATGGCAGGGTCCTCATCTCGACCGCTCCCTCCCGGAAGCCGAGACATCAGGAGCATCCCGACCTCTTCCACGTCGCTCGCCCGCTCTCGGATGTACTCGCTCCCCGCCGATCGCAACCGCTGTGCGAACCCATCGCACGCCTCGAACGCAGCACGGATCGCCGTCGCGCCGCCACGCACACACGCTTCCATCGCCTTCCAGAGCGCCGTGTCCGTGGCAATCGCCATGTGCGCACTGAGCAACTCCGCCTCGACTCCCCGCGATCCACGCGACCTCGTCGACAGCGATTCGCGGGTCGCCTCCACCGCGGCCCGCAACGTTTCCAACTCGTCTTCAACGCGGCCCGGAGTGGCTCGCAACGCCTCTGTACTCAACATAAAACCAGCGACATGTACCGCCGCACCGAATCCGATCCCTCCAACCACAGGCACACCCAAGAAAGTCTTCGGCTCCGTCAGCCTCAGCACAGGCGAAAGCCAGACGTCCCGATCACTCTCCGGCCCGCGTCCATTGGTCGTCGGTGTGTCCACACTCGGCAGCGTCTCCTTCACGAACCGAGCCAGTGCTTGGATCGCCCCGCTCGCGTCGTCACCCTCCGCAATCAGGGTGCACTCCTGCTCATGCCGGATGTCCAACGCCACCACCGACAACACGCTCGTGACATCGACGCCCGCCGATGCGTCGATCGTGATCCGAACATCCGATCGAAACGCCCTCGCCACGTCCGCGAGTAGACTCGCCGGCCTGGCGTGCATGCCGTTGGGGAGCGGACAATGGAAACGATGCTCGGCACGCATGATCGACTCGCTCACGACCCGCCCATTGCCCGCGTGAGCACCTCCAATGGGTTCTTGATCGCCTCGGCCACACGCACCTTCACGATCCGCTTCCCCTCGAATCGATCCTTGTTCTCCACCTCAATATCCACGGCAAAGATCGCGACCTCCGCCTCCGCGATCTCCAGTGCCGACAACTCGTTCTCGATCCCCATCGACCCCTGCGTCTCGACGCGGATCGAGTGACCCGCGGCCTTCGCCGCCTTCTCCAGTTGCTCGGCGGCCATGTACGTGTGCGCGATTCCCGTGGGGCACGCGGTGACGGCAACGATCCTCATCGGTCTGCTCTCCTCATCGTGATCTCGTTCCACACACGATCACACCGACCCCTTGGGATCGAGCGCCGAGGGCCAGATCCGCTTGACCGTGTTGATCGTGACCGCGGTGACCAGCATGCCCGCGGCAATCGAGACGACGTACATCAGTTTGTTGTCGACGACAAAGATCACGATCGGCCCGCCGTGCGGCGCGTGATCACCGACGCCCGCGAGCATCGCAATCGTGCTCGCGACCATCGACCCGAGCATGATGCAGGGGATCACGCGCAACGGGTCCGCCGCCGCGAAGGGGATTGCCCCCTCGGTGATCCCGATCATGCCCATCCCGAGCGCGGCATACCCAGACTCACGCTGCTCCTCGCTCCACATCTTCCGCCCAAGCACCGTGGCAAGCCCCATTCCCAGCGGCGGGGTGCAGATCGCGGCGGCCACCGGGCCCATCATCGAATAGTTCCCTTGCGTGATCAGGCCCGACGCAAAGAAGAACGCCGCCTTGTTCACCGGCCCGCCCATGTCGAACGCGATCATCGCCCCAAGCAGCATCGCCAGCGCCACCGCGTTCCCCGTCTGCATGTTCCGAAGCGCCTCGCCCATCCATGCATAGGCGTGCGCGATCGGTGGCCCGACCACCAACATCATCAACGCCGCGATTGCTACCGATGACACCACCGGGATCACCAGAATCGGCATCAGCGGCTTCACCAACTTCGGCGTCGGGATCTTCTTGATGGCTTGGACCAGATACCCCGCCGCGAGACCGGCCACCAACGCCCCAAGGAACCCCGCGCTCAGCGCCTTCTCATCTTCAACGATCGACCACGGCAGACGCAGGTCGGCACACAGAAGCCCGCCGATCATCCCCGCGACCAGCCCAGGCCGCCCCGCGATCGAGTACGCGATGTATCCCGCGAGGATCGGCAACATCAACGCGAACGATGTCTCGCCGACCTTCAGCGTCAGCCGGAGCACATGTTGCCACGACTCGGGCTGGATGCCCGCCATGTCCGGCCCGTGCTCCCCCATCGGCGCAAACGCCAGCGACAACGCGATCAGAATCCCGCCGCACGCGATAAACGGGATCGAGTACGACACGCCTGTGAGCAGATGTTGACGAAGTTGCTTGAGGTGTTCCATGATGCCTCGGGGAGATGGGGTGGACGAGAGCTCGGAAACGGTGCCGGTCGGGCGATGGTAGTAGTCCCACCCCAATCCTCGCCTCGTGGTCCAACCCCGCCAAACCCTCAGCCACACAGTCACGGCGCCAATCTCATGACACTCCTTGGCTTCCGTATGTGCTTCAACCGCGGCGGCCGAGCGATCTCACCCATGATCCAGCCGGGTGTCACGACGACTCGGGTAACACCCCAGACTCGATTTGCGATCCGGTGACAAAGTCCGCAGCCTCACCAGACGTCAGCCGCCTTGTCCTGTCGGCATCGTCTCGCCAACATTTCAATGTGTCCAACTCGGTCTACCGAGTCACAGCAGGACATCCCTGAGGCCAAGGTGCCTGGCTCACGGTCAGGCACGAAGGATCTTCTCCAGACTCTTGCCCTTCGCGAGTTCATCCACGACCTTGTCCAAAGTGCGGACTTTCCGCGTGAGTGGGTTCTCGATCTCTTCGATCCGGTAGCCGCAGATGACTCCAGTGATGAGGTGAGAGTTTGGATGCAGCCTGGCCTGCCTAAAGAACTCCTCAAAGGACGACTTGTCGTCGATGTGCTTCTTCAACTGCTTGTCGTCGAATCCGGTCAGCCAGCGGATCACCTCGTGCAGTTCATCCTTGGTACGCCCTTTCTTCTCGATCTTCGCCACATAGTGCGGATAGACCGACGAGAACGTCATCGTCGCGATTCGGGCATCGTGGTCAGGTGTTGTTTTCGCCATGATCGACTCTCTTACTTCGAATTCGACGCACAAGTCCGGCGATCCGTCTCATGCGTGGTTCGCCAAACCGGCGGCGCGGCGCCACTGATTCAGTTGGCCCAGGTGGTGGGGCGGGTGCGCCACCAGCAGCGTGATGGCGATGTGCCCGATGGTCGGCGAGTTCGGCCGATATCGCTCCGGCGAAGGCCTTGGAAAGTACACCGCGTGCTTCTCGCCAACAACCGCGGCAAGTCGCGCGTTTCGTTCTCGATAGCAACTCAAGAGTTCTCGCTTCGTCCCATACGCGCCGGGATCGCGAACGGGCATCGTGCCATACCCGTACCGCTCCATCTCGGCGCTCGCCGTCGGCACGCTCGAGTCGTCAAACATCGAGAGCAACTCGCCCGCGTACGCGTTGAGATGCGACAGGGTCCACGCCGGATGATTCACGATCCCCCCCATCTGCTCGGTCATGCGGCCTTCTGGAATGTCCTCGACTACGCCGGCAATCAGCACATCGATCATCGCATGAATGCTCAGGATCACACCGATCGTGTCATAGGAACTCTCTTGGATCATGGGTGCATGCTACCCAGCCTGGGACGAGGGGCGCATCATCCAAAGCGAAACGCGATTCGCCAAAGGCCGGGGTGCCTCGACAACTGCCCTCAGGTGTTCGTGGGTGGACCACGCGTATCCACGACCTTCAGCGATCGGGCACGTGGCGACAAAGTCCATCCGATAATAAACAAAGCCCCACAAGTCCTCGACTCGCAGGGCCATAGCCGTTGATCCAGTGACAGTGCACCTACAGGACTCTTCTTAGATGGCGGCTCGGTCTGTGAACCGCGAATATTTCGGTTGCTGCGCGCCAACGCCGATTCAAGCGGATGGGCACCATTTCCAGATGGAGAGCCTACGCTCTTTCCGCATACGACTTGACGTGTTCAACACCGACCACCGGAACGACGACCATGCAGCAGCCCGTCACACCCCCGTGACCGAACACTGACTTTCAGCTGCGGTTTCGTTCCATCCCATTCGCTCATTAACCAAGCGGCAACTCGGGCGCTGGTCCGGGGTTAATCGCCGCGCTCCAGCATGCAAGTGGTCTGACTGCCTCCACTGTCAATCAAGGTATCTTCATGTCAGAGATCACGATCCGCCTCCCCAAGTTCCTGTCCGTCAGCCACAAGTTCATTGACCTCCGGTCAGGTCTTTCCGGCTCGCCGAAGGCCGACATCCTGTCAGGGCTCACCGTGGCGCTTGCACTCGTGCCGGAGGCTGTTGCATTCGCGTTCCTCGCGGGCGTTCCGCCGCTGGTCGGCCTGTATGCCGCGTTCATCATCTGCTTGCTGACCTCAATCTTCGGCGGACGCCCCGGCATGATCTCCGGGGCGACGGGAGCCATGGGCGTCGTCGTCATCATCGGCGTCGCACTCTCGGCCCTCGCGTTCGCGTGGAACAAGAGCATGCACCTGATCGCCGACGTCAAGTTCAACGAGCATGAGAGCAAAGTCTACCAACTCCACGGCGTGCTCTTCTTTGGCAGCGTAACCCGCTTCCGCGACTTGTTCACGCCGCAGTTGGACCCGCAGGACGTGGTAATCGATTTCTATTTCAGGAGCATTGTTTCTGCCTCGCGACGAAGCACATTTGCCTCGAGCCAGTTGTGGAGATGCAATCCGGTCGAGGCCTCGACGTCGGGCGGCAGGCCATCGCGGTATTGATCAAGCCAGTTCTGGGCTCTCGTCAGCCGGGTAATAGCCTCTTCTGCCTTGCCGAGCCGCTGCAACGTGAGCGATAACCACAGCCAGTTCACCACTGCGCGACCCGGACTGGCATCGGTCTTCAAGCTCCGTTCAAAGAGCGCTTCGGCCTCGTCGTACCGACCGGCTCTGTACGCCAAGGCGCCTTGCTGCGTCGCTGCCCAGAACTGCGCGGAGTTCAACTGAATCTCGCCGTGCTTCGCGAGCTGATCCAGAAGAGCAGGGTTCGGAATCCCGCCATCGGCAAGCGTGCCCGCCCTGGCGACGAGATAATCGCGCGCTCCTTTGGACCCTCGTCGATCAATCAAGCTGGTGCACGCCGATCGTTAGCCTGTGGCATCTCCGGAGAGCAACCGGACAGCGGCACACTCAAACCAGAGTTCGCCATCCTCGCTCGGACCATTCGCCAGAACTCCCGCGTACAAACTGCTGGCTCCCGCCCAATCACCCTTGGCGGAAAGAGCACGGGCACGCTTCACCGAACCGACGTCGATCTGAGTCGGTGCGTCCGGGGAGGGCGCAGAGACTTGCGCTCGTGAGATCAGCGTCTCAAGTACACCAATAGAACTTTTCTTGGAGGGCGTTAGGATCTGGGAGCATGGAATCCTGGCTTCGCTGGCCCATGAAAGCGTGAAATCCCAGCCGTGATCTCCTGCGCCCGGGGCTACCTCTGCCGGAAGTCAGTCTTTGGTCTACTTGACGATGGATTGGAATCGAGATATAGTTGCCTAGACAACTATCGGGAGCATCGATGACTGTGCCTGTCAGCAACTTGGAGAGCCACCTGGGGTACTGGCTGCGGCTAGTCTCGAACCACGTTTCGCACGCATTCCGGCTTAAGGTTGAGGCACGCGGCGTGACCGTCGCCGAATGGGTCGTGATGCGAGCACTGTTCGATTGCGACGGGCTCAATCCCAGCCACGTGGCGGATTCGATCGGGCTCACGCGCGGCGCGGTCTCGAAGCTCCTCGACCGTCTCATCGCCAAAGACCTGGTCCGATGCCGGTCTGAACGGTCTGATCGGCGGTATCAAATTGTGGGTCTTACGGCATCGGGGCGAAGGCTTGTACCCATTCTGGCAGAGCTGGCGGATCAGAACGATCGCGAGTTCTTTGACCACTTGGGAGCCAAGAGGAGTGCCGACTTGCTCGGGATTCTGAGGAGCATCTGTCAGCAGGGCGGATTTTCGGGTGTCCCGGTCGAGTGAGACAAAACATCAACCATCGGACGGAGCATCGCTATGAACAGTGAACAGACAAGCGTGGCCCAGGAATGCGCGGAGTTGTCCGCGTCAGGAAAGATCCACTTCGGCCAGGTCGTTGAACGACTCACCGCGGCCGGGATCGAGCGATATCACGCCGATTATTCCCGCGGTGAGATCACGTACTACACGCCGGATGGTCAATCCTGTACCGTTCCGATGGCGCACGAGGATGGATCAATCGCGATTGTCTTCTCGCCGGCGCAGGTCGAGGCCGCGGTTCGACAGTCGCAGCGAGGTGAAATCAAGTACTTGGAGTTCACGCGCCAAGCGCTCGCTGCCGGGTGCGTTGGCTACTTTGTTCAGATCACCGGGAAGCGTGTCCAGTATTTCGGCCGCAATGGCGAAATCCACACCGAGTGGTTTCCGGGTGCCGATCGCAACAACTAACGTTCTATGGCAAGTTCAAACGCGGCCCCAAACAGACCGGGTGACAGGACGCGATTGAACTTGTCCATAAACACCGATGGCCCCGGCACTTGCCGAGGCCATCAAGCCATCAAAGTCGGGGTGATAGGATTTGAACCTACGACCTTCTCGTCCCGAACGAGACGCGCTACCAAGCTGCGCTACACCCCGNNCCGCCTCGATCGACCGCCACCACAAATCACATCTACCACCACAGTACCACGCGACCACTCGCGCCAGCGTTCGCTCTCCCGGTCGCGGCCAGTCGTGCCCACCGTCGCCACGCCCGCTCACTGGTTCTTCGCGGCCACCTTCTCCGGACGCGTCACATAGATGTTGTCCTCGGTCGTAGCGGCATTCCCGTCGGAGCCCGACGAGTAGAAATACGGCCTGGAGTTGGGGCACAACCCCGAGTCCGACTCGCTGCCGTTGCGTCGGATCTGTCGAATCTTGTACGGTTTGTCCGCCGTCGCCGGCCCGAGGATCTGGGCGAGGTCGCGATACGCCGTCGGATTACCGACCGCCGAGTTCTGGTTGTCCACGATCAGCCCCTCGAACGTCGGGTGCACATAGCGGATCGGGTTCCCCCAGGCATCGACGACCGTCTGCAACGCCGGGTTGCCGATGGTGTTCGAGAGGAACTTCGCCGGAATCTTTTTGATGATTTCCTCGGCGGCCGGGACCGACTTGAGTTGCTTGAGCGCCATCCCGGCGGAGTTCAGCATCGCGCCATCGCCCATCGCGTCGGCGACCGNNTCCCCGCCTCCAGCACACGCGTGCCCACGGCAAAGGACAGCGCAATGAGGATTCCGATGATGAAGACCACCACGAGCAACTCGACAACCGAGAAGCCGGGGCGTGAGATCCGTCGGGAATGGTTCAGCATCGGAAAATCCTCGTTCGCGTTGGATCGATCCATATACAGGTTATTCGACACGGCCTCCGCTCGGGATGCCAATGAATTTTCGGCCATTTGTACTCCCTCGCCACCAGCAAACGTTCGGAAAATGATCGGTCTGCCAGCAAATACACCGGGGTGAAACTCCGCAAGTCAAAGAAAATGTTTACAACGCGGGGTTCTCCCTATTGACGGTGAATGGGTGCACACAGTACAAGATTCGCATTCCACTAAGTGAATCTACAACCAACAGCCTTGCGAATTGCCTGAACAACTTTGCGAAGTCCAACTTCTTCTGTGCAGAGCACTCTGGAGAAGAACATGAGCACACTGATGACTGGTACCGCCACGACGAGCCGAAATGAGCTGGACACACTTTTGAAACCATTTTCTGAGTTGAGCCTAGTCGAGATTGCCGAACGCCTGGAGCGGGTTACTGCCGAGATCGAGTCGGAACGAGCCAAAGAGCGTGAGGCGCGCAAGCAATACGAGGCGGTGGCCTCCAAGGTAGAGTCGCGGATCGCCCTGATACGCGAGCGGGCCCAGGAACTCATGAACGCTCAGAGGCGCAAGGTATCGCTGTTCGACGGGCTCCTGCGACACGACAAGCCAGAGGAAACCACGGACAGTCTGTCCATGTCCCGGCACAGGAACATCTCCGAGGCCATCCTGGCAATCTGGGAGATTGAGCGAGGGACCCTGACCAGCGAGGAGATCGCCGACGGCCTCTCGAGCGTGGGGTATGTGACCAACGCCGCCCCGACGTCCTTGCGGTCGTCGGTGAACCAGGCGATCGCGAAACTCTGCCGGGCAGGGCACCTGATCCGGTTCCGGTCGGACGGCTCAACGATTCCGCCACGCGACATGCACAGTCGAGCGAGGAAGTACCTCCTGAAGAAACGGTACGATGAGATGGTGGCGCAAGGGCAGACGGTTGAGGAGTGAATCTCGGGCGCTCACGCTCGGCCCGGGTGAACCACCCAACGGATCTCGTGTTTAGTCTTCCGTCGGTACCGGTTGGTGACGCGTGCGCTGGATGATCAGACCGAGTGCGGCCAGCGCCGCCCAGATGGCGAGCGTCAGCGCGTGCGAATCGTGGAGCGGCTGAACACCCGGCAGACGTAGATCTCCCGCGAGCGAGACAAGGCCCCAGAGCCAGAGCGCCGAACCAGTCGCCGCGGTGACGAGGACGGAGGCACGCCGAGGCGAGAGACCGCCAACCACGAGTCCAAAGACCGCGGTTGCGAGGATCGTGCCGGCGAAGATCGCTCGCGATGGCGCGGGCAACTCCGACCACGCATTCGTCGCGTCCGCGACGACGCTGCTCGCGAGTTGCGAGACCTCCTGGGGCACACGCTCGGCGACCTCGGCCAAGGCCTGCTTGGACGCGATCGACGACCCGATCGACAGAGCGTCGCCGTCGGCCTTGCTCGATAGTCCGAACCCCGCGAGTGAGATCGAAGCGCTGGCTGTGTCCGGGGTCGCGATCGCGGAGGTCGGAACACTCGAATCTTGAGAAGGCGGCGTGGACGCAATGTAAACCGCGGCGCCGAGGGCGCCGATCGAGGCGAAAGTCGCGGCCGTGACCACCGAGAGCGCGAGGCGGAATGTGGCGAGCGCGAGGGCCACGCCGACAAGCCCGCCGACGCCCGCGCCGATGTGGCCTCCGGTCAAGGGGCCAACCTGGGCCGGGAGCATCGGACCCGCGACCGTCCAGCCGAGGACTCCGCCAAGAATGGCGCCGATGGTCACGGTCGCTGGCTTTAGAATCTTTGAGCCGACCGACCAGAGGATCAGCCCGACGATGATGGCGAGGAGCGCGGCCGCGCGCGCAACCATGACCTGATCGAATCCGCCATCCGCGGATTGCACGATCGCAAGGGCGGTGAATGTCGCGTCCTGCGTGCCCATCTGGGTGATCGTCTGCCTCCGGAGCGACGCGGTCGAGCGCACCCCGGGGCCAAATCCCGGGGGGACGATGTGGTCGCTTTCGGTTTCTTCGGCCTGATTGGGGTCGGGTTTCTGGGGAATGGCGAAGTTTGCGCGATTAGGTTGGGTTTGCCGGGGTAGCACGTTTGGTACGGGTACGGGTCCGCACGTCGCATCCTTCTTGTGACACTAGGCGTATGTATTCGCTTCAGAGGCAGGCGAGCGGACGCCGCTCCGCTGATCCTGCTCCTTGGGGGCCGCACCCCGGGGTGAACCTCGGTTGTGCGGCGGTTCGGTTTGCGGTACGCTACTAGAGTCACCGGGCCGACTTCGGGACGAAAGTTCCGGAGATCGACGCCTGGAGACGCGCGAGCCGGCTGGTGCGCTACGGCGTGCTGGCACGGCGGCTCGGTCGACCTGAACTGCGAGTTTCGCGGTCACGCGTCGAGGCAGAGTCAGCCCGAAGGTCATGCGGCCACAGCGGTAACGCTCGGTGCGGCGTGACACAGGCTCGCGAATCACGGAGCGAAATGGCTCGTGGAGTTCGCGGATCGTGCGGCGAGCGCGGGAACAGACCGGCATTGCACCGGTAGATTCCATGAGACGCGGGCGCCCAAGGCCGCGATAATGGGTCACCTTGGATCCAGGCGGAGCCTGGACCAGCACGTGTCGCCACCTTGCGGGCGACCAATGAGGAGTCGATGATGGGCTTCAAGAACCCGGGCGTGAACTCTCGTCGTGCGCGTCGTCCGTATGTTCGTTCTCGCGCGGCAGGATCGTCCGCGTTGAACGGGACGGCTCGGCTGGCTTCTCTGGCCGGGGGGCTGGATCGCCCGAGCGTCGACCAACTCGAGAAGCGGCAGTTGCTCTTCTCATTGACGATCACGCCCGCCGACATCGACCCCGCGACGGGGATCGGCACGGTTCGCCAGGCCTTCGCCTACGTCCTTCCCTCGCTGATTCCGCCCGCCGCCATCGAGCAACAGCAGCAACAGACCGAGGACCGGACCGAGGACTTCAACGACGACAACCCGGGAGCCGCCGGGAGCGGGACGTTCTTCACCGACTCTGGCATCCAGATCCTGCACAACGTGGTCCCCGCGGGGAGCATCCGCATCGAGCCGCCGGGCGCCGACAACACCGAGCGGTACCTCCGCGGGACGCTCCCCAACGCCGGGGACTTCATCGCGTTCAAGGTGTTTGACGATCCCGACAACCCGACCAACGGCGCCGGCGCGACACGCGTGCAGTTCACCGTGACCGGCGACGGCGCGGGCGACAACACCGGCTTTGACACCGCGCGCATGCGAATCACGCTCCGTCGCGCCAACGTCGTCATCGCGACCTTCACCGGACCTCAGATCGACGCGCTGATCCAGAACGCGCAAGGACCGGTCGCCAACGGCGTGGGCAACTTCGTGATCAACGGTCCCGCGGGCGACCCGACCTTCGACGAGGTGCGCATCGAGACGCTCACGGCTCCGGGACTGGGCATCAACCCCGCGTTCCGTGTGGACGATCTGGCGTTCACACTCCCCACGCCACAGTTCGCCGGATTCATTGATGGTCGAGTCTTTGGGGCGCTCGCGGTCCTCTCCGGGCCGGTAGGCGCGACCGTGACGATCACCGATCTTCTCGGCGCCGACATCGCCGCGAGCCTCACCGGACGCATCCGTCCGAATGGCACGCTCGCCATCGCCGACCTCAACGACGACGGCATCCCCGACGCCGGCTACAACGGCATCGGCGCCATCCGCTTCACAGGCACCGACTCGCGCACGGCGTTCTCACTCGTCGGCGGCGTCATCGAGGAGTCCGACACGCCCGTGGCGAACGCGGATCAGTCCGAGGGCACGTCCTTCTTCACGATCTCGCCCGACCTCGCCGGGTTCGCGGACGACTTCGAGGACGCGGGTTTCGGCTTCTATCGCGATCCCCAAGGCCAGGGCAACTTCGTGGTGCACGGTCTTACGCCGGTTGCCGGATCGGTGATCGTCGGTTCACCCTTTGTCAACACTCCGGGTTCGAATCCGCGGGCGATCGCCCCGGGCGCGAACGGTGAGGGCGGCGGCAACTACACCAACCCCACCCAGGGAATCTTCGTTGATGGCGGCATGCCCATGGGCTCGGTGCTCATCCACGGCACGGTCTTCGGGTCGTCGGTCTACACCGGTGCCGTCGATCGCATCGCCGTCGTCAATCAATACGGCAGCATCCGCGTCAACGGCGACCTCGGGTCGCTGATCGTGGGTGGCGAGGCGGGGACCATCTCGCCCGACGAGGGCACCCAGGGCGGCCGTGACGCCGTCCAGAAGACCAACGGTCAACTTATCGTCGGACGCACGCTGGGCCAGTTCGTTGTCGCCGGACGTTCGGATATGGACGTGACCGTGACCGGCGATCTCAACTCGCCGCTCACGATCCCCGCGCGCGACACGTTCACGTATTACGAGAACGAGTTCGTTCTGGGCATCAACCCGAACACGGACCCGATCAACGTGATGCGTCAGTTGGTGGACAACACGAACTTCACCGCTCGGCAGCCCTCGGATCTCTTCCGCGCGATCGATCAGCCCATTCCCTTCGGTGATGGGTTCCTCCGCAACGATTCGCTCATCACGGCCGAGTTCGTCGGCTCGGTCTCAACGGGCGTTCGCATCATCGGCGAAATCTCCGGGCAAAGCCCCTTCGACGCCGAGGACAAGTCCGATGTCTACAGCTTCGCGGTCGATGGGACCCAGGACATCGTCATCGAAGCGATCGGCGATGGTGTCGGCTACATTCGCATCATGGACGCCCAGGGGCACCGCCTGGCGGCGCCCGAGGACGTCACCAGAGCGGGGACGCCATTTGCCGGGCAGTTCCGCTTCCGTCCCGACGGACCCGGTGTGTACTACCTCGTCGTGACCGATGGCAACTTTGGTGAGCCTGCGAACAACTTCGGGAACGCCACATACTCGATCGCGCTCACGGGGCTCTCGCCGGTTGCGGCCGGGTTGATCCGCACGGGCGGATCGATGGGCCGGGGCGCGGCGTCGAACGTGGTGAATGTGCCTACCGGGAGCATCGGAGCGATGCGAGTCGGGACGGGATGGTTCGACAGCGATGCCGACGCCACGATCGAGAGTTTCATCAACAACTACGACGGACTCGAGATCGACGAACTCATGTCGTGGCACGGCGGAACCTACACGCTCGGCGGCACGATCTACAGCCTCATCGCCGGGTCGGATATCGGCGGCGCCGCTCAACTCACTTCCCCGATCACGCTCAACGTCGGCGGCAATCTGGGGCAGATGTACACCGGTCTCCAGCCAGACGTCGGCGGCGGACCAGACCAGGGCGATCTCAACTCCTTCAATCTCCGCGTCGGCGGATCGATCGGATACGTCAATATCTCCGGCGGCGTCGGGATGGACCAGGACGCCCAGGATCCCCTTGCGCCCGCCGATCCCGACACCATCACCTTCGTCACCGGCACCAGCGGCGGACGCGGGGACATCGGGTACATCCGCACAGGCTTCCATGTGGCCGGCGATACTTGGAACATCCAGACCTCGCCCGGGTCCACGATCGGCGCGTTCCTCGTCAGTCAAGATTCGTACGGGCCGACGACCGACCAGGACCGTTGGGGTATCTACGGCGGCACTCTGGGCCTCCCGATCACCTCGGGCTTCGGGTCTGATGTGCGTTTCTTCGACACCCCCAAGGTCGATCTCGACGCGGGGCCGCAAACCTCGTTCCTCCTCCAGCCCAACCAGTCGATCGAGTTCGTGGACGATGCGGGCGCTCGCGTGCAGGTCACGATCGAGGGTGGGTTGCTGCAGAATCCCGCCGCCGTCATCACGGTCTTGCCGATCGACGGCTCACAGGGCGTGACCATCGCATCGATCGTCGCCGACCTCACTGGTGGCGCCATCCTCAGGATCAACGGTGTGTCGGCGGGAGGCGGCGCCTCGCCGGGCTCCGTCGGCATCGGACGGATCATCATCGCGAACCACGACTTCAACTCGTCGATCGAGATCAACGGAAACGTCGAAATCGATGTCTATCGCACCGAGATCAACGCCGGCGCAACGACGTTCGCCCACATCGGGAACACCACCCCCGGCGGCGACATGGTGACGATCGACGCCGACACCCTCGACGTGCTCGACATCACCAAGGGAAGCCTCGGTTCAACCCAGATGCCCGCCTGGGGTCCGCGACGCATCGGCGTGGAACTCGGCGTGGCGGACGGCCTGCAGGGCGGCGTGGGCGCCCCCCTGGGCGTGAACACCGACTCCATCGTTACAAACTACAACGGCAACATCTACCGCCCACTCGATGACGATTCCATCGCCACGGGCAACGCCTATCTCGAAGATCTCGGAGTTCCCTTCGACGAGTTCCTCAACGGGCTGGTTGTCCGCAACGGCGGGATCGCCTCGATCAACGTGGCGCGTTCCGTCGGCGACGTCATCCTCCAGTCCGCGCCCTCCGACGTGCCCGCGGCGACCGCCCGCGATGGGGAGATCGTCTCGCTCAACGCGAACTCCGATGGCGTCACGCCCTTCGGCGCCTTCGACGGGGTTGTCGGGTCGATCTACGCGGGCGACATCAGCCAGATCAACATCGGCGACGGCCTGCGAAACACCATCGATTCGCCCTTCGCCAGCGCCGGCATCTTCGCCATCGACGACATCGGTCGCATCTATTCCTCGCGACCCAACGGCGTCATCCTCTCCGGCCCGATCGTCGCGTCCAACGCCAACGACCCACAGGTCGATGGCGAGACACAGGGCATCGGTCGCATCGAGATCAGCAACGGCTCGATCATCGACGCCGACATCAACGCCGCGGGCATCGACACCTGGTGGCAGTCGTACCTCTTCACCCAGCCGGCACTCCCGACCGGCGACATCAACGAGATCATCGGGAACAACACGAACTTCTATCGGTCGAGCATGCGGGGTCGTACGCTCAACAACTTCACGCTCAACAACGGCTACTACGACGCCTCCACCACGCGCATCTTCGGCCGCATCCGGACCATCAACTTCCTGGGCACCAGGAACAGCACGCTCGAGGGACCGGCCCTCAAGGTTCGCGACAATCTCATCACCACCCCCGAGAATCTCGAGAACCTCACCATCGCGCAGAATATGAACGACCTGACGATCAACGTCGTCGGCTCGGTCACCGGGCGCATCCAGGCCCGAAACATCTCTCGCTCGATCGTCGCCGTCGCCAACACGCTGCAGAACGTGCAGGTCACCGAGCGCATCAAGTCCAGTTCCTTCGTCCTCGGCCGGCTCCCCACGCTCAACGCCGGCATCAGCGTCGAGAGTTCCGAGTTCATCGTCTCCGGACCGATCCAGAACTTCACCACCGGCGAGCGCATCGCCAACACCCGCATCGAGGTCTCCGGACCCGATGGGCGCATCGATGCCATCACCACCCGTGACCTCTTCTCCGGTGCGGTCGCCGTGTCCGGGCCGATCACGTCGATCCGTGTCACGCAGGGCGACCTCGAGGCCTCGATCGACACCTCCGGCGCCTTCGGCAACGTCACACGCCTCACCGCGGGTCGCGATCTCAAGATCTCGGGCACCGTCTCGGGCAACGTCTCCGAACTCACCGCCGGCCGCCACATCGGTGACCTGGAGAATCGCTCCGCGATCGTCGTCCGAGGCGACCTCACCTCCGCGACGGCCAGCACCGGACGCTTGTACGCCGACCTCCGTGTCGGCGGAACGATCGGCACAGTCACGATGAACGCCTCCTCCAACAAGGTCGGCAAGGCCGAGGCCGGCGAGGGCTCCATCATCGCCTTCGGCGCCATCAACAGCGTCGCGATTCGAGGCGACTTCGGCGGCGACCTCATCAGCTACTCCGGCGGCATCAACTCCATCTCGATCACCGACGGCTCCTTCCTCCCCGGACGGACCATCGCGGCCTACTCCGCTTCGATCGCCAGCCTCGTCATCACCAACGGCAATCTCTACGGCAACGTTCACGCCGACGTGAACATCACGCTCCTTCGCGTTGCCGCGGGCGCCGACGGCGTCTTTGGCGACATCGGCGTCAACCCTAACCTCAGCCAGTTCGCCGCCTACGACGCGCTGCGCAATCAACTCCCGCCGGGCATCGCGATCTCCTCCGACGTGCAGGGCCCGACGATCTCCGCGGGAGAGAAGATCGTCAACCTCAGCGTCACGGGCGGCAACGTCTACGAGGCGACCTTCTTTGCCGGCCGATCCATCGACGCGATCGCGATCAACGGCAGCGTCGCGAACGATTTCGCCACCCCGGGCGTGGGCACCGTCTTCGCCGCGGGCGATACGATCACCAACATCTCGATCACCGGTTCGGTCGCCAACGCCGCTTTCGTCGCCGGCGTCGTGAACTTCGGGTCAGACAACCGCCTGGGCGGCGTGGGGTCCGCGGCGGACCTCATCAAGTCCGGCGATATCACCACCGTTTCCATCTCGGGCTCGGCCTCGAACTCCTCCTTCTCCGCGGGCATCCTCGCCGGCGCCGATGGCGTGTACAACACCATTGACGACCGAGTCGCCCCTGGCCTCTCGTTCATCAACGCGATCAATATCGCTGGGACCGCGACCAATGTCACGGCCTACGGCGACACGATCTCCTCCGCCGTCGCCAACAACGCGAAACTCAGCGTTGCCGCCGCAGGCATCGCCACCAGCGACTCCGCCATCGATTCGGGCATCGGCATCCCCGGAACCCAGTTCAGCGGCACACAGACCTTCAACATCGGTGGCGGCACCGTCACCCTGACCTTTTCCGGCCCCGGTCAGGCCTTCTTCGATTCCAACATCCTCAAGGTCACGCTCCGCAGCACGACCACCGCGTCGTCGCTCACCGTGTCCTCGACGCTTGCCTCCCTGACCAACTTCGACATTGTCTCCAACGACGACGCCTCCCTGGGCACGCTCACCGTGAATCCAGGCCTGGCAGGCGGCTCCGACGTCGTGATCGACGGCAACGTCAACGACGCCCGATTCACATCGGTCGCCACGACCGGCCGAATCTCCTTCGGCGGCAACGTCAACGCCTTCACCTTCGACGATCTCACCGCGGCCCAGATCTCCGCACGTGCTATTCAGACCTTCACCGTCAACGGCGCCTTCGGTAACGTGAATCCCGCCGTCGTCAACGACGTCAACGTCCTCGCGCTCTCCGCGGGCACGATCGCCCTCCGCAATGGCGCCCGCGGCGCGATCTCCATCGACCGCGACGCCTCGGCCATCAACGTCACCGGTACAACCGAACGCTCAACCTTCCGCGTCGGCGGCTCGCTCGGCACCTTTACCTCCGGCGAGGTTCGTACGTCCGTTGTCTCCGTCGGGAAGTCGCTCACCACCGCAACGGTCAACGGCTCGTTCTTCGATTCGGCCATCCTCGCTGGTATCGATCTCGGAACCGACGGCTTCTATGGCGGCACGGGCCTCGCCGCCGATCGTGCCGGCGCCGGCACCATCGGCAACGTCTCCATCAATGGCAACTTCCAGGAATCCGACATCATCGCCGGCTTCCTTCGCGGTCCCGACGGGTTCTTCGGCACGGCCGACGACTCGGTCGCCGGCGGCCTCTCGACGATCGGAAGCGTCACGATCTCCGGCAACCAGGTCGGCTCAACCCGCCTGGGCGAGTCCTACCGAATCGCCTCCAGCGGCACGCTGGGCACCGTCCGCCTCGCCGGGCAGATCGTCAACAATCCCATCGGCAACTTCGCGACCGACACCCAGAAGGGCAAACTCGCCCCCGCCGATCTCCAGGTCACCGACGTCGTCTGGGGCACGAGCGGCACCACCTTCACCGCCACGCTCCAGTTCAACCAACCCGTCAACGCCAGCACGATCTCCAGCGCTCTCTCGGTCCTCGAGGTCCGAGGCAACGGCGCCCAGACCATCCGCCTGATCGAATCGATCGACTACAACGTCTCCTACAACAACTCGACCAACGCCGCGGTCATCACCTTTAGTCGCGACGTGACCTCCGTGAACCTGCCCTCCGTGCCCGGTATCCCAGGCCCCGGCGTCTACCGCTTCGAACTCGACCGTGAGATCCTTCGAGGCCGGTCCCTCGCCGCCCGTGTCGATGGCAACGGCGACGGTGTTTCCCTTCCCGGCGACAACTACCGAGGGCATGGCATCGTTGGCGACGCTGGAGATCGAGCCCAGGCCGAGGTCTTCAACACCATTCTCGGTCGCGTCGATCTTTACGCACCCATCTCGCTCGATCTCCTCCTCGATAATCCCAACGACCCCGACGGCCTCCCCCAGGTCAACACGCCCATCACGATCCGCGGATTCATCGGCGACAACCCCGACCACAACCCGCTCTACTCCACCTCCGCCGACACCGATGCCTACACCATCACTCTCATCGAGGGCCAGATTCTCCGGCTCTCGCCGCTCACCGGCTCGGCCAACCAGGCCAACTTCCTCGTCCTCGATCCCGATGGCGTCGCCGTCACCCCCGCCGATGCGGTCGATCTCCCCGTCGGCACCGAGACGCGGGCCCTGCTCGTCAAGAGAACCGGCCTCTACACCATCGTGGTCACCAACCTCGACGCCCTCCCCGGCCCGGGCGACCTCCAGACGCTCGACCCGGTTCCAGGCGGCGTCGGCGACTACTCCTTCACTATCGATGTCTTCGACGATCACAACACGGGCTTCACCAGTACCACCGACTCCGCCGACGGCCAGTCCATCGCCACCGCACCGGGTTCCACGCTCTTCGCCGGGCCCGACAGCACCTTCGGCACCGCCGACGACCTCACCTCCATCGTGGTCGGCGACACCACCTTCACGGTCGCCGCGGGCGCTGACGCCATCCTTGGCACCGCCGACGACGTCGTCACCGGGACCAACGGGCACGGCGTCACCACAACGAGCTCCGCCGGGTCGCAGACCACGGTCATCAACTCGTCCGTCGGTCCGGCCGGTCGCGCCGGCGTGCCCAATCTTCCCGTCGCCGATGTCGATGTCTATCACCTCAATAACCGCGATCCGATCGTCCCGGGCACTCGCATGCGGATCACACTCCGCCTGGCACGCACCGGCGCCGACCTCGGCTTCCTCACCGCCGGTGAGGTCCAGTTCGTGCTCTTCGACACCTCCGCATCCTCGTCTATCGACGACGCGGTGATGGTCTTCTCGCCAAGCGACTTCTCACCGATCGCGGCCGACGGACCGCGCACGATCGCCTCCAGTTCCTCCACGACCTATGGCTACGACGCCTCGGGCGACTTCTTCATCGACTTCATCGTCCCCGAGCGGTTCGATACGCCCGGCCAGGCCGGCACATTCGCCCTCTATATCCAGGGCGTCAATAACACCGACTACACCATCGAGATCGTTACCCAGGGCCAGGGCCAGATCACCCGTGGCACCCAGAACTTCCTCATCGAGACCAACGGCGGCACGATCAACTGGCTCGAGCCCGCGGGTCTCACGACGTCCCTCATCCCCTTCACCGCCTCCACCCTCGGATTCAACGGCGTCGTCGTGGGCACGCTCTCCGCCGACGACTACATCCGCCAGCAACTCGTCGCCTCGCTCAACGCCCTCTTCCAGGGCGCCCTGGGCCAGAACGCCGGCTTCGACGCGAACTTCTCCACCAACGCCGCCGACTTCGAGTTCCAGCCCTTCTCCACCATCTTCCTGACCTCGTCGTCGGATCCGATGACGCTCATCTTCGAGGGCCCGTCGCTCACCCAACCCTTCGGCTTCTCCGAGCACACCGATCCATTCAACGCCGACCCCGAAGACGAGGCCGTCATCTTCGCTCCGTCCTTCGGCTCTCTCGGATTGACCCCGAGCCAGGCCGATCTCGACAACTTCGTCCAGGCCCTCACCGCGGCCGCCGCTCGCCGAGCGGGCGAACTCCTGGGCCTGAGGATTACCGCCGACAACGGTTTCGGTGGCACCTTCGACCCCTTCGCGGCCGACTCGGTCGCCAACCGCCCCGGCGCCGGCCAGGCCTACACCGTGCCCACCACCACTCGAAACCTTTCCGACCGCTTCGACACGATCACCAACACCAGTTTCTACCTCGGTCGACAGGACTCGGTCTCCCTCCTCGATCGAGTGCTCGGCCAGATCTGAGCCGCGTTGCGCACAGCATGAAACAAGCCCGCGGGCCGTCCCGCGGGCTTTCTTGTGTATTCAGTGGAGTCTCAACACCTCAGGACGCGTGCCGGAACTTGTCGATGTCCGGGCGAATCGTCTCGTTGTACGCCGCCGCACGCGCCAGCCGGGCCAGCGCCTCCGACGCGTCACGCGGCACGCTCTCGAAACGAAGCCCGATCTCGCGCTTGAACCAGCCGACGCGCTTGGACCACATCGCCCGCGCCTCGAGCACGATCAGCCCGTCGATGCTGTCGATCTCGATCGGGAAGACGTGGTTCGGTCCAGGCGGCTTCCACCGCGTGATGATCCGCATCCCGCTCGCCGAGATGTCCTGGACGTCACCGAGATTGCAGTGCACGTTCTGGCAACGGACGCGACCGTGCCGGCGCTGGTTGATCAGGTTCGAGTACTTGTCGTTGCCGCCCGTGCTCGTGATGCCCGTCGCCTTGATCGTGACCCGCACCGTCGGCGGGCGCGACGCGGGCGCCTCGGCTGCCTGGCGCGATGTCTTCTCGGGACCGTTCGATGGGGTGGATCCAGCGCTCATAGTGCCCTCGATATCGTCGAGATCCACAGGGCCCTTCACGTCGCGACCGATGGGCATGCCACCCCAGCCATCACAGTCCCACCACCCATTTATGGGACGAGCGATAGGCTTGCCCATGGATCAGCCTTCCACACCGCCCCGTTCGATTCCCTTCAAGCCCTTCGATCCAGGCCTCGCCGCCGAAGCCTCCGCCAGCCATTTCCGCGACATTCTCCGCCGGCGACGTTCCGTCCGCGAGTTCTCGGATCGTCCCGTCTCCGAGGCCGCCATCGCCGCATGCATCGAGGCCGCCGGGAGCGCCCCCAGCGGCGCCAACAAGCAGCCATGGCGCTTCGTCGCCATCTCCAACCCCTCCCTCAAGTCCATCATCCGCGAGGCCGCCGAAGCCGAGGAGCGAGAGTTCTACTCGCGCCGTGCCCCGGCCGATTGGCTGAAGGACCTCACGCCCCTCGGCACCGACTGGCGCAAACCCTTCCTCGAGACCGCCCCCTGGCTCGTCGCGGTCTTCAAACTCGCCAAGGACGATCCCGACGAGCACGGCACCCAAGGCCAGGTCTACTACGTAAACGAGTCCGTCGGCATCGCCGTCGGTTTCTTCCTCGCTGCGTGCCACTTCGCTGGCCTCAGCACGCTCACGCACACGCCAAGCCCCATGGGCTTTCTCACCTCGATCCTCAATCGCCCCTCGAATGAGCGGGCGTATCTCCTGATCCCCGTCGGGTATGCCGCCGAAGGGTGCCGCGTGCCCGACATCCATCGCAAGCCGCTCGACGAGATCGCCGTCTGGCATCGCCCCTCGACCTGAACACTCACAACCCAACACCCATACCATCGCCTCATGCCCATCATCGTCTTTCAGCACTCGGACATCTCGACCCCGGGACGCCTCGGGCTCACGCTCCGCGACCACGGCCTAGCCCTCGACATCCGTCGGCTCGACAAGGTCTCGGGAGCCGTTCCCAACGACCTCGATGACGTGGACGGTCTGATCATCCTCGGCGGCCCCATGAACGTCACCGACATCGCCTCGCTCGCGTGGATGCAGGCCGAGGCCGAGTACATCAAACGCTGCCACGAGGCCCAGTTGCCCGTCATCGGCATCTGCCTCGGCGCCCAACTCATCGCTCATGCGCTCGGCGGGACGGTCGCCCCCAAGGCAACGCCCGAGGTCGGTTTCCGCGCCACGTCCATCACGATCCCGGGCCAGACCGAAACGATCCTCGCCGGAATCGCCTGGAACTCCCAGCAGTTCTTCGCCTGCGAGCAGGAGATCACCGCACTTCCCCAGGGTTCGACGCTCCTCGCCAGTTCCAAGAGCACGAAGAACGCCGCGTACAAGGTCGGCCTGCGCACCTTCGGCTTCATCTATCACTTCGAGTGCGACCGCCCGGGTGTGGACGCGATCCTCAACTCCAGCGCCGGCCTCGCGAGCAAGATCGGCCTCAACACCACCGACCTCGCCTCTCAGGTGGACCAGGCCTATCCAGGCTTCGCCCGTCTCAGCGACCGACTCTGCCTCAACATCGCCCAGACCTGCTTCCCGCTCCAGCGACGGATGCGGGCGTAACGATGGGCTCGCGTCTCACGCTCACGGTCCCAGCGGATTTTCTCCTCAAACGCGACGCCTGCTCCTATGGCTACTTCCTCCTCGCGCCCAACTACTGGGAGCCGGAGAGCCAGACGTTCCACCGCACTCTGACCCTCGCGAGCACGCCGGTCCGCGTCTCGATCACGCAGCCCAAGCCCAGGCGAGGCGAGCCGCTCGTCGTCCGCGCGTCCCGAACCCTGACACAACGAGAGCGCGCCGACGCAGAGCACCAGATCGCACGCATGCTCCGCCTCGACGAGGACCACGCCACGATGCGCGAGTTCCACCGTGTCGATCCACGATGGAGGAAGTCCGGACGCGGCCGCCTCTTCCGCTCACCCTCGCTCTTCGAGGACGTCATCAAGACCGTCACCAGTTGCAACGTGCAATGGCCAAGCACCGTCGTCATGAATCTGCGACTCTGTGAAGTCATAGGCAAGCCCTGCAACCCCGAGCACGCCTTCCCCACGCCGGCCCAACTCGCCAAGACACGCGCGGCAACCCTGCGGGCGCGATGCCGGACAGGCTATCGCGACGCGAGGATCGTCGAACTCGCCCGACTCTTCACCTCCAAGCGTGACCTCGACGTCGACGCCCTCGAAGACCCCGCCACGCCCGACGACGTCGTCCGCGAACGACTCATCGAACTCCCCGGCATCGGACCCTACGCCGCCGCCAACATCATGCAGTTGATGGGCCGATACTCCACCCTACCCCTCGACACCGAGTCCATCCGCCACGCGAAAACCGTCCTCGGCATGAAGGGCCCCGACCGCGCCATCCTCAAACGCCTCCACGACCACTACACGCCCTTCGGCACGCACGCCTTCCGCAGTTACTGGTTCGAGTTGTGGGAGTTCTACGAGGCCAAACGAGGCCCCGCATGGACGTGGGCGAGAGAGACGACGGGCCGGACGTTCACCGCGGCCCAGTTGAAGACCTGAGCCACGCGGCTCGATCGAACTGATCTACTTGAGCGGGTACGTCTCCGCGATGGTCGCCACACGCGCCCGTGTTGACCCCACCGCAGCCTTGAGCGACTCTTCCCCCTTGAGCCCCGCGCTCAGCACCGTGTCGATCATCTCGGCGATCGACTCCATCTCCGCCTCGCGCAGGCCACGCGTCGTGGTCGCGGGCGTGCCCAGTCGTACGCCGCTCGTCACGCGGGGCGGGCGCGGGTCGTTGGGGATGCCGTTCTTGTTGCACACCAGCCCCGCCATCTCGAGCCACTTCTCCGCGTCGCTCCCCGTGAGCGCCTCGCCCTTGGGCCGGAGATCCACGAGCATGAGGTGGTTGTCGGTCCCGCCGGTCGTGATTCGGAAGCCTCGCTTCGTGAGCGCCGACGCGAGCGTCTTGGCGTTCGAGACGACCTGCGCCGAATACGTCTTGAACTCCGGCCTCAGGCACTCGCCGAACGCGATCGCTTTCGCGGCGATCACGTGCATCAGCGGGCCGCCCTGCATGCCCGGGAAGACCGCCTTGTCGATCTTCTTGGCGAGTTCCTCGTCGTTGGTGAGGATCAGCCCGCCGCGCGGCCCGCGCAGCGTCTTGTGCGTCGTGGTCGTGACGACATGCGCGTGCGGGAAGGGGCTCGGGTGAGACCCGCCCACGATCAGCCCGGCGATGTGCGCCACATCCGCCAGCAGCAGCGCCCCGCACTCGTCGGCGATCGCCCGGAACCGCGCGAAATCGATCGTCCTTGGATACGCCGAATAGCCGCAGAGCAAGACCTTGGGCTTGTGCTCCAGACAGACGCTCCGCACGGCGTCATAGTCGATCCGCTCGAAGTCCTTGTGCGACGCGTCGTAGTGCAGCGGATAGTGCACGGGCTTGAAGTACACCCCTGAAAAGTTGATCTTCATCCCGTGCGAGAGGTGCCCGCCATCCTTCAGCACAAGACTCGCGAATGTGTCGCCGGGCTGCATCATCGCCATGAACGCGGCGGCATTCGCCTGCGCCCCTGAGTGCGGCTGCACGTTCGCGAACCTGCACCCGAACATCTGCTTGGCCCGCTCGATCGCGAGCGACTCCACCGCGTCGTGGAACTCGCACCCGCCGTAATACCTCGCCCCCGGATATCCCTCGGCATACTTGTTCGTCAGGCACGTCCCCATCGCGTGCATGACCGCCGGCGAGACGTGGTTCTCGCTCGCGATCAGTTCCAGCGTCGAGTGCTGCCGAGCACGTTCCTTCGCGATCAGCGCCCCGACCTGCGGGTCGTGCGAGGCGAGGAAGTCAATGACGGAGGCGGAGATGGGGTCGTGGTGGATGGGCATAGGGACAGAATGGTATGGGATTCACAGCCACGAATTGGTGAACCGGATAGATCTACGAATCCACACCAAGGGTTACACTCGCACCATGCCCGTCCTATGCCCCCTCGACTCACACGCCCTCGCTCGGGCCGTCGCCCTGGAGACGACCCTCCTCGTACATGGCGTCCCCCGCGAGTCCGCTCCAGGCCTTGCCGCGGAACTCACCGCGATCGTCCGAGAGGAAGGCGCCGAGCCGGCGGTGGTGGGGGTGCACGCGGGCCGCCCGATCGTCGGCATGACCGACGCCCAGGTTCGCGACCTCCTCGAAGCGCCGACCGTCCCCAAGGCCAACACGGCCAATCTCGGCGCGTGCCTCTTCCGCGCGTCTCATGCCGCGACGACCGTCGCCACCACCTTGGAACTCGCCGCTCAGGCCGGCGTCCGCCTCTTCGCCACCGGCGCGCTCGGTGGAGTCCACCGAAACTTCGCCCAGCACCTCGACATCTCGGGCGATCTTCAGGCGCTCGTGCGGTTCCCCGTCGCCGTCGTCTCCGCCGGCGTGAAGGGACTGCTCGATGTCCACGCCACCCGCGAGGCCCTCGAGACCCTCGGCATCCCCGTCGTCGGATTCCAGACCGACCGCTTCCCCGCTTTCTACCTCCGCGATGGAGGCGCCGGCGTCGATGCCCGATTCGACGACGTCGATGAACTCGCCGGCTTCATTGACTTCGAACTCGACCGATCCGGCCGTGGACTCGTCATCGCGAATCCGATCGCCGAGCAGGACGCGATTCCACAGGACCAGTGGTCACACTGGCTGGCCCAGGCCGTCGAGGCAGCCGGCAACTTCGCCAAAGGCCGCGACGCCACACCGCGGATTCTCGGACATCTCCATAGGCTCTCCAACGGCAAGACCCTGGCCGCCAACATCGCTCTGGTGAAGTCCAACGCTCGACTCGCCGCCAGACTGGCAAGCCGACTCTCCCGAATCGGGTAATGTTTGGGTTGAGTTGCACACCGGTCTGATAGACTCATGGAGACCACACGCCGATGACTTTCGGCGTGAAGGAGCGACGGATGCGAGAAGGAGCGTGGACAGCGTTCGGCAGGCTGTGGGTGTCGGCTTTCGCCCTGGTGATCGCCGCGCCCGTGGTATGGGCCCAGGACAGCATTTCCACCAACAGCGATGGCGGCAACGGACTCCCGGGCGATGCGCTCTATCCATGGTCGTCGGGCATCCCGCAGCGCGCGTCGTACATCGTGGACGCCGCGCCGATCACCACCTCATGGGGAACGCCGTTCGGCCTCGCGCCGATCGCCAAGTCCAGCCTCCCCGGTGCCGGCAACACCACACGCTTCACGATGCTCAACGGCGCCTCGTCCATCAGCCAGACGATCCGCCGTGGACGGCCCTACCCAAGCGCGTCGTACAGCCTCTGGACCCAGGCCGGCGGCGGCATCAACACCTCGCGCAACAACACAAGCCTCGTCACCGCCATCTCGCCCACGGGCACGCCCTCAGTCTTTTCGATCGGCTTCCTCGATTTTTCCGACGTGCAGATCCTCACCAATCTGGGATTCATCAACCAGGTCGTCGGCGCCCAGGTCGCCTTCGACCCCGCGAATCCGACGCGCTTCTACGTGACCCGTGTCTTGGCGGCCAACAACTCACCCGCGTCCTCGCAACTCGATCGCAGCCAGTTCGGTTACGGCGGCATCGACGCCGACGGCCACATCGTCTTTCGCGCCGACTCCACGACGGCCCTCGGGACCACCAATCTCATCCAGGGCGACAACCTCTTCCGCGTCGCCCTCGCAAGCCGGACCACGACCACCAACTCGATCGATGCGGCCGGCGCCTCCGATGCCGGCGCCACCACGCGACTCCTGAACAACAGCACCGTGACCCACGTCGCGCCCAACCTGGTCCCCAGCGAGATCGATGGCCGCTCGATCCTCCTTGATGCCGACTTCGCACGCCACTATGTCTTCGAATCGGCCCCGGGAGTCCTCGCGAATTCCACCGCCCACCTCGCCGCCGCCGCCGACCACCGCGGCGGGATCACCTTCTCACCGACCACACTCTTCATGGGGACCATCGGCACCGGCGCCGCTCTCGTGCAGACCACACCAAACGCCCCGGTCAACGCCATCCACGTCTTCGGCATCACCTCCGGAGGCACGCCCGGCACGCCCACCGTATTCACGCTTCCAGCGGTCCTCTCCGACGCCTGCGACAGCCTCTCCTGGCCACTTGCTGGTGGAAGTTTCCGCGGCTACGACAGCCAGGTCGCTTTTCGTGGCGGCTCGTCCCAGGTCGCCGTCGGGCGCGACCAGTTTGCCCAATGGCTTGTCGCAGCCACCGTCTATAGAGGCTCCTACACCGGCGCCGGCGGCGGCACGCCCGCCAACCCCTTCGACGCCATCGCCGTCGGCCGCCTCGATGTCCCCGGCATGCAAACGACTCCGGACTGGTCCCTCGCCGCGTGGGTCCGCAGCGATGTACTCGACGGCAAGGTCATCCGAGGCGACGCGGGCGCCGATGGTGTCTTTGGCACCGCCGACGCGGGCGAGAGCGACGGCGTCATCACCGCCCTCGACGCCCCCATCGGGCGACTCGCCTCCATGTCCGAACTCGCCATCGGAAAATCGGGGCCTTCGATCTCCTCGCCGATGATCGACTCGGTCGGCAACATCTACTTCGTCGCCTCGTTCGTCCAGAAGCGTCTCTCAGGCCCGTCGGTCGTCCAGGACGATTACGGCATCGGCCTCTTCCGTGCCGTCTACGACCCCGTGACGTTCTGCTACGCCCTCGAACTCGTGCTCCGCGAGGGCACAACCGTCACCGGCGCCAACTCCGCCACGCCCTACCGAATCGCCACTCTCGGCCTCGCCGACGGCGACTCCATCGCCTCCAACGCCCCATGGTCCAACAGCATCACCGCCACGGCTTGGAACGCGATCCCCCTCGGCGGGCTTTCACCAAAGGATCCGCAAACCCTTGGTGGTCTCGTCCTCTCTGCCCGCATCGTCTATGACACCAACGCCGACGGACAGTTCGAGGATCCCACCATCCCCGGTGGCAACTCCGCGAGTGTCGATCAGGCCTACAACGTCGCCCTCCTCCTCGCCAACACCACCGGCGCCGTCGCCTGCGTCGCCGACGTGGACAACGGCTCGGGCTCGGGCGTCCCCGATGGCGGCGTCACCATCGACGACCTGCTCTACTACATCGATAACTTCAACGCCGGCGACCTCTCCGCCGACGTGGATGACGGCAGCGGCCAGGGCATCCCCGACGGCGGCGTCACCATCGACGATCTGCTCTACTACCTGTTCCGCTTCGGCCTGGGTTGCTGAGACATCCGACGTTCCACCCAGTGACGCCTCACGTCCGTCCGGTCGCCGCGTCGCTCCCCGATTCTCGCAACTTCTCCAGCGTCTCACGCAGTTGCCGCTGCAGCAATCCCACGCGAAGCAACGACCGCACACGTGTCAACAACTCCAGCCGATTCACCGGCTTGGTCAGGAAGTCGTCCGCCCCCGAGTCCACCGCCCGCTCGACGTCGCCCACCTCGTTGAGCGCCGTCACCATCAGCACCGGGATGTGCCGCGTCCCCGCGTCCTTCTTGATCCGCGCGCACGCCTGAAACCCCGACATCCGGGGCATCATCACGTCCATCAGCACCAGGTCAGGCAACCTCGTCTTCACGGCGTCCAACGCCTCCAGCCCGTCCTTCGCCGTTCGCAACTCGCACTTGAGGTCATCCAGATACGCCTGCAGCAACTCCAGGTTCTGCTCGTTGTCGTCCACGAGCAGCACCGAGCACGATGAGTAGTCCTCGTCGTTCAGCGCCGCGGCATCTGTGTGTGGGCTCGGGTCGGGCATGTGGCTCCCTCGGTGTCTCTCGCGCATCACCCGCTCGTTCTCCCGGCAGGGGCGTCTCGCACGCCACTCTCTTCGATAACCAAAGGGAGAAGAGAGACTCGATCCGCCCCGACCCGATGGACCGGGCATGGAACACCGACTAAGACTATGCGGTCCACGAGTCCGGCGTGCATCTCCGGCGACCGCCGACCACGCAACTCGTCCCACGCGTCGAATGCCTCGACATGATGGCCACGCCCTCCGAATCCCGTGTTCCACTCCCCTGGAGCGATCGCTTCCAGAAGCCCTCCGCCGAGGCGCTCCTCGCCGCCATGCCCGTGGATGCGAGGGGTGTCATCACACACGCCCGCCAGGCCTTCAACGCTCTCCCCGGCTCCAAAGAAACCCTCGAATGGACAGGCCCCGCCTGGCGATGGTCCTGGCTCTGCACACTCGCCGGAAAGCAAGGCGGTCGCGTCTGGATCGTCCCCGATCCCGCCGCCGTCCTCCTCATCGTCGAACTCGACGCGGCAACCCTCGAAAAGGCGAGAGGCAAGAAGTCGCCGCGCCACGTCCGCGACGCCCTTGCCGACGCCACGCCTGTCGGCCCCAACCGTTGGTGCCAATGGACACCCACCAACCCCGGCGAAGTGGACGAGATCGTCGTCGCGATCCGGGCCTGCATCGCCCCATAGTTAACCCAGCCGGAATCCACGAGCATCTCACACAGTGCTCGTCCTATCCATGATGGAGCGAGGGCGACCTTCCGGCCGATGTCAGGTGCACACGATCGTGCCACGATTCACGCGAACGCCAATCACGGAGGTCGAGTTCACGATGCCACAGACGAGGCGCACACACCACCAACGGCCCCACAACGTCTCCGTGGCGCGAGTGACGCCGCGAGCCACGGCGTGCCTCCTCGCGCTCACCCTCGCCGCCGCCTCGTGGGGCCAGGCCCTCACCTCCTCCGTCCGTCGACTCGTCTCCGATCCGCGACTCTCGGGCACACGCATCGGCGTCCAGATCATCGATTGTGCCGACGGTCGCTCCCTCGCCGCCTTCAAGGAAACCGAGGCCTTCAAACCCGCCTCCAACATGAAACTCCTCACCTCCGGCGCGGCCCTGCGCGTGCTCGGGGACTCCTTCTCCTTCAAGACCGAGATCGTCTCCATCGGCGATCGGCTCATCATCCGCGGCGGCGGCGACCCCGCCCTGGGAGACCCCGAGGTCCTCAAGACCATGCAGCCCCCCATGAACGCCGAGGACCTCCTGAGCGTCATCGTCGAGGCTGTCCGCAAAGCCAACATCACCGGCGTCGACGAGGTCGTCGTCGATGATCGCGTCTTCGACCGCGAGTACGTTCACCCTTCCTGGCCAGTCGCCAACCTCACCCGTCCCTACAGCGCCGAAGTCTCGGGTGTCAGTTTCCACGCCAACTTTGTCCGAGTCCTTCTCTCGCCTCGCCGAGGTACTTTCGACGGCGCCCCGCCCACCATCACCCTCGACCCGGCGATGCCCTTCATCGACATCGACAACCGCGCCCGCAGCGGCCCGATGGGCAAGAACACCCTCCGCATCGCCCGCGCCAACGACGGCCGCAGACTCTCCTTCGTCGGTGAACTCGGCTCCTCCTTCGAAGATGGCGTCAGCGTCCATGCACCAGGCGAGGTCTTCGGGCTTCTCCTCGCCGACCGTCTCTCGACACGTGGCGTCACGATCGCCAAAGGGGCAAGGCTCGCCGATCTCGCCGAGGATCTCTCCGGGGGCACCGTCGTCGGCATCGTCTCAACCCCCATCCAGGAGGTCCTGCGGCGATGCAACCGCGACTCCGAGAATCTCTACGCCGAAAGCCTCATGAAACGCATGGGCCACGAGGTCACCGGTGAGCCGGGCAGTTGGTCCAACGGCCCCGCCGTCATGCGCATGGTCCTCTCCGAAGTCCTCGGCCCCGAGGCCTCCGCCATGACCACCGTGGTCGATGGCTCGGGACTCAGCCACGACAACCGCGTCGCCCCGTCCGTCTTCGCTCGTTGGCTCAAGGCCATGGCGACCGGTACCAACGCCGAGATCTACCGCCAGTCGTTGGCCGAACCCGGCGGCGAGGGCACACTCGAGAAACGATTCCGTAACGCCAACCTCCACAACGAGGTCCACGCCAAGAGCGGCTATATCACCGGCGTCCGCACACTCTCCGGCTATGTCTACAACCGTGAGAACGACCACGCCGTCGCCTTCAGCATCCTCATCAACGACGCCAACACCGACGTCGAGAATCGTGTCAGCAAGGACGTCCAGGAACGCATCGTCCAGGTCATCGACGACTGGCTCTCCAAACAGCATCCCGGAAAGGTCAAGATCGGCGGCTAGACGTCTCGCACCTCGGGCCTACGCTGCGTTTTCCACACTCCCGGAGGACGTCGAGTGCCCAACGATTCTGCCATGGTCGAGAGCGTGCTCAAGGCAATTGAAAACGAGCGCAAGGGGGCCGTCACCCGACTCATTGACTGGCTCCGCATTCCCAGCATCAGCACCGACCCCAAGCACGCCCCGGATTGCGAAAAGGCCGCACGCTGGGCCGGCGATCGCCTGAGCGAGTGCGGCTTCAAGGTCGAGATTCTGCCCACGGGCACCAGGGAAGAGCCCGGCCGCCCCGTCGTCCTTGCCGAGATCGACGCCAAGCCCGGCTACAAAGGCCCGCACGTCCTCTTCTATGGGCACTACGACGTCCAGCCCGCCGACCCGCTGAACCTCTGGGAAAGCCCCCCCTTCGATCCTGTCATCAAACCCGCGACCAGCGATGGCGTCGGTGAACGCGTCGTCGCACGCGGGGCAGTCGATGACAAAGGACAAGTGATGACCTTCCTCGAGTCCTGCCGGGCCTGGCACAAGACCGCAGGACACGCCACCAACGGAGCACGTTTCACCGTCCTCCTCGAGGGCGAAGAAGAATCAGGCTCCGAGAATCTCGAGGCCTTCGTCCAGGGCCACAAGGCACGTCTCGAGAAGGCCGACGTCTGCCTCATCTCCGACACCGGCATGGTCTCACGCGAGATCCCCGCGATCACCTATGGCGTCCGCGGTCTCGCCTACACCGAGGTCACCCTCCACGCCAGCAATCAGGACCTCCACTCCGGCATGTGGGGTGGGCGTTGCCCCAACCCGATCAGCGAACTCTGCAAGGTCCTCGCCGGCCTCTGGGACGCCGACCGTCGCGTCACCATCCCCGGGTTCTACGACGACGTGCGCGCACTCGCGCCCGAAGAACGCACCGCCTGGGCCAGGATCCCTTTCGATCAGATCGACGCCCTGAAGAAAATCGGACTGCCCAAAGAGGCCGATGTTGGCGAAAAGGGTTTCACCGCCCTCGAACGAGAGTGGGGGAGGCCAACCGCCGAGATCAACGGCATCTGGGGCGGATACACCGGCCCCGGCGCCAAGACCGTCATCCCCTCCCACGCCAGCGCCAAGGTCTCCTTCCGCCTCGTCGCCGATCTGAAGCCAACGGACATCACCCAGAAGTTCTTCGCATGGCTCAAGGGCCGAACCCCGCCGGGATGCCGATGGGAACTCACCGATATGCACGGCGGATTCGGCGTCACGGTCCCGGTCGATTCGCCCGAACTGAAAGCCGCAGGCCGCGCCGTCGCGCGCGCATTCGGGAACGAGCCCGCCCTGATCAAGTCCGGCGGGAGCATCCCCGTCGCCGGCATGCTCAAGAGCCAACTCGGCATCGACACGATCTTCATGGGCTTCGGGCTGGATGACGACCGGGTCCATTCACCCAATGAGAAGTTCGAGTTGGAATGTCTCCGCAAGGGGACGCGCGCGCACGCCCTCTTAGTCGCCGAGATCACGGGAGCCTGAAAGCCCTTACGCCGCCTTCTTCGAGTTGTGCCCCATCGGCGGACGGGTGCTCATCTTGGCGAGTTCCCGCAGGCGCTTGTTGCGGGCCTCCTGCAACTCGGCAATCCTCGCTTTCAGATCGCGCGAGAAGGACTCGTTGCGGGCGTACGTGGCGAGTGGAAACAAAAACGCCAGAACGCTCAGGGCGGAGATGCAGCCGACCAGAATCCAAGTAAGTGTCCCGGAGTCCATGGATCATGAATCGAACGGAATCCGGGCGGACTTGACGAACCTCCGGGGCGTTCGTCTGTAGAATGTTGGTACGAACAGTGTGCTCACTCGTCCACAGGGGATCCGCCGGAGTGCGAATGCCGGATTCGAAGATCACGCGTTCTCGGACACTCGTAGGCCTCGTCGCGGCACTCGTGCTGGCGGTGCTCGCGCCTCTGACGCGTGCGCAGAGCGAGGTCACGGTCAACATCGACCAGATCGGCGTCGGGAAGCGGGCCCGGATCGGGGATTGGTGCGGCGTTCGGGTCCGGATGCGTGACGCCGCGAGCAAGCCGAGGGATGTCGTCGTGCGGCTGTCTGGGCCGGACGCCGACGGCGACCACCCCGAGTACGAGCGTGTGGTCGCGTTGAATCCGAACGCCGACATTCCGGTGTGGCTGTACATGCGTCTGCCGTTCACCTCCTCGAACGACTGGAAAGTCTCGGTTCTTGAGGCCGAGGAGGATCGCGATTCTCCGATCGGGTTCCGGGGCGGGCGGCTGCTAGGGCGGGCCACTCTGTTCTCGAACACGGGGACACAAGGAGCCGCGGGCACGCCGATACCCTCGACGGCGGGGCTGATCGGCGTCCTTGGTCCGGGGCATTTCGGGCTGGCGGACTATCGAGACCAGTTGTCGGGTGGCGCGTCGGGCATCTCGACGTTTGCCCAGGAAGTGAACGAGGTGGTCTCGGGGTTGAGCGTGGACGACCTGCCCGATCGCTGGCAGGGACTCATGGCGTACGACGTGATCGTGTGGGGGCGAGGCGAGCCCGGGGCATTGCGCGGCGATCGCGCGAGGGCGATGTGCGAGTGGATCACGCGAGGCGGGCACCTGGTGATCGTGCTCCCGAGCGTGGGGCAGACATGGTCGAATGCCACGACAAACGAGTTGTACGACCTGATGCCGGCGGTGACCATCGGGCGTCGCGAGGACGTGGACCTGGAGCCGATGCGCGACATCTTCTATCGCGAGCGTCCGCAGGCACGCGGTCGGACCGATCGCGACACGAGCCAGAACCCGAAGATCGTCATGCCCACCAAGTCGGTGGTGCAGACGCTGACGCCGATCCAGGGCGCGCCGATGGCGGAGGCCTGGCCTGTCGCGGCGATGCCCGACGGCGAGCCGGTGATCGTGCGGCGCCTGGTGGGTCTCGGGGCGGTGACGGTGGTGGGATTTGACCTCAATGCGCCGGCGTTCGTGAGCGGGCGCGCCATCCAGGTGGAGCGATTCTGGAATCGAATCCTCGGCAAGCGCGGGCAGCCGATCGAGGGGCAATCGCCCGGGGTCTTTGGTCGCTCGCACCTGGTACTCGATGAAGATCTGGGGCGGCGGGTGTCGGCGTCCGGGCGCACGGGTTCGGGGTTGCTGCTGGCGATCGTGCTCTTTGGCGTCTACTGGCTTCTGGCGGGGCCTTTGGCGTACATCGTGCTGAAGCGCCGCTCGCTGCACCAGCACGCGTGGCTCGCGTTCTTTGGTTTGGCCGGTGTGTTCACGCTGCTGGCGTGGACCGGGGCGACGGCGCTGCGTCCGAAGACGCCGCTCATTCGGCACGCGACGTTCCTCGATCACGTCTACGGGCAGCCCGTCGATCGCGCGCGGACGTGGTTCGGCGTGATGCTTCCCGGCTACGGGCGCACGCGCGTGTCGCTGGGCGATGAGAAGTCAGGGGGCGATGGCGGATCGAGCGGCGACGTGCTCGCGCCATGGGAGGCGCCGAGCACGTCGATGGGGATGACCTTCACCGACTCGGCGGCGTACGTCGTCGATGCGCTCCGGCCTCGCGCGATGGAGGTTCCCACGCGTGGGACGATGAAGGAGTTCGTCGCGGACTGGTCGGGCCCGCCGGTGTGGAGCATGTTCCAGCCGGTGAACGACGACGGTTCGGTGGGTTCGCTGTCGTGGGGGAAGGATGAGCGAGGCCGAACGATTGTGACGGGCAAACTGGTGCACAAACTGCCCGGGTTGCTGCGCCCCGCGATGGTGATCGTGGTCCGCGGACAACGTGACTACCCGTCGAGCGTGGAGATGTGGGCGAACGGGTCGGCGTATTTCATTTCGGAGTGGCCGGCGGACGAAGTGTTCGACATGGCATTGAGAGCCAGAGATGGCGGGAGCGCCTCGAACAACGACCTCGCCGCATGGCTCGACACGCTGACCGGGAAACTGGGCGCCTCCTCGGGCATGATGATCTCGACCACGGCTGGTGGGGACGAGTGGGACCGCCTGTTGGCACTCTCCGTGGAGCCAATGCTGAATCCGCCGGACCTCCGGTCGACCACGTCCCAGCCTTCTTCGGCGTTGGTGCGTCGGGCGACCCATGGATATGACATCTCGCGATGGTTCACCCAGCCGTGCGTCATTGTGATCGGGCTGCTCGAGGATCAGGCCCTGACGCCAGCGGACAAGGCCGTGCTCCCGACGCCGATCCGCGTGGGTGGCGAATCGGTTCGGAGCGCGGGGGTGACGCTGGTGCGCTGGATGTATCCGATGCCCGGTCCTCTGCCCGAGTTCAGGGACCTGAGCACGTCGACATCCACAGAATCGACGACGCCGTGAGAGAGACGAGAGAGTGGCGATACTCCCCAAGGAGAACGACGCGTGGCGATGATCGAGACGATCAACCTGACCAAGAACTATGGCGAACTGGTCGCCCTCAACAACCTGAATCTCACGATCCAGGACGGGGACTGCTTCGGCTTCATCGGTCCTAACGGCGCGGGGAAGACAACGACGATCAAGATCCTCGCGACGCTGCTTCGCCCGAGTTCGGGGCAGGCGAATATCGCCGGGTACACGATCGGGTATCAGAACCGCCTGATCCGTCCGCTGATCGGGTATGTGCCCGATTTCATGGGGGCGTACGAGGACATGGTGGTGACGGAGTACCTGGAGTTCTTCGCCGCGGCGTACAACATCCATGGGCAGCAACGCCGCAAGGTCGTGCGTGACGTGCTGGAGTTGACGGACCTGACGTACAAGGCGACGGCGGAGGTGAACAGCCTTTCGCGCGGGATGCAGCAGAGACTAAGCGTGGCTCGGGTGCTGCTGCATGATCCCAAGGTACTGCTGATGGACGAGCCGGCGAGCGGGCTGGACCCGCGGGCACGCATCGAGATGCGTGAACTCCTGAAGGAACTCCGGCGAATGGGGAAGACAATTCTGATCTCCAGCCACATCCTTCCCGAACTCGCCGAGTTGTGCAACGTCGTCGGGATCATCGAGCGTGGGACGCTGCTCTTCTCGGGGACGGTGGAGGAGATCGTCAAGCGCGCGAGGATGGGGCACGTGCTCCACATCGGCGTGGCGGACCGAATCGATCAGGCGGCGGAGATGCTCGGGAAAATGGCGGGTGTGAAGAAGGTCGCGATCGCTGTCGACGAGAACCCGGCGGCGACGAACCCCAGGGTCGTCGGCAAGGCCGCGCCGGCGCGACTCATCCACGTGAGTTACGAGGAAAGCCCAGGGGCGGCCGTGTCGGACATTCCCAGCGTGCTCGTGAACCAGGGATTCCGGATCACCAAGTTCACGGAAGAGCCTGTGAACCTTGAGACGGCGTTCATGCGGCTGACCAAGGGTTTGGTGCAGTAGATTCGGCGTGACATGTTTGTTGCGCGGTGAGGTCAAGGCGGCGGGTGCGTGGTCGAGGTGCGCACTATCCTTTACGGCCGCGAGTGCGCGTGATCGACGCGTGACGCCGGCCCACGGAGACGCTCGCATGAATCGCCGGTTGCTCGGATCGCTCGTCGCCTCGCTCGGTGTCGCTGGATTGGTCGGATGCGCGGTGGCGCAGACGGCATGGACGTATCCGCCCGCGCCTCGCGGCGATCAGGTCGATGAGTACCACGGCGTGAAGGTCGCCGATCCGTACCGCTGGCTGGAGGACCCCGATTCGCCGGAGTCGCAGGCGTGGATCAAGGCGGAGAACGCCGTGACGCACGCGTATCTCGACGCCGTGCCCCAACGGTCGCAGATCATCGAGCGTCTGACGAAGTTGTGGGACTTCGAGAAGTTCGGCAGCCCATCGAAGGAGGCCGGCAAGTACTTCTACTCGTACAACACCGGATTGCAGAACCAGTCGGTGCTCTTTGTCGCCGATTCGCTCGGAGAGAAAGGGCGTGTGCTCCTCGACCCCAACACGCTGAGCGCCGACGGGACGGTCGCCCTCGCGGGAACTGCCGTGAGCGACGACGCGAGGTATCTCGCCTACGGCGTCGCCGACGCCGGCTCGGACTGGAACACCTGGCGTGTGCGTGACATCGCAAGCGGGAAGGACACCAGCGACGAGATCCGCTGGGTGAAGTTCTCCGGGGCGTCGTGGACCAAGGACGGTCGCGGGTTCTTCTACTCGCGCTTCGACGAGCCCAAGGAGGGCGAGGCCCTGCGGTCGAGTAACTTCTACCAGAAGCTGTACTTCCACGAGTTGGGTACCGATCAATCCAGCGACGTGCTCGTCTATCACGAACCGAGCGAGGAGAAGAAGGACTGGGGGTTCTATGGCGGCGTGACCGACGACGGGAAGTATCTCGTCATCCACGTCTCCATCGGGACCGACCCGAAGAATAGGGTCTACGTCAAGGAACTCGGCACGAGCGACGCGTCGCACGCCGCCATGGGCGATCTGAAGGTGAACAAACTGCTCGACGCCTTCGACGCGAGTTATGAGTTCATCGGGAACGACGGGCCAACGTTCTACTTCAAGACCGATCTCGACACGCCGCGCGGACGCGTGATCGCGATCAATCTGAATCACCCGGCCCGCGCGGACTGGAAGGAGATCGTCCCCCAGAGCGACGCCACGCTCACGGGCGTGGGATACGTCGGCGGGAAACTCCACGCCAACTACCTGCGCGATGCACGATCCGAGATCAAGGTATTCTCGTCCGATGGCACTTTCGTGCGCAACGTGGACCTGCCCGGCGTGGGAACGGCCGGCGGCTTTGGTGGCAAGTCCACCGACACCGAGACGTTCTACACGTTCACATCCTTCACCGCGCCGCCGACGATCTATCGCTACGACACCACCACCGGCGAGAGCACGATCTACAAGCAGGCCAAGGTCGATTTCGATCCCGACAACTTCGTGACGACGCAGGAGTTCTACACCAGCAAGGACGGCACGCGCGTCCCCATGTTCATCGTCCACAAGAAGGGCGTGAAACTCGACGGCACCAATCCGACGCTTCTCTATGGGTACGGCGGGTTCAACATCCCCATCACGCCCAGCTTCTCCGTCTCCAATCTTGTGTGGATGGAGATGGGCGGGGTCTACGCCGTCGCCAACATCCGAGGCGGCGGGGAGTACGGCGAGGAGTGGCACCAGGCCGGCACCAAGGAGCAGAAGCAGAACGTCTTCGACGATTTCATCGGCGCGGGGGAATACCTGATCTCGAGAAAGTACACGACGCCCAAGAAACTCGCGATCATGGGAGGGAGCAACGGCGGGCTGCTCGTCGGGGCGTGCCTGACGCAGCGCCCGGACCTCTTCGGCGCGTGCCTTCCCATCGTCGGCGTGCTCGACATGCTCAGGTTCCATAAGTTCACGATCGGGCACGCGTGGCGCAGCGACTACGGCGCGGCCGACGGCGAGGGGAGCACGGAATCCCAGTTCAAGGCGCTCTATGCCTATTCGCCGCTGCACAACGTGAAGAAGGGGACGTGCTATCCGCCGACGATGGTGATGACCGCCGATCACGACGATCGCGTTGTGCCCGCGCACAGTTTCAAGTTCGCGGCGGCGCTCCAGTGGGCCCAGGCGCCCTCGTGCCCGAATCCTGTGCTGATCCGCATCGAGAGCAAGGCCGGGCACGGCGCGGGCAAGCCCACGGCGAAGATCATCGAGGATTCGGCGGATCGCTGGACGTTCCTCGTGCGGGCGCTCGACATGCACGACGCCAAGCCCTAGCCAACGTGCCGGGAAAGAGGCCTCGGCGGACTTGCGAACCTAGGCTTTAGCCCATGGCTTCTCCTGAGTCGTCGAACGCGCCGATCACGCGCTTTGCTCCATCGCCAACCGGACACTTGCACGTCGGTGGCGCCCGCACCGCTCTGTTCTGCTGGGCCTTCGCACGCCGGCATGGCGGGCGGTTCATCCTGCGCATCGAGGACACCGACCTCGCCCGGTCGTCGGTCGAGTCGGCCCGAGGCATCATGGAGGATCTCGCGTGGCTGGGGATCGACTGGGACGAGGGACCGGTGCTCGAGGTGGTCGGCGGCCGAACCACCACCGTCGGCGGCGATCCACGCGGCGTGGGCCCGTTCTTCCAGGCCCAGCGGCTGCATCTCTACAACATCCATCTCGAAAGCCTGATCGAGCAGGACAAGGCCTATGCCGCCTTCGACACGACCGAGGAACTCGACGCGATGCGGCGCGAGGCGACCGCAAAGAAGCAGACCTTCCGATACGACCGATCGAGGGCGATGGCGATCCCCAGGGACGAGCGTGAGCAGCGGCGACGTGCCGGCGAGGCGTGCGTGATTCGGCTCGTGGCTCCGTCCGACGAGATCGTCGTCGTCGATGAGGTCCTGGGCGAGGTCAGGTACGCGGCGGGGGAACTCGATGACTTCGTGATCCGCAAGGCCGACGGCATGCCAACGTACCACTTCGCGGTCGTCGTCGATGACGAGGCGATGGGCGTGACGCACGTGATGCGGGCGCAGGAGCACCTCAACAACACACCACGGCACGTCGCGCTCCAGCGGGCGCTGGGCTTCCGCACGCCGATCTACGCCCACATGCCGATCATCAGCAACATGGACGCGAGCAAGATGAGCAAGCGCGACAAGGCGAAGGTCGCCCGCGCGGCGCTCAAGGCCGAAGCCAGGAAGGATCCCTCGGCGGGCGGGTTCGCGTCGCTCGCCGCCCGAATTGGTGTCGAGTCGAACGAACTCCAGGCGTTCATCGACGCGGAGAGCGACTCGGTCGCGACGGCATCGAAGATCGCGGGCGCGCTGGGCATCGTTCTCCCCGAGATCGAGGTCGACGACTTCCGACGCAGCGGCTATCTCCCCGAGGCGATCGTCAACTTCCTCTCCCTCCTGGGTTGGAACCCGGGGATGAAGACCGACGATGGGAAGGATCTCGAGAAGTTCGACGCGGCCTTCCTCTCGTCGCACTTCTCCATCGATCGGATCGGCAAGACGAGTTCCAAGTTCGACCGCGTGAAGCTCATGGCCTTCAACGCCTCGGCGATCCAGTCGCTCCCGGCAGAGGAGTTCGCGAGCCGCTGGCGGGCGTGGGCCGAGGTGTACGAAAAGGAGTTCGCCGCCGCGATTGACGCGGATCGCTGGTCGATCCTCGCGCGTGGCCTCCAGCCCCGGGCCAAGACCTTCGCCGACGCGGTGAAGAACGCCTGGTGGGCCGTGGTCAAGGACGACGCGTATCCGTTCGACGACGCGGCCGTGAAGAAGAATCTAAAGAGCAACGACAACCAGGGCCTCGGCGTCCTTAAGGACCTGCGCGAGCGATTGCACGAAATCGGTACCTTCACGCCCCAGAGCATCCACGCGGTCATCGAGGGATACGCGAGCGAGAAGAGTCTGGGCATGGGGCAGGTGGCCCAGCCACTGCGGGTCGCCGTCACCGGCGCCGGCGTCAGCCCCGGCCTGGGCGAGACGCTCGGCGTCCTTGGGCGCGACCACACGCTGGCGCGGATCGACCGCTGCCTCTCGACCATCCGTTGACACTCTCAGGAAACGAATACGATCGACGATCACACGTAAAGGAACACCGAGGTGAGCGAGACCGAGCCGGCCCAAGACATCGACGAGAATACCGAGACCGCCAACATCGTCGAGAAGAGCCATTCACCGCACACAAACCATGAACCTTTGGAGGAGCCCCGCGTCGGGCGCGATGGCCCCGGGCGTTCGGCCCACTTCATCCGCGTCGGCGTGCTCGGTGTGATCGCGGGCCTCGTGGCCGTCGCCTTCCAGTGGTGCCTGCACGAATCCGAGATCTGGCGCACGGAGCTCCTCGCGTGGCTCCACACCGGCGGGCGTTCCGAGTGGGGCTGGATGGTCCTGCCCATTGTGGGCCTGATGGTCGGGTCGATCGTCGGTGTGATGGTCCGCAAGATCGAGCCGGATTCCTCGGGTTCTGGCATCCCGCACATCAAGGGATCACTCCTTGAACTCCGCGAGATCCGTTGGAAGCGGCTCCTTCCCGTCAAGTTCATCGGCGGCGTTTTGGGCGTCGGCTTGGGCCTCTCCCTCGGACGTGAGGGCCCGACGGTGCAGTTGGGCGCGGCGGCCGGCCGAGCGATGGGCGACCTCCTGAAACTCAAGCCGCGCGTCACGGGGCAACTTGTGTCCTGCGGTGCGGGCGCGGGGCTAGCGGCGGCGTTCAACGCGCCTCTCGCGGGGTTCATCTTTGTCATCGAGGAACTCCGCCGCGAGATGTCCCCGATCACCTACGCCGGGGCGTTGCTCGCCGCCGTCTGCGCCGACATCGTCGCGCGATTCCTCACCGGGTCGCTTCCCTCGTTCCACATCGTGGATCGCGCCCTGCAGGAATCCATGACGCCGCTCCCCGCGATTCCCGCCGTCGCGATCCTCGGCATCCTCGGCGGAGCCTCGGGCGTTCTGTTCAACAAGGGACTCATGCGCACCAGCCGCCTGGCTCGTGAAGCGACCACACGATTCCCGAGACTCCCCGCATGGGCGATCACGGGCCTCGTTGGGATGGTCGTCGGATTGGCGGGATGGTGGATCCCCGAGGCGCTCGGCGGCGGACACCCGGTCGCGAACGACCTGCTCAACGGCAACTTCGCCACGCACGCCCTCTGGTGGATCGGCGTTCTCCTCGTCGCCAAACTCCTCCTGACCTGGGTCTCCTATGCCTCGGGGGCGCCGGGCGGCATCTTCGCCCCCATGCTCCTCATGGGCGCTCTCATGGGGTTTCTCTTTGGCGAGGGGTTCCGGCTCCTCTTCCCCTCGCTCGACCTCGACCCGAGGATCATGGCGGTGCTCGGCATGGCCGCCTGGTTCACGGGGTCCGTCCGCGCCCCGCTCACAGGCATTGTCCTGATCCTCGAGATGACCGGGAACTACAACCAACTGCTGCCGATCGCCATCGCGTGCCTCGCGTCGTACATGACTGCCGAGCGATTGAAGGACGAGCCGATCTACGAGGCCCTCCTCGACGAGGACCTGCGACATCGCGGGCTGGGCGAGGTCCACGCCGAGCCCGTGCCCGTGGTCATGGGCGTGCAGCACGGCTCGCTCCTGGATGGAACGCTCCTCCGTGATGCGAAGTTCCCTGGTGGGTGCAACGTCGTCCACATCGAGCGTCGTGGCAAGGAGATCGTCGCGATCGGCTCGACCCGCGTGATGGCCGGGGACCATGTCACGGTCTTGACACCCGGCGACACCCCCGAGTCCGCCCTCAAGGTCGTGGACATGTGCCGGGCGCACTAGGGCGCGTGGCCCACGGAGTTCGCACCACGAAAAACCGCCCGAGCGAGATCGCCCGGGCGGTGGTAGTTCACAGTCTTCGATGTCGTGTCGCTGATCCGTCGGCGAGATCCGCGCTCAGCACCCGAGATTGAATCGGGAGAGGAAGTAGAGGAGGTCGTCGATGGTGGTCCCGCCGTCGGGCGTGCCCGTGAAACTGCCGTCGTCCACGTCGCTGACGCACTGCGGCGGGCTGGCGAGGGGGATGTCATCGACGAAGAGCGACCCGCCGTAGTCGCTCGTCATCTCGACGCGTCGCACGCGGGGTGCGATGACGCCGGAGGTGAGCACCGGGCGGATGGAGATCGCGTTCCCGCTCAGGATCTCGCCGCTAGGGAGGAGAAACTCCATCGTGCTGTCGCATCGATAGACGACGTCCTGCCACCACTGGCCCGAGCCGCCGGGGACCTTGACCCAACTCCCGCTCGGGCAAGGGTTGAGGACGCCGACGGTGGCGCCCGACGAACCGCTGACGAGGCGCGAGGCGGTCGGTGTAAAGGTGAAAGAGCCGTTGTATTGCCCCGTTGGGGTGCCGGTCGAGTCGAAGAGGGTGATCTCCATGTCGGTGACACCGGCAAGGGTGGAGGCGTCGCAGGAGAGTTGGTCGTTGCCGGTGAGCGGGTCTGAACTCAGCCCGAGCCGCATCGCCTCGGTTCCTTCGTCGTCGTACAACTTCATGATGATGACGTGCCCGCGGCAGCAGTTGCCGTTGCGGCCCATCTGCAGGCCCGAGCCGTCGCCCACAGGCCCGAAGTCCACGCTCACGCCGTCCTGGCCGCTGTGCCCGAGGTTGTCCACGAGGACGATGTGCGCATCGGTGTCGGTGGAATCGCAGACCTCGCCCGAGCAGAAGTCCTTGATCGTCGCGCCCCCGAGGCCCGAGATCGCGTGATCGTCGAACGTCGAGGCGCAGTCCCACGGCGGGCAGGGAATATTCAGCGACGAGATGTGCGGATCGCCGACGATCAGGTCGGTCAAGTCCTCCACGTCCATGTCGATCGATTGCGTGCGGCCGTCGTCGGTTGCGCCGATGGACTCGAGCTCGATGGTGTGCACGCCCAAGACCGGGGCCGAGCCCAGCCCAGAGACGGCGCACTGGAGGATCACGTTTCCAGGGCCGCCGGTGAAACAGAGGGCTGTCCGGTGCTGTCCCGGAGGTCCCTTGCGGTCGATGGCCATGGCGGTGGAGGTCACCCCGGGAAGGCCGCCCGTGGGCGTGCACGCGAACGTGGCGATCGACGACGCGACCGTTCCCGTCGCGATCACGTTCCCGGTGGAGTCGTAGCAGCGGTACACGAAACTGCTGGTTCCGATCGTGGACTCGGAGTGCTCGATGACGCACTCGCCCGGAACGGCACCCGCGGCGACGCGCAGGTTGCCCTTGATGGTTCCGTCCCAGCCCTTGGGCTTGATGCGGATCCCGGTGGAGAGCCCCGAGCCTCCCGCGGCCAGCACGTCGTCGATGTCCACGCTGACACCTCCGCCCCAGACGCTGCGGAGTTTGATCTCCACGCCGTCCTCGCCGCTGCTGCCGAGGTTGTGCACGGCGAGTCGGCGACCGGCGAGCGGCTCGAGCGTCGCCGCGCCTGTCGCGACATGCCGGAACCCGCCCGAGACGACATCGGTCGCCGTGCACTGGGCCGCGGCGTCACGCTCGAATCCCAGACCAAGGCCCATCCCCGCGCACGCGACCAGCAGGAGCGACCGCCCACGAGTTTCCCACAGAAGCATCTTGAACCTCCACGAGTGGGCAAGCCGTCGGGCGTTCGCCGTGGAGTGAAGCCGGGTGTTCGCCTCGACGCCGGACCCACAAGGACCGACGCGCCCGCTCTCGCCGCACCACGCTGCCCCGCCGGTCGTCCGGGCCGCCGACACGATGGGGCGGTCCTGACATGATCTTGCGCCAAACTTCACAAATCCTACCGAGAGGTCCCGAAACTAGCAATCCTGAACGCATCCCGATCCCGGGCGAGTCGGCACGTCCAGCCGGAATCCGAACGCAGAGAAAGGTGAGGGTGGGAGCGGAGATTGCGGAGAGTCTTTGGACTCACGCAGCGTGGAGGCCAGTGGCAAATGATACCAATCGCGAAATGACCTCAACCCAAACACGAAGCAACCAGGACGCCCCGGTCTGTGCCCTGACGTTTCGACTTCGTGCCATTGATGTCCGCTCACCAATCCTGATCGGAGCGCGTCCGCGTGTGGTGCGGCGTCGCGGCCTTCACGATGTGCCGAAGGAATCGTGGGAGGGGTCCGCGTGGTGTGTGTGTGCCGCAACGACCAGGTGATGGTCCTCGCGGTCTCGAAGGACGAGGAGCGGATCTCGCGACTCGTCGCACACACCGATAGGGCGGTTGGATCGAGGGCACAAGGACCTCGCGGGATGGTGAGGTTCTAAGGGCGCATGCCGGATTGGCCTCGTGGGAGGAATCGCGGGGGTCGTTGATTGGGTCACGGGTTGTGGAGACGTGCGGCTCGTGGTGTGCCCGTTCTTTGGCCCGCTCGGGGAGGGGCGCCCACAAGGGATCACCAGCCAGCACAGAAAGCGGAGAGGGAGGGATTCGAACCCTCGATACAGGCCTGAACCCGTATAACGGTTTAGCAAACCGTCGCCTTCAGCCGCTCGGCCACCTCTCCAAAGGGGTCTCACGCACTCATGGTGCGGAGCGGGGGCAACTGTAGCCGCCGTCGCCGAGCCCGACGAGGCTTGTGGGGAGGTTGCCAGGAGATCGTCCGGGTCCTCCACGCCGGCGGCGGTGTCCAAATAGGATGCCGGCATGATCGAGATCTGCTTCGTCGCCGGTTTGCTCGCCTTGACTCCAGTGGCCCAGACGCCCGGCGGCCTGGTGCCCGATG
>JRYD01000922.1_pt1 | contig 63230 bp, 49 predicted proteins | sample 235311 | NCBI WGS metagenome assembly JRYD01 (sample SAMN03074213, study PRJNA261472) | activated sludge metagenome | biome: Common Effluent Treatment Plant; feature: Wastewater; material: Activated sludge; isolation source: activated biomass in a lab-scale reactor treating industrial wastewater at... | reverse complement strand
ACTCAACCGCAGAACAATTTGTTTTACACGCAGTGCAATAATGCTATCTGCATGTCTGAAAATTTACTTTTGGGGGTGAGTGATTTATTTTCGTGTTAAGTCACAATTACTTCTTAAAAGAGATAAAATTAACCGATCTTCTATTGCAGAAGTTTACTATATAAGTCGTTTATAAGAATCACTTTCTTTCAATAACCATAGCGCTGGCACCGCCACCACCATTGCATATTGCTGCACCGCCAATTTTGGCATTGTTTTGTTTTAAAACATTTAACAACGTAACCAATATTCTTGCACCGGAACATCCTAATGGATGACCTAATGCAACTGCGCCACCATTGACATTTACTTTTGCAGGGTCAAGTTTCATTTCTTTCATGTTGGCTAAGGCAACCACAGAAAATGCTTCGTTGAGTTCTACAAACTCAAGGTCTGCCATTTTTAAACCTGCTTTTTCAACTGCTCTTGGCAATGCCTTTGATGGAGTAGTGGTAAACCATTCGGGCGCTTGCTCAGCATCGGCATAACTGCGGATACGTCCAAGAGGTTTTAGTCCTAATGACTCTGCTTTTTCTTTACTCATTAATATTAATGCAGCTGCACCATCATTCATCGTTGAAGCATTGGCAGCAGTTACGGTTCCTTCTTTGCTGAAAGCAGGCTTTAATCCGGGAATTTTATCAAAATGTACGTTTTTATATTCTTCGTCTTCTGCAAAAAGAATCGGTTCACCTTTGCGCTGTGGAATTTCAACAGGAACAATTTCATCTTTAAATTTTCCTGCAGCCCAGGCATCGGCACTGCGTTTGTAAGATTGTATAGCATAGCTGTCCTGATCCTGACGTGAGAAATTACATTCTCTTGCACATAAATCTGCTGCATTTCCCATAGCATAATTATGATAAACATCTGTCAGTCCATCTTTGGCAAGGCCATCAATTGCAGAAACATCACCATATTTATTTCCCCATCGCATATTTTGCATATAGAAAGGAACATTACTCATGCTTTCCATACCTCCTGCAATAATTACATCATTGTCGCCAAGCATGATGCTTTGTGCAGCAAGCATAACAGCTTTCATTCCAGAAGCACAAACTTTGTTGATGGTGGTACATTGAACAGTGTCCGGCAGACCGGCAAACTTAGCCGCCTGACGCGCAGGAGCCTGTCCTAAATTGGCTTGTAAAACACTACCCATATACACTTCTTTGATTTCTGAAGGGTTTAGATTGATGCGATCAATAGCACCTTTAATGGCTATAGCACCCAAACGGGTAGCAGAAAATGATGACAGTTTACCGCCAAAGCTTCCCATTGGTGTACGCACTGCCGATACAATATATACTTCTTTCATTATGCAGAATTTTATTTATAAACCGCAAAAATAAGAAAAGTAACTTGTAAAATCCGACAGGGTTTACTGTTGGTTCCGGTATAGAGGAGAACCAATATACTTTTTGCCTGGCAGTGCGTACGTCAATGTATTATAAAACAACATTTTCTATTAATTGGTTGTGCCGTAATTTAGCTCAACCTGAAATTTTTCATTTATTGCGCCAATTCTTTTTGCAGCGGCTTCCGACATTTTAAGAATTTGCTTGTCATTGTCGCCAGTGTCGGGTAAGGTGCCAACTACTTTCACAAAAACATAATCGCCATTCATTCTGTTGGTGACTTTAATTATGGTTCCCGGAGGAGCATTGCGATGTAAAGCATAAAATTTACTTTGATTGATATCACCATCTCTGATCCATGAGGCCATACCTGTTTCATTAACTTCAATTACTGCACCCGTCTTACCACCACTACGCTTAACTTCGGTGCGCAATGGTTTATACTCCAGCTCACTGGGCGAAGGTGATGGAGGGATTAATTTATTACTTGCTTCTGCAATTAACTTGGAGTCGTTTTTTACTTCACTGTTTTTTGCTTCTAACTTTTTGTCATCAAGAGGTTGCAGAATAGTTTCGTTTGTAGTCTCATGCTTTTTAATTTCTGTTTTTACAGTAATATTCTCATTGGTTGAAACAATTAATTTCTGGCCGGCTTTTATTCCATCATTTTCAAGATGATTCCATTTGCGTATATCGTTTGCACTTACATCATATTTTCTTGCAATGCCAAAAAGTGTTTCGCCTTTTTCAATAACATGTATCTTGTTGTTGCTTTTTGCCGGAGTATTTATTTTAGCAACAGGCTTGCGGGTTTTTATTTCAGCAGAAGTATCAGACTTGTTTTCGCTTTTGTCATTAACTGTGTTTTCAATTGGAATATTAATAATTTGACCTATTTTAAGGTCGTTAATGCCCGGGTTAACAGCTTTTAACTCATCAATTTCTTTATGATATTTTCTGGATAATCCCGACCATGTATCTTTAGATACAACTTTATAAAGCTGACATTTTTTGCCTGCAATAGTTCTGAAACCTTCCTGTGCAACGGCAGCCGAAATGCTGAATGCTGCTGTCGCTAATAGTAAAGAAACTTTGATTTTCATCCCGATCACTTTTATTTTTACAATACTAAAAAAATCACTGCTTGGTAAATGAAGATGCATTTATTGGTTTTGAACAAATTAATTAACATCAAAACGACAGATGTAAGTTGTAATTGTGCAATTTTGAATATTCAACAGAAATGAAATGAGAAAATTGTTTTTAGCTTTAGTGTTATTGTTTTTTATGGTTACAAGTGTTTGTGCCGGCATTGTTTACAGGTTTAATTTTCAGTCGGAAGTGGATAGAGGTATGGCACGCATTTTTAGTAAGGCATTACGCGAAGCACATGAGCAAAAAGCAGACTTATTTTTAATTCACCTCAACACCTATGGAGGTATGCTTGATGCTGCCGATAGTATCAGAATTGCAATACTGAATTCAAAAATTCCTGTTGTAGTATTTATTGACCCAAATGCAGCAAGTGCCGGAGCACTTATCTCAATAGCATGCAACAGAATTTATATGCGCAGTGGTTCAAGTATTGGTGCAGCTACTGTTGTAACAGAGCAAGGCGAAGCAGCACCAGATAAATATCAATCGTATATGCGCGGCATTATGCGTGCAACGGCAGAGAAAAGAAATCGTGACCCACGTATTGCTGAAGCTATGGTTGACCCAAGAGTTGTTATTCCCGGAGTGAATGACAGCGGCAGAGTGCTGACGTTTACAGCAGAAGAAGCCATGACAAATAAATATTGTAATGCCATTGTTGAAACAGAAGCTGATATTTTAAAGTTAGAAAATCTGAATAACGATAAAATCATTGAATTTCATCCTTCATGGGTTGACAATATGATTGGTTTTTTAATTCATCCTGCATTAAGCAGTTTGTTGATTCTGATTATGCTTGCCGGTTTGTATTTTGAATTTCAGGCCCCGGGAACAATTTTTCCAATTGCAGCATCATTTGTTGCAGCAGTCTTATATTTTGCTCCATTATATCTCGAAGGGCTTGCTGCCAATTGGGAGATTTTGCTATTTGTTAGTGGTGTAATTTTATTGGCTCTTGAATTTTTTGTCATTCCCGGTTTTGGTGTTGCAGGCATTGCAGGAATAATTTGCACTACAATGGGCTTTGCTTTAAGTATGATCAATAACAGAGGATGGGATTTTACTTTCACAAGTTCGGAACAAATAACTCAAAGCATTTTAATCAGTCTGAGTGCCATGTTTGGTGCTGTGTTATTGATATTTTATTTTATCGGGAAAATAAATCACTCGAAACGACTAAGTAAATTGACGCTCCAAACTACACAACCCTCTGAACATGGGTTCAGAGCACATACAGATATTGACGCTATCCAACCCGGCATGCGCGGAACTGCATATACTGCTCTCAGACCTTCCGGAAAAATTATGGTTGATGGTAGGGTGTATGATGCTGTTGCTGAAACCGGTTGGATTGAAAGACAGGAGCAGATAGAAATTGTTTCTGTTGGCCTTACCTGTACTGTCAGAACCTGTTAAGTGTGAATATCTTTGTTTAAATCCCTTTTGTTAGCCGGTGCTTAGATGATTTGATGCATCTATATTTGCAATTATTATACTCTTTCTGGAATAACTAACTATTAGAACCACTAAAAATTCATTAAATGAAAAATTTCCTTAAGTTATCTGTCGTATTTCTATTGATGGCAATGTATGCTTGTAAAGACTACAAGCCCGAAGTAGATAGACTAAATCGTGAACGTGACTCTTTGATTAGCACATCTTTTCTTAAAGACAGCACAATTGATTCATTCCTTGGCGACTTCAACGGCATAGAAGCAAGTTTAGACAGCATCAATCAGATTCATGCTGCTATTACACTTGATCGCAAACGCGACCCTGAAATGGGCGGCACTGTCAAAGACCGTATCCGTAAGAATATGGAGAGTATAGCTTCACTGCTCGATCAGAACAGTCAGCGTATTGCCGAACTTACAAGAAAACTAAAAAACAGTGGTGTAAAAAGTGCTCAGCTTAATAAAATGATTACTTCACTGAATCTGAAAATTGCCGAACGTGATTCTATGATCGCAAACTTAAACAATCAACTTGGTGATGCTAAAATTGAAATTACCGGCTTACGCACTAATATCGAAACATTAAACTCAACCATTGGTGAACGCGATAAAACTATTGAAGAAAAAGTCAATCAGATTAACACTGCATATTATGCAGTAGGAACTTATAAACAATTACGCGACAAAAAAATTCTGAATAAGAAAGGTGGGTTTATCGGTATCGGTAAAACAAAAACGATAAGCCCTGATATTGATAATTCAGCATTCACAAAAGTTGACATCAGACAGTTTGCTTCTGTAGAATTAAATACAAAGAGTGTTAAGATAATGTCTTCACATCCTTCATCAGCTTATACTTATGAAAAAGACAAGAAAAAATATCAATCTTTGAAAATAACTAATCCTGATTTGTTCTGGAGTAATTCAAAATATTTAGTAATTGTCACAAAATAATTTTAGAGGCTTATAATTAATAAGGTTGATCTCAAGGTCAACCTTTTTTTTTGACTAATTTTGAAACGATGAAACCATTTGTAGTACGGGTTTACGGAATTCTGATAAATAAGAATTCAGAAGTGTTGCTTACTCATGAAAAAGAAGGCGGAATAGAATTTACCAAATTCCCCGGTGGCGGACTTGAGTTTGGTGAAGGTCTGCGCGAATGTTTGGTGCGCGAATTTTTAGAGGAAACCCAACAAAAGGTAGAGGTTAAAGAGCATTTTTATACAGCGGATTTTTTTATTGAATCGGCTTTCAATCCCGGATTACAACTCATCAGCGTTTATTACAAAGTGTTATGCGAGAATTTTATTTTACCTGAAGATGCAAATAATATTCATTTTTTCTGGAAGCCATTGAAAGAACTCAATGGTGAAGTAGTAACATTTCCTGTGGACCGCATAGTTGAGAAATTACTGATGTGATTATCTGTTGCAGATATCCTTGTAAGGGCAATTCTTACATCGTGTGGTGTCTGTTGTCATAGTAAAATCAGACTCTAATAAAATTTTTCTGATTAATGTAAACAACAATTCTTCAAACATTGAATGATCTGCTATTTGTTCCTGCTTCAGCATTTTTAAGCCATCTTCCATTCGCCTGAGTGGATAAATTCCTGCATTAACTTTTTCTTTATCGTGAGATTTTAAAAACAACCAGCAATAAAGAAAAAGCTGAAAATTAACCTTGTAGTTTGGATTTGTTATTAAATCATCAGGTTTTTTTACATCCTTTACTTCATCACCGCCTGTTTTATAATCTACTATTCTGTATCCATCATAAACTTTATCTATACGATCAAAAACTCCTTTAATTTTTACATTAATGCCATTGCCAATATCACAAACAACTACTTTTTCTGTTTCTATTTCATGAGGAGAAAAAGTTACACCTTTCAGATCAGATGCTATGATACGCTCGATGTATTCGGTGATTATTTTTTCTATGATTACAGTATATCCGGTTCCATGATAATGTTTATCATATTCTTGGGCAATAGATGCTTTTACAAATGTTGAAATAGATTTTCTGAGTTGTGCTGCAATGTTTTTATCAAACTCAACATCTATTATCTGAGCATAAATTTTGCTGACTGCATCGTGCAAAATTTTTCCGAATACTTTATTGTCAATTTCTTCTTCAGTATCATCCGGATTTCTGATTTTTTTAATTTCATTAAAATAATATTTTAGCGAACAATAAATAAAATTATTAAGTGAAGAAGCAGAAAATCTTAATTTATTCTCAGCCACCATTGACAGTAAATGTTTTGTCAGATGCTCATCTCTTTTAATTCCGGGGGAAATGTAATTGTAACGATGAAGCGGTGTGGTAATAATCTGATGATTGACCTGCCAGTTGCTGAACTGTGCTTTCATTTCATAAAACAACTGTAACAGATAGCGGCTTCTTTCGCCACTGGCAAACTCATTAACTTCTGTGTTGTAAATTAAATCAATTTCTGACGCTCTTTGCATCAATCGCCAGAAGTGATAGGCAGTAATAGCATCTTGCTCTTCGACCAATGGAAGCCCAAAACTCTTTCTGATAGTAAATGGAATAAATGAATGATGACGATTTGATTTTGGGACAGAGCCTTCATTGACATTTAGAAAAAATATATTTTCAAAATCCAGAGTGCGTGTTTCCAGCAACCCCATAATCTGAAGCCCCTTAACAGGCTCTCCGCTAAATGGAATTCTTGTTGTGTCGAGCATTTCCGAAATTAGCATCTGCAAAGATTGTTCATCCAGAATTTCAGCATAAGGGGCCACCATTGTACGAAGTTCCAGAAGCTCATTTAACACAAATCCGGCAATCTCTTTTTCATGATGCTTAGACTCCATAGCATCATGAAGCATGGTAAGTAATTGAATATAACGTTCAAAAACAGGAGTGGTAATTTGTGATTTTAAAAACTGACTGATGTTTTCCGGAAGTTCAATCAATGGAATACTTAAACCTGCATCATTTATATTGTGCATGTCGTGCTTCAATAATGAAGCATAAGGATGTGCAAGATAATTTCCTAATGCAAAGGTAGGAACCAACTTTTGCCTTGAAGTGTCTGAAATTTGTTTGAGTAATGCATTTAATGTTTCGATAAAACGATACAGGTGAGTTTCTTTTAATGGGAACCCCATTGTGATATTTACATGCTCAATCTCTTCGGGCAATGATTGCAACATCAAGGGCAGTAGTTTTTCATCAGGCAAAACAATAGCTGTCTTGTCAGGATTGAACTTTTTCTGAGCAATTAAAGTTTTTAAACGATCAGCCAAAAACCTAAACTGTCCTTTGATGAGCGGCACACCGGTTACATTAATGTTCTTAGGTACATCTTTGAAATAAGTTTCTTTCCATTTAAAGCTATTCTGAGTTAAAACATTTTTTCTGAAGAAGAGGCCGGCTTCCTGAGAAGAATTATTTGCGTAATAGGCATCAGCATCCCAGAATATTTTCCCTTTTCCATTTAGGATAAATTCAAACAACTTTTGTTCAGCAGGTGCCAATGCATAAAATCCGGCAATAATAGTCTTACTGCAATCCAGATTTTTCAGAAATATTTCAGGCGACAAAGCTAATTGCTTCATTGCTTTTCCTGCTGTGGTCTTATTGTTATTCTCTAATACTTCATTCAGCTCTTTATACAACTTCGGCAATGCTTGCCAGGCATATAAAAAATTTTGTTTTAGCGTAGAAGTTTTATCTGCCATGAACAATTCAAAAAACGGTTTCAACTGTTCTTTAAATTCTTCATCACCCTGAAAAACCGAGTCTATTTCATGATAGGATGTAAGGTCTGCAAACAGGTCTTTGTAATTAACTAAGTAAAGATCTATTTCATCAAAATCGCTAAGAATCATTTCACCCCATGGTGCAAAGGATGTAAAATCATAATCAGGAAAAAGTGGTTTATAAACAGCATATAAATCAAGAAGTATTTCTTTCTTTTCAGTAACACGCAGCGGTATGTAATATTCAACAAAATCACTTATTGATAATACTGAAGGTAATAAAATAGCTTTGTTTAGTTTTTTTGCAAGTTGTAATTTAAAAAGTAAAGCAGCCCTTCTTGTAGGAAATATGACAGTATGGTCTGCAAAATTATTTCCATCAACTGTTGCAATAAGTTCATCAACAATGCGTGTCAAAAATGAGGCAGTATTGTTACTCATGACTAACGCTTTCATAAAGCAGGCTACTGTAGCTGCGCGATTTTGCATTCAGATACTTTGCGGCAGCTTCCACCAACTGCGAAGAAGTTACGGCATCAATTTTTTTGTATATGTCTTCTAAGGTAGTTACTTTCTTAAAATTTAAAAGACTGCGCGCATTAGAGATAACTACATTCGATTTGTTTTCTTTTGCCAAAGCCAATTGACCTTTCAGTTGCTGTTTGTATTGACTTAATTGTAATGTTCCTATTTTATTGTCAGTAAGCTTTTTCATTTCTGCTACTGCAAGATCAATACTTTTATTCAGGAATTTTTTATCTGTTGCCAGATAGACATGAAACATGCCTGTATCTGTATAGGAGTTAAACCCTGATTCAATAGCATACGTGTAGCCGTATTTTTCACGAACACCTAAGTTAAGTTTAGAGTTCATGCCCGGTCCACCAAGAATATTGTTTAAAAGAGAAACAGTCATTCTATCTGCCTGATAAAGAGAAGGCGCTAATGTCCCCATAATAAAATGACATTGCGCATTGTGTTTCTTTACCGCTGTTTTTTCAGCAGTATATTTTTTAAATGGTTTTGGTTTTTCGTTAACCTTGGCAAGCCTATACTTGCCGAAATGATGTTCTAATTGTCTGATTACTTTTTCTGCATATAATGATGTGGCAACAGAAAGTACCATGTTTGATGGAATGTAGAATTTTCGTGTAAATGCAATCAGGTCTTTCTGCTTAAAGTTTCTGACAGAATGTTCTGTTCCTAAGATTGGATTTCCTAATGGATTTTTTTTAAATACTATGCCTTCAAAGTCATCAAAAATCTGCTCACCGGGATTATCAAGATACGATCTTATTTCATCACAAACAACTTCCTTTTCTTTTTCAATCTCAGAAATATTAAAAACAGAATTGAAAGTGATATCGCTGATAAGTTCAAGTGCACGTTCAAGATGAGGTGTTGTAACAGATGCATGAATGCATGTTTCTTCCTTGCTGGTAAATGCATTTAATTCACCACCTACAACTTCAAGACGATTTAGAATATGAAATGATTTGCGTTTGCGTGTTCCTTTGAACAGCATGTGTTCAATGAAATGTGCTAATCCTTCTTGTTGAATTTGTTCATTTCTTGTCCCGGCTTTTATGAGTAGTGCACAATGAGAGACTTCTGTGTTGCTTAAAGAAGTAAGAACAAGCTGTAATCCGTTTTTTAGTGCAAAAGTTTTTGTTGAATGCTCCATAGTTTCTACAAAAATATGCTTTAGTAGTCAGACAACAATTGGCTGATTGCATATCTTTACCTGATTAAACAAAAGTAACTGTTATGCAGCAGCAAAAGATCCTGAATATTTTTATTTTATTCATTTTGTGTTTTCTGTTTGCTTCTGATATTAAAGCGCAGCAATATAAGTTTGCCAAACGTGTTGGAGGCACACAATTTGAGAATGCTATGGGGATTGCATTGGACAGCATGGGAAATATTATTGTGTCGGGTTATTTTTCAGGAACTGCAGATTTTGACCCGGGCATAGCTAACTACCCATTAACAAGCAATGGTGGTAATGATATTTTTCTTGCCAAATATGATAGTGCCGGAAATTTTGTTTGGGCGATTCATGTTGGTGGGGCAGGAGAGGAGTTTAATTATACAGACCCTGCTGTTGATGAGTATGGTAATATTTACTTATGTGGTGTGTTTAATAGCAATACTAATTTTAATCCTAAAGGCAATGCTGTGATAGCAACCAACAGAGGTCAGCAGGATGGCTTTGTTGCAAAGTATGACTCAACAGGATTGTTGCAATGGGTTAGAGGCGTTGGTGGTGCAGTAAACGATGATGTTTACCGTATTGACTATAAGAATTATTTGGTTTTGTTTGCTGGCTCATTTGCAGATTCATCCTATGTTGATGATGGATTGACAATTACTCCACTTTATGGAAGCGGAAGTGCAGATGTGGTTTTTGGAAAATTTAATCCGAATGGAAATTTGTTTTGGCTCAATACACTAAAAGGAAATGGAGAAGATCATTCCTACAACATCACTGCCGGTATCAATGGCAAAACATATCTTACAGGTACGTTTGAAGACACATTGATTTTTGATTCCGGAGGTGTAAATCCCGATACGCTTTTTGCTGACGGACTTGCAGCGTTTACTGCCTCATTCAGTAATTTGGGAAACTACTATTGGTCTTTTCCAATAGAAAATGCCTATCCGTTTGGATTGAAGGTTGATCATAACGGAGATATTCTGACATGTGGACAGTTTTCAAACTTTGCAGATTTTGATCCTGATGCTGATACAATGACGTTGATTGCACAAGGTAGCTTTGATGGGTATTTTGCAAAATATACCAATGGCGGTAATTATGTTTTTGCTAAAAGAATTGGTGGAAATGGTTCTGATATTTGTTATACCATTGCCGAACTTTCAAATAGCTCGATATTGGTGAGTGGATATTTTTTTAACACTGCCGACTTTGATCCGGATGTTACCGTAGCATCATTGAATAGTAATGGTTTTGCTGATATATATCTTGCACATTATGACTCTCTGGGAAATTATCTTTCTGCATTTGGATGTGGCAGCCCTGCTTTTGAGTTTTGCCGCAACATGACCTGTAACGGCATTGACGAAGTGTTTTTATGTGGTGGCTTTGAACAGGTTGTTGACTTTAATCCTGCACCTGCAATTAACACCTTGGTGAGTGCCGGCTCACGCGATGGTTACTTTGCTAAATATGCGTTTCCAACAACGTCTGTACATAGTATGAGTTCAGCTGATTTGTTGATATATCCTAACCCTTTCGTTAATCAGATAAATATTTCTGGCAACTTTAATCAAACTCAATTAAGTTTAACTGATGTGTTGGGTAATGTAATTTACAAAGCAATAATTAATGCGCAGACAACAGTCATTACAGAACATTTGAGTCCGGGGATTTATTTTCTGACTCTTGCTTCAGGAGAGAACGTGAGTACAAGAAAACTGTTAAAGGTTAAGTGATTTTAGCTTTCACTTATCCATGACGATTTTCAATATGAAGTGGTCTTAAAATGCAAACGAATGCTTGTGCGATAATTTTAGCATGTAGTATTTTAAGAGAAATTGGCTTTTTCACAGGCATATGGGCGGATGTTTCCCAATAGCCGTTTTTCCGGGCAAGTCACTTTCCAAAGGTAGAATATTCCTTCGGGGTAAACCGTTTCAAATAACTCTTTCATAGGCTATCAGGTATAGTTGCTGTTAACTACTAAATTTGGTTAAAGCCACTTTCCATTCTTTAAGTTTAAACTCAAAAGTTCTTGTAGTATTTGCAGAACTTGTCGATGGTAAAACTAAATATTCTTTCTCCTGTATTAAACTGTTTTTTGCTTTAAAGTAATCTGCTGACTTTTGTCCATTAAATATCAACTTGTTAATATTCGGGTAGGTCATAAAAAGAGTATAAAAATCATTAAACTCCTTGTTTCCAATATTCGAGTCTAAACTGCCTTCTCTTTGAGCATTTGCTAATACATCCCATAGTCCGATTTTATTCTTTTGTAGTAATTCGACTTTCTCTTTGTAACTATAAAATGTCTGACCTGAGTTAAAAATAGAAAATATTAGTTTCCAAAACTGATTTCTTGGATTTGCATAATATTCACCAGTACGCAATGACATATCTCCGGGCATTGTGCCTAAAACAAGAATCTTAGTATTCTTGTCTATGATTGGAGGAAATCCTTCCTTTTTCATATACGATAATAGATTTCGTTTATAATACTACTTTCAGCAGAATTTAATTTCCCGTTCGACTTGAACTTTGCCATTTTCTCTTTTAATTCATTTTTGTCAGTTTTTCTAAAGTTTTCCTTTGGATTTTGTATAAACTCAGGAAAATGACTTTTTAGAATTTCTTCTATATTGTCAAGTGCATTTAGCCTGATGTTTGGATTACTTAAACCTCTTGAAGTTAAGTCATGTCTAATTGAATTTTTAATTTCTAACCATGTCATAATGCTTGCTTTATTTTGTAAATAATTCAGTGTCTAACGGTAGTCTGCGATTATGTAAAGACTTCTGTCTGGCATAACAGCAAATTTACAAACTTAAAGGGTTATTTTCAACTTTTGTTATTTAAAGAGTTGTTTGCAAGTGTGTGAATGCGAAACGCCCATTTGGCGGAGCCGCCTACTTGATTATGCACGAGGTTATTTTCCATTTTCATATGGACGAAATAAATTAATATTGTTTATACCTAGCTTTTCATAGACTTCGTTGTTAAATTTTATCATTTCTTTTTCATTTGCCCCCCGTTCAACAGCGTTTAGATACTCATTTCTTTTTAATTCAAATTGGGTCAAAAAGTCGTTATAGATTTCTTTTGTTCTTTGGATATTGTGTTTCGAAGCTTTTAATTTTTCTTCCAATTCTCTTCTTGCAATTTCACATAAGTCAAAGTAAATATTTACAAAACAAAGTGTTTGATTATCCATTGGAAGATGATAAAAGCTTTCATAGGGGTCAAATACAGTGGAAGTAAGAATATTAGTTGAATCGTTGTAAGAGTTAATGTCAAAGAAAATTTTAACAGCAAGATTGTATTGTTCTGACTTAAATCCAGTTATTGAATTCGTAACAGAAGTGTCTTGTATAATTTCGCGGAATTTTATCCTGTTTTTTGACCAGCTGACGTAAGGGTGCTCAAAAAGACCTTTTTTTGAAATACTATTGGATTTAAAGAGTGTTAAATTAGTTACGGAGGAACTGTCGGCAAAAAAAAGTTCGTTGGCATTGATACTATCATTCAAACGATACTCATCATTGTAAGTCCAAAAGAAATCATTGTAAGGCATTGCGTTTATTTTTTGATAGTCTCCAATATTAGAATCTTTAAAATCAAAAAATGGCAGATTAAAAGAGCTTTCATAATCGTATGCATATAAAACAGCATTAGTGAGTATTGTATAGTTTTGTTCTTCTGTTTTCCCGATTCTGCTTATATAATCAATTTTGTAACTAAAGTCAGTGTGCTTAAATACTACTTGACCATTTGATGTAGTGAAAGATTGGGTTATAAATAAACTGACTTTAGAAATTTTATCTGTTTTAAATATTGGCAAGAATGGATATTTTAAAGTGTTATTACAATATAATGTGATTTTTAGAAGTTGATTCTTTGTCTTATTAATCCATAGCTTTCCATAAAAAAATAATCCTGTTGTGTCTTTGGGTTTATATTCAATTATGTATATTGAGTCATTAGCCATATCAAGATACTTACTATCCAAATTAAGGTAGTAGTTTTTCCTTAATTTCGATTTAGTTAATTCCATCGGATTAATTGGAAAATAGCTATTATTGTCGAATAAGTTTAACAGGAGTAATGCTCTAGAACTTTCTAATGAAGTAAAAATACGGTTGTTATTATTGTGTAATGCTATTCTTCCTGCTTTCAAATACATGTTTGTCAGTTTATATCCCCTTACATCAATGTTGTAATAGCTTTCGACAAGTTCTATTTGGCGGTTATTTACAAAACTCTTTAACTCGTAATACGCTTTTGATTTTCTTTCAATATTTGAAATGGATTTCTTGATTGTGTGCACTAATTCAAATAAATATGAGTTGTCTTTTGGTGTTACTGTTACTTCATGTAGCAAAAGAATGTTTTCTTCTAGAAGAATAAGATAGTTTTTTTTGCCTACTTTAATTTTTATATGCTGCTCCACGTATCCAATAAAAGAGATGGTTATTGTGTCTGTTACTTCATTGATAAAAATTCTAAAATAACCCTCTGTGTTACTTATTGTCCCCTTTTTGGAACTCTTATTGTAAATATTTGCGAATGCAATAGGTTCTTTTGTTTCCTTGTCAAGTATGTTACCTTGTATCTCAATTTGGTTTTGTCCAAATAATGATATACTAAAGCAGAATAAACAAAATAATATGCAAAATGAAGTTTTCATTGATTGTTATTTTACACATTAGGAGTAGTGTCTAATTTTGTGCATAACGTCAGTCTCTGAAAAAAGTAATTTCAAAGCATTTACAAATATAAATTAATTACGTTAGTTTTAGGAATAAAAACAGCAATTAAAAATGTATATAATAAAAGGAAACAACTGCGAACAAATTGCTTTTTCAAACTAAGAGAGTCAGATATTCAAAGATAATGAAATCCGCTTTATAGATGTTTTTGTTGATGGGTTAGATTTAAAGTAGTGCGGTATTCAATCGCTGATATAAAACGAAAAAAAAGCTGCCGTTAGAAAGGACGGCAGCTTTTAAATTCACAAACTTAAATGCTATTTATATATTGGGGTTATTCCCATGTTGTAGAACATGAATGACCAGATGTCAGCCTGCTCTTCAATAATTTTTGAAGTGGGTTTGCCTGCACCATGTCCTGCTTTTACATCAATGCGTATTAATTGCGGTCTGTTGCCTTTGTAACGCTCTTGCAGGGTGGCAATAAATTTAAATGAGTGTGCAGGCACAACTCTGTCGTCATGGTCGGCAGTTGTTACCATAGTTGCCGGATATTCCACACCTTCTTTGATGTTGTGTAATGGTGAGTAGGCATACAGGTTTTTGAAATTTTCTAAACTGTCGCTGCTGCCGTATTCAACAGCCCATCCCCAGCCAACAGTAAATTTATGATAGCGCAACATGTCCATTACACCAACAGCAGGAAATGCTACACGATATAAGTCGGGGCGTTGCAGCATGCATGCACCCACCAATAGGCCTCCGTTTGAACCTCCCTGTATGGCTAATTTAGATGATGAGGTGTATTTTTCTTTGATCAGGTATTCTGCTGCTGCAATAAAATCGTCAAATACATTTTGCTTTTTGAGAAGTTTGCCTTCATTGTGCCATTTTTCTCCATACTCTCCACCACCACGGATGTTTGCCATTACGAAGATGCCGCCATTTTCAAGAAGTATTAATCTTGATGTGCTGAAAGATGGGGTAAGACTGATGTTGAATCCTCCATAACCATAGAGTAGGGTAGGATTGTTGCCATCGAGTTTGATTCCTTTTTTATAAACTAAAAACATGGGAACTTTTGTTCCGTCCTTGCTGTTGTAAAATACTTGTTTTGTTTCGTACTCTTCAGGATTGAATTTAACATCGGATTTTTGCCAGATGTCTGACTTGCCTGATGCAATATCGTACTTATATATTGTAGGAGGATAGGTGAATGATGTAAAGGTGTAAAAAATTAATGCATCTTCTTTGTCGCCACTAAATCCGAAAGCTGTACCTAATGCAGGTAATGCAATTTCATGTTCGAGATTACCCTCAAGGCTATATTGATAAACATGTGTTGTTACATCTTTAAGGTAGGAAACAAAAAGTTTACCACCTCCGGTAGCTGCACTTTCAAGTAGCTCGGGTTTTTCCGGAATCACATCTTTCCAGTTTTCCTTTTTAGGATTTTTTGGATCAACTAAAATTACTCTTTGATTAGGAGCACCTGCATCTGTTTGTACAAGTAACTTGTCGCCAATATTGTTTATTACGCTGTAGTTGTCTTGAAATCCGGCAAACAAAAGACCAAAGTCCTTTTGATTGCTTTGCAAATCTTTGTAATACATTTCTGTTCCGTCAGTACCTTCAGAAACGTAAATGATAAGAAAGCGCTCGTCTTCTGTTACAGAGGCACCATAGTAGCGCAAGGGTTTGTCTTTGTTTTCATACACCAAAACATCTTTATCCTGTGTGTCGCCAAGGCGGTGGTAATAGATTTTATGGTATTCGTTTTTTTGTGAAAATTCTTTACCTTTTGGAGGGGCATCATAACGTGCATAGTAGAAGCCATTGTTTTTCCATGATGCACCACTGAATTTTACCCATTCCAATTTGTCGCTCATTAGTTTTTTTGTGGCAACTTCCATTACATAAATAGTTTGCCAGTCGCTGCCTGATTGATTAATAGCATAGGCAACATATTTTTTGTCTTTAGAAAACCCTAACAGTGAAACTGCTGCAGTACCATCGCTGCTCATGGTGTTGGGGTCGAGGAATACTTCCGGTTTTCCATCAAGACCTTTCTGATAATAAATGACACTTTGATTTTGCAGACCATCATTTTTGCTGAAAAAATAATATTCACCGGCACGAAAGGGATTTGAGTATTTTGGGTAATTAAAAATATCGGTAAGTCTTTCTTTAATTTTATTTCTGAATGGAATTTTTTCAAGATAGCCAAAGGTTACCTTGTTCTCTTCTGTAACCCATTTTTTTACATCTTCGGCAGTGTCGTTTTCTAACCAACGATACGGGTCAGAAACTTTTACACCAAAATAATCATCAACCTGATCTGATTTTGCAGTTATGGGATAGGTTAATTTTTCTGATGTGGCCGGTTCAGATGCCGGTTTGCATGAAATCATAATTGAAGTGATTGTTAATACACTCAGTAATGGTTTAATCATTTTAATTTAATATTGTGTTTGAATGTGCAAAATTAAAGCTATACATTCTTTTTAGTCTAAGATAAAACTTAATTATTGGTTAAAGTATATGTTTGTTTATAATGTAACTGTAAATATTGATAATGATGTTGCGGCAGAATGGCTGCAGTGGATGCAGGAAATTCATATTCCTGATGTGTTAAATACCGGATGTTTTATTGAAAATCGCATTTTCAGAGTGATGGCTGATGAAGATAGCGGTGGAAAAACTTATTCTGTTCAATATTATTTCAGGACGATGGAAGACATGGAACGCTATCAGAATAATTATGCAGCACAACTTCAGCAGGAACATACTGCACGATATAAAGAAAAGTTTGTGGCTTTTCGCACGCTGCTTGAAGTGGTGTGTTGAAGTAAGTTGTGAAAGGTTAATGTTGTAGGTGTAATATTTTGACAACTTTCAGTTGAAGTATTGAGTATGAGCTTTTTACTTTGCTCTAAAAACAAAAACTGCCATGAAAATTATACATGGCAGTTTAATTTCTTTGAATCAAAATATTATGAATGGCTGTGCTCAGTATGAACTGATTTGCTTCCGTATGCGGGGCATTTTTCACGGCTTTTGCATGAATTCAATGAAACAATTAGAGATAAAAAGGCTAATGCAACAAGCAATTTTTTCATTGTAATGAGATTTATAGTCGGCAAAGAAAGAAAAATCAAGCCAAAGTCAGTATATGATTCACCAATGATGTGAAAATACTTATTAACAATCGGCTACCATAAAACGCAAGTACTTAAAATTTATTTCAAGAGTAAATGTATGGTTCTGTGTAGTTATTTTAGCAGACAATTAACAGTATGGAGTCAAGTCAGATAAAAATTGAAGAAAGCTGGAGAAAGATGCTTCAGGAGCAGTTTAACATGCCTTATTTTGAAGAATTGAAGAAATTCGTCAAACAGGAAGCTGCTCTTTATAAAGTTTTTCCTCCCGGACCTCAAATTTTCAGTGCTTTTGATTATACCCCCTTTGAAAAAGCAAGAGTGGTGATAATTGGTCAGGATCCGTATCATGGAGCAGGTCAGGCCAATGGGCTTTGCTTTTCTGTTTCAGAAGGAATAAAGCCGCCACCTTCATTGGTAAATATTTTTAAAGAATTGAAAAGTGATTTAAATATTCCTATTCCTGTTCACGGCAACCTTGAGAAGTGGGCGCGACAGGGTGTGTTTTTATTGAATGCCACATTAACAGTTCGGCAGAGTATGGCAGGTTCGCATCAGGGAAAAGGTTGGGAGCAGTTTACAGATGCTGTGATTAGAACTTTGTCTGAACATAAGTCAGGATTGGTTTTTTTACTTTGGGGGCGTTTTGCACAAGCAAAGGAAATTTTGATTGATAATAAGAAACATCATATTCTAAAATCTGCGCATCCTTCTCCTTTTTCTGCCACAAAATTTTTTGGCTGTAAGCATTTTTCAGCAACAAACAGAATTTTAAAGTCAGAAGGATTGCAACCCATTGATTGGAATATTAATTAATGCTCATGCATCTGCTACGACACCTTTTACTTTTTTTCTCAATCTGCTTTTTTTATGTGCAACTGTCATTTGCACAATATAGACTTGAACTTAAAGGTGATGTTGTTTCAATAAAATATAAAAAGGAATTTGCAGATTCTGTGTTGTTGAAAAAAGAAATAACCAAAATTATTAACGAAGCTCAGAAGGAAGGCTTTATTGCAGCGTCTGCAGATTCTTTGGCTAAGGACGGCAATATCTATAGTGTTTATCTGCATAAAGGCAATCGCTATAAGTGGGCGCGAATAACAGGTGGCAATATTGATGAACGCGTATTGAATGAAACTGGCAATAGTGAAAAGAAATGGCGCGGCAGCAAGGTCAGTCCGCCAAGGATGGCACAAATGTTTAAGTCACTTTTACATTGGTACGAGAATAACGGCTACCCCTTTGCCGAAGTGAAATTAGATAGTCTGAATTTTAATGAGCAGCAAATTTCAGGAGTTTTAAGAGTCAACAAAAGCGAACTTGTTCGTGTTGACAGCATCATCATTCGTGGTGATTCTAAATTAAGCAGAACATTTTTATTTAATTACCTGCGCGTGAGTCAAGGGGATGTTTATAATGAAAGCATCATTCGTAATATTTCAATCCGATTGAAGGAGTTGCCAATGGTTTCAGAATATGCACCGTTGGTTGTTGCATTTGAAGGTGGCGGTGCAGTGCTTACTTTATTTCTGAACAATAAAAAAGCTTCGCAGGCCGATGGTATTATCGGTGTGTTGCCTGATGCAACAAAGAGTGGGAAAGTGAATATCAGTGGTGAACTGCGACTGAAATTGCTGAGTGCTTTTGGTCGTGGCGAGCAGTTTGAAATTAACTGGAAACAGCCATTGCCGAAAACGCAGGATTTAAAAACATCATTAAGTTATCCATTTCTATTCTCACTTCCATTTGGTCTTGAAGGCGGGTTGAATATTTACAAACTTGATACTTCTTATGTTGATGTTTTGTTAAAAGGAGGCATTCAATACCTGATGAAAGGGAATGACAGAATAACGTTTGTTGTTTCCAATAAAAAATCTTCACTGCTTTCAACATCTTCTTACAAAAATGCAACCGTTCTTCCAGCCTTTGCAGATGCAAGTATTACAACTTACGGAGTAGTGTTAAAGAAAGAAAAAGTTGACTACAGACTTAACCCGCAGCGAGGATTCATGGCTGAAATATCGGGCGGTGCAGGAGTAAAGAAGATAATAAAAAACAGCAGCATCAATAGCGAATTGTATAAGGGTATAAAGTTGAATAGCGATATTTATAAATTTGAAGGTGCAGCAGATTTTTATCAGACATTGTTGCCTCGTATAGTTTTGAATACCGGAATTGCTTTTGCATGGATGCATGCCGATGACATTTTTCAGAATGATCAATTCCGTTTTGGCGGACTAAAATCTTTAAGAGGATTTGACGAAGATGTACTCTATGCAACATCATATTATTTAGGAAAGGTAGAATTGCGTTACATCCTCGACAGAAATGCCTATTTGCAGTTATTTTATAATCAGGCCTATTATGCCTCAGAAACCAGAGTAGGGAATATATATGATAGCCCTTTTGGTATGGGAGCAGGAATTACTTTTGAAACCAAACTTGGAATTTTCGCACTTAATTATGCAATTGGCAGCCAGCAAAACAGTGCCATACAGTTCCGGCAGGCAAAAGTCCACTTCGGAATTGTAAATTACTTTTAGTCAGACAACTCAAATATATTATCGCAGAACAAATTATTATTCTGAAGGCGGTATTGCAATTTGTTTACATTAACTTAATATTGGGTTAATAGTGCTTAAGCGCTTTGTAATAGCAACCTCAAAATCAGAACAACAAAAATCTTGATGTCAGAATTACTTTAATGAATGTGAGTAGTTCAGAATGTTTTTAATAACTGATGATGATGGATTCACCATGCACTGGTCAATATGATCCATTACCTGAACAATTTCCTGATAGCTTTCTTCAGTTTCAGGATTGCAATCAATTTCATGCTGAATCAACACAGTGTCGGATAACTCGACTTCGTTAAAGTAGTAAAGAATTAAATCGTGTGTAGTAGAACTTTCGTACATAGGCGTGTTACTTATTTACACCTATAACGCAGCGTTGTCAGGAATATTTTATATGTCCTGAAAATTTCAGGCTGCCAGCACTAACTTTTTCTTCTCAATCACTTTTCTAAGGTTGATAAGGGCATAGCGCATCCTGCCTAATGAAGTGTTGATACTCACACCGGTAGCATCGGCAATTTCTTTAAAACTCATATCTGCAAAGTGCCTCAGAATGATAACTTCTTTTTGTTCGTAAGGAAGTTCTTCAACCAGCAGGCGCACTTCTTTATAAATCTGCTCCTTTACAATTTTGTCCTGCACATTATCATCCATCAATTGCAGTGATTCGATGATAGAATAATCCTCCTTGTCATGAACCATTGGCATACGCTGATTGCGTCTGAAATGGTCAATAACCAAGTTGTGACTGATGCGAAGAACCCAAGGTAAAAATTTACCTTCTTCGTTGTAGCTTCCTTTTTTTAAGGTGTTGATTACCTTAACAAAAGTGTCCTGGAAAATATCTTCGGCTAATTCTCTATTATTGACAAGAAAGAGAATGGCAGAAAATATTCTTTTCTGATGTCGTTCAATCAGAACGGTTAAGCAGTCTTCGTTACCTTGTTGGTACATTTCGACCAGTTCGCGGTCGTTTAAAACAGGCTGTTGCATAGTGAACTCTTTTTTGGAAATAAGTGATAAAGTAGAGTTTTATGCTATAGTTTTCCTCCTGTTTGAAATGTGATTATTTGAGATGTTTTGAGATATAGAACGTGTTATTTTTAATAATGTTGTATAGCTCAAAAAATATTTTTATTAATTATTCAGTAAACATAAAGAAAAAATCCTGCCATTTCAACTTTCAAGTAATAAGTGACAGGATTTTTCAGTAAAATTTCACTTTCGCGGGAATATTGGTGCTTAAAATCTTTCAGTCATGCTAAAGAAAAATGAGCCTTCAATAGCAGCATTTTCATTGCTGTCGGAACCATGAACGGCATTGGCTTCAATACTTTTAGCATAAAGCTTACGAATAGTGCCGGCATCAGCCTTTGCAGGATCGGTTGCACCAATAGTTTTTCTGAAATCTTCAACGGCATTGTCTTTTTCAAGAATTGCAGCAACTATAGGTCCGGATGACATATATTTTACCAAATCATTATAAAATGGTCTTTCACGGTGAATGGCATAGAATTCACCTGCACGTTCTGCGGTTAAACGTGTGTACTTCATTGCTTTAATCTTAAATCCGGCCTTAATAATATGATCTAAAATAGCCCCAATGTATCCATTGCTTACTGCATCAGGCTTTAGCATTGTAAAAGTGATGTTACTCATAATTAAATATTTGTATTTTTTTGTGGCCGCAAAAGTAGTTGATTTCAGCTTTGGTTTGACTGATGCAAATAGCTTACATTTGTAAAAATCGCTTTTAGAAAGTTTATGATACCAAAATTTGAGCAACACAGCATAGAGCAATTAAAGAATCTGTTATCGGAACCAAAAAGAATAGTTATCACCACTCACTATAAACCGGATGGTGATGCTATAGGCTCACTTCTTGGATTGTATAATTTTTTAGTCTCAAAAAAACACAAAGTTAAAGCTGTTGTGCCAAGTGATTATCCTGCATCAATCAGTTTTATGAAAGGCAATCAGAAAGTGTTGGACTATGAAGCCAAGCCACGTAATGTTGCTAAGGCTTTTGCCGAAGCAGAAATAATTTTTTGTCTTGATTTTAATGAGTCGAAAAGAGTTGAGGCTATGGAAGATGTAATGATGTCAAACAAAGCATTTAAAGTAGTTATTGACCATCATTTATTTCCAAAAATACAATGCGATATTTTATTTTCTTTCCCTAAATCGTGTGCAACAAGTGAGTTGATTTTCCACTTCATTTATGCATTAGACAATAAATACAAAATGAAGCCTGAGGTGGCAGAGTGTATCTATACAGGAATTATGACTGACACCGGTTCTTTCCGGTTTTCGTCAATGAGTGCTGATACACATCGCGTTTTAGCAGCCTTACTCGATACAGGTATGGATCATGTGAAAATACATGAAACCATTTCTGACAATTTCTCAGAAGAGCGAACACGTTTTCTCGGTTACTGCCTGAAAGATAAAATGCAGGTAATACATGCTTACAGGGCTGCCTATATTGCGCTAACCAAGAACGAACTCGATCAGTACAATCATCAAACCGGAGATACAGAAGGAATTGTCAATTATCCACTTAGTATCAGTGACATGATGATGTCAGCACTTTTTACAGAGAAAGACGATATGATTAAAATATCTTTCCGCTCGAAAGGTGATTTTTCTGTTCGTGAAATGGCATCTAAATTTTTCTCAGGTGGTGGACATCAGAATGCTGCAGGAGGCAAGTTTTTTGGAAGTTTAGACGAAGCAGTTGAGCATTTTATAGCTGCATTAGCCTATTATAAAGACCAATTGCAAATTCCGGATACCGTAAAAGATTAATTTTTTTACATTAGCCGCGCTTTAAATTTAAATCAAACGTATGAGCCAAAGTGTACAACAAGGACATCCCAAGGGACTGTATGTGTTATTTGTAACCGAAATGTGGGAGCGTTTCAGCTATTATGGAATGCGCGCCATCTTTATTCTTTTCATGGTAAAAGCATTGATGCTTGACAAAGCATTTGCTTCAAACCTTTATGGTAGTTATACCGGATTAGTTTATCTGACACCGTTGTTAGGCGGATACATTTCAGATCGTTATTGGGGTAACAGGCGTTCTATTATCGTAGGCGGCTTGTTGATGGCCATTGGTCAGTTTACTTTGTTTTTTAGTGGCTCTATGATTGGTTCTACACCTACAGGCACCGATGCCACAGCAAGTATGCTGATGTATTTAGGTCTTGGGTTTTTGATTTTTGGAAACGGATTTTTTAAACCGAATATTTCTACAATGGTTGGTCAACTTTATCCAAAAGCTGATAAAAGAGTAGATGGAGCATTTACTATTTTTTATATGGGAATTAATCTCGGGGCATTTTTTGCTCCATTGGTTTGTGGATATTTTGGCGATACCAACGATCCTGCTGACTTTAAATATGGGTTTCTTGCTGCCGGCATAGGAATGGTTATTGGTGTACTCACCTTTGTGTTGCTCAAGAATAAATATATAGTTAGCCCAGACGGTACACCAATTGGAATGCCTAAAGTTGTTACCACACAAGCCGTTAATACAGAAGGAGAAGCAGATATCCCATCGTTCAACATGTCTAAGATTCTCATGTGGTTGGCTATTGGAATAGGATTGTTTTTTGTTTTCAAATCTATAGTTGAATTCGATTTAATAGGCTCAATTATTTATGCAGGTGCTATTGCCGTTCCAGGTCTTATTATTACAGATAAGTCTTTGACTCATGTTGAGAAACAACGCGTCTGGGTAATTTTTATACTTTGCTTCTTTGTAATTTTCTTCTGGAGTGCATTCGAGCAAGCCGGTGCATCACTTACTTTCTTTGCTGACGAACAAACAGATAGAAATTTGTTTGGTTGGGAAATGCCTGCAAGCTTTTTTCAATCTTTCAACGCTATATTTATTGTGATTTTTGCACCAATTTTTGCTTGGTTATGGGTGCGATTAGGCAATGCAGGAAAAGAGCCCGGTTCACCATTAAAAATGGCAATTGGGCTTTTCTTACTCTCAATTGGCTATTTGGTAATTGCTTTTGGTGTAAAAGGAGTAGAGCCCGGAGTAAAAGTTTCTATGTTTTGGCTAACAACATTATACCTGCTGCACACATTTGGTGAGCTTTGTTTGTCTCCAATTGGACTTTCAATGGTTGCAAAATTAGCACCTCTGCGTTTTGCCTCCTTGTTAATGGGAACATGGTTCTTAGCAAACTCGGCTTCCAATAAATTTGCAGGAACTTTAAGTTCTTTATATCCTCCGGGACAAGGTGAATTTAAAGCTGCTGCCGACAAAGGAATTGATCTTCCTTCTATCCTTAATGGTTCTGTTACTGCTACAGCCGATCAGTTGAAAGTGCTTGCCGATGCAGGTATTCCACATCATTTTCCAATGTTTATGGGTATGCAGATTTCAAGTCTCTACGATTTTTTCATGATATTCGTAATTATGAGTGCCGCTGCATCCGTATTGTTATTCTTGATTTACAGATGGCTTATTAAAATGATGCATGGGGTGCAATAACAATTAATTGTTAACAACTTAGTTGAATAGTTAATAAAAAACACCTTCATCATTTATTAATCAGCATACTTTTGTCCCGTCAAATCAAACAATAAAAAGAAAAATGAAAAAATTATTCACATTAATGGCTGTTGCAGCAATGTTTGCAATGGTATCATGCGGTCCAAGCGCTGAAGAAAAAGCTGCTGCGGAAAAAGCAATTCAGGATTCAATTGCTAATGCAGAAGCTGAAATGAAGGCTGCTGAAGAAGCTGCAATGGCTGCATCTGCTGCTGCTGCTACACCTGATTCAGCTGCTGCTGCTCCTGCTGATTCAGCTGCTGCTGCTCATTAATTTTAAAAAATTAAGAAAAAGAACCACCGTCAGGTGGTTTTTTTTTGCCCTGACTTTTGTGGCCCGGAACTGCATTTATCACAACCATTTGATTTACTTCTGAATTTTTGAATCAAATAAACTGTTGCAGCAATGGCTATGATGCCGACAATAATTTCTTGCATAATAATATAAAACAAAGCTACTCCAATTAAAGTTAACTTTGCCACACTTTTTTATTTAACAATGAACTTCGACAGAAAAGATTTGAGTGACGACCAATTAATCAGACTTTATCATGAGTTGGTGCGTCCGCGTATAATTGAAGAGAAGATGCTTGTCTTACTGCGTCAGGGAAAACTGGCAAAATGGTTTTCCGGAATCGGTCAGGAAGCTGTTTCTGTGGGTGCTGCCATGGCACTTCATCAGGATGAATATGTATTACCAATGCACAGGAACCTTGGTATTTTTAGTGTGCGCAATATTCCCCTACACCGTTTGTTTTCACAGTGGATGGGCAAGCCAGGTGGATTTACCAATGGACGCGATCGTTCCTTTCACTTCGGAACGCAGGAGTATAAAATAATAGGAATGATATCACATCTCGGCCCGCAATGTGGTATTGCAGATGGAATTGCTTTAGGCAATATTCTTAAACAAAATAATAAAGCAACCATTGTTTTTTCAGGTGATGGCGGTGCAAGCGAAGGCGATTTTCACGAGGCAGTAAATGTGGCAGCTGTATGGGATTTACCTGTAATTTTTATAGTTGAAAACAATGGTTACGGATTGTCAACACCTTCATCAGAACAATACAGATGTAAAAGTTTTGCTGATAAAGGAATTGGTTATGGCATTCAGGGTGTAAGTGTTGATGGTAACAATATTCTGGAAGTTTATAATACCTTGAATGAATTATTGAGTGACATCAGAAAAAATCCTCGCCCAATAATTTTTGAAGCTCGCACCTTTAGAATGCGCGGACATGAAGAAGCTTCAGGAACAAAATATGTTCCTCAGCAATTGTTTGATGAATGGGGAAAGAAAGATCCGATAGCGAATTACGAAAACTATCTTTTAGAAAGTAAAATTATTTCAACTGCTCAAGTTGAAAGTATTCGTACAAAAATCAAAACAGAAATTGAAGAACATCTTAAGATAAGTTATGCTGAGTCAGACCCTGAAGTTAATACTGTAATTGAGTTGCGCGATATGTATGCGCCTTCTTATGACACAAACATAACTGCGTCAGGAGCAGTTACAGAAAAAAGATTTTTAGATGCTATCACAGACGGACTTCGTCAAGGCATGCAGCGACATAAGAACTTAGTTATTATGGGCCAGGACATCGCTGAATATGGCGGAGTTTTTAAAGCAACTCAAGGCTTTGTTGAAGAATTTGGGAAATCACGTGTTAGAAATACACCCATTACCGAATCATCAATTCTTGGTGCAAGTTTGGGTTTATCCATAAACGGCTATAAATCTATTGTTGAAATGCAGTTTGCCGACTTCGTTACGTGCGGCTTCAATCAGATTGTAAATAATCTGGCAAAAACACATTATCGCTGGGGACAAAATGCAGATGTTGTGGTGCGCATGCCCACAGGTGCTGCCGTTGGCGCAGGACCATTTCACTCGCAGTCAACAGAAGCATGGTTCTTTCATGTACCGGGCTTAAAAATTCTTTATCCGGCATTTCCAAGTGATGCAAAAGGGTTATTAGCCGCTGCTATTGAAGATCCTAATCCTGTAATGTTTTTTGAACATAAAGCACTCTATAGAAGTGTCAGTGGTCTTGTGGCTGATGATTACTTTACTATTCCTATTGGTAAGGCAAGTAAAATCAGAGAAGGTACTGATCTAACTATTGTGACATACGGCTTGGGTGTTCATTGGGCAATGGAAGCGTTGGATGAAAATAAAAATATTCAGGCTGATTTAATTGATCTGAGAAGTCTTTTACCTTGGGATAAAGAAACAGTTTTAGAATCTGTAAAAAGAACAGGTAAGGTTATCATATTTCATGAAGACACCTTGACCGGTGGAATAGGAGGAGAAATTGCTGCTGAAATTTCTTCTGCTTGTTTTCAGTGGCTCGATGCTCCTGTGATGCGATGCGGTAGTCTTGATACTGCTGTGCCTATGTCAAATCATTTGGAGTGGAATTTTCTGCCACGTGATAGATTTAAACAAATGCTGAAACAATTAGCAGCGTATTAAGATAAGCGTTATTTTTTTTCTACAGCCCATTTAATTGCTTCACCAATAGAGTATTTCCCTGCAATAGTCATAAATTCACTTGCAGTTGACCATATTCCGGACGAGGATTTATGCTGTTTTAATTCTTCTATCTTAATTTCATCAAACCAAACATTGCCTGTTCCATTCAAAATTCCTGTTATGCTCATCGTTTGTGCTCCCTCAGGAACAGATGTAGCAATTGAATAAGTTTTCCATTTTGCTTCTGCATTTTTAATAAAGCCACTACTCTCAGTTAATTTTTTCCCTGATGCATCTCTGATTATGATGTTAAGACCTGTATTCCCATTTAACGCTTCGGCCCGGCATGAATAAATTATTTTGTAATTTTTTATCTCTGAGTCTTTAATTGATATACTCTGACTAAATGTACAAGTAGCCTGATTTTGATGCGCTATCTCCAGGCATTGTTTGCCTGAATGTGGAGAAATATTACTGAATTTTATCTGACCTGTTCCTTTACAATCAGTTATCCATCCCTTCTGTGAAGAAGAATGAGCATCTTCTTCAAAACCACTGTTTATTATTGTCTGAGCATGAAGTTGTGTTACGCCAACACATAAAAATAATATCAGAATTCGCCTTAAATGCATGGTTGCAAATAAAGAAAATTCATGGCAAACATTCACAATTTGTCGTTAATATTAATACATCTGTAACAAGAAAAGTTTATTTATAAATTTTACATTTGCTTGCAAGAAGAATTTATTATGTTTCGTTATTTATTACCACTCATTTTTTTGATTTCTACAACATCTTGGGCTCAGCATAAAAAATTGAGCATGGAAGATGCAATATTAAATGCGAGAACCAAACTTGCACCGGCAAATCTTTCACAATTAGGCTGGATTAAAAATTCAATCTCATACTATTATGTTGACAACCGCTTGCCTGATGCAACACTTTTTGTTGGTGATGACGGTATTGTACATGATGAGAAAATTATTTCACTTTCTGAGATTAATGATAAACTAAGACGTATTAAAACGGATACACTTGCACGTTTTCCTGTTGTTGAATGGAAGAATGATAAAGTCTTTGGATTTTTTATTGGGAACAAAGAGTTTGAATATGATAAAACACAATATGCAATTCGTAATTCAAGAATTTTGTTGTTGCCCGATAGCGCTACGCAAAAAGATACCGACCCTGTAACTGGGCGTATTGCCTATACAATTAATAATAACCTTTTTGTTTATGATGCAGGAAAGAATTTTACAGTAGCAGAAGATGCTTATCCACATATTGTTTACGGCAGTTCTGTACATCGTAATGAGTTTGGAATTACAAAGGGAACCTTTTGGTCACCGAAAGGGAACAAACTCGCTTTTTACAGAATGGACGAAACCATGGTTAAAGATTACCCATTAATAGATTGGAATAAAAAGCCTGCAGAGGTAAATCTGATAAAATATCCAATGTCCGGTGGCACAAGTCATCAGGTAACAGTAGGTGTCTTTGACATGATTAATAAAACAGTTGTTTATCTAAAGACAGGTGAGCCTAAGGATCAATACCTGACTAATGTTTCATGGAGTCCTGATGAGAAGTATGTCTATATCGCAGTTTTAAATCGCGATCAGAACCACATGAAATTGAATTGTTATTCTGCATCAACAGGACATTTTATAAAAACACTTTTCGAAGAAAAAGATGAAAAGTATGTGGAGCCACAAACACCAATGGCATTTGTCCCCGGCCATGATGATCAGTTCATCTGGCAAAGTCAGCGTGATGGCTACAATCATTTATATCTTTACAATACCGATGGAAAATTAATCAAGCAACTGACAAAAGGAGAATTTGTTGTCACTGAGTTTAAGGGATTTGATAAAAAATCGGAACGTGCATATTATATGTGCACTGCATTAAGTCCCATAGACAGAGATTTATATTATGTTACACTTTCAGATGGAAAAATGAAAAGAGTTTCCGGTGATAGTGGTATTCATACTTGCTATTATAATCCTGAGAACAATGAAGTGCTTGATGTATTCAGTAATGTAAACACTCCTCGTAAAATTAAACTGATACTGCCTAATGGTTCTGATGCAAAAACAATGCTGACAGCAGAAAATCCGTTAAGTGATTTTAATTTAGGTGAAATGAAAATTAGTACACTAAAGAGTGTTTCCGGTGAATTGCTTTATACACGCACCTATTATCCACCATCAATGGATTCGTCAAAGAAGTATCCGGTGATTATTTATGTTTATGGTGGACCACATTTACAACTAATTACAAACTCATGGCAGGGTGGACAAGGTGACTTGTGGTTTTATTATCTGGCACAGGAAGGATTTATTGTTTACTCTGTTGATGGCAGAGGTAGTGGAAGCAGAGGGAAAAATTTTGAACAAGCTATTTTCCGGAATTGTGGTATTGCAGAGATGGAAGATCAGCTTACGGGATTAAAATATTTAAAGTCTTTACCCTATGTTGATTCATCAAGAATTGGTGTTGATGGCTGGAGTTATGGCGGTTTTATGACTATTTCACTGATGACAAGGTTTCCGGGGTTGTTTAAAGTGGCTGTTGCAGGTGGACCTGTAATTGATTGGAGTATGTATGAAATTATGTACACAGAACGTTATATGGATACTCCGGTTACAAACCCAGATGGCTATGAAAAAAGTAATTTATTGAACTATGTAAAGAATATTAATGGTAAGTTGATGCTCATACACGACACCAATGATGATACTGTTGTTTGGCAACATAGTTTAATGTATTTGAAAAAAGCTGTTGATCTTGGAAGGCAAGTGGATTACTTTGTTTATCCCGGACATCCACATAATGTTCGTGGTAAAGATCGTGTACATCTAATGAATAAAATTACAGATTACTTTAAACAAAATCTTTGAAAACAAAATTTAATTAATGGGTAAGAAAACAACTTTTAGTCTTTTACTATGTTTCTGTGTTGTTTCATTACATGCACAAAATCTAAAACGCTGTCCACAGACAACATCAAAAGAAGCAGCTAAGAAAACAGAAGCAGCTGAGAAGCTATTAAAGTCTGTAAAAAATTACGAGGAAGGAGTTGAATTGTGTAATGAAGCTATTGAGGCCGACAGCACATTTGCAAAACCTTATTTGCTTTTGGGTGATGCTGCATACAGGAAAAAAGACTTTAAGTTAATGGCAAAGGCTTATAAAGGCCTTATGAATGTTTGCCCTGAAGCATCTGAAAAAGCAATTTACAGGCTGGCAACCTATTATTTTGATACAAAAAAATATGAAGAAGCTATTCCTGTTTACACCACATTTCTTGAACTCTCTCCGTCAGATACCAACGCTGCTGACGATGCCGAAGTAAAATTGTTCAGAGCAAAGGCGTTCTTACATCCTGTAGATTTTAAGCCTGTACTGGTAAAAGGATTAAGCACACCTGACCCGGAGTACCTCCCGATTATCTCTGCCGATAATGAATTATGTTTTTTTACACGGAGGTTTGAATACCAAAGTAAAAACATGCTTACCTCAACCAGTGTAGAGAAGTTTATGTTGAGTCATAATCTAAATGGCAAGTGGGATACAGGAACACCAATGGATTTACCTTTTAACAAACAGAATACCGGCAATGAAGGCGGCCCGACAATTTCTCTTGACAACCTTCATTTATTTTTTACTGTTAATGTTAAAGGTAATTTCGACATTTATACTTCTGACCTTACACCAAAAGGATGGTCTGAACCAAGAAGTATAGGTAAAGCAAATGACTCAAAGTTTTGGGATTCACAACCATCACTTTCTCCTGATAACAGGACTTTATATTTTGCCAGTTTCAGAGACTCTGTTCTTCAAACAAGTGATCTTTATGTGACTAAAAAAACTAATGGAGAATGGAACAGCGCAAATCCCATTACCGGACCTATCAATACTTCAAGAAATGAGAAGGCACCTTTCATACATCCTGATGGAAAAACACTTTATTTCAGCAGTGATGGTCATCCGGGTATGGGTGGATATGATATTTATTATTCCAAGAAAGACGCAAACGGTAACTGGGGAAAACCTGTTAATCTCGGATATCCGATAAGCACCGATGCAGATGAAGTTGGATTTTTTGTAAGTACTGATGGTACTAAAGGTTATTTTGCAAGTAATAAATTCGGAACCGGAGGTTATGATATTTATTCATTCGACATGCCTGTGGATGCAAGGCCGGAGAAGATGGTTCTGTTCAAAGGCCAACTGAAGAATGATGACAATGAAGTGCCTGACAGTGCCAGAATAGAAATTCGGAATATCTCATCCAAACAAGTTGAGCAGATAGATTACGATGCCTACAGCGGTAAGTATGCCGGTGTTTTGCAAGCTAATTCTGAGTATTTGCTAACTATTCAAAAGGATGATTATGCATTTACTTCAAAACTTATTAATGCTGCAAAAGTTGATTCGCCTGCTGTGACTGTTGAGTTAGACCTGAGGAAAATAAAAGAAGGAGAGGCCTACAATCTGAATGATATCCTTTTTGAAACAGATTCTTATCAAATAACAGATATATCTAAAGCAGTTATACAGGATTTTGCCGGCTTTCTGAAAGGTAACCCAAAGCTAAAAGTTGCTATTTATGGCCATACCGATAATTCAGGTAAGGCTGAGGATAATCTATTATTATCTAAAAACAGGGCAAAGGCTGTATATGACTATTTGATAACCTTTGGTATTGAAGCAACACGACTTTCGCATAATGGATTTGGACAAACAAAACCTGTTGCACCCAACACAACAGAAAAAGGCAAATCATTAAACAGACGAACAGAGTTTGTGGTGCTAAAAAAATAGTTTTATGGAGTTTGTGATTTTGGTTGATGAACAGGATAGGGAAGTTGGTGAGGCAGAAAAAATGCAGACGCACAAACTTGGATTATTGCATAGAGCTTTTTCAGTTTTAATATATAATACAAAGGGTGAAATGCTTTTGCAACAAAGAGCAGCAACTAAATATCATAGTGCAGGGCTATGGTCAAATGCCTGTTGTGGTCACCCGCGTCCTGGTGAAAAAATTGAAGATGCTGCAAGAAGAAGACTTAAAGAAGAGCTGGGCTTTAATTGTAGCCTGAAGTTCAGTTTTAAATTTATTTATAAGGCGTCTTTTGAAAACAGTTTGAAAGAGCATGAACTGGATCATGTTTTTACAGGGATTTATGATAGCGAAGTACTTCCTGATAAAAATGAAGTACAAGCCTACCGATGGGTTACAATGGAAAATTTAAAAAATGAAATTATTGAAAACCATAGTAGTTTTTCTGTTTGGTTTCAAAAAATTATTGCAGAGTTGTGATTCCCTATAATTTAGCCATTAATTTTGAAATAAATTACCCTATCATACGTTTTGCTTGACAGCAATTACTTATTTTTGGTTCCCATGAATATATTCAATATCAGCTACAGAAATTTTATCCTCACTTGCCTAATTTTAAGCATGCCTGTTCTGGCATTTGCGCAGTCTAATCAGGAAAGACTTGTTCAGTTAAGCGGTGTAATAGTTACTGGCGACAGTTTGAGTCCGGTACCTTATACAGGCATTATGATTAAGTCAAGTAGCAGAGGTACAGTATCTGATTACTATGGGTTCTTTTCAATTGTGGCACATGTTGGTGATGAAATTGAGTTTTCTTCTGTTGGGTTTGCAAAAACTACTTTTAAAGTACCCGATACGCTCACAGAAAACCGTTATTCTCTGATTCAGATTCTTAACCGTGATACTGTATTGCTTAATCAGGCTGTGATTTATCCTTGGCCTACACGTGAACAGTTTAAACAAGCATTTCTCGATCTAAAAGTTCCTGATACAGACATGGATCATGCCCGTAGGAATCTTGCTCTTGAAACTATGCGCGAAGAGAGCATCAGAATTGATATGGATGGAAGCATGAACAGTAAATTTGTTTATCAGAAACAACAGTCAAGGTTGTATAACACAGGTCAGTTACCTGTGAACAATTTGCTCAACCCAATTGCCTGGGCTAAATTTATTCAAGCATGGAAAAGTGGTGAGTTTAAGTCAAAGTCTAAAGACGATTAATGAGGCAACTTGTCATTTTTCTTTCGTTATTTTTTTACTGTTATTCATTGAACGGACAAGATGCAACTGCACGTATTCATGGTAAAATATCAGGCACAGACCGCAAGCCTTTGCCCGGTGTTAGTATTGGTGTTGCCGGTACTTCACTCGGTGTAATTTCTGATGAGCATGGCGAGTATTCCATTACCGTTCCATCTAATCGTGAGTTAAGTATTGTTTTTTCGTCAATTGGTTATGAACAAGCAACAGTAAAACTAATTCTTGCAGAAGGTGAAAAGAAACAATTGAACAGAACCATGTTGCCTTCAATTGTACCATTGCCCAATATCACCATTACTGATCCTCGCGAAAGAAGTGGTACATTAATAAAAATAGATCCAAAAGCAGTAGAAGAAATTCCAAATCCATCAGGAAATTTTGAGACCATATTAAAGACTATTGGCAGTGGTGTTGTTTCTAACAACGAGCTTAGTTCTGAATATTCTGTGCGTGGTGGAAACTACGATGAGAATCTTGTTTATGTGAACGATGTTGAAATTTACAGACCACAATTAGTTCGTTCCGGATTGCAGGAAGGATTAAGTTTTATCAATCCCGATCTTGTTTCCGGAATTAAATTTTCTGCCGGTGGTTTTGATGCTATTTATGGAGATAAAATGTCATCAGCACTTGATATAAAATACAAACGACCAACAGAATTTGCAGGAAAAATTACTTACGGGTTGCTTGGTGGTGGCCTGAGCCTTGAAGGTACAAGTCGTAATAATCGTTTTACTTATTTGATAGGAGGAAGACAAAAGTCAACAAAATATTTATTAGGTACACTCGACACAAAAGGAAACTATAAACCGGTATTTTATGATGTGCAGGCATTGTTGACTTATGATGTGAGTGAAAAAACAACAATTTCATTATTAGGAAATTTTTCAAAGAGCAGATATAATATTGTGCCGCAAACACGAACAACAGATTTTGGCACTGTGAGTCAGGCATTACGTTTTACTGTCTATTTTGATGGCAAAGAAGTTGATGACTTTACTACCACTACAGGAGCAATAATATTCAGTCATAGCCCAAAGAAAAATATTAACCTCAAAGTCATTGGCTCAGTATTTAACACAAGAGAAGAAGAAACATTTGATGTTCTTGGTCAGTATTTTTTGGATGAACTTGAAAAAGATCCTGCCTCGCAAAATTTTGGTGAAGTAAAACTCAATCTTGGTGTTGGTTCTTTTTTGAACCATGCACGTAATTTTCTTGATGGGAAAGTTTATTCTGCAGAACATAAAGGCACCTACAATTATCGTCATAATGAATTGTTGTGGGGCATTAGGTTTCAGCATGAACAGTTTAGTGATCAGATTAAAGAATGGAATTATATTGACTCATCAGGCTATTCATTACCACATCCTCAGGATAGCGTGGGAGGAAGCCTTCCATCACAGCAGCAGTTATTACTGCAAGATGTCATCAGTCGTGATAACAGACTTTCAAGTAACAGGCTGAGTGGCTATCTGCAACATAATTTTTATTTCAGCAGCACATCAAATTTTATTCTCACGCCCGGTATTCGTTTTACCTGGTGGAGTTTAAATCATGTTTTAAATATCAGTCCACGTATTGCACTTGCTTATAAGCCAAGATGGAAACACGATTTTAATTTTAGGCTTTCAGGAGGATTTTATTATCAACCGCCATTTTATAAAGAACTACATAATCCTGACGGAAGTTTAAATACAGACTTGAAATCACAACAATCTATTCATGTTGTAGGTGGAACAGATTATTATTTCAAAGCATGGGGACGCGATTTTAAATTTGTCACAGAAGCTTATTACAAATGGTTGAACGATCTTATTCCTTACAAGGTTGACAATGTTCGCATTCGGTATTTAGGTAAAAACAATTCAAAGGGCTATGCAACAGGTATTGATTTTCGTATTAATGGACAGTTTGTTAATGAAGCAGAATCATGGGCAAGTCTTTCACTTTTAAAAACAGAAGAAGATATTCAGGATGATGTCTATTACATCAGATTAAATGCACGTGGCGATACCATAAGAGGATATACAATTGATAAGCAAGCAGTGGACAGCATTCAGGTTATTCCCGGATATTTACCAAGATTGACCGATCAGCGACTTACGTTTAGCATTTTTTTTTCTGATTATCTTCCTAAGTTTCCAACATTTAAAATGCACATGACACTTGTTTTCGGAACAGGATTTCCTGTTGGCCCTCCTGGGAACAATCGCTATACAGACATTAATCGTTATCCTTTTTACAGACGTGTTGATATTGGTTTCAGTAAGATTTTTATTGACGAAAACAGAAGAGCAAAAAGCCGTTTTGCTGCATTTAATAAACTAAAAGCACTTTCACTTTCGCTTGAAGTGTTTAATCTTTTTCAGGTTAACAATGTTGTTTCCTACACTTGGGTAAGTGATGTCTATGGAACTAAGTATGGTGTGCCTAATTATCTTACCGGGAGGCAATTGAGTTTGCGACTAAGTGCTAAGTTCTGATTGTAGTCGGCATAAGTTTGTTTCCTATCTACAGTTAAAATTAGTTTCCTGATTCCTCATCTTTACATCATCAGTTGATTTGTTCTTTCGTTGAGTGAGTTATTAAAAATCTTTTAAATTTGAATTTTTAATTTTTCTGCTTATGCGTAATCATTCCGAAAGCAAGTTCCTAACCGAACGACAGTCGCGAATTGGTGAATTTCTCTTTACTCTTAAAGTTGTAAAAGAATTTATAAAAGGATTCAGAACATTGCATTTTGTTGGACCATGTGTTGCAGTCTTTGGCTCTGCTCGTTTTAAGGAAGACCATCATTATTATCAGTTAGGCCGCGAAGTAGGGGCTAATGTCAGCAGGTTAGGATTTACGGTAATGACAGGTGGTGGGCCGGGTGTCATGGAAGCAGCAAACAGAGGTGCAAAAGAAGCAGGTGGTTTTTCTGTCGGCTGCAACATCATTCTGCCTCGTGAACAACAACCCAATAAGTATCTTGATAAAATGGTTGAGTTTCATCATTTCTTTGTCAGAAAAGTATTGATGTTTAAGTATTCTTATGCTTTTGTGGTTTTACCAGGCGGTGTAGGAACAATTGACGAAATGTTTGAGGCATTAACTTTGATTCAAACAAAAAAAGTTGGCGATTTTCCGGTAGTTCTTATGGGGAAGCATTACTGGCAACCTGTAATTGATCAGCTGAAAGTATTCGATGAACATAAAACAGCCTTACACTCTGAGTTAGATTCTTTACTGATTACAGACAGTTTAGATGAAATGACAGAATATCTGCGTGTAAAGGCAATTGAAAGATTTAAATTGACTAAAGCCATGAAATTCAACCGCTCGAAATGGTTTCTTGAAGACTGAGCCTGACTGTTGGCAATTATTCAATAAAAACTTTTGCAATTCATTTCTATCTTATATTTTTATCCTGTAATTTTTCTGAGTATTCACAGGACTTAAATGAAAGTATTCCGCCTTTGCTTTTTTATTTTTATTTCTTCAATGCTGCAAGCGCAGGATATTCATTTTTCACAATTCTATAACTCTCCACTTACACTTAATGCTGCAAACACAGGATTGTATGAAGGAGATTATCGTTTTGCCAACACATACAGGAGTCAATGGTCGAAACTTGATCCTGGTTACAGAACAAATGCATTTTCATTTGACAAAACACTTTATACCGGTGCTGATCAGATTAGTGGTGGGTTTTTGTTTATTTACGACCGCTCGGGAATCAATCGGTTACAAAGTATTCGTTTAGGATTATCTGCTGCTTATCATCGTACGTTTGGCGTACACAGTTTAAGTGCAGGTTTTCAGTGGAATTATATTTTTAAATCTATTGACAGAAGTAAAATTACAATGCCTGAGCAGTTTAATATGAACACCGGTTATTTCGATCCATCAATGCCTACAGGCGAATCGTTGCTTGATGAAAAACGTTCTTTCGGTGATATTAATGCAGGGTTGGTCTATCAGGTTGAATTAAATAAACATTTTATACAGGCCGGGGCTTCGTTTTTTCATCTGAATAGGCCCGGTGATACTTTCTTCAACAGCAATAATAAGTTGCCTGTTCGAACATGCTTAACTGTGTCAGATAAAATAGGAATAGGCAACAACTATCTGCTACATGCACGTTTATTGATGATGCAACAGGTGAAGGCTAATGAGTATGTTGCCGGAGTTACACTTGCAAAGCAACTTAGTAATGGAGAATCTAAATTTACCGAGATTAATGGTGGTTTATATGTGCGTACCTCACCCGGCAACGGCACTGATGCAGTAATACCTGTTATTGGCATTAAATATGATTTGTTTGATGTTGCATTGAGTTACGACATAAATATTTCATCGCTTCATACTGCTACTGCAAGCCGGGGTGGATTTGAAATTTCTCTTATCTACACTGCATTAAGTTCACGTTTGTTTAAAATAAAAATCCCCTGTGAACGCTATTAAAACAAAAGTTATTGTGTTGCTGGCATTCGTGTTCAGTACTGTTCATTTATTTGCGCAGCAAAGTGATGAATTAAAAAAATACGGTACACCACAATTAAAACGAATGGGTAGCTATGCTGCCAAGATTAACGACTTCAGCAGTTCTGCCATGTACTATGAAGAGTATTGCAAGCGCAAGCCAACAAATGAGAAAGTATGGTTTCTGTATGCTGAAAGTCTTCGTAAATCCAAAGATTACCGCAAGGCTGAAGAAGCTTATATGAAAGCATACAACCTTAATCCGAAACAAAATGCTTTGGCGTTGTATCATTATGCCAATGTTCAAAAATCTCTTGGAAATTACAAAAAGGCAGAAGAGTATTTTACAAAGTTTAAAAAGGAATATACAGGCGCTGATAAAAGTGTTTATACTAAATTAATTAAAAATAGTGGTGATGCTGCCAAGTTTGCAGATAGCCTAATGCACAGCCCTTCGAGAGTTGCCATTGAACATTTACCTGATGATATCAACACATCACATGTTGAGTCATCACCATTTTATATTAATGATTCAACAATTATCTATGGCTCTCTGAAGACCGATCAGGTTACTTTTGATTTTAATCCAAGAGATTCAAGTGCAGATGAGCCTTTCCGAAAAATTTATGTTGCCGTTCGTGACAGCGAGATATGGAAGGATGATGGTGAGCTCCCCGGATTTTATAATTCAAACAGTGCCCATACACTCAACGGTGTTTACTCGCAGGATAAGAGTAGATTTTATTTTACCCGATGCAAAAGAAATCGTCAGAATAAAGTTATATGTGCCATCTATGTAAGTTTCCTGAACAATGGAACATGGACAGAGCCTGTATCTTTAGGAACAGAAGTAAATGATCCGAAATATACATCAACGCAACCTGCCATTGGTCTTAATACTCAGAAAAAAGGAGAGGAAATAATTTATTTTGTCAGCGATCGCGAAGGGGGTAAGGGAGGTTATGACATTTGGTACACCTCTTTTGATAACAGAAATAAATCTTACAGAACACCTATCAACCTAGGAACAAAAATTAATACTTCCGGTGATGAAGTAACGCCTTATGTTGATGCACAAACACAAACATTTTATTTCAGTTCTGATGGATGGCAGGGTCTTGGTGGATTAGATATCTTTAAGTCAATTGGCGGAATGAAAAAGTGGACACATCCTGTCAATTTGGGTTATCCTGTTAATTCCAATTATGATGATTTGTATTATGTGCTTTCACCAAGTAACAAAGACATTGGCATGATAGTGTCTAACAGAAATGTTACCGACAATGGCGTGAATAGAGGTCCTTGCTGTGATGATATTTTTGAGTTTAATATTTTAGACGCAGTGAGATTAAATGTGAAAGGCTTTTTATATGAAACCGATTCAACTCAAAAAGGAAAGAAGTTAGCAATGATGCCTGTACGAAGAGCACGCATTACTCTGGAAATGAAAAATGCTGAAGATTCTACTTTTATTCCTGTCAGTACCAGTAATACAGATGAAACAGGTCACTTCAATCTTATTGTTTCTCCACGCCAGGAATATCGGATTACAGCCCGTAAGGAAGGCTATCTTTATGAGTCAGTGGCGTTGAGTACTATGAATAAAACCCGTTCCGGTGATATCTCAATTGATATACACATTCGTTCAATTCCCGAAACACCTTTGCTGCTTACAAACATTTATTATGAGTTTGCAAGTCCTTTGCTGACTGAAAAAGCTATGGCTGCATTAGATACTACCTTGGTAATTTTTATGCAAAGAAATGTTGACTTAGGTGTTGAAATAAGGTCGCATACAGATGCCATCGGGTCTGATGATGCCAACATGACGCTATCGCAAAAACGGGCAGAAAGTGTAGTGAATTATTTAGTGGCAAAAGGAATTAATGCCAACAGATTGCGTGCAAAAGGATTTGGCGAAACCATGCCCGTAGCTCCAAATACAAAACCTGATGGAAGAGATAATCCCAAAGGGCGGCAGCTGAACAGGAGAACAGAATTTAAAATTTTGGGTAAAATGCGTGATGGTGTCATCCGCGAAGAAACCGATTTCTGATTTTATTTCTTCCAGGTAGAATAAACGGCATCGTGTTTTTTACGATCGGGTTCTATACTTCGCAAAGGAGCACACGGTTTTAATGTGGCTCTTAATTCATGAGGCAGTTGTTGATAGAGTTCAGTTCCTTTTGTTTTCCAATGTAGCATTTCATCACTTACATCCTTAATGATTTTTGCCGGATTGCCTACAACAATTTTCCTGTTAGGAACAATCATACCATCAGGAACAAAACATAAAGCACCAACAATACAACCATCGCCAATTACGGCATTATCCATAATCACTGCATTCATTCCTATCAAAGAATTTTTACCGATGGTGGCACCATGAATTATGGCGCCATGTCCAATGTGTGCTCCTTGTTTTAAATTAACAGTAACACCTGGAAACATGTGAATTGTACAGTTCTCCTGTACATTACAACCATCTTCAATAATAATTGTTCCCCAGTCGCCACGTATGGCTGCACCCGGAGCAATATATACCTGCTTGCCTATAATTACATCACCTGTAACTGTTGCCTGCTCATGAACAAAACTACTACTGTCCACCACAGGTCTGAATCCGTTAAATTCGTAAATCATTTGAATAACTGATGTTTCTTGTAACAATGCAAATGTAAAGTTAATTGATAAGCCAAAACATTAACAATTGTTGGTAACTATCCGCAAGCATCAATCTTTTAGAAGTATATTTTTGTGCTAAAACCATCATTACATGTCAAAATATTTTGTTGCAATATTGCTCACTTTTACTTGTTTAGCTTCATCGGTCAGATCACAGACATTAAAGAGTTTCAATACAGACCCTTCAAGCTATCTTCTTGATTTGAAATCTTTTTTTGAAGAAACTAATAAGAAGGAAGCAGAGAAGATTATGGATGAATTCAAACCAGTCTTTCTTAGCAAGTTTGATGTGCAACAACAACAGTCTATTATTACAACAAGTAATCTGATGTTGAAAAAACGCATGAAGGCATTTCCTGATTTTGTTACCTACGCATCTGTGCTTACTGCCTTTGCTAACAGTGGGCAAGAGACAGCAACATTTACATCGTGGCATGCAACTTTTGCAAAAGCTATAGCAAAACTTAGTGTAAGAAAATTGGGTGACTTTCTTGAAATATCACAACTGCTTTTTCGTAACAATACCTTGTATGAATCAAGTGCTGTTACATGGAGTGCAAGTAATAACAAATTTGCATTTGGATTTGACTCCTTGCCAAAAGTTACTTTTTCCGGCATGACATTGCGATGCTTCGGCAAGGGCGATAGCTCTGTAATTGAAGGTACAAAAGGAGTTTATTACCCCAACAACCTTTTGTTTTTTGGTGATGGTGGTACAGTTAATTTTACACGTGCAGGAATAAGTGTTTCTGAAGCAAATGCAGTTGTGAAACGCTATGCAATCAATTTAAAGGGATCAGAATATTCGATGGACTCTGTTGCATTTACGTATAAAAAGTATTTTGATCAGGAACTGAAAGGTCGTTATATTGATAAGTTATTGGCTAACGTAAATGATTCCAATGCTACTTACCCAAGGTTTTATTCTTATGCAGCGAATCTCGATATTAAAAATATGGTTAAAGATGCAGATTACAAAGGTGGATTCTCCTTGCAGGGAAGTAAGATGGTAGGCTCAGGCAACAGACGTCAGGATGCATCAATTACTTTTAATTTAAATGGCAAACCTCAGTTGAAGTTACTTTCACAAGGTTTTGTTTTTCGTCCTGACAGGATTGTTTCTGTAAATGCAGCTGCTGTAATCTACTGGGAGAAGGATTCAATTTATCATCCCGGAGTTGAATTTAAATATATCTATGGCGATAAAACCGTGACGCTTACAAAGAATGGACAAACTGCTATCAATAGCCCATATTTTGATAGCTATCATAAAATGGATCTTGATTTTGATCAGCTGGTATGGAAGATTACAGACCCATTGATGGACCTTAAAATGATTTCCGGTGGTGGTGAGAGTAAGTTGAAATTTGAATCAGTAAATTTCTTTTCACGTCAACGTTTTGATAAAATTCAAGGGCTGTCTGAAGTGCATCCGTTGTTTAAAATAAAGCAATTTGCAGAGGAGCATAACACAAAAGTCATCAGTGTAACAGAGTTTGCTGAATATATGAAGCTCACTGAAAACACAGTGCGCAATCAAATTCTACAGTTATCATCCTTAGGATTTATTTCTTATGATGCCGATGCCGATAAATTTATTGTTAAAGATAAGGTGATGTATTACCTGAATGCGCGTACCGGTAAGGTTGATTATGATGAGTTGAAGATAGAATCCATGATTTCCGGTTTATCTAATGCAACCATCAACTTATTAAATTTTGATATCAACATGCGTGGTGTAAGTCATGTCCTAATCAGCGATTCTCAAGAGGTATATATTCAACCTTTAGATCAGGAAATGACATTGAAAAAAAACCGCGACATCGTTTTTAATGGACGTGTTCATGCAGGAAGACTTGATTTTTATGGTAAGGAGTTTACTTTTAACTATGCCGATTTTAATATTGACTTAAAGAATGTTGACTCATTACGTTTTAAAGTTCCATCTGACTCTGTTGATGAAAGAGGAAGAAAAAGACTGATACCAATTAAAAGTATTTTGCAGCAATTAAATGGAAAACTTTCTATTGATAATCCAACCAATAAGTCAGGGTTTGTACCCAATGAAGAATATCCGGTTTTTGTTTGTACCAACAAATCATACATTTATTATGATTATCCTGAAATATTTGGCGGTGTATATAAGCGCGATAAGTTTTATTATCATCTCGATCCATTCAGCATTGACAGTCTGAACACACTTACTAAGGAAGGATTGGTATTTGAAGGTAGCATGGTGTCGGCAGATATTTTTCCGGAATGGCGACAGCAACTTACTGTGCAACGGGATTACTCTTTAGGATTTGTTACCAACACACCCGATGTCGGATTTGCAGCATACAGTGGCAAAGGAAAATATCGTCAGCAAATCAGTTTGAGTCATGAGGGTTTTCTCGGAAAAGGAGAGGTTGATTATCTGAGCAGTACTTCAAAATCTAACAATATTATTTTCTTTCCAGATAGTATGCATGCAGTTACACAAAGTTTTGCTATAAGAAAGGAGCAAGTTGGTGCTACTCGTTTTCCTGATGTGAAGAATGAAGATGTGTTTGTAAACTGGCGACCCAAGAGTGATAAAATGTTTGTGTTTAAGAGAAGTAAGGATTTTGCATTGTTTAATGGAGAAGCAGTGCTCGATGGAAATTTAGTGTTGATGCCTTCAGGAATCAAGGCCAATGGTATTATACGTTATCAGCAATCACAGTTAATCAGCAGCAATCATTTTATCAGAGAACACAGTTACGGTTCCGATTCTGCAGAGTTTAAACTTAATACAGATGCCGGAGATTTGCTGGCATTACATACACAGAATGTAAAGGCTAATATTGATCTTGATAAACGTATTGGGGATTTCAGCAGTCAGGGTGAAAAAGCCAAGGTTGAATTTCCTGTCAACGAATATATCTCCTACATCAGAGATTTCCGATGGTTTATAGATAAGTCGGAGCTTGAATTTGGTGGCTCTGATGCCACTGCTGACAAAGCAAATGAGTTTGTTTCAATAAACCGACAACAGGATTCATTGCGATGGGATGCACCATTAGCTACATATAATCTGAAATCATATTTACTAAAAGGATTTAAGGTGAAGGAAATTTTAGTGGCAGATGCTTCAATAATTCCTGACTTAGGAAATGTTGTTGTAGAACGTAGTGCAGTAATGCGACCATTGGTTAACAGTAAGGTTATTGCCAATACTACATCTCGTTATCACACGATGCTTAATACAAATATTACTATTCAGAGCAGAATGAATTATTCCGGAGATGGTAATTACGAATATATGGATCAGACCAAGGTTAAACATAAAATTAGGCTTACTCAGATTGGAGTGGATACTTCAAAACAGACATTTGCCATTGGAGAAATTCCTGACTCGTCTCGCTTTTTTATTAGCCCGACAATTCAGTACAAAGGGAAGTTGAGAATTAATGCACCAAAAGAAAATCTATATTTCAATGGATTTGCAATCGTTAACCATCACTGCAATACTTTTGAACGCAATTGGTTTGGCTTTGCAGGAGATATTGATCCTAAAGGTGTAAATATTCCTATTCAAAGTCCGGCTAACGAGAGTTTGCAAAAACTTTATTCAGGAATTTATTTTGGCAGCGACAGTACCATGATGTATCCTGCATTTTTATCAATGAAAAAGCATAGCTCTGATGCAGAAGTTATTTCTGCTGAGGGCTATCTGACTTTTGACAATAATTTACAACAGTATAAAATCTCAGGTACTATACCCGGAACCGATTCAACCAAGTCGGCAAGTGTTATTACAAACACTGTTATTCTTGATGATAAGCGTTGTCAGTTAATAGGCGAGGGTCGAATTAATCTCACACAGGATTTTGGCCAGTTGTCAATTACAAATTTTGGTATGGTTAATTATTCAACAGTTAATGACTCTATAGGCTTTGATGCAGTAATGGCAGCTGACTTTATGTTTAATGATGATGCACTTAAACAAATGGCGGAGATGTTTAATTCTATTCCTGCATTGCAACCTTTTATGGATGATAGACCTGTTTATAGAAATGCACTTACGAATATGATCGGTAAGAATAAAGCAGAAAAGCTATTGAATGAAACCGGGTTATATGGCTCCGCACGAAGAATCCCTTCTGAATTACAACATACCCTTGTATTTAGTGAACTTAAGTTTTATTATAATAAAGAACGTGCATCATATATTTCTGTAGGAAATATTGGTCTTGGAGTTATAGGAAAGACTTATGTAGGAAGGATGGTTAAGGGAAAAGTTGAGATAATGCGCAGACGTAGTGGTGATGTATTGAATATTTATCTGGAAGCATTGCCTGATATTTGGTACTATTTTAATTATCAGCGTGGCGTTTTGCAAGCAATTTCTTCAGATGAAAAGTTCAATAAGCCAATTGAAGAAATGAAACCCGAAAAGCGTGTAGCATCAGAAAAGGGTGGGCTTGAGCCATACCAGTTTATGCTTGCTACTGAGAGGAAAAAGAATGAGTTTTTAAAGCGAATTAAAGATGCTGATTTGTAAAAATCAGAATTAATAAATTTAGAATCTGATTGTTTAGAATTATTGGATGCAACGAGAACATCATTATAAGGCAAATATTGTTTGGACAGGTAACACAGGCTACGGTACCAAAGATTATTTAAGCTATGATAGAAGTTATCTTGTAAGAATTGAGAATAAGCCTGACTTGCATTGCTCTTCTGATCCGACTTTTCGGGGTGATAAAACAAAATACAATCCGGAAGAATTGTTGTTGGCTTCATTGTCATCATGCCACATGTTGTGGTACCTGCATCTATGCTCCGATGCAGGTGTTGTTGTCAAAAGCTATTCAGATAATGCTACCGGCATCATGGTTGAAACTTCCACCGGTTCCGGAAAGTTTGAATCAGTTACACTTAATCCATTAGTATTAATAGCAGATGCTTCTAAAAAAGATTTTGCAATTTCATTACATAAAAAGGCCAATGAGTTGTGTTTTATTGCAAACTCTGTGAATTTTAGAGTTTATCATATTCCTACTGTTACTATTGAAGCCGGATGAATAAATGTAGGTTTTCACTTTATTGAAAATGCTGTTTTGACATTCTTTCAAGACTGAAACACATATCGCTTTATGATTTTTTCATATTTTAGCTGCGTTTTGGTACTATTATAGTTAATGTCAAAATAAATATAAAATCTTATTCAAATGAAAAACACATTCTTTACAGTGGCATTTGTTCTTTGTGCTTTTTTTGTGAAAGCTCAATCTTCAAATGTTATTCTATTCACCGAAAACGGTGAGAAATTTTATGCTATTCTTAATGGAGTTCGGCAGAATACAAGTCCTGAAACCAATGTTAAAGTAACAGGGCTAAATGCTAACTTTTACAAACTAAAAGTGATTTTTGAAGATACGAAGTTGGGTGAAAAGGATTTTAACCTTGCATTTAATCCCGGTATGGAAACAACATTCAGCATTAAGTTTAATTCAAAAAAGAATAGCTATAGCCTACGTCCTTTAAGTGAAGTTCCTTTAGCACAGGCATTGCCTCCTGCACCTAATCAAACTATTGTTGTTTATAGTGAAGTTCCTGCGCCACCACCTGCTGCTACAACTGTAACTCATACTACTACAACCACAACAACCGATGGGACACCAATGCCCGGTGATAATGTGAATGTAAACATCGGTTTAAATATGAATGAAACTGGTGGTGGAATAAATATGAATGTTTCAGGAGGAACAACGCAAACTACTACACATACTACAACCACTACAGTTACACATACTACAACATCAGAGCCACCTGCTGCACCACCTGTAGCACCTACACCTGCACCTGTTGTTTATCTGCCTGGATATAACGGTCCTTATGGCTGCCCTGTGCCTATGGCACCACAAGATTTTTCTGATCTTAAACAGTCAATTTCCTCAAAGTCTTTTGAAGACAGTAAAATGACAATTGCAAAACAAGTTTTGAGAAATAATTGCCTTTTCACTTCACAGGTAAAAGAACTTATGGGTCTTTTTACTTTTGAAGAATCCAAATTGGATTTTGCAAAGTATGCTTATGATTTTACTTACGATATCGGAAATTATTTTAAAGTGAATGATATGTTTACATTCGAGTCGTCCATTGATGATTTGAATAATTACATCAATAGCAGGCATTAAGAAATGTGTTATCTTGAAAAGCCGGGAACATTTATTACCCGGCTTTTTTATTGCAAATGACTTAAAGGTTACTAAATGTTTTGTACAACTGTTGCAAGTAACTTTTTGCAGATATTGTGTCTGCGATTGCATAATAAGGTCTTTTGTAAATAAATTTTTTATTACTCAAATCATAAACAAAAGTACAACTGTCTGTTACCCAGCCTTCGGCATCATCCATGCACAAATAGGCAAAACCATTTCGTTTGCGGTTAAGTAAATCATTACTCCAATTAAACATGTCAGCATTTAAACCTAATTGATGCAGAAGCGTGGAAGCAATATCATGATGTGAACCTGTGCTGTAAACAATTTTATTCTTATAAATATTTTTCACAACATCACCAGCCATTATCATTGGAATGTGTCTGATGTAATGACTGTAGTATGATCTGTCACGAGGTATTTTATTACCATGATCAGCTACTACAACAAATAAAGTATTTTTAAACCAAGGTTCTTTTTTTGCAGCAGCAAGATAATTTCCCAGACTATGGTCTGCATACCAGGCAGATCCCTTAAACTGCTCGTTAGCATTGGCTTTTCCAAAAGGTGTCTTCATTGGAATGTCGTATGGCTCATGCGAGCTTAATGTCATCACAACGGAAAAGAAAGGTTCTTTTGATTGTTTTAAATCATTCAGGTTTTTTTCAAAAACAAATTCATCATGCGCTCCCCACTTTGCACTCAGTTGCTGTTGCTTGAATTTCTTTTTGCCGGTTATGTGTTCAAATCCACAGTTGACTAAATAGGTATTCAGGTTTGAAAAATCGAGATCGCCACCGTAATAGAAAGAAGTGTTATAACCTTGCTTTTTCAACTCGGCAGGTAAGGAGGGAAGCTTAGCAGTCTTATCAGGAAAACGCATGATGGATTGATTAGGCTGTGCCGGAAATCCACTCAATACTGCCACAAAAGCCTGATCGGTGCGTGCACCACTACTGTAAATGTTTTTAAAAGATAATCCATCGTGAATCAATGAATCTATTGTTGGAGAAATACCTGCTTCACCACCCATAGCTCCAACAACATCAGCAGTAAAACTCTCCAGCATGATAATGACAATGTTTGGTTTTTTGTTGTTCAGCACAGGCATTAAATCAACAGGCGTTTCAAACAGTTTTTTTACATGCTCTTCAGCAACTTTATCTCCATAAAATTTGTAGAATGCAGCATTTTCACTTTTGGCTTGATTGAGATTGTGTCCCAAATGCCAGGCAGGATTTGTAGCAATGTGATTGAGCGTTACATTCTCACTGAATGCCGCTGCACTCTCATTTACAGGCAACATTTGAACACCACCACGAAACATGATTACAATCATTATCGCTGTGACAATAAATGGAAGTAATGCCTGGATAATTGAAAGTTTGTTGTCAAAAAAGTGTTTTGTAGTTTTTCTGAATACGAACCATGCAAGAAGAAATAAGAGTATAATGAATATTATTCCGCCAACCAATTCAAAATTATTCACCGATAAAAACATCTGCCGCCAGTCTGCAAGAAAAGTCAGTGCACGATAGTTAATAAGTACACCCCATGAACGATAGAGAAAAAGATTGCTGACATGCAAGAGAATTAAAACAAATAGAATAATTCCATTGTACGCAAAAAATATTTTTTTAAATAAAGTGTTACCTGTAATAACTTGAATCAGCATTAAGATTAACGACAGTGCCGAAATGTATGCAGTTGTTGAAATATCTAATCGGATACCATAAAGTAATGTTAATGGCAATTCGCTCAGTTGAATATTTGCAGCATTAAATTGAAGAAATAAGAAAAAGATAATTCTTGAAATTCCGAAGAACAACATCCAGTAAATTGACAGAACTAGAAAATTTCTAATCAAGCGCATGTTAATCTGCTTTAATTAATTTTCCATTTCCAGTACCTTCACGCACTACGCTGTCGGGGTTACCGAAGTAATAAATATCACCCACATAGGAAATTTTTGCTGTGAGCCATTGCTTAGCTCTGACATATTCTTTGTTAGCACCTTTGTTTTCTGTAAAAGTAACTTCTGTATTCAGGTTGCTTGCATCGGCAATGCCATTACCGTTATTATAAAAATAATGTACACCAACATAACCATGAAAGACGAAATCGCCAGGTCCGGTATGTATGTTGGTTCTCACTGCCTCTGTGTTAAACAGAAAGGTCACCTTGCCTGATGCACCCCAATTGTTGAACGTAAACTCATTATGACGAATAGTGTCCATCAAGTCAATATTGCCTGAACCATTTACTGTAAGCTCTGCAATATCAGGCATCCAAACAGAAACGGTAAATTTATTTTTAAAACTACGAACCCAGTTACATGCATTTTCGTTTCTAATGTACAGCATGCTGTCTTTAACTTCTGTGGTGATGCCATCAATCAATTTTGAACCCGCCTTTACTTCAACTTTATAATCATGACCCGGATAAATTTTTACATCTACATTGTTGCTTGCTTTAATACGGTTAAATCCTGATATGTTTCTTGCTTCTGATTTGTCTTTTCCTGTACCCTTAAAGCAATCAAACATGTGGTCTTTCTGACAAGAACAGAATGCAAGCATCAGAAGAAACCAAAACCAATTAATGATTTTTACCATAGGCCAGAATAATCTCTTTAACCAAACGATGACGAACAACATCACCTGCATCGAGTGTAATAAAGTCAATGCCTTTAATGTTTTTCAGAATCTTCATTGCCTGAATCAACCCTGATGGTTGTTTGTTGGGTAAGTCAATTTGCGTTACATCGCCTGTGACGATAAATTTTGCAGCAGGTCCCATTCTTGTAAGGAACATTTTTAGCTGACTTTCTGTGGTATTTTGTGCTTCGTCAAGAATAACGAATGCATGGTCTAACGTGCGGCCACGCATAAAAGCCAATGGTGCAACCTCAATAACTCCGTTTTCAATAAAGGTCTTTAACTTCTCACCGGGAATCATATCAAACAATGCATCGTAAAGCGGACGCAGATAAGGGTCAATTTTTTCTTTTAAGTCACCGGGTAAAAATCCAAGGTTTTCTCCGGCCTCAACAGCAGGACGAGTCAGAACAATCCTTTTGATTTCTTTATTTTTTAATGCACGTACAGCTAATGCCACGGCAGTATAAGTTTTTCCGGTTCCGGCAGGTCCTATGGCAAACACAATGTCGTTCTTATTGCAGCTGTCAACCATTTTTTGTTGATTGGCAGTACGTGCCTTTACAACAACACCATTTGGTCCGAAGACTAAAACTTCGCTGCCATTTCCGGTTGGTGGATTTACCAAAGCATCAGAAATTTGTCCATCAGCCATTAGTTTTTCCAGCACCTGCTCATCAAATTTTCCGTAATGATGAAAGTATTCAATTGCACCGATAATTTTTTTTGCTACCCAATGAATTTGCTTTTCATCACCCAAAATTTTAAGCTCATTACCTCTGACAATCAGCTTAAAAGCAGGGAATTTTTTTCTTAATAAATCTAAATTACTATCGTTGATGCCAAAAAACGCTACAGGATTTTCTAAATCAACAGGTATGGTTAACTCACTCAATTGTACAATGGTTTAATGTATGCAAACCTAATTTTTTTTAGACATATCAGCAGTTGAATTTATTAAAATTCCGGCAATCTTCACTAACATCAGAAAGTTTATAATTTGTATATGCAGAAAGATGTGCTTACAGCAGTACGAATATTTTTGTGGAATTAATTCCGACAGTATTCATGTCATTAATTACACTCACAACAGATTGGGGACTAACCGATCACTATGTAGCAGCGCTAAAGGGCGAATTGTTCAGCATGCTGCCGGGGGTGAATATTGTTGATATAAGCCATCAGATTCCCGCTTATAATTTTATGAAAGCCGCCTTTGTTTTTAAAAATGCATTTTACTTTTTTCCTCCTCACACAATTCATTTAATCTGTGTGGACAAACAGTTGAATAGAACAGATGACACACACACAGGCTGGATGGTTGTTCAATATGGAGAAAGTATGATTGTTTGTCGCAATAATGGTTTTTTTACGTTAGTAAGTAAGCAGGAGCCTTTAAAAGCGGTTTACATTGAAGGTTCAGAAGAGGTGAGTGTGGCACATGAGAAAAGTTTTTTGGTTACACTGTTGCATGATTTGGTACATAATAAACCTTTGGAAGAATTAGGACAGCCTGTGAAATCTTTTTATCAGTCGTCAATGTTTCAGCCATCACACGATGCCAATTCAATTCAGGGAACGGTTATTCATATTGATATCTATGGCAATGCCATTACCAATATAGAGAAAGAATATTTTGAAAATGTGGTAGGAGCAAGGCGATTTGAAATTGATATGCCTCGCTACGGGGAAACAATTACTAAAATAAATAATCGTTATGATGATGTAACTCCCGGAAAGATGGTGGCTTTGTTTAATGCATCGGGCTTTCTTGAAATTGCATTAAATCAGGGAGACATTTCATTGTTGTACGGACTTGAATATGCTGATAAAATCAGAATTTTGTTGCAATGATAACACGTATTGTAAGATTGCCTGTTAAGCCCGATGAGGATAAAACTTTTGAAGAGTATTTTGATACAATTAAAGAAAAAATTGCAGCTTTTGACGGATGTTTGTTGGTTGAGTTACATAAAGATGTGGCTTCTTCTGATTATTTTACCTACAGCCTTTGGCAAAGTGAAAGCAATTTGCAAGCCTATCTTGATTCATCGTTTTTTATAGACGTTTGGCCTAATGCTAAGAAGTTGCTGCATCAACGTGCCAATGCATGGTCGCTTGCCAAAGTTTGAAAGATTGAAAGTTTGTAATGGTATTCTTAAGATAATGCATAGTCAAGTAGTTTGTCATTAATAGTTGCTGCCAAAGTCCATCCATCCGATAGCAAACGGAACTTAAACTATTCATTATCTCAAAAGGAAAAGAAAAATGGAATGACAATAAAGTTTTAATAACGAAGAGAAGCAATAAAAATATTTACCTCTGCTCATAAAAAAAGGCTGCCTTTACGAGGCAGCCTTTTTTTAGGTTCAAACAATCTGAATTATTCTTTTACAAATTTAACAGTTGATTGCTGTTTTTCATTGTTTACTGTAAGTGTATAAACTCCTGATGAAAGGTTTTGTGTATCTATAGAAATGGTGTTGCTGCCATTGTTTACAGATTGTGTGCTTGAAGCTACAGTTCTTCCAAGTACATCATTAATTGAAATTGACATTGTTGTTGACTTTGCAGATTCAACAGCTATGTTCAATATGTTCTTTACTGGTACCGGATAAATTCCTGTTACGGCAAAAGCCGCACCATTAAGTTCTTTAATACCTGTTGGGCAGATAACACCTTGTGCTAAGAATTCAACCATAACGGATGTACCTGTGTAAGTACAGTTAGGGTCAAGTGTCAGTCCTGTAACATTACCGGTTCCGGTAGCATTGCCATAAACTAAAGGTGTAATGTAATATACACCAGCACCAAAAGGATTACCGGTTGTGGTGTTAACTAAATTTGTTTGGAATGTACCACTGCTTCCAACAGCAATAGTCCCTGTTCCACCAACAATAATTGTTGATCCTAATGACAATGGGTCATTGTTGCCACTGATGTCAACAGTTGAAATTATCAGACTGAATCCTTTAGTTGTACCAACTGTAGGTGCTTTAATTCCGGAAACAGCAATTGTTAAAGTGCTGTCGTAGCAAATTACAGGCTTATTCAAAACTGTTAAACCTGATGAAATTGTAGTGTCACCACATGCAATTACTGATTGATTGGTTACCTGAACACAGAATTGTCCGTTTGAAAGTGTACCCTGAAAATTAAATCCATCAACAATCATATAGTAAACTGTACCTGGAGTAGTGGTTAAGGTTAAGCCTGCAGGATAATAAGTCGTTGTGGCATTCGGACCATCTTCATTACAAGCAACAGGAGTAAGGTTGCCACAAGTGCCTGTGTAAATTGCAATTTGTGTATCACCATCATCAATTGGATCGGTTACACCTGCACAAGTATTTGGTGCTTCAATAAAATAAGTATTGCCGTCACCGGTGAAAGTAAACCACAATGTATTATCTAATGTAGGCGCTGTACCGTTTCCGTCAGGTTCACCAAAACATGCAAAGCCTGTTGTTGGGTCTTGAGGTCCTGTTGTAGCATTGGTATTGTCATAAGGTCCTGATGAAGTTAATGTACCAGGAGCCTGACCGAATTGGGCATTGATGTTGGTTGCACCGGCACAATCATCATTTAAAGGATTGTTGCTTAGTGTTCCGGAAAACTTCCACGCTCCACCTGGGCTTCCTGCTGCAATGTATTCTGCACCATAACCTGTTGATGCATCAATAAAATCAAAAGTTGTGTGTGAGAAGTTTGTGTCAAGTGGTTGCCATGTCAGACCATTGTCTGTACTGAATGATGAACCAAAGCCATAAGTAGCATTTGAACCACCGCTAACATAGATTGATGTTCCTGGAACGGCTTCAACTTCTGTTGGGTAGAAATTACCTGTTGTTGTTACTGTATTCCATGTAGCACCACCATCAGTAGTTTGTTTTACAATGTAAGTAGATGCATTTACCTGTACAATCATGCCATTGTTGGCATCACTGAAAGCAATGTCTGTAATATCCTGACGATTTCCATTTGCAGTGTAAGGAGGAAGGCCTGATGCAGATTTTGTCCATGTTAAGCCATTGTCTGATGAATGTAATACATCGCCATAAGTAGTAGCAAACCAAATGTTGCTTCCTACTGCAGAAAACAGGTTGGTGATTCCATATTCACCTGCATTTGTTAAAGCAGGAATATTGGCAACCGGAACTGCTGTCCAATTTGCACCACCATCGTTGGTTGTATAAAGTTCGTAACGTTTGTTAGCTCCTGCACCTATAGGGTCGCCCATAGTAAATCCATTCTGAGAATCAGAGAAATAGATTACGTTTCCAAAAGATGTTGCCTGAGAATACATACCTGCGGTTGAATTTTGTGTCCAGGTTGTACCACCATCAACTGTTTTGTAAATCATGCCACCGCCTGCATTGATGTTGCACATCATCACAAAACAAGTGTCGGCACTTAGTGGCCAGATGTTGGAGATAACCCATCCGGAGGCTGCAGGAATTGTACCTGTAGTCCAAGTGTTTCCGCCATCAATTGTTCTGGCAAAATCTAAAGTATATGGACTGGTAGCTGCACCATTCCACAATGCACCCCAGCACGTATTGGCATCTACAGTTTCCATATCGAACATGTAACCATCATACGCCATGGGAACGTTTTGGCTAAGCCATTGCGCCTGAGCAAACATACTGCCTGCGGCAGCAATTAATGTGAGTAAAGCTTTTCTCATGATTATTTGATTTTATTTTATATATTTAAGTGGCAAATGTAATGAAACATTTGATAGTAATTAAGTGGTTTTTTGATTTATTTCTGTATTAAAATTTTCTTGCTGCTTATCAGCCCCTTGGAAGTGGTAAGTTGTAAAATATATTCTCCGTTTTTAAACTTTCTGCTATCAATTTTATAAAGATTTTGCCTGTAATTGACAAGTAGTTTGTTAATCATTTTCCCGTTGAGATTCATGATATTGACTAATCCGCTGTCACCTTGTTCCAAATTTACTTCAATGGTAAATTCATGCGATGCAGGATTCGGAGTTATAATAAGGTGTTTATCTGAATTTTGTTGAATGGAAGATGTGCTTACAGAAACATCATAATAGCCAAGTACATATTCTCCAACCTTCAACGTATCTAATGTTATGGAGCCTCTTTTATCTAATGGCGAGCCCATACTTTTTATTGTAGATAGCAAGTGCCAGTCATCGGCAGTATTTTGCCTGTAAAGAAGCACAATGCTGTCCTCACGACCTGTAATTAGTGTGTTGTCAATATAACCGGTTAGCCCATTAGTTGATCCATCATATTGAAATGAAATTTTACTCACAAATCCGGGACTGAAAATTCCCTCTGCCTGCCAGTAATGATAATCACTCAATCGAATGCCGGGATTACTGCCTTTAAAACCATCGGGCTGAACCCAATGATGTTCAATCCTGACTATTGATGGGGTTGCGCCAACTGATTGTACGTTTAATGTTGAATTTGTTTCTTTCATTATCTGCGAACCTGTGGTTGAAATTATTTTCTCATAATCAGAAATGGCATCACTTATTTTTTCACCTCTGTCTAATGCAATCCATGTTGCATTTGCCATGATTAGAGGAATATGAAACATCTGTGTTGCCGAATCAATAAGTATTGTAACGGTGGTATCTGTTATGCCATCACTAAAGGTAATATCTACCGGCATCTCGTAAATGTGACCATTACTGCCTTTATTCCGCTGTCGGGTGTAAACAAAGTAATGATCTAAACCTCCCGGAACATATTGAACCGAGTCAATTGAGAAATGCGGAAAGCCCGGAGTATAAACCCAATCTGTAAAAAAACGGGAATAGTCTGTTCCGGTGGAAGCAGTAAATGCCTGTTCCATGTCAACACTCGATGCATTGCTGTAAGCAAAAGTGTCTAAATAGTGTTGTGCTCCAATTTTAAATAATGAATCGCCTTCATAATTTCTTAGTGTATGAACAATATCGGCACCTTTTTGATATGCTGTATTTCCATAAGTAACTGAAGTTGGTACATTGTTCAGTGCAAGGTAGCCACCATCTGTAATATGTGCCAGTTGCAATACTTTTCTGTGGTTGGTACGTATCCAGTCCTTATATGCTGTTATACCATAAACTGCTTCTGTAAACAAGGCTTCATTGAACGATGCCCAGCCTTCGTTAAGCCACATGTCTTCTGCCGTTTTGCAAGTCACTTTATCGCCCCACCACATGTGCGACAATTCATGTGCCCACAAGGTTTCATTGCCAAGAGTTCCGTTTATAAATGCTTTACCAATTGCAATGTTAGTGGCATGTTCCATTGCGCCACCGGTAAAATTGACCAGCGTATATCCTATTTTATTGAAAGGATAACTTCCATAATACTGTGTGAACAGATTTATTGCTGCCGGCAGGTTAACAAACGTGGCTGACACTGCCGCAGTATCTGTTGGCAGCGCTGCAATTTCAACAGGAATGCCATGAAGTGTCCTCTCCCATGAAGTATAGGGCCCGGTAGCCATACAAGCTAAATAAGTTGGAATATAATCGTTCATTATCCAATGCCATGTGATGGTGTTGTTTGCGTTAGCTAATGAATCATTTAAGAAACCATTGCAGTAAGCCTTTTGTGATAGTGGGGTAGTTATATAAAATTCATATTTACTTTTATCATCAAAAACATCAAGACAAGGAAACCACACTTTACCAAGGTTGTGCGGGTCGGCAGTGAAACCTACACCGAGATTGAATGCCATGTTCGGGAAAAAATAAAACCCACCAAATCCTGATGCATCTTTTTTTGGACTACCATGATAAACGACCGTGAAATTTATTGTGTCATTCATGTTTAAAACAAAAGGCAGACTAATATTTACTTTATCGTTTTGATAAGAATATGACAGATTGCCTGAAGTATCATAAACAGAATCTACGTTTAGTTGAAATAAATCCAATTCAATTGTACTCAGGTTATTTTGCCTTGCAATAATTTGCAACTGTGTTTTAGCCTTAATCTGTTTGCCTGTAAAGTCTATTGTGTCAATGCTGATAATGTATTTTTCGACATGAAAAGTATCAGCTATTGATGTCATAGCAGACAAATTAATGTTGCAAAAAAACAATAATAAAAAAACACTTAAAAGTTTTTTCATCAACGTGTAATGTAATAGAGCTTTAATTTGAAATAAAAATGCATTCATAAATAAAATATATTGTTGATTTATTGAATTTTCAAATATAGAATTTAATATTTTATAAATGTGATTTGAATTTTCATTATATTATTTTTCTTTTAATTTGCATTTGATATTTCCGAAAATTAATGATTGAATTTGAACATAAGGTAAGAGTCCGATATGCCGAAGCCGACAGAATGGGATATGTGTATTATGGCAACTACGCTGTTTACTTTGAAGTAGCCAGAGTGGAAATGCTGCGTAGCCTTGGTTTACCATATAAACTTCTTGAAGATAAAGGTATTATTTTGCCCGTCTCAGAATTTTCAATTCAGTATAAAAAACCAGCATTTTATGATGATGTGCTGACAATAAAAACAGTAATCAGGAAAAGACCATCGGTGAGAATATATTTTGATTATGAAACTTTTAATGAAAACGGTGAGCTGCTTAATACAGCATCGGTAACATTAGTCTTTGTAAGTAAAGAAACGGGTAAGCCAATCAACCCGACAGAAGAATTTAACAAAGTGTTTGCACCATATTTTCAAAAATAGACAACATGTTTTATTTTGTTTTACTTAGCTTTGGCAAAAGATTTTTCACCTTTAATCATAATCAAGTTAAATAACTGACTAATATTTTATGAGTATAAAACGTGCATATATTTTCCCCGGACAAGGATCACAATTTTCGGGAATGGGAAAAGATTTGTTTGAGCAGTCTGATGCTGCTCGCAGTATTTTTGAAAAAGCAAACATCATTACGGGTTTTCCAATTACAGAGATAATGTTTGCAGGAACTGACGAGGAGTTAAAGCAAACCAAGGTCACACAGCCTGCAATTTTTATTCATTCCTGTGCAGTTATAGCATCGCTCGGTGAAAATTTTAATCCCGACATGGTTGCAGGACACTCATTAGGAGAGTTTTCTGCACTGGTTGCCAATAAGTGTCTGAATTTTGAAGACGGTCTGAAATTAGTGATGGAGCGTGCCTTGGCAATGCAGGCAGCCTGTGAGAAACAACCTTCAACCATGGCAGCTATTTTAGGCCTTGATGATGACAAGGTAGAGGCTATCTGTGCCGGTATTGACGATGTTGTAGTTTGTGCCAACTATAATTGCCCTGGTCAGTTAGTTATTTCCGGAACAGTTGATGGCGTTAAAACTGCATGCGAACAATTAACTGCAGCAGGAGCAAGGCGTGCTTTGTTGCTTCCTGTTGGCGGAGCATTTCACTCGCCATTGATGGAGCCTGCACGCGAAAGATTAGCCAATGCCATAAGAAATACAAGATTTGAAACACCTGTCTGTCCGGTGTATCAAAACGTAAATGCCATGCCTGCCTCTGATGCAGTTACTATTCAAAAGAATTTAATCGAACAGCTTACTGCTCCTGTAAGATGGACACAAACGGTTATTCAAATGGTCAATGATGGTGCTGTTGAATTTGTTGAAGCCGGACCGGGTAAAGTATTGCAAGGATTGGTAAAGAAAATTCACAAAGAAGCACAAGTGATGAGTGCATAATAATGATATTATTCAAAATATTTATATGGAAAAAACAACACAATATTCAGAACAAAATAAAGATCGTTTTCTTAACGAATTACTCGAACTGCTTCGCATACCCTCTGTAAGTGCAGATTCAAAATATAAGGCAGATTTGGTTAGAACTGCAGAGTTTGTCAAAGCAAGTCTTGAAAAAGCGGGTGCCGATAAAGTAGAAATTTGTCCTACCGGTGGACATCCAATCGTTTATGGCGAAAAAATTATTGATGCCAAACTGCCTACTGTTTTGGTTTATGGACATTACGATGTTCAACCACCCGATCCATTGGATTTATGGCAATCACCACCGTTTGAACCGGTAATTAAAAAGACAGACCTTCATCCCGAGGGAGCCATCTTTGCACGTGGCTCATGTGACGATAAAGGCCAGATGTACATGCATGTAAAAGCATTTGAAAGCATGATGAAAACGTCATCACTGCCCTGCAATGTTAAGTTTATGATTGAAGGCGAAGAAGAAGTAGGCTCATCCAATCTCGGCATTTTTGTAAAAGCAAATAAAGAGCGATTAAAGGCTGATGTTGTTCTTATTTCAGACACCTCTATGATTGCTAACGACACACCTTCTATTGATGTAGGCTTGCGTGGATTGGCTTACATGGAAGTAGAAGTTACAGGGCCTAACCGCGATTTGCACAGTGGTGTTTATGGTGGTGCAGTTGCAAATCCTGCAACAATACTTTGTCAGATGATTGCATCATTACATGATGAAAGTAATCATATCACAGTAAAAGGGTTTTACGATGATGTGTTGACAGTGAGTGATGCTGACAGAGGAGATTTGGCGAAGATTCCTTTTGATGAGAAAGAGTATATGAAAGATTTGGGAATAGAGCAGGTGTGGGGAGAGAAAGGTTATACTTCTATTGAGCGTACCAGCATCAGACCAACACTTGAAGTAAATGGTATATGGGGTGGCTACACCGGTGAAGGTGCAAAAACCGTTCTTCCTTCCAAAGCATTTGCAAAAATCTCTATGCGTTTGGTTCCTAATCAGGATTCAGAAACTATTTCTAAACTATTCGAGAAACATTTTTTAGCCATTGCACCGCCATATGTTAAAGTAAAAGTATCGGCACATCATGGTGGTGAGCCTGTGCTTACACCCACAGATAGCATTCCGTTTAAAGCTGCAAGTATGGCTATGGAAAAAACTTTCGGTAAAAAGCCAATAGCTACCAGAGGCGGAGGAAGTATTCCAATCGTAGCACTGTTCGAAAAAGAGTTAGGCCTTAAAACTGTTTTGTTTGGCTTCGGATTAGACAGCGATAATTTGCACTCACCAAATGAAAAGTTTGGCTTGTTCAATTTTTATAAAGGTATTGAGACCATTCCCTACTTCTTTCAATATTTTGCAGAAATGAAAAAGTAGCAGCAACCTTAATTAGTATTTCAAAAAAAATAAAAACGATCTTAATTTAATATTCTAATGAAACACCAATTGATTCTTACCTGTTGTGCAGTTTCTCTTGCTGCAATTTTTGCATTCAAGAAAAAAGAACCACAACAAAATGTGGTTTTAACAGCATCCAAGGCCCCAAAGGCTATTGATTTGGCCAACTTCGATAAAAGTGTAAAGCCGGGCGATGATTTTTACCAATATGTAAATGGCAACTGGCTAAAAAACAATCCTCTTCCTGCCTCTGAAACCCGATGGGGGAGTTTTAATGTGCTTGATGATATTACCCGGCATCGTGTGCTAACTATCCTTGACGAGACAGCAAAGCAGAAAGATGCCCCCGAAGGTAGCACTACTCAAAAAATACGCGACTTCTATTTGTCGGCAATGGATACATCACTGATTGAAGAGTCCGGATTTTTACCAATTATACCCATTATAGAAAGAATTAATAAAGTATCAGACAAAAGTCAATTACCTGCATTGGTTGCTTATCTGCATACCATTGGCATTTCCAGTTTTTTTAATTTTTATGTCGGACAGGACGATAAGAAAAGCGATCAAATCATCATCACGCTTTATCAGGGTGGGTTAGGCCTGCCGGACAGAGATTATTATCTGAAAGATGATAAAGAATCGGTAGATATACGAGCGAAATATGTATCTCATATTAAAAATATGTTTCTGCTGATGAGTATCCAACCTGAAGGAAATTCTGTTGCTAACCTGTTGAATTTCGAAACAGAGCTGGCTAGAATATCCCGTTCACGGGTGGCACTTCGCGATCCGGAAAGTAACTACAACAAAGTGATTACTGAAGATTTCAATAAAGAGATGTCGGCATTTTCAATAGAGAAATACTTTGGAAGTTTTGGGGTAAAGGAAAAAGAAATTCTTGTTGGGCAGCCTGAGTTTTTTAAGCGCTTGAATGAATTGATTTTGAAAATGCCTTTGGAAGATTTAAAATTTTATCTGCAATGGGAAGTGCTCAACAGCCGTGCAAGCACATTAAGCAGTGATTTTGTTAAAACAGACTTTCAATTTTATCAGGGAGTATTGAGTGGAGCCAAGGAAATGCGCCCACGGTGGAAACGTGTTTTAGGAACTATGAACGGCACTATGGGTGAATTGATAGGGGAGTTGTATGTGAAAAAATATTTTAGTCCTGAGGCAAAAGAGCGTGTCAATAAAATGGTAGATAATCTTATCTCTGCCTATCGGGAACGTATTAAATCACGCACCTGGCTTGAAGATCAGACAAAGGCAGCGGCCTTGGCTAAGTTAGATAAGGTAATCCGTAAATTAGCCTATCCTGACAGATGGCGCGACTACTCTAAAATGATTATTAAAAGAGACTCTTACTGCAACAATGTAAACCGTGCTGCTGAATTTTGGTTTCAATACAACCTTTCTAAATTAGGCAAGCCGGTTGACAAAACAGAGTGGGGCATGTCGCCACAAACCATCAACGCCTATTACAATCCCGGATTCAATGAAATTGTATTTCCGGCAGCCATCATGCAGCCACCGTTTTTTGACCCGCTTGCTGATGATGCGGTAAACTATGGCTCTATGGGTGCCGTAATTGGCCATGAGTTGACACACGGTTTTGACGATCAGGGTTGCCAGTATGATGCTGATGGTAATCTGAAAAATTGGTGGACAGATAAAGACAAAACACTCTTTAATCAAAATGCACAAAAGTTGGTAACACAGTTCAATCATTATGTAGTTATTGATTCGCTCACCATCAACGGACAGTTGACATTAGGAGAGAACATTGCTGACTTAGGCGGGTTGACTATGGCTTATGCAGCATTCCAAAAAACGGAAAATGCCAAGTCTAAAACTTTGCTTGACGGCTTTACACCACAGCAACGTTTCTTTATCAACTTTGCTCAGGTTTGGCGCAACAACATTCGCCCCGAAGAATTAAAAAAGAGGTTAAAAACAGATCCGCACAGTCCGGGTAAATTTCGCGCCAATGGCACCGTGCGAAATATGCCGGAGTTCTACGAAGCCTTTAAGATTACAAAAGAAAACAAGTTGTATTTGGCTCCGGAACAGAGAGTGGAAATATGGTGATTAAGTTTTTAGATACCCTATAATTGATTCTTACTTTTGTGATAAGTAAAGTAGAATTACGAAAGATAGGTATTAGCTTTTAAAATTGCAATTGAATTGTCAAAAAGCCATCCGGTTGCGAATGGCTTTTTTAATAGTTTATAACTTCAATACACCCGATAAGTTCAAGGTTTTCCATAAGGTAAATACAAAAAAGATTAGCGCCAAAGGGTGCATTTTATTATTGATCTTTTTCATCTGTAGCATTATTATCATTAAGCCAACTTTTAAATTCATCAGAGTTTATAAATTCTGTTTTATTGGCATTGTATTGAATAAGTTCCAAAGCTTTGCGAAACGAATGGCTGAGTCGCATCTGTTTTTCTGCAAGACTTTTTTGGCTCTTAAGTTCTTTGTAGATGGTAAAAATAACTTTCTCTTCTTCGCACGAGGGTTTTTCAATCCATTCCATTCTTTCATGATCAAGATGATTGGAAAATTTCGTATCAAAATGCGCTTCCAACTTTTTAATGTATTCGTTTTTAATATTACGGGTTTTTCCATTAATAATTTTACTAAGCTGCCCTTGTGTAATACCAAGCACCGGAGCCAATTCTTTTATTTGAATACTTCTTGTTTTAATAAACTCCTTTATTTTTTCATAGATTTTCATTATGCTGTATTAATGTGGTTTGGAATCACTAAGTAAATGTTTTTTCTTAAAAAAAGCAAGTTTGTGAAGAATATTATAGAAATCCATAAGCAAAAAGATTTTATATTTTAAATAGGACATGTATTCGGTTTCCTTTTTTTTCCTGTTATTTTCCTATGAGGAAAAAAATAATCTCCAATAGGAAAAAAATAGAGGCTATGATAAATCGCTTTTCCCCCTTTTCAGCTATAGGTTTGTAAAGAAATTTTTAAAACCAGATAAAAATGAAATCATTCAAACAAACATGCGGTGCAGCTTGCGTTAGCCTGCTCACTGCCCTGCTTCTGCTTTTTGCAGCAGCAGCAAATGCCCAACCCACCGATGCCTTTGTGAGCATGAGAGCCACTGCTACGGAAGGCATCATGCATGGCGTTTACTACATTGAAGTGCCCGACACAGGCAATGTGAGCGACATTGAAATTAAACTGGGCACGGACTGGAATTTATCCGATTTGGTAAACGCATCATTTGTTTACGACATTCCGGCAAGCCTGTCATCGGGTTTTTCCTATTCGCGCAGCGGAAATATTATTGCCGTTGACATTGGCGATTATGATCAGCGTAATGCCTACTTCGGAGAAGTGCGCATTAAGGAATCAGGAACGTGGAGCAGCTTTTATTCATTTGTTTCAAATTAATTTTTTAAAACCATATATCATGAAAAAATATATCCAACTTATTTTATCAGCAGGGCTTATGCTGAGCGGACTGCTGTCGTTTGCAACAACCTACACATGGACAGGCGGCACGAGCACAGCCTGGAACACCACAAGCAACTGGTCGCCTGCCGGAGTGCCGGGCACAGGCGATTTTGTACATATTTACAGCGGCACATACCATCCGGTGCTGCCCGGCAAAAAAACCATTGACGGCCTGTTTATGCACAGCGGAACGCTTGATCTGAATGGCGATACCTTATTGCTGAACTCCGGAACAAGCACATTTAGCGGAGGAACTATAAGCAACGGATGGGTGCAGATGCGCGGAACGGAAATGACTTTTAACACCACCACTTTTAATGTTCCCATTGATGCAGTGGTAAACCGCATTAACCTGAACGGATGCACGTTTAACAATTACTGTTATTTTGAAACCGTTACCAATGTTCCCGGCACGGGAAGCGGTGGAGCGGTATTTAATGACAGCGTTTACTTCTATCACAATTACACGGGTGCAGGCATTTGGGTGATGAACAACACCACAGGACACCGCTTTAACGGTAAAGTTACCATACATAACAAGGGAACAAAAGAAATCACCTTTGCCGGTGCGGGCATTAATGTGTTCAATG